>Ga0187876_1000414_pt1 | contig 45147 bp, 39 predicted proteins | sample June2016WEW_17_4_FD_133000 | JGI IMG/M metagenome (GOLD analysis project Ga0187876, IMG submission 133000) | Peatland microbial communities from SPRUCE experiment site at the Marcell Experimental Forest, Minnesota, USA - June2016WEW_17_40 | ecosystem: Environmental > Terrestrial > Soil >... | reverse complement strand
TACCCGCACGAACCCAGCTCTCCAGCGTGGAGCGGTCTTCTGTCGTCAATGTGAGGGCAGTGGGGTATTTGCTCATGCCCCATCATGGCATAGACCGCTTTTCAATGCAACTAAGTACTAGAGGATGCGCTACACCTGCCCCAGGCAACCGCCGAGTTTGACGGTGTGGGATCCTTGCTGAAGAAGATCGCCAACGCGATGGAGTGCCATGCCCGCCTTGATGCCCCCACCAATCTGCTGGTCGCCAGCTTTACCTTGGCTACGTGGGTCGCCGAGTTCCTTCCGACTGTGCCGGTGCTGAACGTTTGGGGCACCAGCGGGACGGAGACCGCGCTATGGACTTTGCTGACCCATCTCTGCCGTCGACCCCTTCGGCTTGTCGATCCGTCACTCCGCCAGTTGTCCCAGCTACCCAGAGGGCTGGCGCCCACGATTTTGCTCCGCCGGCTTGGTGACACTGCTCTGCGGCGTCTTCTCAGCATTTGTGACGATGGCGAGGTTTTATACGGAAACGGGCTTTTGCGCATTTGCAGCCCCATCGTTGTGTTTACCGCCCGGCCGGTCTCTGTGCCCGCACTCCGACTGAGGCTGCCTGCTTCGCGCCCCCCGTATGGTCGCATCGCGCAATCGCAGATCGAGGAGCTTCGCCAAATCCAACGCCAGCTCGTGAGGTACCGCGTGACCCGCTATCAGCAGGTGGCTCAGTCCAATTTCGATGCGCCCGGCTTTTGTCCGGAAACTAGGGTGATCGCGCGCATCCTCGGGGCATGTGCTGAGGGCGATGAGAGCGTCCAACAGCAGATCGTGGCGGCGCTTCAAGACCAGGATGAAGGCGCCAAAGTGATCTCCTCACACAGTGTGGAAGCCGTCGTGTTGGAAGCGCTGCTGGTGCTAATTCATGAAAAGCGTAGCCATGCGTTCATTACAGAAATAAAAAAGCTGACGGAGGGAATTTTGCTCGGAAGGCAGCAAATCACGGCACTGGTTGACCGTGACATGGGCAGGATGCTCCGCGAGGATCTTGGGCTGTCGACGACACGCCGAAGCAAGGGGATCTGTCTAAGCCTGAATACGCTCGCCTGTGCTGCAATTCACCGGGAGGCATATGCGCGTGGCGTTCTCACACTGCTTGAGCCGCGCCCAGATTGCTCGTATTGCAACCAGCTTGTTGCTGACGCCATTGTCCCGCTCGCGGAGGCAACGTCAAGACCCGTTACAGCGTGTACACCATATACATCATCTACACCATGTACACCACCGAGCGAACCCGACGACAACGGATCGGATTCGGCAGCAACATCCGATACCAATCAGACAGCGGAAGGGAAAGTACATGAAGACTGAAAAAATGCCCACCACGCCACACCAATGGCACTTGTTCCGAAGGCTGGAAGCTGCGGGCTGTCCCATCGATTGGGACGGACTCGCAGAGCCTTGCTCCCCTCTGCGCGTTATTCATGAGCCCGCCGCGCTTGGCACTGAGATCTTCCCCCTAGGAGACCGCACCGCCTTGGTCTTCCGGGTGCGCATCATCGCTCCCGTCCCGTTTACCATCAACTGATCGGCTTGAGTACCGATTGGCCACGGGAATGGTTAAGCTTGCTTGGCACGCAGGATAATGCTGGCTGCTTTCGCACTTGCTGTGGCGGTGAGGTGCGCCTTGCTGCGCGAGGTTTATTGAATAGCAGGATTCGGCACAGGGTGCTGAGACGTGGGGAATGGATCAGCGGATATATTGCCTTGCTTTCAAGCGCAGCGGCTCCGCCGTGTAGCAAGAAGCGGGAAGCAACCCTATGGATTCTTGATCCGTTCGACCGCTCGTACCCATACGACTTGCTATTGGATAATAGTCAGCAGATCGCTGGCGATGGTGACAACGAATGCCGCTTCTTGACCGCAGACCAGCTTGCGCAGGAAAGGGCCGCATACCTGGAGGCGCAAGCCGCAAAAGTGCAACGCGATGCCGAGCTGAAGAGCCGACCAAAGAAAAGTGCCTTAATCAAAGTCATCGACCAAATAATCCTTGACACAGAGCGCGAAAATGAGGCGGCAGCCAAGAAGGACAGCAAGGATCGTGAGTGCACTCCTGCTGCAGATGCTGGTCACGGACCGCTCAAGGAGGGAATCTGTGACAAAGCAAGCTAAGGCAAGCCAGGATCACGATCAGGCATCCCCTGTTGCTAGAGAATGCAGCGTTTTAACCGGCCCCGAGCTCCTTTACGGAGTGGCACCTGCGACGCTGGCCGACGCCGACGCGTGCTTGGCATATAGTTTTCCTGTGCGCACCAGATTAAGCCTAGCCTACATGCATCTTCGCGCATAGCAGGTTGTTAGGAGCGGCGGCTATTCCCGCCCATGCGGTTTCAGTCTTGGTATCAAGGGCAGTTAACCGATTCGTTGCCAATCGTCCTGGGTTATCACCGCACCACAGGAAAGGTAGGGTGTGCCTTCATAGCAGGCGGCGAAATCGTTCAGCTCGTCAGCAGAGAATTGCACCTGGGGCGTGCATGATTGGCGGCAGTTCTATAGTTCCGGCCAGCGCAACCCGGGCTCAATGCCGGCTCCGAATGGACGCTGACACCAACTGACTGTTATGACTATTATGACCTTTATGACTATAATTTACGTGGGGGAGGAGGACGCATCTTGTGAGTACCTATACATGGACCTGTGCGGAAGCGAAGGCGAAATTCAGTGAACTGATCGACAAAGCAAAGTCGGAGGGGCCGCAGACAATCACCAGACACGGCCGCACGACGGCAGTTGTCGTTGCAGCCGAGCAGTGGGAAAGGAAATCCGAGCGCAAGGGAAACCTGGCGGAGTTTCTGGCAGCATCCCCGCTGCGCGGCTCCGGGCTCAAGCTGAGGCGCCTCCCGGTGCGTCTGCGCGGAGCCGAGCTATGAATTTTCTCTTGGATACGAACGTCATCTCCGAGCCGATGAAACAGCGGCCCAACGAAGGCGTGCTGGTTTGGTTGGCTGGGGTGAATGAGGACAGGGTTTTCCTTAGTGTGGTGACGATCACTGAATTGCGCTATGGAATCGAACGCCTTGCGGCTGGAAGGCGTCGCGGACGGCTAGACGGATGGCTGCGAAAGGAGTTGACCACACGCTTTGAGGGAAGAATTCTCCCCGTCAACCTCGAGGTGGCAGATGCGTGCGGAAGGCTTGTGGCGCGCCGTGAATCCCTGGGCCGACCCATGGAACCGCGGGATGCGTTCATTGCTGCCACCGCAGAAGTCCACGGGCTGGCTTTAGTCACACGCAATGCTTCTGACTTCGAGGCGACGGTGAAGGATATCGTGACTCCATGGACTTAACCGCATCCTGGTAATTGTGCCAGCCTGTAGATTCTCATTTCCCTGTCTATAAGATTTGGCAAAACCGTTGACTGGATACTGCGCGGAGAACCAACCGGCGCAAGATCACGGCGAAGGCGACCAGCTTGAGGAAATGCTGGTCGAAAAAATCGCGGTCTGCTGGTGGCGGGGAAAGCGCCCTTCGGTGCGAGGCCGGGTCGGTCAGACGAGCGTTCTTGGACTCGGACTTCGAACCGTACGACGAAGCGGCAGCGATTAAGGACCATCTCAGCCTCCCTTTGGACGGGGATCTGGATCGCATCCTGCGCTACGAAGCGTCGATCCAACGCCAGATGGCAAACGCCATCAACCAGCTGGAGCGTTTACAACGGGCACGCAAACGGGAGCACGTGCCGGCACCTGTAAGCCTCCAGGTCTCACGCGATGAGTAGAGTTCTGCAGGGCCGAGTGCGACCGGCACTGAGGCATCGGATGTTCGCCTCCAGAGTTAGCGCGCCCCCAAAGTCTGTGGGTCATTGAGGAGTCGATGCAGCGGCTTAAGAAAGAGACGTTTTACCAAAACGAAGCCAACAAGTCTTTTGTCGCGCCGACGCCGAGGCCGTAGTGGCTTATTTGCAGCCCCTAAAGGGGCTCGGAAAATCAAATCACCCGTTACCCACAGCTTCCGCTGTGGGCTAACTAGTTTCGTCTGCGGTGCGGGACTCGCAGCTTCTCCCCCCAGCAGCGCAATAATCCCCCAGAACCGCAATAATCCCCCAGCAGCGCAATAAAAGGGGGCGCTTATTGCGCCCCGCGTTCTGACAACTGGCTACTGACAACTGCTAGTCGTAGTTTCGTCCCGCAGTGCGGGACTCGCAGCTTCTCCCCCAGCAGCACAATAAGAACGGGACGCTTCCCGCGCCCCGCTAACTGACAACTGGCTACTGGCTACTGACAACTGCCTAGTCGTGCACGCCGTCCATAAATGCCCGCAGCTTGCGCGAGCGCGACGGGTGACGCAGCTTGCGCAGCGCCTTGGCCTCGATTTGGCGAATGCGTTCGCGGGTGACCGCGAACGACTGGCCCACTTCTTCCAGCGTGTGCTCGGAGCCGTCTTCCAGGCCGAAGCGCATCTTGATCACCTTTTCCTCGCGCGGCGTGAGCGTGCGCAGCACCTGCGCCGTCTGCTCCTTGAGGTTGACGTTGATCACCGCTTCCGCCGGCGAAACCACGGCGCGGTCTTCGATGAAGTCGCCGAGATGCGAATCTTCCTCTTCGCCGATGGGCGTCTCCAGCGAAATCGGTTCCTGCGCGATCTTGAGCACCTTGCGCACCTTGGCCACCGGAATGTCCATGCGCTTGGCGATCTCTTCCGAGGTGGGCTCGCGGCCCAGTTCCTGCACCAGTTGCCGCGAGGTGCGGATCAGCTTGTTGATGGTCTCGATCATGTGCACCGGAATACGGATGGTGCGCGCCTGGTCGGCGATGGCGCGCGTGATGGCCTGGCGGATCCACCAAGTCGCATAGGTCGAGAACTTGTAGCCGCGGCGGTATTCGAACTTGTCCACCGCCTTCATCAGGCCGATGTTGCCCTCCTGAATCAGGTCGAGGAATTGCAAGCCGCGATTGGTGTACTTCTTGGCGATGGAGACCACCAGCCGCAGGTTGGCTTCGATCAGCTCGCGCTTGGCGTATTCGGCATCCACGTCGCCCTGCACGATTTCGCGCTGGGTGCGCTTCAGTTCGGCGAAGCTGGCGCCGGCATCGTGCTCCATGCGCTCCAGGTCGGCGCGAATCTGCCGCACCTGCTTGCGCAGTTCTTTCCGGGCTTCCTCGGCACGCGTCTGCTCGGCGCGCTTCTCGAAGTTCACCGCCTGCTTGTCGAGTCCGCGCATGCTGTCGACGGTCTTGTTGACCCGGTCGATCAGCCGCTTGCGCTCGTTGTTGGTGAAGCCCAGCCGGCGGATGACTTGCGATAGCGCAACCTGCTCGCGTCCCAGCGCCCAACGGTAGCGGCGATGCTCCTTCGGCCGTTTCTTCTGCGGAATGCCGTTCAACCGTTCGATCAGCTGCATCGACTTTTTGTAGTGCTTGGCCAGATCGTCGATCCTGCCGGTGATGTCCTTCAGGCGATTTTGGACCACTTCCTCGGTGATCTCCTCTTCGTCGAAGAGCACGATTTCCTTGACCGAGCGCACGCCGCGCTTCAAGTCCTCGCCGATGGCAACGATTTCGCGAATTACGATGGCCGAGCGGGACAGGGCTTTCAACACCCGCAGCTGCCCGCGCTCGATGCGCTTGGCGATCTCGACTTCGCCCTCGCGGGTGAGCAGCGGGACCGTGCCCATCTCGCGCAGATACATGCGCACCGGATCGTTGGTTTTTTCCAGCGCGCCCGGGGTCAGGTCGAGTTCCACGTCCTCGCCCGCTTCCAGTTCGGCATCGAATTTCTTGTCGAGCGAGCCGGGGATCTTGGGGCTTTCGAGGACATCAATTCCTTGCGTGCCGATGGTGGTCAGCAGGTCCTCAAGGTCATCGGGCGAATGCAGGTCGTGCGGGATAAGATCGTTGACCTCGTTGTACGTGAGGTAACCTTTTTCTTTTCCCGCATCGATCAGTTTTTTGATGTCGTCGAACTTATCTTCAAGAGCCAAGCGGAATATCCTCTAATTGGCGCCAGTTGAGGGGCGCTCTTCTTCCATGCGCACAACGGCGGGAGCGGTACTGCAGTACAGACATGCGTAGAAACTTATAGAGTTTATCATAGAGCCAGACCGCCCGCCAAGACTTATTTCCTGAATCGCAAAACGCCAGTAACCGCCGAACTGAATCGCGCCCAATTCGGGTATCTCTGACACTCCCCTTCAAATTAGATGTTGGCCGCCCGGCGTTAGCTTCATCCTTTTGCGTCAGTCACTTACCAACGTATTTCTGCGAACGGACCACTCGCCATTCCCTTGAAACTAACCACTGCCCGCGCCCGTATATACTCCTGCTGACTCTCCAAAGAGGTAACTTTCTTTATGTTCTCCGGCATACGGGCGAATTGCGCCTGTTTCCTCCTTGTCTTCCTTGTGTTCCGCCTGGGTTTGGGCATCGCTTCGGCGCAATCGGCGCCGCCAGCCGGCAGCAACGCGGCCAACGAAATGCCTTCGGTGACGACGGTGCCTCCCGAAGCCCAGCCTTCTGCCAACTTCAGCGTGGAAGCCGCCACCGATGCATACATGGCGCGCATACCGGCCAGCGCACGCACCCGAAGCGACGCCTATTTCGAGGGCGGCTATTGGCTCATTCTGTGGGACTTCTTGTATGGGGCGGTGATCGCGCTGGTGCTGCTGAACCTTCGCTGGTCGGCGGCCATGCGCAACCTGGCCGAGCGCATCACCCGTTTCAAGCCGCTGCAGACCTTCCTCTACTGGTTTGAGTATTCGGTGATCACCTTTGTTCTGGGTGCGCCCCTGGCGATTTATGAAGGCTACACTCGCGAGCGGCAATACGGACTGGCCACGCAGACTTTCGGGCCGTGGGGGTGGGACCAGACCAAAGGCCTGATGATCGGCATTGTGCTGGGCGGAATCCTGACCGTGTTGCTGTTCGGAATCGTGCGCCGCCTGCCGCGCACCTGGTGGATTTGGGGAGCGATCGTGACCTCGGTGTTTATGGTCTTCTCCGTAATGATCGTGCCGGTGTTCATCATGCCCATCTTTAACAAGGTCACGCGCCTGGACGATCCCAAGGTGACGGCGCCCATTCTAAGCCTGGCGCGGGCGAATGGAATTCCGGCGAAAGACGTCTGGGAGATCGACGCCTCCAAGCAGACCACACGCATGAGCGCCAACGTCAGCGGCTTCGGCAATACCATGCGGGTCACCCTGAATGACAACCTGCTGCGCCGTGGCTCGCCGGAAGAGATCCAGGCGGTGATGGGCCACGAGATGGGGCACTACGTCCTCAACCATATTCCCAAAGACCTGCTATTTTTCTCGGTCGTGATTGTGGTCAGCTTCGCGCTGCTGCGCTGGTCGCTGGGCTGGTGCCTGCAACGCTGGGGAGAGAGGTGGCAAATCCGCGGCATCGGCGACACGGCCGTGCTGCCGCTGGTCATTCTGCTGGTCTCCATCATAGGATTCGTCGCTACGCCGCTGCTCAACACTCACACCCGCACTACGGAGCACGAAGCCGACATGTACGGACTGAATGCCAGCCGCCTTCCCGATGGTTTCGCGCAGGCCGCGATTCATCTGGGCGAGTATCGCAAGATGCATCCCGGCCCGGTGGAGGAGTACATCTTCTTCGACCATCCCAGCGGTTACAACCGAATCCATGACGCGATGACCTGGAAGAAGGAGAATCTGCAACTGTTCGCTCCCCAGCCTGGCCAACACTCTGGCAGCAGCGGCGCCACGGTGCCATAGGGTAGAGCGGGCCATCGGCACGTTTCGCGCAGGCGCACTTCTGCTTCGCGACTGCAGATGAGGATGAAGTCATCAGCCCGAAGGGCGTCACAATCGTAGCCCAGGACGTAAGTCCTGGGTAGGCGTTGTGAATGAATCAAGTCCCTTCAGGGACGACACATTAGGCGAAAATGTCCGCCCGGCTAACGGACGATGAAATCAGCAGCGCGGCCGTACCGCCCAAGAGCAATCCGAAAAGGAATCGGATTGCCAGCCAGTTGCCGTGCCAGCCAGCCAATTCCGTCATCGCGTCGAAAAGATTGAGCGCAGCCGCGGCGATGAGCAGGCGCAACGCAATCCTGCGCGAGGTGCGAAACAGCAGGCCCACGGCCGCCCCCAGATAGATCCCAAGACAGCGCGGGCAGACAGCCATCTCGGCGCCGAAAATCCAGAAGGAGCGCTCCGGCCGCTGGTGGCAGATGATGGCGAAGCCGCGCTCCAGTGCCAGCCCCATCGCCAGGAAACCGTGCGTCAAGAAATAGGGAGCAGCAACAATGGCGGCAACGAATGTCAGCGGGATCAGAGTCCACCAGGTCCAGCGGAGAACGACCCCGCCTCGGAAACTGGTTTGAAGGGGCGCAGCTTTAGCTGCGCCGTTAGGAGATGGAGAAAAATCGGGCTTTAGCCCCGGCGAGGCGTGGTCTAAACGGCGAGATCCCTCAGCGGCTAAAGCCGAATTCATAATGAACGTTTATGGCGCACCTAAAGGTGCGCCCCTTCAAAGCGGAAGTTCGAAGCAAATTTCTCGACAGCAGTTGAATCCTTCGCTCGCAACAAACAGATCACAATTTCAAGAACCAACAACCATCCACACCATCACCCCAGAATCCCCATGCGCTTGCCGACGCGCTTCAGGACGTCCAGCGCCTGGTCGAGTTCTTCGCGCGTGTGGGTTGCCGTCATGATGGTGCGGATGCGCGCCTTGCCCTCGGGCACTGTGGGAAACGCGATGCCCGTACCCATGACGCCCTCTTTGAACAGTTCGCGCGAGAAGTCCATGGTCAGGCGGCCGTCGCCCACAATGATGGGCGTGATCGGTGTCTCGCTGGCCGGCGTGTTTACTCCGCCGATGTTGAAGCCCAGAGCACCCAGCTCTTTCTTCCAGTAGCGCGTGTTGTCCCAGAGTTGCTCGATGCGATCGGGCTCCTGCTCCAGCACGTCAAACGCCGCGATGCAGGTGGCCGCCACGGACGGCGGATGCGACGTCGAGAACAGGAATGGCCGTCCGCGATGGTAGAGGAACTCGATGAGATCGCGCGTGCCGCAAACATAGCCGCCCAGCGCGCCGATGGCTTTCGACAGCGTGCCGACCTGCACATCCACCCGGCCATGGAGCTTGAAGTGATCGACAGTGCCGCGCCCGTTGCGGCCCAGCACTCCAGACGCATGGGCGTCGTCCACCATCATGATGGCGCCATATTTTTCGGCGAGCTCGGTGAGTTGCGGCAGCGCGCCGATGTCGCCATCCATGGAAAAGACGCCGTCGGTGATGACCAGCTTGCGGCCGGGTTCGTTCTTGATCTCGTGCAGCAGCTCTTCGGCGTGGGCGGCGTCCTTGTGGCGAAAGACCTTGATCTTGGCGCGGGAGAGGCGTGCGCCGTCAATGATGCTGGCATGGTTCAGCTCATCGGAAACGATGAAATCTTCTTTGCCGAGCAGCGCCGAAACCGTACCCGCATTCGCCGTGAATCCCGACTGAAAGACCACGCAGGCTTCGACGTTTTTGAAGCACGCGATCTTCTCTTCCAGCTTCATGTGGATCTTCATGGTGCCGGCGATGGTGCGCACCGCGCCCGAACCGACGCCGTACTTTTTCGTGGCTTCGAGGGCGGCTTCGCGCAGCTTGGGGTGCGTCGTGAGCCCGAGATAGTTGTTGGACGCGAGGTTGATGACCTTCTTGCCGTCGAAGGTGCACACCGGCGCTTGCTCGTCGTCGAGCACGCGCAGCTTGAAGTAGGTGCCCTTCTGCTTCAGTTCGTTCAGTTGGTCGGTGAGGTAGGACAGCGGGTTGGTGCGACTGGTCGTGGTTGCCATGAAGGTCTCCGGGTGCGAAGGGATATTCTATCCGATCTGCCCAACTAGCCTCTTTCTTAGTATGGACGCGCATTACTGCGCATAGATAAGAAAACACTCTAGCTTAGAACGGTTTCATAAAATTCCACTCCAAGCATGAAAGCGCACTAATACGCACCTGAATTAGTTTCCAAGTGCCACCAGAAGTGCCACCAGTTTTCACTCCCCAACTGGAATTCGGGATGACCGGTTGGCTGACCGGTTAATCAGCCCCTACCAATTGCTCTCATTTTCTATCTAGAGTCACCGCACTTTTCACCGCAGTTTTTTCGAGTGCAGAACTGCCACCAGTTCAGCGAGTCGGCAATCCGCACAGCTAGACCGTGTCCGACTACTCGGTCAACTTCTCGTACACCGCTTTGCTCAGGAGTCGCCGCTGGCCATTGACAATCGCCACTGGCGTCTTGTCTGGTTCAGTCGAGATTTCAATGTTCAGTGGCGCGACCAAACCAGCTTCCTTCAACGCCAGCAGTGCTTTCTCAATCAGCTTCTCTGTTTTCGTTTGCATAATTTCCTCCACTGTCCTATACCACTGCGTCCGGCTGGACGTTGACCCAACACTCGTGTCATGAAGTGCACGGGCTTATCTCCGCTTGCGTTTTGCGCGGAAAGCCATACAATTCAATTGAGGTTCAGTCGTGGGCTTCGTCCGCGATTGGATTAGCCCCGCAACTAACCTCAATCACTTACAGTCGGATTCCCGCACCAAACCTTACCCAATATCACCTCATTCGGCAGTTATCGGACACCTTAACGGACAGTGGCGTTTCAGGATTGGTTGTGATTATCGCCTGTTTTCGCCATCGGAGATGTCATCGCTGTATCATCATCCAATCCTGGCCCTATTTCGTTACGACTTCCGAACCGCCCTTGGTTCTCTTTTCTGTTAGCGCTGACATTTCCTTTACGAAGTTCTTCGCATCTTCGGTTTCGACACGCAGTTTGCCAAACACGTATTCAAACGTGCGACGGCAAGCATCAAAAATGTCGACACATTCCTCATCGGACTTAGCATGTAGTCCCTCGCTGGCGAGTTCATGGAGCACAGCCATAGGATTCGGCCTCCCAGAGGGACGAAGGCTTACAGGCAGCAGGTCACCCGCGTAGTCAATCTTTACGCTGAAACGCTTCTCCTCCTTCATCTCCTTGTGTCGGGCGATTAGTTCCGCTGGCGCATTGTGCGTTATCGCAGCTTCGTGCAGGATCTCCAGCATGTCATTCATTCGGTTCTCAATTACGCGGCGCATATAGGCAACGGCTGCAACGCCAAGATTGAAATTCCGCATCCGGAGCGCGTTCTTGTACAGCTTAAGGTCATCGCCGTCGAGTGCCTGCTTCAGTGTGTCTGGTACACGCTCTTCAAGTTCCGGGTACTGCCCGATCTTGATGAAGATGTTGTCGGACTCGCGCTCCTGCCAGATGAAGCAGTAGTTCACCGTCGTCTTGCCACAATTCCTGCACGTGTAGCTGTCGCGGTTTATGAACTCCGATCCAAAGTAGACCGTCGTGTCCCGTATTTCCCAAAGCGTCTCGTACCCACATAGCCTATGGCCACAAAACAAACGAATCTGTTTGGGCAGCAGCCCGAAGCGATTTTTCTGACCCTGATGGCCGTACGTTTCCGAGTGGGAGTCCTTCCCCGTGTAGACAAAGACGCGGTACAAAGGCCATTTCGTCAACACCTCAGAGAGGTGTTCTTGCAGGACTGCGACGGAGTCAAGCTGGTCTGGCATATGAAGGATTCTAGCTCAGTGCGCGGTCAGGCGCTCGCCCTGGCAAACTTTCTCAACTCCCATCCAAGTATGGCTCCAGTCGATGCGCGTCCGCGATTCGGCTGTTCATAAGGTCACGGGTTAACGATCGCGACTCCAGCAAGTGACGGGCAACGGTTTCGACATCGCGCTCATGCTCGCGCAGCAATTTCACAGCGTGCTCCTCAGCGGCGTGCACGATGTTGGTGAAGTCAGCTTCGTTGCGGACATAGGGGCGAGAGTGCCGCAGGATATTATCCAAATCCGCCGCTCCGCCACGAGTCCAAGCTTCATCCCAGGCGAAGTTTTGCCACACGACGTTTGCCGCTGCGCCAGCGGCGTATATCACCAGCCATTGCGTGAGCGTCGAGCGGCGTGGCGGCACTGTGTTGTGAAGCGCATCCATGTGGGGGTGCATGGTCACGCTAGAGAACGGGATGCGTAGCTGACGAGGGCAGACCGCGTGCCCTGCCAGTTGGCGCGGCAACATTGACGGCAAGTGTGACCGTGCCAAGGATGACTCCACGGGGCGGAGAGTCAGGATCGAGGCCATAGCGGCGGCAGGCATCTAGGTCAAGGGAGCGTGAGCAGAAGCCAAAAGAACAGCATCGAGCGTGCCCCCGTCGTCACTTGCTGGCTTCTGCTTTCAAATCCTTCACCAGCCGCTGAAACGCCGTCTGATACGAGTCGTGGTCCTTCCAGTTGCAGAAGTCGGGGATGAAGTACTCGCGTATTTCGCGGGCTGAATCTTTTCCGGTGTCGGCGTCGAAGCACTCCCAATCGCGCAGCACCTCAAACTCCACCAGCCGGACAGGAAATAGCACCCGCGTCCCTTCCTTCACCTCCCGCCTGCGGGCCTGGGCGATCTCGGTCCTCACCCACTCGCTGCTCATGCTGTGCTCGGAGAGGATCAACAGCAGCTTGTCATGCAGGCGAAAGGCCTGTTCGTGGCCCTCCCGACCTCCTTTCATCTCGTGGGGCGCGAACCGGCATTGCACGCCCTCCGCTTGCAAGTCGGCGTAGAGCTGCTCAGCAACCGTTTGATCCAGAGTGTCGTAGCTGATGAGATAGCAGTCGAACCCGATGGGACGTGCCACCATCGCACCGATGTAGGCGATGAAGTCGTCAGGAACACCGCAGCCGCGTAGAAAGTTCTCAGAAATCTTGCCTCGCGACTTGTAAATGGTGTCAATGCCGACGGTAGATGGCCCAAAGAGGACAATGGTTTCAAGCCCTTTGGTAGTTCTTAGATCGACGTCCGCGAAGTTTGTTGAGTATACGAAAGCCTTGGCGAAGTCCGTTTCGCTGAGGTCCGCCCCGCGAAGGTCCACCTCGCTGAAGAACGCTTTGCCGAAGTTAGCCCCGTTGAGTTGCGCCCCGCGAAAGTCCGTTAGGCGGAGCTGTGCCTCGCGCAGATCAGCCCCGCTGAGGTTCGCCCTTCTGAGTTGCGTTCCCCAAAGGTTCGCTCTGCTGAGTTGCGCTCCCCTAAGATTCGCCTTGCTGACGATCAACGTGCCGCCGAAGGTTCCGCCGCCGAATACTTCGCCGAGATCCGCCCCGCTGAGGTTCGACATGGAGAGGTCCGCCCCACTGAGGTCAGGATCAACTTCAGGATGCTCCTTCCTCCACTTATTCCATTGCTCGACCCCTTGCTTCAGGATTTTGAGATGTTCAGGGTTCGCCATTTGCGTGACCTCGCTTGCTTTTGGGATGCTACGGATGATCTTGGAAGGCCACACTGCACGCGACAGTTTCCGGCTAGTCAACGCGGATAGCAGTTACGTCCTGCATCGTCCTGTTGGGCACAATCTGGGCACACGGGCATGGGGTGACCCCCTCCGTTGAGACAATCCGCCCGCGTCGGACCTCTCTGGAGTTGGGCGCGTCTCCTCGCGACCTATATTGAGCATAGGGCGACTTTCGCTTTTTGTACACCACTTAGGGCCTGATTTCGAGGCAGCTTTCGAAGACGGCAAACCCGTCATCGACCGTTGAGGTAGCGGCGGTTGATAATGCCGTCAGCGCAAGGTCGGCGGCTTGTTTTGGAGATGGTGATGCTCAACGGGAAACAGCTTCGCATTCAGTTTCAGCAGTTCAACCAGCAATACTTTGGTGGTCGGCTCCCGCCCTACCGGATACGTGTCGTAAAGCATATGACTTGGTCGCCGGGAAGTGGGCACTGCAACAAGAAAAGAAGGCTCATCGAGATGAAAGCGGGATGTTCCGATGAAGAAACGCTGGGCACTCTATTGCATGAAATGGCACATGCCGCCGCCAGCGGCATCCCGCACGGAATGCCGTGGAAGAAAGAAATGATCCGACTGCGCGAGGCGGGCGCTCCCTTAGCGACTTTGGATAAATTCGTTAAGCTCGACGATTGGGACGGCAGAACCGTCACCCGGCGACATTTTCGGGCAGCTATCGACGATCTCCTGCTGGATGTGGATGTTTCCAAAGTCACTCTGCATGGTGCAGTTCGGTACTTCCTCTACAACGAAGGGGGCAGGGAAACTGTTACTTCGTTTCTTAGACGCAACCCTTGGGTGCGCGCCGTGATTCGGACAGCGAAAAAGCAGCGGGCCGAGGACGAAAGGTTGACGCATTAGATGCGGCATTGTCTCCTCTATGTTTCTCAGCTTTTCGGTTTCGCAGACCTCCTGACCAGTTTTCGCGGCCTCCGCTTTGGAGCAGGCAACCCCACCGTTAGACCCAGCTCATAACGCCAGAACTCCTCGATGTCATCTCTTGAAGGTCGATCACTCAAACCGTGCTCGGCTGTTTCTATGATCCTCAGTCTCTCAACGAGAGTGGTGAAGTCGGAGTAAAATGTCGGGTCTTCCTTCCGTTCTTGCTCTATTGAATCCCGAAAGTCAGCGAAGACGCTGAACATCCAGTAGCTGAACATCGCCCACACATCGTGCGCATCAAGATAGCCACGCTTCACGAGCAAACCGATTGTCTCGAAAAAGTTAAGAATGTTATCTAACTCAGGCGGGTCATCAACACCCTGGAGTCTCTTTTCGGCAAGAGACTTCCGACTGTTCACCAGAGGTTCTGTATCAAACTGCTCGACGAACCTTAATAGGTGCTGAACTTGTTGCGACTCTCTAACTTGCCTCAGCTGCTGCCTCGCATAGACCAGCGCCCACGCCGCCGTTGCCGCCAGCACACCAGTAAAGATCGCCGTCCACGCTTCTGCACTCATCGTATGGTCACCGACATCCCTTCTCGCTGGTTATTTGCTCGGTCAGTGACTACCTGCCACGACTGCCAAGGCGGAAATGACTCCGGGGACTTCCGACGTGCCTCTGCACATTCTGTACTTCCACTCACCGTAAGATCCTTCCGCGTTTACCGCCGCAACCCAGCGTTCGGCTGCTGCCCGTTTAACCTCTGCCAGCGGATCGTACCCCTTTGTTTCCAAAATCAGGTTGACAGGCGGTTGACCCTTCAATCGCACGACGAAATCCGGTATGTAGTCGTGCATCTGCCCATTGTGCAGGTATGGGATTGCAAAGCCCAGCCCGGAGTTCTTCACAAAGGCATCCACCGCCGAATGTGTGTCAATGTAATACGCTGCCTGCTGCTCCCATCGCTGTGTGTCGGGTACAACATAGTTCAAGTGGCAGTGAGTGACCTCTCGCGCTTCACGGCTTGTCCAGAAATCCACTTCAGCAGTCGAGCCGGGGCCACGGCTCGATTCATAACGCGGTATCTCTGGTGTCTCGCCGCTCGCAACATCAGGATGGATGTGCTCGGAGAGAATCTCCACCAGCAGCCCATAGTAGGGCGAGAGTCCCAAGTCCTTGATGTCGCACTTGGACGGCACAAAAACCTTCTCCTGCAAGTACCGCTGAATGATCTCGACCAACTGAGGGAACAGCACATGCGCCGGAGCCTGACACTTCGGCTGTGTTACGTACTGCTTCGTAAGTCCGGCTGCAAGTTCAAACACCACCTGTTGAACGCGTATCCCGGCTCGGTATTCGCGCAAGTTCACATCGTCCAATCGTCCCGGCCCAGCAAGGGACATTCGGCCAGCATTATTGAGACTTAACCCCTTGACCTCAACTTCTGGCGGGATGCGGTCAGGCCAGAGCCTCATTGTGGGCACTTTGTCCCAATCCATCGTCACTCGGTTGCGAATCGCCTGCGTATAGCCTTCAACTCGCGGGAAGCGAATTTCATATCCCGCCTTCGACGGCACAGCGTGGACGTGGTATTTCTTCACACGGGGAGCCGCAGATCCTTGGGGATTCGCTTTGAAGGGGATGACCTCAAAGGGAACGCCAAACACCTTCGACACTTCCTCAGTGAACTTGTTGTCCACTGTCAATTCGTAGCTGGCGCGACGCAGCCCGCGTCCTACAACTTGTTCGCAGAGCAGTTGCGACATGAACGGACGCAGCCCAACGATGTGCGTCACGGTGCTGCAATCCCATCCCTCGGTGAGCATCCCCACGCTCACAATGCAGCGCACATCGCGTCCCGGAGGGTGTAGAGGACGATTCAGCTTCTTAGCCAGCGCCTCAAAGTCATCTGGGTAGATTGGCCGTCCCTGTCCGTCGCTAGGCCAACTTCGTTTTCCCACGGTATCAAGCGTGAGCCGCATCCAGCGAGATTCATCGCTCTTCGCACTTTCGGTGTCCGTCTCGTGGACAACTTTTGAGTCAACTCGAATGGTGAAGATGCTCCCGTTCTTGTTCCTGAAACCTTCAATGCGAGCAGGCGGAATGCCCGTCGGGGCTTTGCCTTCAGCCAGCCACTCGTAGATGACTTTCGCGATCCTTGTATTCTTGCAGACGAGGATAAACACAGGGGGACGCGGGTCTGTCCCCGCCTTTTGCCATTCGTCGCGCTCCTTCTCCCATAAACCAGCGAGCATGGCTATCGGATGGTGAGCGTACTTGAGGATCGCTTCCGGCTTGGGACTGCCTTTCTTGCCGCCGCGCTCCGCTGGAGTGAGCTGAGGCAGTATCCAATTCCAGATGTTGAAGTAACCCGGTATCTCCGCACCCGTCGTATCGCGTATTGCCAACTGCGGAATCTTCACCAGCCCAGATTCAATCGCATCAATCAGGCCGAAGTCGCTCACCACCCACGGGAACGGCTTGTTCGTTTCCTGCCCCACTCTGCCGAGGAAATACGGTGTTGCGGACAGATCAACGCAGAAGTTGATGCCTCGTAGCTTCTGCACCCGATCCAGCCCATCAATCCAGACCGTCGCCTCGTCCCGATCTGCAAGCCAATCCTCGCGCTCGTCCTCTTCCATCTCGTCCCAATCATCGGGACGCTCTTGCAGGATGCGATATGCGTGGTGCGCTTCGTCATTCAGCACAAGGATGTTCTGTTTGCCGCCGATCTCGCGTCCCAGTACGCGATTGACAAGCGCCGTATCGCTCTCGATATAGCGGACGGACTCAACTTTGACCTTCTTGAGCGCTCCCGTCTTGTCCTTCTCTTCCTCAAGCACCGTCAGCAGGCCAGCCGTTACCTGTCGCTCATAATCCTTGAGGCTAAGATAACGAGTGCCACGCGCCGTGGTGCTCTTCGGCCCTATGCTAATGGTTTCCTTTACCCGAACAGGCACTCCGGCCTTGATGACCTTACCGCTCGTGCCGCCCGTCTGCATACTCTGCGGCTGGAACACGTGCCAGTTCGTCACCAGCACCTTGCCCTGCGTCAACAACGGCATCAGGTGCGAGGGAACGAGATCGCGTGTCCGGTAGAGGCTGGCTTCGCCAAGTTCGGGATTCAGTTCACTCAAACGCCCACGGATGGTGACGTTCGGGCAAACCACCAGCACAACATCGGAGAATCGCCCGTCGCTGCGGTCATTGACCTTATTAAGAATGCTCCAAGCCGCCAACATCCCCATGACCGTGGTTTTTCCTGCGCCTGTTGCCATCTTGCAGGCGTAGCGTTGAAAGCCTGTAAAGCCTTCGGCCTTTCGCTCTGCGCTAGGTTCGTCACGCGGAACGAAGATGCCTTGTCGGAAATCGGCCCGTGCTTCGTTGAGGAAAATGATGGTGAGCGCGGCTTCGATTTGTGCGAAGAATAATCGCTTTTCGCGTCCGTCCCGTGTCCACCACTGAATGAGTTCCAACGTGGTGCGGGTTATGCCGGGATAGCCCTGCTGCTGCCACGATTCCAGTCGCTCGCGAATCATGTTCACGAATACGAGATCGTAGCCAGAGGGATATTGCGTCGACGGACGCAGCGTCTTGCTGTCGGTTGTCCACGAGTCCTTCTGGTCACGCGGAGGGAAGACAAAAGCAGGCCGTCGCCCGTCCAGAAGCTGTGGCTCTTCGCCTTCCTGTATGAACCAGAACTGCTTGGGCTTCTCGAATGGCGAATTGATGATCGGCTCTTTGACTTCGTAACCCATTGCTATTTCGCCTCGCTCAGCTTCTTTACAACTAGCAGTTCGTTGCCACGATCATCAATCACCTTCACGGCCACCTGTCCGTGCTCTCCGCCCTCGAAAGGTGCGCTGGTGGTTCCAGCGAGGTGCTCCCAGACCGAATCATCGTACTCGCCAGCGAGTGATTTCTTCAGGTTGTCCCATGCGCTGGTTCGAGGAAAGAACGCCTGTGAGACATGGAAGCACATTCCGTTGTAATCCGTGTCGAGGAACCAAGCCGGAACGTCATCCCCACTGCGGTGCTCGTTTTCCGTCGTCGCCGGATTAAACACGTCCAAACCCAACAGTTCGACTGCGTATTGCTGCGCTCCGCCGTTCTTATGCTTGTGAATCGCAACCTCGGGCAGGCCACACACGCTAAAGATTTGGCTGGAGCGCATGTTCTTCAGCAAGTCACCCATCATCAGGTCTGGAGTCGCTTGCACATACGTGGCAGGAAGCCCGTAAACCAGTTCGCAATTCTCCACGAGTTGGCGAGCGTTCGGCTGAACGGCGAAGCCAAGCACATACAGGTGCGTGTAGTTCTTCGCGTTTGCTTCCCTCGCAGCTTCGGATACCAGCCTCTCGCTCACGGCTCCGTTCTCAGGGCCAAAGACGAAGGCGACGGGCTTCGCGGATAGCGGGAGTGCCAGTCCGCTCTTCTCTTCGGCCTCTTGGACGGCGTCGGAGAGCGTCGGCTTCTGGCCAGGAGCCGTCGCATCCACCATCGCTTCGGCAGAAAGCGACAGGCTCTTGGCTGGAGGACGGATGTTCTTCAACGTGACCGTTTTGTTGCCTCCCAGTCGCAGCATAGGCGATTTGCGAAGCACTTCTAACATCCGGTCAATAAACGATTCATTCGCTGCGGCTTCAAGTGGAGCATCTGATTTGCTTTCGACTTCGTGCCAGTCCATCGGAGTTGGGATCGTCCCCTCGACGCAGAACGCGCCAGTCACGCGGGTGATGCCGTTCTGGATTTCGGGACGGTCAACCAAAACCTCTTCGTCGGGTGGTTCGTTGTTTGCGATAGACTTCAGCGTGACATGTGGTACGATGCCGCCGATTTCTTCTCCGCTCTTGTTCTGCTTCCGTTTGTAGACGAACCCGCTTGCAGGCCCACGTAACTCGTCTTTTAATTCATACCAGTCGTAAGTTGCAGTGAGTAGTCTCTGACGGGCGAGCGCCAGAGGCACGCGGCTCGTGTCAATGGTGATCCAGCGTCGTCCCCACTGCTCTGCCACATAGGCTGTGGTTCCGCTACCGCACGTAGGATCGAGCACAAGATCGCCGGGGTCCGAAGTCATCAGAGCACACCGCTCGACCAGTGATCGGCCTGTTTGTACAACGTATATCTTGGGGTCGCTGCGGCTCTGGACAGCGCCGCCAATATCGCTCCACATGTTCGTAATGCTGACTACTGGAAAATCATCGTAATAGCGCAAGTACCCCAGCTTTCCTTTTCCAGTTACGATGATGCGGTTGGCGTCCGCGAGACGGTTCATCCCATCGGGAATGCTAGCTTTCCAGTTGTTATTCATGCCGGGATGATAGCTCTCACCTTGGAACGCGAATTCAACGGTGGTGTTCTGACGGAATCCAGCGGAGATTAGGTTGTCGACCCGGAACACGCGAGACTTTAGCGGTAGCGGTTCTTGTCCATTTTTCTCATCTTGGGTCAGCGCCCTGCGTGTTCCATCTTCAAGTTCCAACTGGTCATACTTTGAGTCCGCTTCACCTATTGGACTTGGTTTTGCTTTGAATGATTCGTGGTACTTTATACGCCCGTGGTCGCGGCAGTACCAAAGCAAGTAATCCCCGGCACGACTAAGAGTCTTACTCGTAAATCCACCTGACGTCGTGTAAGCGATCAGGCTAACAAACTGTTCTGAACCAAAGACTTCATCCATTAGTTCGCGGAGATGATGAATGTTTTCGTCGCTTATCTGTACGAACACGCTGCCACTGGGCGTCAGCAACTCGCGGGCGAGAAGCAGGCGATCCCGTAAGTACGTGAGGTAAGAGTGCAAGCCCAGCTCCCACGTATCTCGATATGCCTGTATCATCTCCGGCTCCCGTGTCATATCCTCATCATCGTTGTGGCTGACATCTCGCTTGCGAATGAACGGCTGGAAATTTGAACCGAATCTCACTCCATAAGGCGGATCAATGTAGATCATCTGTACTTGTCCGCCCATACCCTCGTACTGGAGCAGCGAGTTCATCACCACAAGCGAGTCTCCAAGAATCATTCGGTTCACCCACTTGTCGCGGTGCTCATACGCCCGAAGCACCTGATCGGCAATCGAGTGTTGCGGGTCGGCAAAGAGGTCAAACAACTCGCCCTGCTTCTTGTGGCCCTTCAGCGTCTCCAGAATCGCCTTTGTGGACAGCCGCTCATGGATGAACAGTGGCAAGCTCGGAACGTCAAACGACAGCCGCTCGGCTTTGCCAGCCCAATTGAGGAACGGTTTGCTGATGGCCTTCAGTTTCGACGCAGCAGCCTTTGCCTGCTCTAGCGATTCGGCTTCGAGCACCTGCCCAACGAGCGCCTCGCCCTGTTCCCGCGCCGGGTTCTGCCCGTCCCACTCCATAGCCGGGGAGAGCGACGAATCGTACTTGTACGTCTTCGGTGGCAGCTTCTTCTTGAACTGGGCCTGCGTCCCGACTTCGGGCCGCATCGGGTTGTCGGCTTCAGGGTGCTTGTAGGGTTTAGCGGTTTTGGTTTTCGCCTTAGCTGGTTTTGTGGCTCTGTCGCGTGGCATCGACGTGGGCCTCATGGATCCAAGGAATTGGCTTGAGTGACTAGGAGGCGATTGTAGCAGTTTGTGTCTCCACCCTTTCGGCCCTTTGCTGTGCTGAGTGATCTCGCCTCCCGGCCCAATTTCCAAGTAAACTCGGTGCCCGCCGTACGCTTGGCACATACCTGTGTCGATGTCGATCAACTTGAGACCCGGTCGCGGTGTCAACAAACGCGATCTGCTGAAAACTCGGGTGATAATCACAGCCTATAATCAGCATGCTCGGCTCCTTCCTTCCGAGCCTTTGGTCGGTGATACAACCAAAGTCTACTCAGTTTCGAGGGAGCCGACGCCTTCATGAAATCAGTTTGAATTTTTTTCGTTGTTTGCCCGCCGTCCATCGGATACGATTCCGATGCCATGAAACTTGAGTTCCGACCTGGGCACTTGCTCCTATTTGAAAAGCCGAAGGGCATTTACGTCGTCCAACTCAAAGACGCCGTGGTTTTGGAGACGCCTGCTCAAAAACGAGCCGTGGCAAAATTCAACGCCATCCGACGCGAGTTGGAAGCACAATTTCCCGCTCAGAAACAGACGCCCGAAGAACAAGCTGAGAATATTAAAAGGCTAATCGGCGACAGTCTTGTCGGAACTTACAGCGTTCGTCCACCGAAGAAAAGCACCGCAAGGGGCACTCGAACTTTCGGAGGATAGCTGTCCCTCCGTTCAGAAAGAACAAGGCACTACCATGCCAAACGGCGGCAAGCAGGTGTGCGTGATCGGGACGATAAAGGTCTTCAAGGTCGTGCCAGAAATCGTCGCTCACGACCCCTCAGCCATTGAATTGCAGTAGCTAGTACGAAGGGAGACCCCCCGGCTTTGCCGGGGAGGCAGTAGAAGTTTGACAATTCCGGGAGTGCGATTTCAGATTCGAGCAGCTTTGGCGACCCACATTGCGGCGTGGGGCTTGTGGTTTTGACTTCGAACGGTTGCGATCAGGCCCCTTTGAGGGGCCAGCAACCGAAAAGCCTCCGGCTCTGCCGGAGGATCATTACTGGACAGAATTCACCACCGCCAGATTCTTGCAATCAATTGCACCGGACGCGGCGGGGGCCAGAGCCGCTCACCTCACGAGGGTCTGCAACAGAGGATGGAGTTTATCCCATAGCAGAACCAGAGAACTCGCCGTTGTTACCACGGTTTTGATGCTCGGCAACACGGCTTTGATTACGCTGCGGCGACGTTGCTCCTTTGGCTTGGCAGCTTCATCGGCGATGACCGCCAGCATCTCCAGCGTCTCGTTCTTTGCCTCGCTTGTGAGTTCAGAGCTATCAATCAATGCTTGCGTAAACTCCGCAAGCGCATCGTGAAGCGCAGTATCTCCCGCAATACTGATTTGACTGAGTGAGACATCAATTCTTTGTGCCTCCCCGGTATTGATAGCCCCAATGACGCTCTGGTTTATGTTGAAGTTGTTAAACGTCATCTGCCCCTCATGGACTACGGGGTCGGACAAGTCGTACCGTGGCATGACCCCCGTAAGCCCTGTCACGGCCTCCGCTTGGTCGTACAGGAAGTTGATTCTCTCCTTGAACATCCTGTTGTTCGCTTGCACCATACGTTGCAAAAGCGTATAGCACTGAAGACACAGCAGGTGACCCTGAACGGAAAACATCGCCACCTTGCCACATTGGTCGCAGAGCATGACATATCAGTGTATCGCGCCGAAGCAACCCTGACCCAAACGTGGATGGATGATCTGCGGTTTTCCGAAGCCGCCCGATTCAATGGCGACGAGGGTGGCGGTGCCCTGTTCGAGCCGGGTTGCGGGACTTTGCCTCAGTCGTTCGCAGACTGCTTCCCAAAGAGCATTGCCGGGGCCAGCTTCCGAATCAAACCGTTTCCCCGCTTGGGTGCTGAGCTTAAACTCCGGTGGGCTTGGAATCCAGTCGGATCGGGGCCAGAAGAACGGCTCGGCCAGCATGATGCAGCCAATGGTGGGGTTGTCATTCGGCGCAATGGGACTGCGTCGGTAGTGTGCGATCCGTTCCCGCATTGCGGCCAGTGATCGCACACCGTTCGCTTCTCCGAACGTGTCCCACACGAGATTCACCGGAAGCTGGAGAAAACGGGTGAAGAACCCGCCGCCAGCGATGTAGTTGTCCGGTGCATGGAGCTTGAAAAGCAGCAGTTCGCCGGGTTGCAGCACCTTGAATGTGGCATCAGGCGAGGGACGCCAGAAGTTCACTTCCTCCACTTCCGTTTTCGAGGCGTGGAGCGCAAACCAGTCGTTGTCTGTGACGGCCACATAGAGGCGCATTTATCCCGGCTCGCTTGCCGATCGCGATAAACTCATCCAACTCTGCTTGGAACTCCAGCATGTGCTGCTCATCTAAAAACGATGTTACATTGCTTTCCCCGTCTGAGAAAGCGCGGAAACCGCCTCAAGGCGGTGCGCGTCTATGGGCCGGACGTTCAAAACGTCACGAGTTAACGATCTGCTCTCCAGCAGATGACGTGCAACGGTTTCGACGTCGCGGATATTTGTCCGCAGCAATTCGCAGCCCCTATTTCGTATCACAATCATGGTGACGCTGTCTTTGGGTAGAGTTAGCTTCTTCCGCTCGTCAACGTTTTGAGCTTGGTTCAGAAAATCTACCTTAACCGCGTAATTGGGGCGGCTGGATCACGGTGGTTGCGTGCCGGGATTGGAACGACTGCCGCTTTTGCCGCCCCTTTTCTGGGCAAACAGCGGGCGGCCACGAGGTTGCACAGGAACGAACAGACATATCACGATAACGGATACAAGGAATATCTCAAAGCCATACATTGGCCGCTGTATTATTAACGGCAATCCGCGCGGCTCCGTTAAACTTCCATTACCCAGAATCATCCCAAGCATCGCCCATAACATCTCTCTATCCTGCCAGTAACGCAGTAAACCGAGATAAAGACTAAAGTTTACGATTAGGCCCACTATCAACATGCGAAACATCCACAATGGCCGACCACTCTTCGCAGCCCACTCCCGCCTAGACCAAGTAGAAAAGGCGACCGCCCACACTCCAAATATGACGGCGAGAATAACCTGAATCCGCATTTCCTTAAATACTAGCGGATCCACCTTGTAAAATGTTACAACGGTTGTCCCGCTAATGGGCTTCTGAGGGAGAAATAGCTCGTAGCCGTAGATCTTCGATGTCGCGCTCCCATTTCCAATCCAGGGGGCGCAAAAGCTAAGCAGCATTACTGCGCCCACGCAGATAACAAGAAACCTAGCTACCGGCCTCTTCTGAGTTGTCCTCGTCCTGTCCTCGCAATCAGTTTGGAAATATTGGCTCAACGGGGTAAGCACACGAACCCCGGTGACGTTAATAACCTGCCGCTGATAGTACAGTCGGGTTTGGTTCAAGACGAAAAGCAATAACGCCGCGAGAGTGAGAAGTATAGTGTGATATCCCAATAAGCTGGAGTGCATCATTATTCTGCTGGGCACCTCGGCAGAGGGAATCGTTATAGTGAAGTATACAATTGCGACAAGCAGGCACACAGTTATAAAGGGTTCAGGAAGAAATAGCAGGGATCGTTTATAAATCAATACTGGTTTATCATGCAGTATGTGTGGACTTAGATCACCGACAATGAATCCGGTGGCTGCTACTCGTGCAGCTTTCTGCTTCTGATCGTTTGTGGCTTGTATTGAACTACTAAGAATGACTTCGAGAGCCTCTTGCTTTAGGCCGATACCCACAACAAACGCGATAGAACAAATCAGAATAAGTGGCCACGCATCAATCAGCACCAACGCATTGAGAAGTAAGGGATTCTTAACACTGGAAACACCGACCTCCACGTTATATGCATTCTCTCGCTGGGTAATCAAGTCACTTAACTCGTCAGCCCTAGGTTGGAGTGCTTTCAAGGCCTTTTGGGAGTCTTCATCAGTGCCTATGTTGGAAAGAAGTAGGTTGTAGACCTGCAATTCGGTTTCATCGAAGAGCACTGCCTGGGCTGGGTCTTTCATCAGTTGCTTGGAGGACTCCACGGTCGCGATTGCTTTAGATAGGGCCGGATTCGGGGTCTTGGCTGATTTCCCTTGTGCGATTATGTTGTTGTACCAGTCCTGTCTAAGTTCAGTCGATTTTAGGTCGATTACCCTGACCCTCTGCTCGCCGGTTCTGACCGTTGAAAACACGAGCCATAAGCAAAATAGTGTGGCAAACAATATGGCATATTTCAGCTTGTAACTGCGCCAGATTTGATCGGTTAGCCGTTTCTCATCTATTGTTTCTTTCATCTCTCTGTATTTCTCGTCGGTACGCGCGTTTGTTGTGTCTTGGTTGGGGGGCCACCAATAGAGAGCTTAGAAGTAAGGCCGAGACTCCTCCCCGATTCACAAAAGCGATTCTCGCTCTTGGGGTTGGCGTGTGTCAGTGACACGTACCACAGAGGGAAGTGATTTATCGGAGGAGCGGCGCACATACGTCGGCTCAACCGGATGTTGGGCAGACAGCACGCAAATCTGGGTGTATGATGAAGGCAGTCAGTTGGCCGACACCATTCAGAGAGTCGCTGACCGCTACGAGAGAGATGTCAATGTCATCCACGGACAAGGCGAGTTCCTCGAAAGCAGCGCCTACCAAGGCGTCATCGCAGGATACGAAAAAGTTCACAAGCCGTATGGTGGACATCACTAAGAGCCTGCTAGGGCAATCAGTGATTCTGACCGGCCAAAAGAAGCCCAGTAAGTCATAAGCACTCCCTGCGCCACTGCATAACTCTATTGTTTTCTATCTCCTAGAACATCTTAAACGCGCACTCACTTGACAGGAATTTTGCGGAAGTCTTAAAAAAGGGTGGTGCCAGCCTGAATATTTCCCTCCGGCGTGCCCAAGTGAAATCGGCTCTCAACGGCAACACGGCGCTGCTGATTTGGCTCGGTAAGCAACGGCTCGGCCAGCGCAATTCTCCAGCCCCCGGAAAGCCAGAGCAATCAGGTCCATGAATTCACCCTTGAACTGCGGCGGCGAAACGCGGAACTCGTGCGCGAGAAATCGCAGGCCGATCCTTAGTAGCGAATCGCCCCACCGAGCATGCACGGGGCCAGAAATGCAGCTTTGACAATACAATAACGCCACACAAATTTTCCAACACTGTTGGAAAAAAGCAGGTGTCATCTAGTGGCTAGGATGCCGTCCTTCCAAGTTCGAGTCTCGTCGCCCGCTCCATCTTCCATTAACTGACAGGGAACCCATCTAGCGAACCCCATTCCTTGGAGATTACACTTGGGACGTGCTGAACCGTAACCAACCGCATCCTCAAGTGAGTCATTTGCGTAACCAAAAGGTGACGGATTCGCACCATGAATGAAGCGCCCTCCCTCACCCCGAGTTGCTATCTTCATCAGTGAGTATCTCATTGATTTCAACGCGGCCCGAGCAGCCAAAGCAGCAGGTTATCAGCACCCAGGAAGTGGACGTAACTTATTACGCAAGGTTACGGTCAAGCAAGAAATCGAACGTCGCAAAGCCAAACGGCTCGATAATCTGGACATCACACGCGAGCGAACATTGGCAGAACTGGCTCGTTGCGCTTACTTCGATATTCGTAAACTCTACCGAGCGGATGGCACGCTCAAGCCCATCACTGAACTTGACAGCGACACGGCCACAATTATCCAATCGGTGAAAGTATCACGCCAAAAGACTTCAGGAGGGAAAGGGGAGCCTGTTGTCACCGAGGTTGTGGAAGAATACAAGTTCACCAACCGGCAGGGCGCACTGGATATGCTCTGCAAGCACCAAGGGTTGTACGAGCAAATCCCTACCAAGTCTGACAATCTCACAAAGCTGGTCGAAGAACAGCGGATTCATAACGAAATCAACATGGCCAAGTACGGCGGTGTTGCGAAGAGCGATATTGGTGATGGTAGTGACAGCGACAATACTTAAACCGTTTGGGGACAAGGCGGATCAGTTCGCCTATCAACCGCCAGAGATGGATGCTCGCATCAACATCCTGCACGGTTCAGTCCGCAGTTCCAAGACCTGGGCGATGATCCCCAAGGTGATTATGCTGTGCGACTACGAAGTCGATGGCTTGCGCATCTTCACCGGCGTCAGCAAGCAGACCATCTATGACAACGTGCTCAACGATTTGTTTGACGTGATCGGTCCTGAGAATTACCGCTACAACCGACAGAGCGGCCAAGTAGAAATCTTGGGAACGCAGCGGCTGGCAATCGGGGCGAAGGACGAAGGCACCTGCATACTGGTGCGCGACAATGCGAAAAATCAATCAGAGACAGGGTTGCGTGGAACCTGCCGTTTTAATGGTTACTACAGTTACTGAAGACTTGTCATCAACTCACCTTTGCTTGCGGACGCTGAACGATTTGTTCGCTTCGGGTGAACCTAAGCACAGGCGTATCGGACGGGTAGGGATCTGACGCTATCATGTCAAGCGTTTTTCCAACACCGTTGGAAAAATATTGGCCTCCGGTGTACGTATTCATCGCCTCGACTTGGTACACGGACTCAGGCGCAACGGTCGGGTGTCTTCACTGTCCTACCCTCACTTCCTCCAGTGGACACACGCGCATTCCCTCGGCAGTTAGAGTCTTGCCAAGTCTCTGAACCTCACTCAGCCAGCCGCCAAAGAACCGTGTCTTGCAAGGGAAAACGAATCTTAGTCTGCGAGCGGAAAACCGCCCTGCCATTGGACCAGGACGTATGCGCGAATTGCGGGATCGACTACCCACCCGTTGCCTGGATTTCGACTCGTCTTCATTTGCATCCACTGCCACACTGTGGTACACGTAATACCGCAGCCCGTTGTTTTAAGGTGAAAGCTGTGCTGCGAAGCAAACCTCAGCCAACTGGGCTGAAGGCGGTTGGTTAGGCTGGAGCGATGTGCGCGTCACTCCAGCCTTTCTTACTGGAGCGAATACCTGACGCAAGAAACACTTGATTGCGTGCGGATTGCGAACGTCACTCATCATCTTTAACTTGCTTTCGAGCCGAGCGCCGCACGCACCCGGTTTCTTTCAAAACTTGACCATCAACTTGGCCATTGCGCTGCAAACTCTTTAATGCTGTTCAATTCGACCTTCTCCACTCTGATAGCGCGACTCCAAAGCCGATCATCACGCATTGATTTGACAGCTTGTTCGATACGTCGCCGTAGCTCGTTGGGCGGCAGCGCGTCTAGTTCTACGCATTTATTGCTATAACGCCGAAGAAAGCCAGTCGCTCGTGAGTCTGTCGCCTTCACCCGTAACGGCGGCAATTTGAATTTGGCGATGTCGCTAGCGTGAATGGCCAGACGCTTGATAGTGAACGTCGCCCCATACTTATGGATGCGGTCGTATAAATCGCTTTCGATATTGCGTCCGCTGGGATCATGATCTCCAAGGTAGAAGACGCTCATGAGCTTGTCACTGTCCTTAATGAACTCCGCCAACTCGTGCGCCTTGGTGGTCGACAGAAAGCCCCGTCCTACGCGAACGGTCACTCCCAATTCATTCGTCAAGTCCTCTATCGACCCGATGATCGAATCCTTCTCACACCAAATTTCTACCTTCCACGGCTGCATTGCCCAGTAATCCTTGCGATAGCCTGCGCTGATGACGCGAGCATATTCCGCCGCATCATCGAATACATAGGGCATGTACTCCGGCCTACTGCGATCCACGATATGATCGAAGTCAACCCGTCCATCATTGCGGGCTTTCGTCAGCAGGCTGCTGACGCGCTGGTAGTCAGCCCGGCTGTTGTCAATCACGGCGATGCTAACCAACCTGTAGAATAATTGCCTGATAGTCATCGGGTTTTCCGCCGCCAGAATTTCTGCGGCCTGCTCTATCAGTCGGGTTGTGCTTTCCCACTCACCACGTGCCATTTTTAAACCCTGCCTAGTCCGCGTTTAACCAAGTTGCTGACGCGCTGATAAGCAGCGCAACTGTTCTTAGTTGCGCCGGTGCTCACCAGCCGATAAAACGTTTGCCGCACGGTCATTCTTGATTTACTCGTCATTTAGTTTTCTCTCCTTGTCAATTTTCCAACCCTGTTGGAAAAGCGAACTGCCACCAGCGCGGTGCCCCCAGCACTGCCACCAGCAGCCCGGTATGCTGGGTTGGCGCGGACAAATGGCCCGGAAGCAGGGGATAAAAACTCCATTCCCATTATTCCAACTCTCTGCCTGAGTGGTCACGGCGCAAAAATTGGACCAGACTGCTGTAGGGAATGACAACGCGCCGACCAATTTTCCGGCACGCCAATTCTTTGCGGGCAATTAGGGAATCGACGGTGCGCAGGCACACTCCACCAAGTTCACGGCAGACTTCCTTTTTGCTGAGCGCCAAAGGCGGGCGATTAATATGTGTATCCATGTGTGCAAGGGTAATCATTGACACACACCTGTCAATAGGATAGCATCTCACTATATTTTACATTTCATAAGACACGATGATGACAAAGCCCGCAATACGGAAGTGTCGAAGAAAGATAAGCAGCACTTTCATCGAAGAGAATCCAAGCGAAGTTCTCGAATCGGTAGCCGCTGCGCTGAATTTAGGGGAACGCGCCGACCCACGCTTAGATGCTCCGGCTCACGCCAGCCTTCTGCGCACGGTGCGAGCGTGGAAAGCGGCAGAAGACTTATTCAGTATGAAGCTGAGTAGGAATCGAGCAGCGACATCACGTCAGTTTCGCCATTACTGGGAAACCATGAAACCGCTGTATGTCCCTATTGGCCGCAGGCTTCGTTTTTCGCTCGTTCCGGCGGGTGGAAAGAGTAGGGATATTGTTGCCGAATACTTCACGAGACTGATTCTCTGTTCGCAGTGCGAGAAATTAGGCGGACCGTGCCGGAATTGCGGCGAGTGGTTTGTAAAGAAAACCATGCGAGAGAACCGCATGTTCTGTTCTCAGAAATGCGCTGGCACTGCCACCAAAGCCGCAGAGCGAGAGAGAAAGCGAAACAAAAAGCTAGAGCGTGCGCGGCAAGCGATCAAAGATTATCCAACCCGTGCAGCCTGCTGGCGTGATCTTGACTGGAAACAATATGCAGTACAAGCGAAGTACGGCGTCAGTATGAAATTTCTAACCGTAGCAGTCAACCAGGGCGAACTCAAGCCGCCGAAAGCGAAGGCGACAACCAGGAGTCAACGACGACGTCTTGAGCGCCACAACCAACAACCAATAAGGAGAAAGCAATGAGCAAAACGAAGATCATCCCGAAGGTTCGCGGAGTGTATGAACGCCCACCAGGCTCCGGCATCTGGTGGGTTCAACACTTCGACTCGGACGGGCGCCGACGTCGCGAGAAAATCGGCAACCGATCCAAAGCAATCGAGTTAGTTGAAAAGCGCAGAACCGACGCTCGGGCAGGCATCAAACTCCCCGACAATCTTCGGACGCGGGCAGTGACGTTCAGGGAGATTGCTAAATCTATGATCGAGTACTCTCGCAAAGAGAAGGAGCGCAGCTATCGCAGTGACGAAATCCGAATCGTTCCGCTGCTGGAGCAGTTCGGCAATCGACAAGCCGAGTCCATCAAATCGGAAGAGTTTGAGCAATGGCTGAACGCAACAGCAGACGAGCGCGGGTGGGCCGTGGCGACACGGAATCGTTATCTCGCGTTGCTTAAATTAACCTACCGGCTCGCGGAAGAGCACGGCAAGATCAAGGTCAGCCCCGTCCGGTTGCTCCGCACGCGGAAGGAGAACAATAAGCGAGATCGTTACTTGTGCCAGTACCGACCTTCACCAACACAGCTTGATTACCTGAAGGATTGCAACGATGAAGAAAGCCGACTGCGCAAAGTTATCAGCACCCGATACCAGCATCATCTGCCAGCGTTCGAGATTGCATTGAACACCGGGATGCGACGCAGCGAGCAGTACCGCACCAAGTGGTCCGATGTCGATTTTGCACGCCACATTCTGACCGTCCGGCACAGCAAGACCGGCGAGAAGAGATTTGTGTCGCTTAACTCGGTTGCGCTGGCGATGCTGGAGTTCTTGCAGGCCAGGGCGCCGGAAAGCGAAAGCGATCATGTGTTCCTGGGCATGAAGGGTGAACCGCTCACCCGCCAGGGCCGATGGTTTGAAAATGCGGTGAAAGAAGCTGGCATCAAGAATTTCACTTGGCACGATCTGCGGCACACGTTCGCAAGCCGTCTCGTCATGGCGGGAGTTGACTTGCGGAAAATTCAGGATTTGATGGGCCACAAAACCATTGAGATGACGGTCCGCTACACCCATCTTCGGCGCGACGACTTGAACGAAGCCGTGGAGACGCTGGTTTCCCAACCAACTGCCACCAGCGCTGCCACCAGCCCTGAAACGGCCCTTTCAGGCGGTTCGAAAGTAGTGCAGTAAGTCTTTTTGGTAGTGCTAGTTGGGCGGAATTTTGGCCTGTAGCTCAACGGTTAGAGTAAGGGATATTCTATCCCGACGCGCGGGCCGGTTTGCAGGTCAACCGATACTTCCGATCAGAGTTGCTCCTCGCCGCATCGCACCCCAGTCCGGCGCCGCCCCGCGAATTGCCTCCGCCTTGCGCCATGTGATAACTTCCGCTCGTCCCCTGCTGTCGAACCTTTACCCTGGCAAGCCCGCTCCGGCGGGGCGCTGCTGGGATGCCCGCCGGGAGGAAAACGGCATGATTCCAATCATCATTGTTATTGCCATACTGGCCGTCATCGCGTTCACGCTGATCGGCATTTACAACAGCCTGGTGCAGTTGCGGGTCCGCGCCGACAACGCCTGGGCCGATATTGATGTGCAATTGAAGCGCCGCTACGACCTTATCCCCAATCTGGTGGAAACCGTGAAGGGTTACGCCGCCCACGAAAAGGGCACCTTCGAGAACGTCGCCAAGTTTCGCAGTGTTGCCATGGCTGCCAGCACTCCGGCGGAGAAGAGCGAGGCCGAGGGCCAGCTCACCTACGCCTTGCGCGGACTGCTGGCGGTGGCCGAAGCCTATCCGCAATTGCGCGCGTCGGAGCAATTCCAGTCGCTGCAAGGTTCGCTGAGCGGACTGGAAGATGCGATTCAGAACGCCCGCCGTTATTACAACGCGGTGGTGCGCGACCTGAACACCAAGATCCAGACGTTCCCGACGAACATCGTGGCTGGCATGTTCCACATTCAGCAGAAGCAGTTCTTCGACATCACCGAACCGGCGCAGCGCGAACCGGTGGCAGTGAAGTTTTGAAGGCCGCTCTTCGCTTTTCGCGGTTCGCTCTTCACGCGGGTGCTCCACCCATGTCCGCCGCATTTGCTGACAGGGTGGGTCTCCGCCTCATCTTCGCTTTGCTGTTCTGCCTCGCGCTGGTGATTCCCGCCTCCGCCCGCGACTGGCATATCGCCCGCTTCGAAAGCCACATCTACGTTGCCTCCGACGGGGTGACCACCGTCAATGAGCACATTGACCTGGTTTTCAGCGGCGAATATCACGGCATCTATCGCGACATTCCCATCGAGTACCCGGGCCCGCACGGCTCGAACTACACCCTGTTCCTCAAAGTCACGAGCGTTCTCGACGGCAGCGGTCACAAGCTGAAGTACGACTCCAGCACCCAGAACGGCAACCGCCATCTCAAAATCTACATTCCCGACGCGGTGGACACCACGCGCAGCGTGATCATCAGCTACAAGGTGACCAATGCGGTGCGCTGGTTCGACGGTCACGACGAGCTTTACTGGAACGTGACTGGCAACGACTGGCCCGTGCCCATCGACAGCGCCGCGGCGTCGATCACCTTCCCGGCGAATGCCGCCGGCAACTTGCGCGCGCAAGCCTTCACCGGCGAATACGGATCGCAAGAGCAGGACGCCACCGCCGAAGTCCGCAACAACACGGTGGTGGTCGAGACCAACAATCCGCTCTCCATGCGCGGCGGGCTGACCGCCGACGTTTACATCAGCAAAGGCGTGCTGACGCAGCCCAGCAAAGGCACGCAGGCGATGTGGTTCCTGCGCAGCAATCCGATTGTGCTGCTGCCGTTGTGGGCGTTCGTGGTGATGTTCTTTTTCTGGTGGACGAAAGGCCGCGATCCCAAGCCCGACATTTCGGTCGCGCCCATGTACGAGCCGCCGAAAGACATGACGCCCGCCGAAGTCGGCACCCTCATCGATGACGCGGTCCATCCCCGCGACATTACCTGCACCATGGTGGACCTGGCGGTGAAGGGCTATCTCAAGATCGAGGAGACCGAGTCGAAGGTGCTGCTCTTCAGCCATCGCGATTACACCTTCCACTCGCTGAAACCGCCTGACACTTGGAGCTCGCTCCAACCCCACGAGCGCGTGATGCTGAACCACATGTTCACCGGCGGGGCCACGCAGGTGCGCTTATCGGACCTGAAGAACCAGTTCTACGTCGCCATCCCGACCATGAAGAACGACATTCTCGCCGAGCTGAAGAGCAAGGGAATGTACTCGGTCGATCCCGAATCGGCGCACGCCTATGTGCTGGCGGGAATCTTGTTTACCGCAGCGCCCTTCGTGCTGGCGCAGGTCCTGGGCTGGGGCTCGATGCTGGATTCGCCGGGGCTGCTGATCGCCGCAGGAATCCTCGCGGTGATCATTGTCTTCCTGTTCGCGCGCATCATGACCGCGAAATCCGCGAAGGGCGTGCACACCAAGGTCGAAATCCTCGGCTTCCAGGAGTTCATCAATCGTGTGGACGCCGACCGCCTCAAGCGCATGCCGCCCGATACCTTCGAAAAGTTTCTCCCGTACGCCATGGCGCTGGGCATTGAGAACCGCTGGGCCAAGGCCTTCCAGGGAATCACCCAGAACCAGCCCACGTGGTATGTGGGACCGACGCCCTATGTGGGCTTCAATCCCATCTTCTTCGCCGGCTCCATGCACGCCATGGCGATGGATGCGCACCAGGCGTTCGTGGCCGCGCCGCGTGCCAGCAGCACTGGCTCGGGATGGGGCGGCGGCGGCTTCGGTGGCGGAGGCTTCAGCGGCGGCGGCTTTGGCGGCGGCGGTGGCGGGGCGTTTTAGGGCAGCAGACTCTCATTTCGTCCCGTTGGGATACACCAGGATTTTGCTGGCCTCGCCGGTCTTCAGCCGCTCCATGCCTTGCGCGAAATCTTTCATCGCGATGCGGTCGGTGATCACGGGATGCAGGTCAAGCTTGTTGGCCTTGAGCAGCGCGGTCATCTGGTACCACGTCTGGTACATGCGGCGTCCGTTGATGCCCTGCACGGTTGCGCCTTTGAAGATGACTTCTTCCGCGAGGTTCAGTTCGACTGGCTTGGACGGAATGCCGAGCAGGGACATGCGGCCACCGAGACGCAGGATTTTGAATCCTGTTCGGATGGCTTCGGTTCGCCCGGCCATCTCCAGTACAACGTCAACGCCGGTGCCGCCGGTGTTGTCCATCACGATCTGGTACACGTCGTCCTTGGCGGGATCAAGGACGAAGTCGGGCTTCATCTGCTGGGCGATCTTGCGGCGATGTTCGTTTACTTCGAGCGCGAAAATTTGGGTGGCTCCGCAGGCGCGCGCCACGGCGATGGAGAACAGCCCGATGGGGCCGCAACCGGTGATGGCCACGCTCTTGGCGGCGATGTCGCCCGCCAGCACGGTGTGCACCGCGTTGCCCAGCGGATCGAGGATGGACGCGTACTCCTGTGGAATGGAAGGATCGAGCTTCCAGATATTCGACTCGGGAATGACGACGTACTCGGCGAAGGCGCCGTTGGTGTCCACGCCGATGATCTTCACGTGCTGGCAGATGTGCGCCTCGCCGGTGCGGCATTGCAGGCACTTGCCGCAGGCCACATGCATTTCGGCGGAGACGAAGTCGCCGGGCTTGACGCTGGTTACTTCGCCGCCCACGGCTTCGACCGTGCCGCAGAACTCGTGGCCGGGAATCAGCGGGGGATGAATGCGGCGCTGCGCCCACTGGTCCCATTGGTAAATGTGCAGGTCGGTGCCGCAGATGGATGCCATCTTGACCTTGACCAGTACATCGGTCAGGCCAAATTGCGGCTTGGGAACTTCGCGGATTTCGATGCCCGGCGCAGACGTGGGCTTAACGACGGCAAGCATGGTATTCGACATGAGGATGGCTCTTGGACTCGGTTCCCACCCTGTCCGCAACTGCGGCGGACAAGGGTGTGACACCCGTGCGAAAAGACGGGCACACGCGCTACGTCAGCCCAGTATGAATAAGAAGCGGTGGGCAAACTAGCAAGTTTACCATGCGGAAGGAAGGGCGATCAGCGCCGCAGGAGGGCTGTCTCCCACCCTTTCGCCAAAGGCGGGCGAAAGGATGGGGCACCCGCCGGGGAACGGATGGGGCACGCCACTCAGTTGGGAGTTTTCCGGTCATCGTAGCACCAGCGCCGGAAGCGTTGCAGGATGGTGTCGTTCGCGTCGGACTTGGTTTGCGGATGATCGGCGTCATTCCGGTGTTTCCATTTTTCGTGCACGAACAAAATCGACAGCAGGACCACCAGCGAGAAGCGCACCGCCATCAGACTAAGATCGGCCGCCCTGGAATATTTGAAGCTGGGAGTGGCGGCGAAGCTGAGAAGAAGAAGGACCGCGAGGAAGATGGCCCAGCCGGATAGTTTGCCTCTCACGATTGCGCCCTCCCGAGCTACATTGTAGGCGGTTACGCCAGGGGTGCGGCTCTGTGGGGCGAAGAATTTGTGCCGCCCCTACGGGGCTCGGAGTTCAATTCGACGCTTACCCAGCGCTTAACCACCCCAACACGCGCAAAATAGGCGCGTGCCGGGGGGCCACGGTACGCGCTGGGCTACGATTATGTCGCCCTTCGGGCTCGCGTTATCCGTCGCTATAGAGAGTGTGTGAGAAACCGTTCTGAGTTGGAATGATGGAACGATTTTCAAATCAAAGCCCCGCAGGGGCGAAACAATATTAGCCCAGGGCGTAAGCCCTGGGTAAAGTGGGAAAATTGATGAGTCCCTTCAGGGACGGCATAGTTCTCAAACAGCACGCACCGCCGCATCACGATTTCTCGCCAAGTCACTTTCCGCGCTTGCGCAACAACTCCGCGTTGTACTGTTCACTCTGGCCTTTGGGGACGCTGAGCGATTGCCAGGCCGCGCCCTTCCAATGTTTCGCCAGGTACACGATCTGTCCCACGTGATACGCGTAGTGCACGACCTGCCGATTGATGGCTTGCAGCACGGAATGCGGTTCGCCGTGAATGGTGACCGTGCGGCCCAGGTCGTCAGGCTGGAGCGAGTTAATCGTCTCGAAAACCAGATGCCAATTCTGCTCCCACGAACTGAGCACTTCTTCGCGTTTGGCGTCAGCGTGCATGACAAATTCGCGGTCGCGATTGCGGTCGGGCTTTTCGCCATCGCTGGTGAGGAAGCCGGTAAAGCGCGAGCGCATGTTGCCCGCCATGTGCTTCACGATGACGGCGACGCTGTTGGATTCGGCGTCGGGCGCGGCAAGAAATTCCTCATCCGTGAACTGGGCGATGGCGCCATCGGCAAGACGCTTGTGGCCGCGCAGGCTGCGGAACGCTTCGTCGAGGTAGAGATCGTCAATGCCGGGCATAAGAAGGTGCGTCTCCGTTCGGTGGCGGGCGCCGTGCCCTCAATTCTAAGCTTATCGGGCTGGGTGTGAACTAAGGTTGGTGGTGGTCTAGGCAGACGTTAGCTTCGCAAGAATAAGCTGTGAGCAATCTGGTCGCAACGCGTTTTTCTGCCTTCGGTTAATGCTTGGCGATCGGCTGGCGGCGTCCATGGCGGATATGTAGAACGGACACCGTGTGGCCTTCAATGGTGAAGATAATTCGGTAGACATGGGCTTGCGCCCGTAGAGCAGATGCCGCACCTCGAAGGGGAAGATGGCATTCTCGGGAGCCAAGGCACAGCGTCGGGGAGAATCAGCTAGCGTTGCAACGGCCTGGTGCAATCCCTGAAACCAACGCAATCCGGTTTCTCCCGCCTCTTGCGACAACAGCCGCTTGAGGATGTCATCTAGGTCCCGTTTTGCTTGGGTAGTGGTTTCAACGCGGAAGGCCATGCTTCAGGCGTAGCTCTTCAAAGGCTTCCTCGATGGGTTGGGTGCGTCCGGCTTTCACATCTTCATATCCTTGCCGAACGCCCTCAACGGCTTGCTCAAAATCCTGACGCTCCCATTCCAGGTACTCGGCCAAAGCGTCATCCAGGGCGGCGGCAGGGTCTTGCCCGCGACGCTGCGCATGTTCTTCAAGCTGTGCTTTGCGCTCCGGTTTGATAGGGATAACATCCATGTTCTTTACGCTAGGCGCGGCAAACGGCTAGTGTCAAGTGCATCCTTCCGTATCCCTCATCACCAAACCTACAGCAGTCCCCGGATAAAACACTGCCGGGCGCCCCACCCTTCGACTGCGCTTCGATCGCACCCCGGGGCGCAGGATTTAAGTTTGCGTCACTGGCCTTTGCCCTGGATGGAAAGCAGTTCGATCTCAAAAATAAGGGTCGCATTAGGGCCAATGTCGGGGCCAGCGCCGCGCTCGCCATAGGCAAGTTGGGCGGGAATAAACAGCTGCCACTTCGATCCCACGGGCATCAACTGCAGGGCCTCGGTCCAGCCTTTGATGACTCCATTCACCGGAAACGTCGCCGGCTGGCCGCGTTTGTAGGAGCTGTCAAATTCGGTGCCGTTGACGAGCGTGCCGCGATAGTTGCAAACCACCGAATCACTCGCTGTAGGTTTCGGTCCCGTACCTGCTTTCAAGATCTTGTATTGCAGACCGCTGGGCAGCGTAACCACGCCTTCCTTATTTTTGTTGGCGGCCAGAAATGTTTCCCCTTCCGTCTTGTTGGCGGCGCCCATTTGTTGCGCCTTCTCCGCCTGCTGCTTGCGCAAATCTTCCTGTAATTGCGTAAGCAGGGTCCGAGCTTCCTCTTCGGTCAGCAGTGGCTTGTTACCGGCAAGTCCGTCCTTTAAACCTTGCAGCAGGATCGCCGGGTCAACGTCCAACGACTGCCGGTGCAGGTTGGTCCCGATATTCATCCCGACCGCATAGCTGATTTTGTCTTTCTGCGTGTTCAGGACAACACCCTGCTGGCTTCTTTCCGCGGGTGTTTGCTGAGTCGTCGCTGCAGAGGCCGGTTGAGCTTTTGTCGTAGGAGTCTGTTGGGTATTTGCGGGCGCAGCCTGCTGTCCCCATGCATTGGCAAGCAGCAGCATCCCGGCTGCCCATATACCGATCGCCGTGGTAAGTGATTTCTTCATCCAGGTATTGTCACATTGGCGCGCCCTCTCTGCAAACCCATGGGCGCGCCGCAACGCCGCGCGGAACTGCTCTAGCATTGCCCCACTTTTCCCCTTTCGGTTGTGGACTGCGAAATTAGTCCACCGCCCTCTTTTCAATCACCCGCGGGTTGCTCTATATTCGAGTATGGGAACTAGCTCGATTGGCTCCCGGGGCCAAAATCTTCTCAATCCCCGCTTTGATCATGATTCGTGCGGCGTCGGCTTTGTTGCGACCCTGTACGGCGCTCCCAATCACGACATCCTGCGGCTGACCCTCACTGCGCTGGGACGCTTGGCTCACCGTGGCGCAGTCGCCGCCGATCGCAAAAGCAGCGACGGCGTCGGTGTCCTGACCGCGGTGCCTCGCAATTTCCTGTTCAGCCAGACTGCCATCGCGCTGCCGCCAGACCGGCCGCTCGCCGTGGGCATGTTGTTCCTGCCGCTGGAAGGAGTAACCAGCGCCGACGCGCTGCGCTTCGAGGAGTGCATCTCCGCCCAGGGCCTGCAATGGCTCGCCTGGCGCGAAGTCCCCATCCGGCGCGAAGCGTTGGGTGAGCTTGCGCTGGAGTCGCTCCCCGTCATCCGTCAAGCGCTGATTACCGCTCCCGACTCAGTGCAATGGACCGAGGCCGAAGTCGAGCATCGGCTCTATCTCGCGCGCAAAGCGTTCGAGCGCTGTTCCGAGGGAAGCTACGTGTGCTCGCTCTCGACGCGGACCCTCGTGTACAAGGCTATGTGCGCGGGGCGACTGCTGCACGAGTTCTATCCCGACCTGAATAGTCAGGAATTCGTCACCCCGTTCGCGATCTTCCATCAGCGATACGCGACCAACGTGCTGCCCTCATGGCATCGCGCGCAGCCGCTGCGGATGTTGGCACATAACGGCGAGATCAACACCATCTGGGCCAATCGCGCCCACATGGAAGCCCGGCGGGCAACTCTGCCGCCGGAATGCGAGCCCATGCTCACCGGCGATGTCTCCGATTCGATGAGCCTGGACGAAGTTGCCGAGTTGCTGGCGAACCATGGGCGCAATGTGGCGGAGGCGATTCGTATGCTTCTGCCGCCCGCCACCGATGGCAACGAGACCGCCTTCCACCGCTATCACGCCGATTGCATGGAGCCGTGGGACGGCCCGTCAGCGCTGGTGTTCAGCGATGGCCACCTGCTGGGGGCGGCACTCGATCGCAACGGCCTGCGGCCCTGCCGTTACGTCATTACCGACAACGGCTTGATCGTGGCCGGCTCGGAGGTTGGCCTTGCCGATGTCAGTTCCGATTCCATAGTTCGTAGCGGACGGCTCGGCCCTGGGCAGATGCTTCTGCTCGATCTGGAACGCGGAGAGTTGTTGGACGGCGAACCTCTCGATCGCTACATCGATGGACTGGCGACCTATGGTCCGCTGATCGACGACATTCCCCTGGAGCCTGCGGCTGAGCCCGGGGCTGTTCTATCCAAAGACGAAATCACGAAAGTGCAGCGCGGCTTCGGCTATAGCCGCGAAGAGATCAAAATGGTTGTGGCGCCCATGGCGCTGGAGAGCAAGGACGCCACCTGGTCCATGGGCGATGACACTCCCATCGCGCCCCTGGCGCGCACGCCGCGTCCTTTGTACGGGTTCTTCCGCCAGAGGTTTGCGCAAGTTACCAACCCCGCCATCGATTCTCTGCGCGAGTCGTGCGTAGTTTCGCTGCGCACCCGGCTGGGACCGTGGCCGCATCTGCTCGACAAGCATGCTCCTCTGCCCGGCCTGGTGCTGCCCTCGCCGTTTCTGTCGCTCGGGCAGATGGAGTCGCTGCATCGGGGCACTTATCCCTTGCGTGAAGAATTGCCGCTCGCCCCGTTGGATTGCACCTTCGCGCCCGACGGCTCTCTGGAAAGCGCAATCGATGACTTGAGCAGCCTTGCTCTTGAACTGGTGCGGGAAGGAGTTCGCATTCTTCTGATGACCGACCGCGCGGCTTCTGCGCAGGCCCTGCCGATCCCCATGGCGATGGCCACCGGGGCGGTGCATCATGCGCTGGTCAAGGCCGGCTTGCGCACCAAAGCCGGTCTGGCCCTGGAAGCCGGCGACTGTCGCGACCTGCATCACGCCGCCGTGCTCATTGGATATGGCGCGGGCGCGGTTTGTCCTTGGCTGGCATTGCAAACCGCGCGCGCACTGGCCGGAGAAGATGGCGAAGCCGGGATGCTCAAGGCCTTGCAATCCGGCTTGGCCAAAGTGATGTCGAAGATGGGAATCTCCGTCCTCGACAGTTATCGAGCTGCGCAACTGTTCGACATTCTCGGACTCGACGCTACAGTGGTCGAACGCTGCTTCCCCGGAACGCCGTCGCCGCTGGGAGGACGCGGATTCTTCGAGATCGAAGCCGCCATTCGTACCTCCTGGGCGTGCGAACTGAATAACTCCGATCTGCCGGACTACGGCTGGGTGCGATTCCGTCGCGACGAGGGAGCGGAACTGCACACTTGGGAACCGCAACGGACGCGGCAGCTTCAAATGGCTGTCGGCGCCGCGAAGGCAACTGTCCAAGCTGCGGCAACGGCGCCTTCGCACGCTGAAGCATGGTCTGCTTTCGCGGGAGCAGGGAAGGAACGCGAGCCGGCCGTGCTGCGAGACTTGCTGGACTTCCATTCCGCCGGTCCAGGGTTGTCCGTGTATCAAGTCGAGCAGAAGTCCAGCCTGGCGCGGCGTTTCGTCTCCAGCGCCATGTCTCTGGGCTCGCTCAGTCCCGAGGCCCACGAAACCATCACCCTCGCCATGAACCAGTTGGGAGGCCGCTCCAATACCGGCGAAGGCGGCGAAGATCCCAATGCCTACTGCAGCGAGCCTGACGCTCCGCCCAATTTTCTGCCGCGCAACAACAAGATCAAGCAGGTTGCTTCGGGGCGCTTCGGCGTTACCGCTGAATACCTGGCACACGCCGAGGAGCTGGAGATCAAGATCGCGCAGGGGTCAAAGCCGGGAGAAGGTGGCCAGCTTCCCGGCCACAAAGTGACCGAGCTGATCGCGCGTCTGCGGCACGCACAACCGGGAATCTCGCTAATCAGCCCGCCGCCGCATCATGACATTTACAGCATTGAAGATCTGGCGCAATTGATTTACGACCTGAAACGCATCAATCCGCGGGCCGCCGTTGGAGTGAAGCTGGTCTCGCAACTGGGTGTGGGGACGGTCGCCGCGGGCGTCGCCAAAGCTTATGCCGACTACATCATGATCGCCGGGCACAGCGGTGGCACGGGCGCGTCGCCTTTGAGCAGCATCAAGCACGCCGGCAGTCCCTGGGAGCTGGGTTTGGCCGAGGCGCAGCAAGTGCTGCGGCACAACGGTCTGCGCGGCCGCGTCCGGCTGCGGGTGGACGGCGGTCTGTCCACCGCGCGCGACATTCTCATAGCCGCGCTTCTCGGCGCCGACGAATTCGCCTTCGGCACGGCGGTGCTGGTCGCGTTAGGCTGCGACATGGCACGGCAATGTCATCTCAACACCTGTCCTACGGGGATTGCGACCCAGCGCCCCGATTTGCGGGCCAAGTTCCGCGGCAAGCCGGAGAACGTGGTCCGCTTCTTCCTGAATATTGCCGAAGACTTGCAGCGGCTGCTGGCGGCCTTGGGACTGCCTTCGCTGGAGTCGGCCATCGGGCGCACCGACCTGTTGCATCAGGTTCGCTCCGACGGGAATCTCGATTTGCAGCCCATGCTCGCCTGCGCCGGCGACGCTCCGCTGCATTGGCAAGGGCAACGAAATGCGCGTCCGGAAGATCATCCCCCACTCGACGATGCCTGGGTGGAACCTGCACTCGCGGCATGTGTCGCGGGCGAGCCGTTCGAGTACAACACGGCAGTGAAGAACGAAGATCGCAGCCTGGGCGCGCGCATGGCGGGCGAGTTGGCGCTGCTGCGCCGCCGGCAACCCGAACTCAAGCCGGACATTGGCTTGCACCTGCGCGGTACCGCAGGACAGTCCTTCGGCGCCTTTGCCGTCGAGGGCATGGTTTTGACTCTGGAGGGCGCGGCCAACGACTACGTCGGCAAAGGGCTTTCAGGCGGCGAACTCATTCTTCGTCCGGTGGGCAAACTGGCGCAAGCGCGCGAGGCGCAGGTCATCCTGGGAAACGTCGCCCTGTACGGCGCCACGGCTGGCTTCTTGTTCGCGGCTGGAACTGCGGGTGAACGCTTTGCCATTCGTAATTCAGGAGCGACCGCGGTCGTCGAAGGAGTGGGTGAACACGCCTGCGAGTACATGACCGGCGGGGTCGTCGTCATTCTGGGAGCGACCGGCAGAAACTTCGGCGCGGGCATGACGGGAGGCGTAGCTTACGTTTGGGACCCCGATCGCTCCTTCGAAACTGGACGCAAGTTTCACCCGGAGTTTGTCGAGACCGATCTGCTGGACGATTGCAACTACCAGGAGCAGGTATTGGTCCGCAATTTGATACAAGAGCACATTCGCAAAACCGGCAGCCGCCTTGGGCAACAACTGTTTGAGAGCTGGCCGGAAACCCTGGGGCAAATCTTGCAGGTCGCGCCCAAGGGCAGCGGGGCGGCGTAAAGGTGCTCCAGGTTCGCCCTGCTGTTGGGCTATTGAGTGCTGTATAAGTAATGTCCGGATTCGCGATTTTGAGTTGCCATCACGAACGGCCGAACCGGGGGCCCCAACGAGCGCCGTTTTTGCGCTTGTTGGGGTAAAGTTTAGGCCGTGAGGGATCGGCTGTCTCTTCAGCAGTCGTTCCAGCGCCAACAACAGCAGATTCCGCTTCGCTCGTAATGACAATTCCAGAGACGAATCGTCCATCCGATATGGGACATTACTTACGCAGCAATCTATAACCTGGGTCACTGCCGGAGAACGGAGCGGTGGAGATCGAATCGCAGTGGACGGCCAGAGATCGTGAGTTGAAAATGTTCGGAGGGCCGGCCCGAACCTTCCTCTGCCCAAGTTGGCGTCCAAAAGACGGCCGCGAACCCGGGGCACCCGAGATCGCTCCCACAAAACAGGCGGCCGGAGTCGGCCGCCTCAGTGAGTCCAGAACACCCTATCGCGCGTTGTAAAGGCTTGGAGGGATGATCCTCGCTTTCGGATCAAGCTGGGCTAAAGGATCCCCGGTATACACCGCATTCGTATTATTGTGGTACTTGGGAAGGCAGTAGTCGAGGTGAGTCTTGGAGGGTGGAATGGGGGTATTCTATGCGTAAGAAGAGACATCGCCCCGGCGCTGTCGTATTCCTGCTTTGGTCACGTTCAGGACCATCAGATCGCAAGCGAATGTAACTTCACCCTTTGGGTACCATAGACGGATATCCTTCAGAGCAGGGTTGATCGTATCGTCAGTAGCCTGAAAATGGGTTGCAACCGCAAGCCGCGGTGGAACTTTCAATTGGCTGAGAATGTAGCCGAACGCTTTCTCGGGGGTATGAGAGCTATCCTGGATTTCCTGGGCCAAGTAAACCCCGAAGGCCGGCGGGGGACAAATATCTGCGTTCTTCTCCGCCCAGACCTCTGGCGGCACGACCAGCTCGTGGATCAGAACGTCTACGCCTTGTGTTGCCTGATCGATCATGTAGTAATTCGGCTTCGTGTCACCGCTGAAGATCATCGACAGCCCCTGACTCTTCCACTCCAGCTTGTAACTGATTGCACCTTGCCGGTCGTGTACGGCGGGGAAATGTGTGATGAGCACATCGCTGTCGTTATTGCCGTTGGGAGGATAGGCGATACCAGGCGTTCTCCAATCCAATTCAAAGGGCACGATGTCATAGCCGTCTCTGCTTTGAGTGGGATCCCAGTCCGGGGGAACAAAACTTTTATATGCGGTAGGCAAAAAGCTAAAACTCTCAGAGTGCCAACGCATCAGTTCGCGGAAGCCGGCGCAAAATGCTTTGGTTCCGTCGTTGTAGAGCTGATGAGTCACGGGGTCAGGTACTCCTGACGGCGAGGGCCCCCACACATAGAGCGGTGATTTCCGATCGATGGACGGCCCAAAACAGTAGATGTGGGTCAGATCGCTCATATGATCGCCATGCAAGTGGGTCAGGAAAATCTTTGCCATCTGGGAGTACGGTATTTTCATCGCGGCATACTTGGCCACTACTCCTGAACCGCAGTCAAAGACAAAGGTGTCGCCGCTGCCTAATTCCACAAACACACTGTTACATTCCTGGGCGAGTCGCGGAACGCATGACGTGCCGAGAAACGTGATCCGCATCTCATCCGGCGCGACACTCTCGCTAAGAGGGCAGCATGTTTCCAGGGCATCGAAGAAAGAGTTTTGATTACCACCCTCCGCTGACTCCTGGCACTTGCCATTTATGCATGCCGCTGCCGTTGGCGCAAAGCCTCGATTCAACGCGCCGCCTAGAGCTAAACCACCTACCGCCAAACCCGACGCTTTCAATGCGTCCCTGCGTGTAATTGACATAGGAACACTCTTTTCATAAATGCTTCAGGGTGGTCATCAAATAGGTGTTGCCGAATTGCCGCGGCGCCCCGAGAGGAAACAACTTCGAGAGTCGGACGCCAACTTTGTGCCTGGCGAGTGCTCTAAAGGTTAGCAGCCAGGGGACGGGAAAAACCCAGTGCAGGATTCTGATGACCGCGTCGATCCTGTCACCCGCTATACTGTGCAGCTTGCGTCGGCCTCGGCGTAAAAGCAAGAGCAAAGTTGGGTTCGGAGGCAAGAATCCATTGTGCCGTCCCATTTTGGGCGGTGATAACGACAAAACTATAACGGGATAGCTCCCAACTTAGAGGTATTAGGGACTACGCACTTTCACTGCTTGAGAAGGCGGCCCGGTGACCCAGGTTCGCCCTTCTGGTGGGCTAACCTCCGTCACTGCATCGGCAGTCGCAAGGGGGTAGATAGTGTCATGCCACGTGATCTGCGCCGGTTTCACGAATCCGCACAATCCCGTGAAACGCGTACTGGTGAAGGAAGCAGGAGACTGGAAGTGGAGCAGTTTCCGGCATCATGCTTTGCGGGGGAACGGCGTGGTGGGCATCGAATCGCAGTGGACGGCCAGAGATCGTGAGTTGAAAATGTTCGGTGGGCCGGCCCGAACCTACCTCTGCCCAGGTTAGATGGAATGAGACGGCTGGTCTCGCGGAACAGGGTAAGCTGTCCGCACGCACTCGAGAGGTGCAAAGGAGACCAGCCTAATGAAAAAGAGTAGCAGAGGTTCAGTAAGCGC
>Ga0187876_1000413_pt1 | contig 45278 bp, 36 predicted proteins | sample June2016WEW_17_4_FD_133000 | JGI IMG/M metagenome (GOLD analysis project Ga0187876, IMG submission 133000) | Peatland microbial communities from SPRUCE experiment site at the Marcell Experimental Forest, Minnesota, USA - June2016WEW_17_40 | ecosystem: Environmental > Terrestrial > Soil >... | reverse complement strand
TAAGGAACGAATCGACCTGATATTGTCCGCCATACAGCGGGCTCACATCAACGTAGTTTCTACTCAAACCATTGGGTGGCCGCACGCACGGCGATAAGTCCGAAGCCCGGCCACCCGCAACGTACCCATCGTTTCATCCACTCCTCAAGCCCGTAGTGTGCCCGATCGCGCTTCAATCCTGTAAGCCATAGCCGCGTTCATGCCGGACCCTCGCCGGATTCCCGATCACGGATATAGAAGTGTCGTACCTAATCGCGCTGCACCCGCGGCCGCAATTCCACGCTCACCCCCGCCACCCGATACGCTTCCAACAGCGCGCCTAAGTGCGGCGGGTGTTTCAGCGGGCCAAGCTTGTTCCCCGCCTCCATCTCCACCAACATGCGGAAGCGCTCGAGCAGCATCCGGTTTTTGAACACGCCGCCCGAGTAGGCAATCTCCACCGCCTCGCCCGGTTTCCACAGTTGCCCGCGCACCGCCGCGGCCAGCACGGCTAACTCCTGCGCCGCCTGGTTCACGATGTGCAGTGCTACTGCATCGCCTTCGCCCGCCGCACGGTCCACCAGCGGCGCCAGCGCCGCCACGCGCGAGCGCTCCCATTCCGGCGTGTAGAACCGGTGCAGCATCTCATTGGCGTCGATCGAGGCGGTGGCATCGAGCAGCACCGCGCGCAGCGACGTCGCCGGGCCCCAGCCCTCCTCCATCCGCAAGGCCGCGCGCAGCGCCTGGCGGACCATGTCGAATGCGCCGCCCTCGTCGCCGAATACGTACCCCCAGCCGCCAGCGCGCGCCGTCCGTCCCTGCCCGTTGCGCCCCAGCGCCATCGAGCCGGTTCCGGCGATGACGACGATTCCCTGCCCGCTGCCGGTTGCACCGGCCAGCGCAACTGCCGCATCCGTCGTCACCCTCAGCCGCTCCGCGCGGATCAACCCCGAGAGAATCGCGTGCTTGCCTTCCGGCCCGCCGCTCATGCCGAAGCACGCCGATTCGAATTCCAAAGTGGCGGCATCGAGCCCCGCGTGTGCCGCGGCTTGCCCCACGCAGCCGCGCACCGCCCGCTCCAGCTTCGCGCGCCCTTCGGCGCCGGCGGCATGGTTGCTCGGTCCGGCTTCGCCCTCTCCCAGCACGCGGCCCGTCTCATCGCCGATCGCCGCGGTGGTCCCGGATTGCCCGCCGTCCACGCCCAGAAAGAGTTTCATGGCAGCTTATACAGGCGCGCTCCTCCGGTCGCGCCCACTTCCTCCGCGCCCCACAAGTCGCGATTATATTGCATGTCTTGGGCCCATTCCTCATCCTGGAAGCAGAGAATGTAATCGATGCCGCGCCGCTTCAGTTCTTCCGCCGCCGCCCGCCGGAACCCGAGATAAGGCGCGCCATCGCTCGCCACCGGCGCACCCGCCAGCCGCAGCCACGCGCCATCGCCACTCTCACCCTCCAGCTCCAGCCGCACGCCGTACTGATCCGCCGGACCCTCCAGCACTACTTGATCGGCCTCCCGAACCCCGCCGAAGTCCACCTCGACAAACATCCCAGGATGAATGGCTTCACCGCTCCGCCAAAAAGTAACCGGTGAATTGTCAAAGGCGTCCTGAATGCTCCACGGGTACGGTTGCGCCGTCAGCCGCCAACTCGGCTCCCGCGCCAGCTCGTGCCCGCCTGAGAAAATGCGCAGCTCGTTGATGCTCCAAACGTCTGTTCCGCTCGCCGTCTGATTCACTCGAATCGCCCGCAGCCGCCGCGGCGAAAAGGTGAAACGCAACCGCCCGTTTGGTTGGTCCCGCCCGATCGCGGCGCTTAGAAAGATCCGTTCCGCCACTTGATTTGCCGCCGACTCGTAGTTCACCAGGATGCGCCGTGACGTGTACGCCTCCGGAATCGGCTTGAACGTCAACACGGTCGAACCGGCAGGCGTAACCTTTTCTATTAACTCAGATGCCGGATATAAGGCCAAGTGATTCTTGTAGTATCGGCCGGGATCGCGCAGGTGAAACGCATCCCGCCACGGTGTCAGCGTCAGCCGCCAGGAGCCGGCCGGCACGAATCTCGCCACCACCGGCGGCCAGGAAAGCGCGGCGTGCAACAGCACCACCGCCAAGGCCAATCCGGGCAGAGCCGTCAGCGCCATCGCCATCGTCAGCGCCACGAACGGCAGCGGCGGAATCAGGAATCGCGCGCCGATGTTGCTGAAGTAGTTGGCCCCGAATACGAAGGCCGCCAGCCATAACTGGCGCCCCAGCGGTTTTCGCAAAGCCAGCAGCCCGAGCGGCGCCAGAAGAAAGACCGGCCCCAGCACCCCGCCCAGCGAGCCGCGCACTGTCGCTTCCATCGGGGTCTGCCAGCGGCTGGCGAGATCGTAGGTTCGAAAATAGCTCTTGTAATCCTCTTCAAAATCAATGGTTACGTATGGATTCGGAAAGTAGCGGTTAAAGAACGGCGCCACCGGGTTATGGACCCACGTCGAGTTCTTTATCATCCACGGCGCCACCATCAGAACCGCGCACGCGGCCACCAGCGCTACGGGCCGCGCCCGTCGGCTTTTCCAGGCCACGAATCCAACCGCGTACACCACTCCCAGCCATGCCGTGTACTTCAGTGCGTACCCAAAGCCGGCCAGGATCCCGATCAACGGCAGCAGGCGCGCGTTCCGTTGCTCCGCCCAACGTTCCAGCAAGCAGAAAAGTACAAAGGCAACCGCCGCCAAGGCGACATCATTATAAGCGCTTGTGGCGTCCACCCCCACCATCGGACTCAGCCCAACCAGCGCCGCGCCGCACACGCCAACCCACGCCATGCCGTGGCGCGCGCTCCAAATCCACATCTGCCAGACGACCGCCACCAGGAATGCCAAGTGGAGCAGGGCCGCAGCCGAGTGTTTTCCAAAGGCGAACGCGAACAGGAACAGCATCTCCATGCCCTGCGACAGGCTGGCGTAGATGTTCCAGGTGATCCGGTGAAACCCGTGCTCCCGAAGATATCGTGCCGTCAGGCCGAGGTGGTAGGTAGCACCATCGGGGCTAACTTCCGGCGCGATGGCCCTCAAGAAGTAGATGTAAAAATATGCGATAAATACAAGAAATAATACAATGTTTAGCACCGATATCTTAGGTAGGTATCGCGCGCCGCTTCTACTCCGCACGCGAGCTCGAAGGTGAGCCCAGGGCCTGCAAACCAGGATTGCCCCTACCCCCAAGATCGCGAAGCTGGCGGGGTACACGAGGCCGCTGGCCGCCAGCAGAAATACCAGGAAGCTCAGCGCCGCAGATCCCACCACGAAGCGAACCGGCCAATCGCCGCACGCCTTGCCCACCAGTTGTGTGCCCAGCGCGGTGGCCGTAGCCACGGTGAACAGCGCGCCGAACAGAATTGCCGCCACTTGCATGGCTTATTCCACGAAGCCTGCGCGAGTGAGGACGAACCCCAACCGCTCGCCGCCGGGACCAAGTGCGGTCTTATCCGGCTCCAGCGCAACTATGTTTATGCCGTTCGGGTGCAGCCATTCCCACGGCGTCTCTTTGGCGTACTGCTGGCTGCCCGGTTTCGTGTACCGGACGCGGTCGAATTCCTTGCCGTTGATGCGAATCACCAGTTCCACCGGCCCGGTCTGGGCGAAAGTCTGGTCGGGGAATGTCAGATCCATCACGAAGCGGAGCCGCGGCACGCGCGGCAGAAAGAATTGGAGCACCGGATGCTCATGCGTCCAGCGCCAGGTTCCTTCGCTTTGGTCGCGAAAGCCGCCCACGATGTAGGCTCCGGCGTTGGGGTCGCTCATCGCCACGAAGTATCCGAAGGGAAGCGACGATGGCAGGCTGAGCGACGGGCGTTGTTCGGGCGGCGGATACCAGTCGAGCCGGCTGCCGCACCCCGCCCCCGCCAATGCCAGTACGATGGAAACGAAGCGAAGCACGAAGACCGATTGTAGCAGCGGCAGGCGCGCCGGAACGCCCACGCGGCCGAGGCTCCGACGCGCGATTGCAAAATCGACACTGAGACTGTCGCAATCGTCTACATTTGTGTTATCCTGAAAAACGTAACGAAACGAGATTAAGAGAAGACAAGGAGCATTACTCCAAGAATGGCACTGGCGGTCGAAGCAAAACGGCAGGTATTTTCCAGCAATCAACGCCACAAGACCGACACCGGGTCGCCGGAAGTGCAGATTGCCCTATTGAGCCAGCGGCTAACGCTGCTCACGGAGCATTTCAAGGTGCATCAAAAGGACCATGGTTCCCGCAAGGGCCTGTTGACCATGGTTGCTAAACGGCGCCGGCTTCTGACCTACCTGCGAAATACGGACCCGGAGTGTTACAAGGCAGTCTTGCAACGCCTGGGTATCCGTCGTTAGTCATTCTCCGGAAGCAGTCCTGTTTTCCACACGAAGAAGCGGGTGCTTTCGAGGACCATATTCCATCGGCCCCTGAGGTTGGCGCGGCGTGCGCCGCGCGGCGCGAGGGCTTCCTTCCTGTCACTCCATATTCTCGAACGGCTTTTTGTATTGCTGGGAGCCGAATTGCAACTCGTGCGGGGCTGGACCCTGGCCGAGACTAGAGGTTTTTGAAAGATTATGATTCACACAGTTGAAGTTGACCTGGGCGGCCGCAAGATTACCTTTGAAACCGGTAGGATGGCCAAACAGGCGAACGGCGCGGTCGTCGTTCGCTCCGGTGACTCGGTTGTTCTGGTCACCGCTTGCATGGCCGAGCAGGCCAAACCGGGAGCCGGTTTTTTCCCGCTCACCGTTGACTATCGCGAATACACGTATGCCGCCGGCAAGTTTCCCGGCGGTTTTATCAAGCGGGAAGGGCGCATGTCGGAGAAAGAGACTCTTACCTGCCGGCTGATCGACCGGCCCGTGCGCCCGTTGTTCCCAGAAGGTTTCCTGAATGAAACGCAAATCATCTGCATGGTGCTTTCGGCCGATCCCGAACAGGACCCCAACACTCTGGCGATCTGCGGCGCGGCCGCCTCGCTGGCCATTTCCGACATTCCTTTCCACCACGTGCTGTCCGGCGTCCGCGTGGGCATGCGGGACGGCCAGTATCTGGCCAACCCGACTTACAGCGAAGGCCGCGAATCGAAGCTGAACATCGTGGTCGCAGGCACCGAAGACGGCATCGTGATGGTGGAAGCCGGCGCACAGCAGGTCTCAGAGGCAGACGTTCTGGGCGCCATCGAATTCGGTCATGAGTCTTGCAAGAAGATCGCCAAGGGCATCCGCGAGTTGGTCAAGCTGGCCGGCAAGCCGAAGCGCGAGTTTACCTCGCCCGAGCTCGACAAGAAGCTTTACGCCACGATCGAAAAGGCCGCGCGCGTGGAGCTTACCGATGCGCTCAACACGCAGAAGTATCCGAAACTGGAGAGCTACGCCAAGGTGGCCGCTGTGCGCGACCGCGTGCTGGAGCCGATCGAAGAGGAGCAAAAGGCCGAGGCCGGCAAGTGCTACGACGCGCTCAAGGAGCGTATCTTCCGCGATGAGATGTTGAAGAACCGCCGCCGCCCGGATGGCCGCGCGTTCGACCAGGTGCGGCCCATCGCCATCGAAACCAGCGTGCTGCCGCGCACCCACGGCTCGGCCCTTTTCACGCGCGGCGAAACCCAGGCGCTGGTCACCGTCACGCTTGGTACCAAGGACGACGAGCAGCGCATCGAACTGCTCGAGCCCGGTGAGGTTACCAAGCGCTTCATGCTGCATTACAACTTCCCGCCGTTCAGCGTCGGCGAGGTCGGATTCATGCGCGGCCCCGGCCGCCGCGAAATCGGCCACGGCGCGCTGGCCGAGCGCTCTCTTTCGGCGCTGATCCCTGACGAGGCCACGTTCCCCTACACCGTTCGTATTGTCAGCGACACGCTGGAATCGAACGGTTCCAGCTCGATGGCTGCGATTTGCGGCGGCTCCCTCACTCTGATGGACGCCGGCGTGCCTCTTCCCGCCCATGTGGGCGGCGTTGCCATGGGCCTGGTCATGGAAGGCAAGCAGTACGCCATCCTCACCGATATCGCCGGCGCCGAGGATCACTACGGCGACATGGACTTCAAAGTGGCCGGCACGCGCGCGGGCATCACCGGCATGCAGATGGATATCAAGGTGCCCAACGTCAGCACCGCCATCCTGAAAGAAGCGCTGGAGCAGGCGCGCCGCGGGCGGCTGTTCATCCTCGACAAGATGTATGAGGCCATCGCGGAACCGCGCGCCAACCTCTCGCAGTATGCGCCGCGCATCTACACCATGAATATCCCGACGGATAAGATCCGCGACGTCATCGGACCCGGCGGCAAGGTGATTCGCGGCATCGTCGAGCAGACCGGCGTCAAGATCGACGTCGAGGACGACGGCACCATCCACATCGCCTCCGCCGACGAAGCTTCCGCCAACAAGGCCATCCAGATCATCTCCGACATCACTGCCGTAGCCGAGGTGGGCAAGACCTACCTGGGCAAGGTGGTACGGCTGGTCGATTTCGGCGCTTTCGTCGAGATCTTCCCTGGAACCGATGGCCTGCTCCACATCAGCGAAATCGCCGAGAACCGCATCCGCGACGTGCGCGACGAACTGAAGGAAGGCGATCAGATCCTGGTCAAAGTGCTGGCCACGGAAGGCAACAAAATCAAGCTCAGCCGCAAGGCCGTGCTGCGCGAGCAGCGCGAAAAGCTGAAGCCCGGCAAGACCGACTCGCCCAAGGCCGAGCAAACCCGGTAAGCACGCCATCGCCCGTAGGGGCCGGGCATGCCCGGCCCGCGCCGGCAGTCGTGCTGGCGCGGCTCGCAAAAGAACCGGCGGCAAAAGACCGCCGGCGCTACTAAGAAACGCAGTCTGAAGGCGATACCCCGCCCTACCGGCGTTCCTCAAAGAACTCGCGCAACAGCTCCACGCATTCGACCGCCAGCACGCCTTCGACGATTTCGACGGTGTGGTTCAAGGTGCCGGAATCGGCGATGCGGAATTTGCTGCGAACGCCGCCGAAACGCAGGTCTCGTGTGCCGAACACCACGCGTTCCACGCGCGCGGCCACCAGCGCGCCGGCGCACATCACGCGGGTAAGCACAAGCGACCGTAGGGGCCGGGCATGCCCGGCCCGCGCCGGCAGTCGTGCTGGCGCGGCTCGCAAAAGAACCGGCGGCAAAAGACCGCCGGCGCTACTAAGAAACGCAGTGTGGTAACCGTAGCACGGGCGGTCTTTGCCGCCGAAACGCAGGTCGGGCGTTCCGAACACGAGGCGTTCCACGCGCGCGGCCACCAGCGCGCCGGCGCGCATCACGCGCGTAATCAAAGCGACCGTAGGGGCCGGGCATGCCCGGCCCGCGCCCGCAGTTGCGCTGGCGCGGCTCGCAAAAGAACCGGCGGCAAAAGACCGCCGGCGCTACTAAGAAACGCAGTGTGAAGGCGATACCCCGCCCTACCGGCGTTCCTCAAAGAACTCGCGCAGCAGCTCCACGCATTCCACCGCCAGCACGCCTTCGACGATTTCGACGGTGTGGTTCAAGGTGCCGGAATCGGCGATGCGGAATTTGCTGCGCACGCCGCCGAAACGCAGGTCGCGCGTTCCGAACACGAGGCGTTCCACGCGCGCGGCCACCAGCGCGCACTGTAATCACAAACGACCGTAGGGGCCGGGCATGCCCGGCCCCTACGGCAGTCGCGCTGGCGCAGCTCGCAAAAGAACCGGCGGCAAAAGACCGCCAGCGCTACTAAGAAACGCAGTGTGAGGGCGATACCCCGCTCTACCGGCGCTCCTCAAAGAACTCGCGCAGCAGCTCCACGCATTCCACCGCCAGCACGCCTTCAACGATTTCGACGGTGTGGTTCAACGTGCCGGAATCGGCGATGCGGAATTTGCTGCGCACGCCGCCGAAACGCAGGTCGCGCGTTCCGAACACGAGGCGTTCCACGCGCGCGGCCACCAGCGCGCCGGCGCACATCACGCACGGTTCCAGCGTGCAGTAGAGTGTCGCGCCGGTTAACCGGTAGTTGCCGGTCGCCGCGGCGGCTTCGCGCAGCGCGATGATTTCCGCGTGCGCCGTCGGATCCGAGCGCTCAATGGGACAATTCCAGCCGCGGCCCGCAACGGCGCCGCCCATCACCACTACCGCGCCCACCGGCACTTCACCGTGCGCCGCCCCGCGCGCCGCCAGCTCGAGCGCCTCCCGCATATACTGTTCATCCGCCGTCATCCGCATTAGTCCCGATTTTCTGTTGAGTGCATGACTTGTGGTCTAGGCAAGCTAAAGCATGGCCCACCCAACTATCTTCGCGCACGCCCGCTGCCCGGTGCCGCGAGATAAACTGTGCGAAGGGTTTCGGGCCCGCTGCGCGGCCGATGCCGGCGGCGGGTCCGCCCCGGAGTCTTATGGACGCGCTTACAATTCATCGTCTGCACTTCGCATTCACCATCACTTTCCACTACCTGTTTCCCCAACTGACGATGGGGTTGGCTTTGCTGATTCTGATTCTGAAGACCATGGCGCTTCGCACAGGCAACCCGCACTACGCCAGCGCTGCCCGATTCTGGGCCAAGATTTTCGCCATCAATTTCGCCATGGGCGTGGTGACGGGCATCCCGATGGAATTTCAGTTCGGCACTAACTGGTCGCGTTTTGCCAAATCCGCCGGTGGCGTGATTGGCCAGACGCTGGCGATGGAGGGAGTCTTCTCCTTCTTCCTGGAATCGACTTTCCTGGGTGCGTTCCTGTTCGGCGAAAAGCGGCTGGGGCCGAAGGCGCACTGGTTCACCGCGCTGCTGGTGTTCCTCGGCTCGTGGCTGTCCGGATTCCTGATCGTTGCCACCGATGCCTGGATGCAGCACCCGACCGGATACGCCGTGGGCGCCCACGGCGAGATGATCCTCACCAGCTTCTGGGGCTTGCTGCTCAATCCGTGGCTTGGTTGGCAATACCTGCACACCATGACCGGCGCGGTGGTCACGGGGAGCGTGGTGATGGCCGCGGTAGGCGCGTTCTATCTGCTCACGGGCAATCATCAGGAACACGGCCGCACCTTCGTGCGGTTGGGCGTAACAGCGGGCATCGCCGCCAGTGTCGTCATGCTCTTCCCCACCGGCGACGGACAGGGCCACAACATCGCATGGAACCAGCCGGTGACGCTGGCTGCCATGGAAGGCCTTTTCAGCACCGCGCAGGGCGCGCCGTTGGCCATCCTCGGGCAGCCGGACATGGACCGCCGCCGGCTCGATAACCCGCTCATCGTTCCGCGCGCGCTCAGCTTCCTGACTTACCGGAACTGGAAAGCCGAAGTCAAAGGACTCGATTCGTTCCCGCCGCAGAACTGGCCGGACAGCGTGCCGCTGCTCTATTACAGCTACCACATCATGGTCGGGCTGGGCACCATCTTTATTGCCGTGCTGGCGATCTCGGCATTCCGCCTGTGGCGGGGCTCGCTCTACCAATCGCGCCCTCTGCTCTGGCTGCTGATGATGATGCTGCCGTTCCCTTACATCGCCAACACCGCCGGTTGGATCACTGCCGAAGTGGGGCGCCAGCCGTGGCTCATCTACGGAGTGATGCGAACTGCGGCGGGAGTCTCGGCGCAGGTTTCCTCCGGCAATGCGCTGTTTACCCTGATCGGATTCTTTGGGATCTACACCATTCTCTCGATCCTGTTCCTGTTCCTGGTTTATCGTGAAATCGAAGAAGGGCCCGAGCCCGCCGCCGCGGTTTGAGGAGCAATTATGGAAACAATCTGGTTCTGGCTGGTCGCTTGCATGCTGGTGGCCTACGTGATTTTCGATGGCTTCGATCTTGGCGCCGGCATCGTACATTTTCTGGTGGCGCGCACGAATGACGAGCGCCGCGCCGTGCTCGGTACCGTCGGGCCGGTGTGGGACGGCAACGAAGTGTGGCTGCTCGCCGCAGGCGGCACGCTCTACTTCGCTTTTCCGGCGCTCTATGCGTCCAGTTTCAGCGGCTTCTATCTGCCGCTGATGATGGTGCTGTGGCTGCTGATTCTGCGCGGCACCTCGATCGAGTTCCGCAACCACGTGGCCAGCCCGGTGTGGCACCCGCTGTGGGACGCCGGTTTCGCCGTCTCGAGCGTGCTGCTGGCCATCTTCTTCGGCGCGGCGCTGGGCAACGTAGTGCGCGGCGTGCCGCTCGACGCATCGGGCGAATTCTTCCTGCCGCTGTGGACGGATTGGACCCCGGGCAAATCCCCCGGCATTCTGGATTGGTACACGGTGCTGGCGGGCCTCACCGCGCTGGCCGCAATGGCGCTGCATGGCGCGCTCTGGGTGGCGCTGAAGACCGCCGGGGAAATCGAAGTACGGGCGCGCCGCGTGGCCGGACTGGCCTGGTGGGGCGTGCTGATCCTGGTGGCGCTGCTCACGGTGGCGAGTTTCCGCATTCAGCCGCTTTTGCAGGCCAGCTTCACCGCCCGGCCGTGGGGTTGGGTGTTCCCCCTGCTGGCAGTAATGGCGTTGCTGGCCGCCGGCTTAATGAACCGGCGCTTGTGGGAACGGGAGGCATTTCTCGCCTCGTCCCTGTTTCTCGCCGCGATGCTGGTGTGCGCGGCCTTCGGCTTGTATCCGTGCGTGTTGCCCTCGAATGGCGATCCCGCGCACTCGCTGACCATTGCCAATGCCGCCGCGGCGCCCTACGGTCTGCGCATCGGCCTGGTCTGGTTCATCCCCGGCATGCTGTTGGTAGCCGTGTATTTCGTTTATGCCTATCGCAGCTTCGCCGGCAAAGTACGGCTGGAAGAACAGCGGTAAACAAGGTTAGTCGCCTCTCGTCCCGCGCCAAGGCGGGCTCGCTGACGACTCATCGCGGGGTGGCGGTTGAGACGCTCGGTGCTTGAAGCGCAGCCACCGTTTTAGATCGGGCCAGAATTCGTGGAGGACGTTTATGCCTGCGTCGATCATGATTGTGTCCGATCCAGCGATGAAAATGGCCGAGCCATTGTGATATTGATAGGGCCACCACATACGCGATACCGCGGCCGCCCCGTAGTCGCCGAGGAATTCGCTGTAGGCGGGCATCCTGCCTCCGCTGTCGTCATGGCGCCAGATCGTCTGAAGGACCGCATCGCGAAAACGGCGCTTGTACCCTGTGCTCGTCGAACGGAAATATCGAGTATCTTCGTGATCGATCAACTGCACCGGGAACATAATGCTGCGCTGCACCACATACTGCCCCCAATGGGACCCAAATCGTTGTCCAAAGGCGCTACCTCCATCGCCCCATTGGCCGGGCCGTTCCCGCAGTTGGTCGAAGCCTGCACCCAAGGCGGCGAAGGCGATGTTATCCAGGTCGAAGAGGTGGCGTGCGTCATAGCGGAGCTTCTCTTTCGCGCTCAGGCCGTGCCACTGCGGCGACGATGGCCCGGAGGTTGCCTTGGATTTGGCAGGCGGTGTGCCGGCGCCTGGCCCCTGGGCCAATGCGAAGCTGGAAAGAGCCAAGGTCAACACCAGCAGTGGAACGACCATATGGGATAGACGGCCGCAGCAGAGACTTGCGTTCCTACGGGAATCAGCCGGCGGCCGGGCCCTCGTGGCTAATTGGGGAGCGACGAAGCGGAATTGGGATAAAACGTACCAATTCATCGCGGCCTATCTCCCGTTGCGCCGACGGGCCGTCCGCTTTGAGCGTTACGAATGTTGCGAACTCCCGAACCGAAGGGGCGCGGCCTCAGGGGCGCGCACCAGAGACGTCGCGCTCGCGAAACGGGCGGCCGGTTTCATACAATGCGATTCTGGTTTTGATCTCGTCCGCCAGCGCGGGCTGGTTCTCTGCGGCGGCCCGTGCCTGCGCCCTACGCGCGGTCAGCACGGCATCGGTGAATTGGCCCTTCTCAGCGTAGGCGGCGGCGAGCGCGTCCAACACCTGCGCGTCCTTGCCGCCGGAAAGCTCCACTGCCCGCACCGCGAACTGGAGCGCGTCGGCGCCGTTGCGGATGGCGGCATCGGGCGAGGTCGCCAGCGCCCACGCCGCGCGGCGCAGCGCTGGTGCGTCGTTCGGTTCGAGGTCGATCGCGGCGCGCCATTGCGCCAGCGCCTCCGCTGTCTGCCCTTGCGCATCCAACGCGTCACCCAGGCTGTCGTGCGCCTCCGCAGATTTCGGGTCGATCGCGAGCGCGCTCCGCCACTCCGCGATGGCTCCCTGCGCATCCCCGCGCCGGCTCAGGAGCAGCCCGAGTTGGTAATGCGGCGGCGCATAGTAGGCGTCCGATGCGATCGCCTGGCGCAGTTCCGCCACCGCCTCATCCATCCTTCCCAACTTCGCCAGCGCGCCGCCCAAATTGGTGCGCGCCGCAGCGAAATCCGGCTGCAGCGCGGCGGCTTTTTCGAATTGCGCCACGGCTTCCTCGGTGCGCCCGGTTTGGGCCAGCAGTACACCGAGATCGTTGTGTGCGCGCGAGGACGCGGGATCGGCCTCCAGCGCGGCGCGGAGCTGGAGCTCGGACGCCTGGCGCAGGTGCACCGCGGCTTCCTCGCGGTGGCCGGTCATCAACAGCAGGGCTCCCAGCTTGCGCTGCGCGAATTCGTCGCCGGGGTTCAGCGCTAGCGCCTGCCTCCATTTAGCGGCGGCTGCCTCGTACGCTCCGGTCTTCTGCAGATAGGTTGCGCCATCCACCAGCTTGTAATAATCGAGCACCGGCCCGCCGATCTGCCGCAGACCATCCGGCGGGATGTTCACGAACTCCGGAAGGTTGACAGCGCGGTTGGCGGCGGTGGTGTTGTCGATCAGGATGGGCGGGCTGTCGTTGCCGCGCTCGTCGATGTGGGTGAGATACATCTGCGTGTAAGGCGAGCGAGCCTTCGACGAAAACACCAGCCAGCGGCCGTTGGGCGAAAAGCTATGCCACGAATTCATCCGCGTCGTGTTGCAGCGCATGCGCCGCGCCTCGCCGCCCGCGGCGGGAACGATGTACAACTGGCTATCGGGACGCATGAGTTCGCCGTTGCGGCATTTGACGAACACGATCCATCGGCCGTCCGGCGAGACTTTGGGAAACGTATTGCTCATGCCGTTGCGCGAGGCGCCGGCGATCGGCTCCGGCACACCTCCCTGGCCGTCGTGGAACGGAATCCGGTAGAGGTCGTACTTGATTTGCAGCTCGTTCGGATCGTTGGCGAATTTCGCCAGCGGAACGCCCGGCGGATCGGGGTCGGTGGCGGCGGCGCGGGCAAATACCAGGTACCGGCCGTCGGGACTCCAGACCGCACCCATCTGCACGAATCGCGGATCGTCGGCGCCGGCGAGCGGTTCGAGCACGCTCGTTTTGCGGCTGTACCAACACAGAATTCCGCGGGTCGGGTAGAACACCTGGAGGAACCGGTAGTCCTTGAAATTGGCCACGTAATAGTTGCTGGGAGGGGCCGCGGAGGGTGTGGCGCCCATCGCCGCCGGGTTGACGGTGGTGACCACGTATTGCCCGTCCGGGGAAACCCGCGACATGAAGCCGATCCGGATGTTCCCCTTCAGCTTGCCTTCGGGCGAGCTCCACTGAATCACGTCTTGTTTGCGGATCGCCATCTCGGGAGCGACCTTCGCCAGAAAATACATTCCTCGGTTGCCCTGCAGGCCGTCCAGATCCATTCCCATCGTCTTGCCGTCGGCGGAAAACGAATGGCAGTTGGCACACACCGGCAGGTTTTCCATCACCACCCGGCTGCTGGCTTCGCCCACGTTGCGAACCCTCCATTTGACCAGCGGCAGCGCCTGCGCGGCCAGCGGCTTGATCACGCCCTTTTCCAGCTCCGAAGGCATCAGCGGCACGTCGCGATAGAAGATCGACGCGCCCACCGGGTCGCGGGAAGTGCGAATGGCGACGGCGCCGCGCGAGACGGGCTGGCCGCCGCTGCTGCCGCGAAAGCCAAGGAGGGTCACCGTCGCGGCGCTCGCGACCGAGTGCCGCTGGATAGTCCGCCACGTTGCCGCGTCCGGCCTCCAGGCATGCGCCGCAGCCATTTGCGGGGTGAGGGCGGGCGGTGCATTCGTGTCGGCGACGCAATCCGGATCAATCTTGCCGATGCGAGGCCGCTCGCCATGGGACACCGCGCGAATCGTCCACGCATGATCGCCGAACGAGATTTCGATCTGCCAAAAGCTGATGCGGTCCGCGCTATCCCGCCAAAGGAACTCAGGCGGCGTGATCTCCGGCGGGAAGATGGATCCATTCTGCGGATAATCGATGGTGATCGTGCCCTCGCGCGGTGCACTGGAAGCCGGGCTCTGCTGGGTCTTCGCTCCGCCGGAGTCGCCCGCGGCCGGCAGTATCAGAAGGCCCGGCAGCCAAAAAAGCCGGAGTGCCCAGCCCGCCTTCATTCGCATCCCCCCATGAAACCAGCTTACAGCGGCGCATCGTCCCGCGGAAAACGCGGGCAGTGGTGTGGGAAAGAATCCGCCAGGTATTCGAGCGTACGGCTCCGGCTCAGGCATCCCCGGACAACGGCCGGCGCAGAACGAAGAGCAGATTGCCTCCGAAACTCCAGCGCCGCAGTTGGCCGGAAGCGTAGTCGACTATGAACCGCTTCTCGATGCGCAGGCCGGCGGCCTGGCACAGGGCGGTGAATTCCCGGTGGGTGAAGACGTGTCCGGTGGTCGAAACGCGACCGCCCTCGACGTTCCAGGTGACCCTGACGTCGCCATTGCCCTCGCCCGGCGATACGCGGTCGCAAAGAAAACGCGCGGCCGTCGCTATCGCTCCGTAATGGCGCGCGTTATAGCGGTGGTTCAGGTCGATGAAGATCCTGCCTTGCGGAGACGCCAGCCGGGCAAACTGGCGGAGCACTTCGACCCGGGCGGCGGCCGGCAGAATATGTCCAAGGACGTTCCAGAGACAAGTGATGACATCGAAGCTGCCGTTCCGGGAGTGGAGATCCTCAGCCCGCAGTGCCCAGATGCTCGCCTGCGCGGGACAGCGGCTGCGCATCGCGCCGCTCGGCTCCAGCAGAACGAGATCGCGCAGGCCCGCAGCCCCGGCGATGCGCGCCGCGCGAGCGCCATCTCCGGCGCCCACATCCAACAGCGACCGGCCGCCGGGCGGAATTTCGGAAATGACCAGCCGGTCGATGGCGTCGAGATAGGCGCTGCGCTCCGCCGCCAGCCGCGCGTACACGGGCGCGACCCGATCATAGGCGGCGACCGGATCCAGCCATTCAGGCGCTGGGCCATGCTGGCGTCTCATGGAAGCTGCAAGCTGAGCGCGTAAAAGTCCTGGGTTCCGGCGTCGCGCACCAGCAAGGGCGAATCATCGGGAGCCAGACCCATCCAATTGCCAACCAGAAATGGCGCCTGGTGAAAGTTCTTCAAGTCCGCCACATCCTCGATCTTGTGACCGCTGAGCGTAACGCGAAACACCTTGTCCGCCCCGGGCGGGTGACCCACGAAAAAGACGGATTCGCCGTCATGCGACCATTGCGGGTAACCGAGCGACATGCGCGCCAACTCTGTCCACTTTCGGGTGCTGAAATCGAACAGAAGCAACTCGTTGCCGTCATTGGACATGGCGGCGATGTAGCCTCCCTTGGGCGACCAGCGTGGTGACCACAGGCCTTGTGATCCGGGCAGAACGGAGACGCGGTGGGTTTGCAAGTCCAGCACGCGAATGGCATCGACTCTGGCGGCCTCCTTTTCGACTACCGCCTGACCGCCGAAAGCCATCAAGCGCCCATCGGGCGACCAACCGGGATCGGCTTCGTCGCGTTGATCCGGGACGGGCCGCTCGACCGCGCCGCCTTCGGCGCGCACGATGCACACCTGCCACGGCTTGCCGGCGGCTTGCGCCATGAACGCGATCCGGCGTCCATCCGGAGACCAGCGGGGCATGTGCGCGAGCAATGGTGGGTAGGTCAGTTGCACTCGTTCGCTGCCATCGGGCCGGCTGCGCCACAAGCTCCCATCCGGGTAACTGACATAAGCGATCCATCGTCCGTCCCTTGAAAAGTCCACCGCGGACGCTTGAATGTCGGCTTGGGCACCGGGAAAGAGCGGCCGGAATTCTCGCGACCTGGCATCAAAGCGTACCAACTGCCCGCGCGGCTGAACGGTTTGGACAAAGATCTGATTCCCGTCCGTGCTGGGCAGCGGAGCAAAAGTGTTGGTGGGCCCGGACGTCAACTGGACGGGCTCGTGGTTCACTTGCCGGAACAGGCTCCCGTTTTCGCGCATAGCCCAGATATTCGCGACGCCGCCGCGGGACGACTGAAACACAAAATACCTTCCGTCCGGCGTCCAGCTCCCGCGACACTCCATCGAAGGTGTATTCCAGCCGGCTAACAACTGGTGGAGACGGCTTCCATCCGGCGCAATTTCCCAAATGGCGGATCCATTCTGGCCGTTCAAGGTGAAACGCAGCCGGGTTCCATCGGGAGACCAGCGGGGCCACGAGGCGACGCCGGCTGAGCTCGCCAGCTTGCGCGGCTCCGTCCCGTCACCCTTGGCTACGTAGACATCCTTGCCCGACGTATACGCCAACTTGTCCCCGTCCGCGGACCACGACGCATCGGTGGCCAGCACGTTGCCCAATCGCCGCGCCGTCCCGCCCAGAACCGGCAGGGTCCACGCCCCGCCTCCTTCGGGGACGAAGCTGTTGCTCAAGACGAGGAGCTGAGACCGATCCCGCGAGATGTCGACGGGGAATATATCCGGAATGGATTGCTGTATCGGGACGATCTCGCCGCCGGCTTTGGAAACCTGGTAGATATGGCCGGCCTTTGAAAAATAGAGCCTGGCGCCATCAGTCGCCGCTCCTGATTTTACCTCGCCGTCCGTGGTGACCCGCAGCGAGCCGACCACCCTGGGTGGAGGCAATGCCGGCCGCACGACAAACGCAAGCGCCGCAAAAGCCGCAAGCGCGCAGGCACCGAGGCTCAGCCAGCGCCACCGGTGAGCGGGCACCGGTGCTATCGCGGCTGACGGCACCCGGCCAGTCGCTGTCGCGGCCGCTCCGCCGCTTACCCCGGGTGCGGCACCAGCGACTTGCATAGCCGTCGCGGCCGTGCGGCCCGAATCGATGTCCCGCTTCAGGCGCTTCAGATCGCTTCGCAACTCATCGGCGCCCTGGGCGCGCAGTTCGCGATCCTTCTCGATAGCCTTGTTGATAATCTCCTCCAGCCTGGGCGGCAGGGCGGGATTCAAACTGGTGATCGGCGCCGGGGTCTCGTATAAGATTGCGCCAAAAGTCGCCGCCGAGGTATTTCCGCCGAAGGGCACCCGGCCGGTGGCCATCTCGTAGAGGACCACGCCATAGCTGAATATATCGCTACGCCCGTCCAGTTCTTCGCCGCGGGCCTGCTCGGGCGACATATACGTCACCGTCCCCATCGCTATGCCCGGGCTGGTCAGGTCACTCGCGTCGATGGCCACCGTGGGTCTTTCCTCCACGGGCACGGATCCAACACCGTTCGGTTCCGGCGGAGGCAGAAACACCGGCGTGGCCCGTGTGACAGCGATCGATTTCGCCAGGCCGAAATCGAGAATCTTCGCCTGACCGCGCGGCGTGATAAAAATGTTCGCCGGCTTGATGTCCCGGTGGAGGATGCCCCTCTGATGCGCCGCGTCCAGCGCGTCCGCCATCTGGATGGCCAGGTTCAGCAGTTCGTCGATGGCGAAAGGCCCGGCTGCGATCCGCTGCCGGAGAGTCTGGCCTTCCAGATACTCCATCGCAATGAAGCGCTGGCCGCCGGCTTCGCCCACCTCGTGGATGGTGCAAATGTGCGGGTGGTTGAGCGCCGATGCGGCGCGGGCCTCTCGACGGAAACGCTCGGATGCCTGCGGGTCTTTGGCCAGGTCTTCGGGCAGAAATTTGAGCGCCACCATCCGCCCGAGCGTGGTGTCCTCGGCCTTGTAGACGACCCCCATGCCGCCACTGCCCAGTTTTTCCAGAATGCGATAGTGTGAAACCGTAGTCCCGATCATGTCGCTGGAACCAGCATTTGCCTTTTGCTTTCTGACCGCCCCCGATTATACGCCGAATCATCTAGTTGCGGAGCTTTTTGTCGTTTTCCCCAACGCCGGCGACGACACAGGCTGGTGTTGAAGCCATCGAGGCCGCCAGGATGCCCCAAAGTTTAACGCGAAATGTTCTCCGGGCGCCTGATGCGATCCGGCACAACCACTGAAGTGAACAAAGAATGGCTGCGATCGCTGCCGCCGACCGCCGTTGTCGCGGACGATATTCTGCTCTGCCACGGAACACCGGAGCGAGACGTCGACTACCTGCTGGAAGACGTTTCACCTACGGGGGTGAGTCTTGCATCGCGCGATCAGATCCGGTCCCGTGCGGGTGTGAAAGCAGGAGCGATCCTGTGCGGCCACTCGCACGTTCCACGCTTCGTGCGTTTGGAGGATGGGACGGTGGTTCTCAATCCGGGGAGCGTTGGCCTTCAGGCGTACTACGACTCGGACCACCGCTACCCGCATGCAATTGAGATTGGCAGTCCTCACGCGCGATACGCGCTGCTCGACCGTGTGGAGCATGGATGGCGCGCGACGTTCCGCGCGGTCGACTACGACTGGGAAGCCGCTGCGCGACTCGCCACCGCGGGCAAGCGCGCGGACTGGGCTCACGCTCTGCTAACCGGCTATGCGCTGAAGTGATGCGGAGGCGCGCGGCCGGCGGTGAGCAGGCGGCTGCGGGATGTTCATGAGGCCAATTTCTTCAGCAGCCACGCCATGTTCTGTCCCAGCACTTTCATGGTGCGGATGCCTTCCTCGTCTTTTTCCACCTCGCCGGGTTCCCGCCCGATGCCGATGTTCCAGTAGGACGATCCCGGTATGATCATCTCGCTGATCAGGAAAAAGTGGTTCAGGGCGTCGAACGCGTGCATCGCACCCGCCCTTCGCACGGCGATCACTGCCGCCCCCACCTTGCGGCGGAACATGCCGCCATTGGCACCGCCAACCATGCAGGCGCGGTCGATCAGCGCCTTGATCTCCGGCGAGACATCGGCCACGTAGGTCGGCGAACCGAGAAGAATACCGTCCGCCGCCGCCATTTTTTCGATATAGGCGTTTCCCACGTCGTTGCGCTGCGCGCACCGCCTGTCTTTGCGGGCCGAGCACTTGCGGCACGCCAGGCATCCATGGATCTTCGATCCACTCAGTTCCACCAGTTCGGTTTCGATGCCTTCCTTTTCCACTTCGCCGAGCACGTGGCGGAGCAGGATGGCGGTATTGCCGCCTTTTCTCGCACTGCCGTTGAAAGCGATTACCTTCATATAAGACCTGCCGTTCCGAACCCTATTCTCTCTCCTGGCGGGTCACCCTGCAGAAAACGTTCAGGACAACCGGCGGTTCGTACGTCGACGAGCTCCTGCGGATATCGGGGCCGGCGGCGAGAGCGTGGGCTGAATCGAAATCTCAGAGCGAGAATCGGTTGACGCCCGGCGCGAGATCCCTGCGCGCGCCCCGCCATACGAACTCGCCGGGCACGCCGTGCGGCAGAGTGATGTTCGCGGCCATCCCCGCTCCCCGCGGTTCCAGCCGCACCTCGACCTTTCCCTTGGGATGCGGCACCGAACCCGAAACGAACTGCAGTTTGTTCAGGTGGGGCCGCACCACGACACGGCTGAAGCCGGGCGCCGCCGAGTCCACGCCCAGCAGCGTGCGGAAGATCTCGATGTTCGGGCTGGCGCTCCATGCGTGGCAGTCGGAACGCGACGAGTTGTTCGGCAGGTCGACGGTCTCGGCAAACGTGGTCAGCCCGCGAGCCAGCATGCCGCGCCAGTCGCCCAACTGGTCCAGGTAGCGATCGCCCTCACCTACTTTGACCAGCGCCAGGTTCATGTAGAACTTGAAAAACAGCGCGGCTTGCGCCAGGCCGGGTGCGCTCAAGGTGTGCAGCATCAGGTCGCGCGCCGGCGTGCCCGTAATCACGTCGGCCAGGACCGCCATGGTATTGGTGTGTTGCGAGAATTGCCGTCTCGCCGGCGTGTCGGCGAACAGTCGCTTGCCGGCATCCCAGTAAAGGCGGTGCGCCGTTTCGCGAAGCTGGCTGGCGCGCGCCTGATAAACCTCGGAGAGCCCGCCCAGCCCAAGCGCATCTTCCAACTCCGCTGCCCAGCGGTACGCCAGCAGCAACAATAGGTCGTAGGGCGCCGACGAGCCGTCGGCTTCCTGCGGCGGCTCGCCCGAGGGCCACTCCGGCACCCAGTCGAAATAGCGCCACCACGGCAGCAGGCCGAGCGAGCCGTCCTTCTTCTGGTACGCCTCGAAAAAGCTCAACACGGCGCGGACACCGGGCAGCATGCGGCGGACGAAGGCCGGGTCGTCCACATACCACCAGTAATCCCGCACCATGGCGATCCACCACAGCGAGAAGCCGGGTATGTATTGCTCCAGACGCGTCGGGTAGCGGCTCATGGTGCAGGCATCGCCCAGCCGCGAGTCGTCGATCTGGCCGATGGCATTGCGCATCAGGCGCGTATCGCCGGAATTGAAAATCGAAATCAGGCATTGCACGCGCGTGTCTCCCACGTATTGGAGCTGTTCGTAATACGGGCAATCCATGTAAGTTTCGTGAGCGCACAGGCGCGCGGTTCGCCAGCCCACATCCAGAATCCGGTTGACTTCCACAGACCCGCCGTCGAACTGCGCTCGCCTCTCGAACGGGTAGCCCACGTAGGTTGCATGCAGGTCCTCGATGGCGAGCGGCGAGTCCTTCGTCTCCACGTCCAATTCCAGGTAACGGTAGGCGCGCCACCACAGCGGGCGAAAGGTGCGGTGGCTGCCGCCGTCGGCAATGAACTGATCCCGGACGCCGATGAACTGTTTGCCCTCAACTTCATCGCGGTTGCCTTTGTCCCAGCTATTGCCGTCAGCGGCGGGCAGGTAGAGCGATTCCGCGTATCCCAGTGTGACCACTGCATCCCTGCCGCCGCTCACCGTCAACTCGGGATACGCGGTGGTGAGATAGGTCTGGTCCAGCAGCAGCGTCGCGTGAGTCCGGGCGGGGATCTCGAATGGCGACGGCTGGGCGGGAAATGCAGCGGGCTGCGGAATACCCACTACGCGCCGGACTCTTTGCAATCGCTCCGGGCGCTCTTCCATCACCGGAATCGGCCGTTCCAGCAGCATCCAGCGCGTGTGGGCATCGCGGGCTTCGCGCCCGGCCGCCGGGCCAATCACCACCGCCGCCGGCCAGCCGGAGTCGTCGAATTCCTTGCCCTCCCAACCCCATGGGTGCTGCGGGCCTGCCACGCAGTCGCCGGGCCCGGCCGCATAGTAGGCACGTACTTCGCGTGGCGGCACGGGAGAATAAGATTCATCGCGCACGCATTTCCAGTTCGTACCCGTATTCACGACACTTTCGGCTGGGCCATCTCCCTCCACCAGAAAGCCGGTTTCGGCGGCCTCTTGCGCTTCGGGCGCCAACTCGCCGAAGTTCCACACCACGGCGGCAAACACGTTCCTGCCGGGCTCCAGGATGGGCGCCGCATCGACCGTTTCATACCGCCAGTGAGACAGGCCACCGCGTGCCGGCCCCCAGGCCACCCTGTGGCCGTTTACGAACAACTGATAACGGTTATCGCCGCTCACGTGGACCACGAATCGCTCCGGTTTGGAGGACAGCTCGAAAGTCCGGCGAAAGTAGTAAACACCGTATTCGTTGGCGGGAGCACCCGGTACGGCGATCCAACTCGCGTGCCATATACGGCGGGCCAGGTTAGCGCGGCCAGGCGGGGCGCCGGTGCTCTCTTGCGGTTCGCCGGCGAGAGGTGCGGACGCTACCAGCGTGGCAGCGCCGCTTTCCAGCAGAAAATGCCGGCGTGTGGATCGATATCGAAAAGTGGACGGCGAGTTTGGCATGCGTTAAAAACGCTAGCGCGCCGTGAGTGACGAGTCAACAGCGCCGCCCCGCAGCAACCGAACGCTGCCGCCATTCGGCACGTTCGCCCATCGCTCGCCTAGACTCTTGCGGTGCTGCCAATGCGCTACCAACGCTGGTGCACCAGGGGGCGGATCTTCGCATCGTAGATGCCGCGAATCGCGGCCATGGTTTCATCCGCCAGCGGTGGCAGATCCGAGGCTGCGCTGTTCTCCGCCACCTGGGCCGGACGCTTGCCGCCGGGGATTGCGCATGACACCGCGTCGTGCATCAAAATCCAGCGCAGCGAAAAGGAAGCCATGCCGACGCCGGCCGGCAGCAGGCGCCGGATCTCCTCCACCGCCTCCAGCGCCACGTCGTAATCCACGCCAGAGAAGGTCTCGCCGATATCGAACGCCTCTCCGTGGCGGTTGAAGTTGCGATGGTCGTCGGCGGCGAATTTGGAATCCCGCGAGAGCTTGCCGCTGAGCAGCCCGCTGGCCAGCGGAACACGCGCCAGGATGCCGATGCGGCGCCGCAGGGCCTCGGGGAAAAACAATTCCGCGGGCCGCTGGCGAAAGCAGTTGAAGATGATCTGCACGGTCTGCACATTCGGAAACTCGATGGCCTTGAGCGCCTCTTCCACTCTCTCCACGCTCACGCCGTAGTAGCGAATCTTTCCCGCCTTCGCCAGATCGTCCAGCGTGCCGAAGACCTCGGGCCGGTAGTAGACGTCGGTGGGCGGGCAATGGAGCTGCACCAGATCGAGACAATCGATGGCTAAGTTGCGCAGGCTGTCCTCCACGAAGCCGGCCAGGTTTCGCGCGTTGTACCCGTCTGCCGTGTGGGGCGAGAGGCGCCGCCCGGCCTTGGTGGCCACCACGATCTGCTCGCGCCGCTCGCGCTTCAACCGCGCGATCAGGCGTTCGCTCCGGCCGTCTCCGTAAACATCCGCGGTGTCGATGAAATTGACCCCGCAGTCGATGGCCTGGTGCAGCGCGGCCAGGGATTCGTCATCGCTGACCTGGCCCCACGCGCCGCCGATCGCCCAAGCGCCAAAGCTCACTTCCGAAACCTGCCAGCCGGTCCGGCCCAGCGCACGATATCGCATATGTCCAATTATGCATGCTGCAGGCCGCCGCGTGGACGGTAAGACTGCGGCATGGCTCCGGGCCCTTGACTCGGTGCTGTGCTAACATCGCGTCTTACCAGTTCATCCATGCTCACCATGACTCAGGAAAATCATAAGCTCTCGGTCATCGAGAAGGTCGGGTACGCGTTCGGCGACGCGGCTTCCAACCTGATCTGGATGTCATTCATTTACTTCCAGCTCATTTTCTACACAGACGTTTTTGGGCTGGCGGCGGCCGCGCTCGCCACCATGCTGGCGGTCACTCGCATCTGGGATATGTTCTTCGACGTTTTCATCGGCACTATTGCCGACCGCACGCGTACGCGCTGGGGCAAATTCCGTCCTTACCTGCTGTGGATGGCCGTGCCATTCGGGATCATGAGCGTCGCCACCTTCACCACGCCTTCGTTCGGTCCGACCGGAAAACTGGTGTACGCATACGTGACGCTCTCGCTGATGATGATTGTGTACTCGGCGATCAACGTTCCTTATGCGGCCCTGATGGGGGTAATTTCGGCGGATTCCCAGCAACGGACCAGCCTGTCGTCGTGGCGATTTACTTTCGCCTTCCTGGGCGGCCTGGTGGTGCAGTTCTCTACCCTGCGGCTGGTCGCATACTTCGGCAAGGGGAACCGGGCGCTCGGCTACGAGATGACACTCGCGGTGTACGCCGTGGCGGCGGTGGCGTTGTTTCTGGGCGCTTTCGCAACCACCCGCGAGCGCGTCCAGCCGGTGGTGGAACAAAACACTTCGCGTGCCAGGGACCTGCGCGATCTGCTCGCCAACACCCCGTGGCTCGTCTTGTGCGCGCTGGGTATTCTGAGCGTCTGTTTCGTCTGCATTCGCGGCGCTGCCATCGCTTACTATTTCAAGTACTACGTCGGTACAGAGGCCGCTGCGGCGACTTTCATGGTGGTTGGCTCGATCATGTCGGTGCTGGGCACTTTCCTGATCCAGTATGTGACGCCTTTCACCGGCAGGAAAAACGCATTCATCGGCTGCATGCTGATCGCGACCGTGGCTTTGGTCCTTTCCTATTGGGTCAGGCCGGATCAATTGGTTTTGCTGTACGCCTACAACCTCGTGTACTGCGTACTCACCGGGCCCACCTCGGCTTTACTTTGGGCTATGTTCGCGGATACGGCCGATTACTCGGAATGGAAAACGGGCCGGAGGGCGACCGGGCTGATTTATTCGGCGTCGGGCATGTCGAATAAGTTTGGCTGGGTAATCGGCGGATCGCTGGCGGCTTCCCTGCTGGCGTTCTACGGCTTCAAGGCCAATGTCGTGCAGACCGCCGAAGGGCAGCACGGCATACGGCTGCTGATGACCATCGCGCCAGCGGTGGGAACGCTGCTGGCCGGGGTGGGAATGTTCTTCTACCCGCTGAACGAAAATGCCACGAAGACGCTTCAGGCCGAGCTGGCAGCCATCCGCGCCAGGTAACAAGCCCGGTCGGCTCGCGCATCGGAGCCGCGACCGTAAGGGAGCGGTCGCCACAGTTGTCAAGGAACTACTTTACTCATCCCCGGAGTTCTGACATGCAGTTCGGATACTTTGACGACGCTAACAAGGAATACGTAATTACCCGGCCGGATACGCCCAGGTCGTGGAGTAACTATCTGGGCAGCACCGAGTACGGAGCCATCATCACCAATAATGCCGGGGGATATAGCTTTTCTAAATCGGCCGCGCAGGGCCGTTTCACCCGGCTTCGATTCAATTCCGTCCCCCTGGACCAGCCCGGCCGCTATATCTACCTGCACGACCACGATAATGGCGACTACTGGTCCGCGTCGTGGCAACCGGTAGGCAAACCGCTAAGTGAGTATAAGTCGGAATGCCGTCATGGGAGTTTGTATACCATCATCTCTTCCGAGTACTCCGGCATTCGGGCGGAAACTACCTATTTTGTTCCGCTCGGCAGGGACTTCGAGTGCTGGCACGTCCGCTTGACCAACCTGAGCGGCAAGCCTCGCCGGCTGAGCGCCTTCACCTACGTGGAATACGCCGGGAACTGGAGCGCCTACGACGACCTGATCAACCTACAGTACACCCAGCACATCGTGAAGATGAGCGTCGAGGGCGGTATCATCGATCACGGAACCAACGTCAACATTCCGCACATGCCCGATAACTTCGAGGAGAAGGACCAGGGGCGGCACACTTTTCTCGCCCTGGTTGGTTCAGAAGTGTCAGGTTATGATACGGATCGGACGGGATTTCTCGGAACTTATGGAAGTTATGCCAGGCCCGTAGTGGTGGAGCGGGGGCAGTGCACGAATTCGCTGGCGGCCGGCGACAACGGCTGCGGCGTGCTGCAGAGCCGCATTCAGATCGAACCAGGTGAGACGACGGAGTTTGTGGTGTTGGCTGGCGTCGGCAGGGCGCGCGAGGAAGGCCGGAGCGCCGCGGCCGAATTCGGCAGTCCGGAGAAGGCCGGCCAGGAGTTGGCTCGTCTCAAGAGTTACTGGCATGCGCGCATTACCGCGCTCGACGTGAACACGCCGGACGCCGAGTTCAACAGCATGCTGAATATGTGGGGCCCGTTCAATTGCCTGATGACTTACGCGTGGTCGCGCGCGGCCAGCCTCATTTATGCGGGCGAGCGGGACGGCCTGGGGTACCGGGACACAGTGCAGGACATGCTTGGGGTGATGCACGCGATTCCTACAGAGGCCGTCCGGCGACTGGAGCTGATGATTACCGGCCAGGTCTCGACGGGCGGCGCCATGCCGGTGGTCAAGCAATTCGCGCATCGCCCTGGGTCGGAGCATGCTCCGCGCGAGGAAGACTACCGTTCCGACGATTGCCTGTGGTTGTTCAACTCGATCCCCGCGTATGTCAAGGAGACCGGCGATCTCTCTTTCTACAGCAAGGCGCTTCCCTATGCGGACGCAGGGGAGGATACCGTGCTGGGCCACATGCAACGAGCCATTCTCTTTAACCTGAGTCGTTCCGGCGCGCATGGACTGCCGTGCGGCTTATCCGCCGATTGGAACGACTGCATTCGTCTGGGCGATCGGGGCGAGTCTGTGTTTGTGGCCTTCCAGCTTCGCTACGCCCTTTCAGTGTATCTGGAAGTCTGCCGGCTGCTGCGGGCGCTGGAGGAGGAGGCATGGGCGCAGAGTAACCTGGAGCGGCTGGATCGGAATCTGCGGGACCACGCTTGGGATGGCGAGTGGTATCTGCGGGCATATCGCGCCGACGGCTTCCAGTTCGGATCGCGCGCCAGCCGCGAGGGCCAGATCTTCCTGAATCCTCAATCGTGGGCAGTGCTGAGCGGGCACGCCGATTCCCGCCGCGCAGCGCGGGCGATGCAAGCGGTGAGAGACCGTCTGGCTACCGAGTACGGCCTGATGATTTGTGACCCGCCCTATGTTGAGACCGATTACAACGTGATGCGGGCGGCCCTCTTCAATCCCGGAATGAAAGAGAACGGCAGTATCTTCACACACACGCAGGGATGGGCGGTGATTGCCGAGACTCTGCTGGGCCATGGCGATCGGGCGTGGCAGTATTTCCGCGCTACCTTGCCGAGCGCATGGAACACCCGGGCGGAGATCCGCGAGATCGAACCCTATGTGTACTGCCAGTTCACCCACAGCAAGTACAGCCCTCGATTCGGCGCCTCGCGCGTGCCGTGGCTGAGCGGTTCGGCCGCATGGTCGTTCTACGCGGCGACGCAATACATACTCGGGCTACGGCCGGAGTACGGCGGGCTGCGCATCGACCCCTGCATTCCCGCGGCGTGGAAGGGCTTCACCGTAACTCGGGTCTTCCGCAGCAAGAAAGTGCTTGTAGAAGTCCGGAACTCTGGCGGCGTTCAGAAGGGCGTGCGGACGCTGGTGTTGAACGGCGAACCGCTGGAAGGCAACATTATTCCCGCCGAGAAACTGACCGATGAGAGCCGCGTGGTGGTGGAGATGGGGTGAGGTGGGTCCGCGGGAACCTCAATTGCATGGCCTCAGCGCAGAATTCACTAGGCAGTTAGCACTGGCATTGTTTTGACTGAGTGATAGCTCCAGTAACTAGACCGTTGCTATCTAACGGGAACCCAAAAAATACACGGTGGAAAAATTTCTGGGTAATAACTACACCCGACTAATTACCAACGATTCATAACTTCCAGTACCCGGCCCCGTCGCGGATTTGCATTAGAAATGCAAGAGCGGCAGCATGACAGCGCGCGGGCTTCAACTGATCCCTCAGGACTTCGTCGAGCGACGCAAGGCCAAGAACCTCTCCCTACTCCAGATTGCGGCGGCAACCAAGATCAACATGCGGTACCTGGAGGCAATCGAGTGCGCTGCCTTTCAGAAACTGCCGGGTGGAGTCTACACCGAAAGCTACATTCGGCAGTATGCGCGGGCGCTGGACGACACCGACAATGCCCTGCTCGACTATTACCACAACGTTTTCGCGCCGCAGCAAGTGGAGCCGGTCGTCGAAGCGGAACCGGAGTCGTGGGTGGATCGGGTTCGAGGTGTCGTCGGTTTCATGCTCGGCTTGACTCCGGACCGGCCGCTGCCCATGGGAAAGCGCCGGCCGGCTTGAACAACACCTAACGCCAAAGCTCATCTACTATCAATGCGGACTTCGCGTGCCAAAAGGTATGCTTAGTCTGATGGACGAGATTGCGGGAACCAACCCACAGCGGGCTGAGCCGGGCTGGCCGCCGGTTGTCGTAGCCGGAGGTTTCCAGACCGGCGTCCTGTTGATGCGCAACCTGGAGCGGCGTGCCAGCAGCTCGCGCTTTCCTCCGAAGATCACGCCCTGATCATAGCAACCGGCACAAGAGGACATGGGAGCGCGAGCAGCGCGTCGGAGGACAGCGAACGCCGTGCTACTTGCGGTCGGCCGGCGGGGCGGCGGATCGGGCGCGGCGCTTTTTGGCCCAGCCTTCTTTGTTCACCTGGCGGGCGCGGCCGACGGCGAGCGCATCGGCGGGGACCGGGTCGGTAATCACGGAGCCCGCGGCGAGGTAAGCGCCGTCGCCGATTTCGAGCGGGGCCACCAGGGTGGAGTTACTGCCCACAAAGGCCCCGGCGCCAATATACGTGGGGTGCTTGCGCTCGCCATCGTAGTTGCAAGTGATGGTGCCGGCACCGATGTTGGCTTTGGCGCCGATGTCCGAATCGCCCAAGTACGCCAAGTGATTGGCCTTGGCGCCAGCGCCGAGTCGGGTCTTTTTCAACTCGACGAAATTGCCGATGTGGGCGCCTTCCGCGACATGGTTCCCGGGACGCAGGCGGGAGAACGGTCCGGCTTGCGCGCCACGCTCGAGGCGCGAAGCGGTCACCACGGTCAGCGGAGCGATCACCACGTCATCGCCGAGAGTGGAATTCTCGATCACACTCGATGCGCCAATGCGGCAGTTTTCGCCGATGGTGGTGGCGCCCAGGATGCGCGCGAACGGCTCGACCACGGTGTCGATGCCGATCTCGACGCCGCCATCGATGGTCACCGTCTCGGGCTTCTCGATGGTGACGCCGGCCAGCATCAAGTCGCGCAGCTTGCGGGCGCGCAGCAGGCGGTCCGCCTCCGCCAACTCGACGCGGTCGTTAATCCCCAGGCATTCGCGCGGGTCGTCGATCTTCATCGCCGTGACGTAATGCCCCGCGCGGTTGAGAATCTGCACCATGTCGGTGAGGTAATACTCGTGGGCGGGATTGTCGGGGCGCATTTCGCCAGCGTGCCGCCAGAACAAATCCGCGCGATAGCAATAGATGCCCATGTTGGCTTCGCGAATCGCCAGTTGCTGGGGAGTGGCGGCTTTCTCCTCGACGACGGCAATCACCCGGTCGCTGACGCCGCGGATCACGCGGCCATAACCGGTAGGGTCGGGCATGTCGGCAGAAAGCAGCGCGCCCGCGGCGTCGCTGGCTTGCAGGGTCTCGATGAGGCGGCGCACGGTGGTGGCGCGCAGCAGCGGACCGTCGCCGTAGACGATCACCAGGTAGCCATCGAGATGCGAAAGCGCCTCGCGTGCCACCAGCAGCGCGTGGCCGGTACCGAGCTGCTCGGCCTGCTCGATGAAGCCGATGCCGGGCGTGGCAATGGCGGCGCGGACCTGATCGGCCTGATAGCCCACCACCACGAAGACGCGATCCGCCGAGGTGACCGCGAGCGCCGTATCCACCGCGTGCTCCACCATGGTCTTGCCGCCGGCGCGGTGCAGCACCTTGGCCTTGTGCGATTTCATACGCGTTCCCAGGCCAGCGGCCAGAATGACAACTGTAACTGGAGTTTCCATCCCTTTCATTATGGCTGGGCGCGGACTTCCGCGTGGTGTGTGAGACAGGATCACAGGCCTGGAAGAAACCTGCGGGGACGGTCGGATTGGCAGACGAAGGCGTCTGCCCCACCTCGTCTGCGCGCGTGTGTGCCTGCGTCCAGTTTTGCGTGGCGGGCCCAGGATGTGCGGAGCGCATTGACGCCCCTGCTACAATCGAAGAAAGTGGCATCCGAACCCGCCAGTCTTTCGGAACCAGTGTCTCTGCCGCCCGCGTCGGATCCGGTGGGACAGTTGTACCGCGAGCTCGTGGCCAAGATCCGCGAGTACCGCCCCAAGGACGACCTGGCGCCGCTCGAGCGAGCGTACCAGTTTGCCCGCGAGCGGCACGAAGGCCAGTTGCGGGATTCCGGCGAACCCTACATGGTCCACCCCATCCTGGTGGCCCGCATTCTCGCCGAAATGCGCATGGACGTGGTGGGCATAGAGACGGGGCTGCTGCACGATCTGGTGGAAGACACCAGCGTCACCGTCGATGAGGTCCGGGAGCAGTTCGGCGAAGACGTGGCGCGTTGCGTCGACGGCGTCACCAAGCTCTCCAAACTGGATTTCTTTTCCGCCGAGGACCGCCAGGCGGAGAGCTTCCGCAAGATGCTGCTGGCGATGGTGGAAGACATCCGCGTCATCATGGTCAAGCTGGCCGACCGTATCCACAACATGCGCACGCTCGGCTACCTGGCTCCCGAACGGCGCCAGCGGATTGCCCGCGAGACCATCGAAATCTACGCGCCGATCGCGCACCGGCTGGGAATGGGCAAAGTACGCGGCGAGCTGGAGGACCTGGCGTTCCAGCACCTGGAGCCCGACGCCTATCGCGAAATCATCGCTTCCATCGAGAGCCGCCGACATTCCAACGAAGAGTTCCTCGAGGAGATCCGCCAGACGGTGGAAGCCGAGTTGAGGCGCGAAGGCATTCCGGCGCGCATCGAGGGCCGCGTCAAGCGCCCCTACTCCGTCTTCCAGAAGCTGCGCCGGCAAAAGATTACCGTCGACCAGGTCTATGACTTGATGGCGCTGCGCATTCTCACCGATTCGGTGAAGAACTGCTACGCCGCCCTGGGCGTGATCCACAACCGCTGGCGGCCCATTCCGGGCCGCATCAAGGATTTCATCGCCATCCCGCGCCCCAATTTGTACCAATCGCTGCACACGTCGGTGGTGGGGCCGCAGGGGCAGACGTTTGAAGTGCAGATCCGCACCGAAGAAATGCACCGCATCGCCGAGGAAGGCATCGCCGCGCACTGGAAGTATAAGGAAGGGCGCAAAGGGCCGGCGGCCGACGACCAGCGGATCGCGTGGCTGCGCCACCTGGTGGAATGGCAGCGCGACATGCAGGACCCCGGCGAGTTTATGTCGACGCTGAAGGTGGACCTCTACCCGGAAGAGGCCTACACGTTCACGCCGAAGGGCAAGGTGATCGTGCTGCCGCGCGAAGCCACGCCGATCGATTTCGCTTACGCCATCCACTCCGACGTGGGCAATACGTGCGTCGGGGCCAAGGTCAACGGCCGCATTGTTCCGCTGCGCTCGCAACTGCGCAACGGCGACATCGTCGAGATCATGACCCAACCCGGCCACCAGCCGAGCAAGGACTGGCTGGCCTTCGTTCGCACCTCGCGCGCGCGCAACAAGATCAAGCACGTGATCAACGCCAGCGAGCGCTTGAAGGCCATCGAAATCGGCGAGAAATACCTGGAAAAGGAAGCTCGCCGCCTGGGCGTGCAACTGGCGCGCGTGGCACGCGCCGATCTGGATAAGGTGGCGGGCGGGTACGGCTATTCGAAAACCGAGGACCTGTACGCCGCGCTGGGTTACGGACGCTTTTCGGCGCGGCAGGTGCTGAGCAAGGTGGCCCCGGATAAGGTGGACGAAGAACCGGTCGAAACCAGCCTGGCGCCGGAGGTCGAGCCCGCCGGCGGCGCGCCGGCTGGTCCCGCCCGCCAGCAGGATCACGACGCCATCATCAAGGTCCGCGGCATGGATGACCTGCTGGTATATCGCGCCAAGTGTTGCAACCCCATCCGCGGCGAGGCCATCGTGGGCTACGTGACGCGCGGCAAGGGAGTGGCGGTGCATTCGCGGGCGTGCCCCAACGTGCAGAACCTGATGTACGACGTGGAGCGCAAGATCGAGGTGGAATGGGTGCGCGCGGTGGACGACGCGTTTCCGGTGCGCATCGTGGTTCACACCGACGACCGTCCGGGCATGCTCAATCAGTTGACGGGCGTGCTTTCCGACGAGAGCACCAACATTCGCAGCCTGGAGGCCAGATCACTCACCGACGAGGTGGGTGGCGTGGTGGAGATGACGGTGGACGTGCGCGACAAGAAGCAGCTCGAAAAGCTGGTTGCCGCCATGCGCCGCATCTCCGGCGTGCGCGACGTCGAGCGCCTCTTCAATTGAACATGAGCCTCGCCACCGACCCCGAACACATTGCCATTTCCAAATCCAGCGGCATCAAGATCGACTGGAAGGATGGCCATCACAGCCAGTACACGCTGATCTACCTGCGGGACAAATGCCCCTGCGCCAACTGCACCGGAGCGCACGGCACGGCGCCGCGCCAACCCGAAGCCGCCGATCCCTTTCCAATGTTCAAACCTGCATTAAAGATGTTGGGTGTCGAGCCGGTAGGGAATTACGCCATCCGCATCGACTGGAGCGACGGCCACAAGGCCGGGATCTACTCCTGGGATCACTTTCGGCGCATCTGCCCGTGCGCGGAGTGCGTGGCGGGTGCGGAGGAAGAGTCCTAAGATTCCGTGGGTTTGGCAGAAAAGATAGTCGGGCTTCGCCCTGCATTGGCAGGTCGGGGACCCACTTCACCGGCTGGCTATAGCAAGCGGAAATTGACTTCGATCTGGGCGGCCACAGTGACGGGCTTGCCGTCCCGGTAGCCAGGCCTGAACTTCCATTGCTTCACGGCTTCGAGGGCCTTTTCGTCCAAGCCCAGGCCCAGGCTGCGAACCACTCTCGGGTTGATGGCGCGGCCACTGGGGTCAACTTCGATGTAAAGAACCACGGTGCCCTGGTACTTGGCCTTGCGAGCTTCTTCGGAATACTCGGGCTCTTTCTTATACAGCACCACCGGCGCCGTAGTGCCGTTGCCCACCCTGTAGACGCCACCACCGAATCCGCCGCCCGATCCGGGGCCCATGCCGCCGCCATTGCCGGAGCCGACACCGCCGCCATGGCCGGAGCCGATGCCACCGCCCGAGCCTGGTCCATTCGAGGTAGGACCCAGCTTGGCCAACGGATCGCCGTACTGGTTCATGTTGACGTTCGGCAACGCGACATCGGGAGGCGCCAGGATGGAGGGATCCATCACCAACTTGGGGTTCGGATTGTTGATGACGGCTGCGGGCGGAGTGAACTGGCGGGGCGCGATCTTCGGCAAGCGTCCCTTGCTGGCTGCCAGCAAGGAGCGATCACCGCCACCGCCGCCGCCCTTATTCAACTGCACCTCGGGAGCCGGCGACAGATCCGGCAGAAAGACCGTCGCAACGTTTTTCACTCCCTGCTGCACCGCGGGAAGGGAAAAAATCCAGAAGGCCGCCGCTACCACTACCACCTGGAAGCCCGTCGACATCACGAACGACTTCTTCTGCCGTCCGTAAAGCCCCCAGATGTCCTTCACCGCTACCGGCTGGGATGTGATCTCGAGCGGAGGTAGCTTGGGAGGGTTAATCGCCTCTTTAAGATTCTTAAGGAAAGACTTGTACCAGGGATCTTCGATATCATCCACCAGCAACCGGGCGAGGTGATCTTCCGGGTTGCTGCTTAAAGGATTACTGGGATGTGAGAGATCAGCCATGTCTTATGCCACCATCTCCCCAAATGGGCCGCTACCCTTCGCTTGGTTGGACGCCCTAGGTGGCCCCGGCGTTACCAAATTGTGGAGGACTTCTGCCCAGCCAGCCAGTCTACAGCTTATCATAAATTTCCACGAGAGCGTGCTGTGAAAAGCACGCACGGGTGTGCTGGTACTGCCGCGCCAGTGGGAAACGTAACATCCTGCGGCATTAATCGAGGCAAGCCGGGCGTTGCCGGGCGCGCCCGCATGGTCGTGGGAGGCCGCGCGCCTTCCATTTCTTGAATCGCGCCGCCGGTCGCGGAGCGTTTGCGGCGGGTGCGGGATCTGTAGTAAACTCGAAGTTTACTCCAGTGGTTCCGACGCACTTCGTGTGTTCCGGCTCCCAAAGCAGAGGTTGAAATGCAAGTGATAATTGAAACCGGCGGGAAGCAGTATGTGGTTTCCCCAGGTGAGGTCGTCCGCGTGGAAAAGCTGCCGGGCGAAGCGGGCGCGGAAGTGGAACTGCCCGTGAAGGCCGCATTCCAGGATGGCGCCATGGTCTCGGCGCGGACGGTGAAGGCCACTATCGTGGGCAACGGCCGCGGGGACAAGGTGACGGTTTTCAAGTTCAAGCGCAAGAAGCAATACAAGAAAACGATCGGGCATCGCCAGGCCTTCACCGAAATCAAGGTCGGCGAGATTGTGGCTTAGGTGACGCATGGCGCATAAAAAAGGCTTAGGCAGTTCCAAAAACGGGCGCGATTCCAACGCGCAGCGGCTGGGCGTGAAGGTGTTTGGCGGCCAACTGGTTCCCGGCGGATCGATCATCGTGCGGCAGCGCGGCACCAAGATCAAACCCGGCCTCAACGTTGGCTGGGGCAAGGACGACACTCTGTTCGCCAAGGTAACCGGCGTGGTCGAATTCAAAGACCGCGGCCGCCTGGGCAAGTTCGTCCGCATCAACGCCGTCCAATAGAATTCCCTTCCCCGCAACGCGGCCCGGGCGTGCGGGCCGGGCATGCCCGGCGCCAGCAGCACCGGTCCCTGCGAAATGTTATTTCTCGACCAAGCGCGCATCCTGGTGAAAGCCGGCGACGGCGGCAACGGCTGCATGGCATTCCGGCGGGAGAAGTACGTCCCGCGGGGCGGCCCGTCGGGTGGTGATGGCGGCCACGGCGGCGACGTCTACCTGGTATCGACTCTGCACCAGAACACTCTGCTTCAGTTCAGTTACAATCCCGAGCATCGCGCCGAGCGCGGCCGGCACGGGGAAGGCAGCGACTGCACCGGTGCCGACGGCCGGTCGATCGAAGTGCTGGTGCCGGTGGGAACGGTGGTTTACAACGAGGCCACCGGCGCACGCCTTTTCGATTTCACGGAGCCCGGCCAGCGGTTTCTGGCCGCGCGCGGCGGACGCGGAGGCCGGGGCAACGCGCGCTTCGCCACCGCTACCCACCAGGCCCCGACCGAGCACGAGCCCGGCCGCCCCGGCGAAGAGAAGCGCCTGCGCCTGGAGTTGAAGCTGCTCGCGGATGTCGGCTTGGTCGGGTTTCCTAACGCAGGCAAATCCACGCTGATTTCGCGCATCTCCGCCGCACGTCCCAAGATCGCCGATTACCCGTTCACCACGCTGGAACCGCACCTGGGGGTGGTCCAGCTAGACGATTTCCGCAGCTTCGTGGTGGCCGACCTTCCCGGCCTCATCGAAGGCGCGCACGCCGGTGCGGGCTTGGGCATTCAATTTCTGCGCCACATCGAACGCACCCGCCTGCTGGCGCACCTGGTGGATGTGTCGGCGTCCAGTGGACGCCTTCCGGAGGAGGATTTCGAAATCGTCATGCGCGAACTGGCCAGTTTCAGCCCGGAGCTGGCGCAGAAGCCGATGATTGTGCTGGCCGCCAAGATGGATGCCGCCCAGGATCCGGAGCGCGTCGCCGGCTTGCAACACCTGGCCGAAGAGCGGCACCTGCCATTTTTCGAAATCTCCAGCGTGACGGGACAGGGAATCGAGGAGCTGAAGCATGCCATGGCAGAACGAGTGCTCGCGCCGCCCGTGTAAGGGCTGGGCAAGCACGGCCCGGAAGGTCGGGGACCTGACCCATAAGGACCGAACCTTTTGGGTCTGGCCCTCGTCATAACCAGAAAAGCGGCACGTCTTTAATCTCATGCGAAGTCAACGTTGCGGGCCGGCGGGAGTCTATAACTGGTGAGACTTTCGCATTGCGCCGGTTTCGGCCGGCGACGGAGAATTCCCGGATTGCATACCGAGGCCGCCATTCCTTTATTACAGCGAGGTCTTGCTGCGTGCCCATGGCTAAGTTGGGCCTCACGCGTTGGACGGCGGGCGCGGACAATGTCTGGGCTGCCGAGACGGGCCGGGCGTGCCCGGCCCCTACAGATGCCCGCTAGAATCTGCCTTCTTTTGTTGTTGGTGATTTTCAACCTGGCGGCGGTGGAGCACACCGGGCGGGTCACGTTCAACGGCTTGCCGGTGCCGGGCGCCACGGTGACCGCGACCGAGGACGGCAAACGCCTGGTTGCGGTGACGGACCAGCAGGGCGACTACGAGTTCCGCGATCTCGCCGAAGGCGTCTGGAAGTTTCGCGTCGAGATGCAGTGCTTTGCGCCGATTGAGCGTGACGTGGCGGTGGCGCCCGGCGCGCCCAGCCCCGACTGGCAGTTGCAGATGCTCCCGCTAGCCGATATGCACTCCGCCGCGGCACCGCCGGCGACGACGGCGACGGCGGCCAGCCAGCCGCAGCCGGCCGCGCCTGCGCCAGTGCCCTCGATTCGCGGCAAGAAGAACCGGATCCCCACCACAGCTCCGGCGCAGAACGGCTTTCAGAAGGCCGACGTGAATGCATCGCCCGACGCCTCAAAGGTGGACAACCAATCCGACAGCCAGGCAGTGGTCGAGGCGAGCAAGGAGGCTAGCGACGGTTTCCTCATCAATGGCAGCGTGAACAACGGCGCCAATTCGCCCTTCAGCCAGTCGGGCGCATTCGGCAACTTTCGTCCCGGGGGCCGCGGGCTTTACACCGGCGGCATCGGCTTCACCATGGACAATTCGAACCTGGATACCAGCCCGTTTTCGCTCACCGGCCAGAACACGCCGAAGCTTTCCTACAACCGCATCACCGGCCTCGCCACCTTGGGCGGTCCGCTCAAGATCCCCGGGATGCATAGCAACTGGCCCAACTTCTTTGTCGCCTATCAATGGACGCGAAATCGAAATGACACGGTGGAGACCGGCCTGATGCCCACCGAGGCCGAACGCAGCGGCGACTTCTCGCAGGTTCTCAACCTGCTGGGCGAGCCGGTCCAAATCGCCGGCTTCCCGGGCAACAGGATCCCACAGTCCCTCATCAGCCCGCAGGCAGCCGCGCTGCTGGGCCTATATCCGCAGCCCAATTTCGGCGGGTCCGCCGGCTACAACTACCAGGTTCCGACGCAGAGCGCGATGCATCAGGACAGTCTGCAGTCGCGGTTCTTCAAGCTCCTCGATCGCAAAAACATGATCAACGGGGGCTTCAGTTTCCAGGACACGCGCTCCGACACACCCAACCTGTTCAACCTGGTGGACACGTCGGATTCGCTGGGCCTGACCGGCCACCTGTACTGGCGCCACTTCTTCTCGCAGCGGTTCACCTCGAGCTTCGGCTACCAATACAGCCGGCTGTCTTCGCGCGTGACACCGTATTTCGCCAACCATGTGAACGTCTCAGGAGACTTCGGCATCACCGGGAATGACCAGAGCCCGGTGGATTACGGACCGCCCAACCTGCAGTTCGGCTCCGGCATCAGCGGGCTTTCCGACGCCCAGGCGGCCGACAATCGCTTCCAGACCAACGCCGTCTCGGCCAGCCTGTTCTGGCTGCACGGGGCGCACAACATCACTTTCGGCGGCGATTACCACCGGCAGCAGTTCAACTACCTGACGCAGCAAAACGCGCGCGGCAGCTTCACCTTCACCGGTGCGGCGACCGAGGTTTATGCCAACGGCTCGCCCGTTCAAGGCACCGGCAGCGACCTGGCGGATTTTCTGCTGGGCGTGCCCGACACCAGCTCGATCGCGTTCGGCAACGCCGACAAGTATCTTCGGGATTCTGTTTCGGACGCCTACGTGGCAGACGACTGGCGCGTCAGTGCGGGGCTGAGCCTGAACCTGGGCTTGCGCTGGGAGTACGGCGCACCCGTCACGGAGAAGTACGGGCGCCTGGTGAACCTGGATATGGGGCCAGATTTTTCGGCCGAGGCGCCGGTGCTAGCCTACGCTCCGGTCGGCTCCCTCACCGGCGAGCATTACCCCGATTCCCTGCTTCGCCCCGACAGGCACGCCTTCCAGCCGCGTGTCGCACTCGCGTGGCACCCGATGCTCGGTTCATCGATGGTGGTGCGGGCGGGCTACGGAATTTACTACAACACGTCGTTCTACCAGCCGCTGGCCTTGCAGATGGCGCAGCAGTCCCCGCTGTCGAAGAGCCTCACGGTGGCCAACACCGCGGCCAATCCGCTGACTCTGGCCGACGGGTTCCTCCCGTCGCCGACGACCACCCAAAACACCTTCGCCATCGATCCCAACCTGCGCGCCGGCTATTCGCACAACTGGAATCTCTCGGTGCAGCGCGACCTGCCGGGATCGCTGGTGGCCCTGGTCACCTATCTGGGAATCAAAGGCACGCGCGGGATGCAAATGTTCCTGCCCAACACCTATCCGCTTGGTGCGTCCAATCCCTGCCCTTCATGTCCGGCGGGATTCCTTTACGTGACGTCGAATGGCAACTCCACACGTGAGGCGATGCAGATGCAGTTGCGGCGGCGCTTGCACAACGGGCTGATGGCGAATGTGCAATACACTTTTGCCAAGGCCATCGACGATTCGACCTTGGGCGGCCGCGGACAGGGCGGCACGCTGATTGCGCAGAACTGGCTCGACTTGAGCGGCGAGCGCGGCCTGTCTAATTTCGACCAGCGGCACACGGTGAACGCGACGCTCCAATACACCACGGGCATGGGCGTGGCCGGCGGAACGCTGGTGAGCGGCTGGCGCGGCACGGCGCTCAAAGACTGGACGTTCGTCCTGACACCGACCGCAGGCACCGGGATGCCGCTGACGCCCATTTATCTCGCCGCCGTCAACGGCACCGGCGTAACCGGGAGCATCCGGCCCGACTATACCGGCGCTCCGCTCTACAGTGCGACCGGTGGCCGCAACCTCAATCCCGCGGCTTACACCGCACCGCCGCTGGGCGAGTGGGGCAACGCCGGGCGCAATTCCATCACCGGACCGGCGCAATTCGATCTGAACGCATCCATGGCGCGGACTTTCCGGGTGACCGACCGCTGGAACGCCGACCTGCGCTTCGATGCCACCAACGTGCTCAATCACGTGACCTATCCGAATTGGGTCACCACCGTGACCAGCAATCAGTTTGGACTGCCGCTATCGGCTAACGCCATGCGCGCCATACAGGTCACGTTGCGACTGAGGTTTTGAGATGATGACCAGCGAAAAATCGGCAGATGCTGCGGAGATGGGACAGGCGATCGGTTTGTGTCGCCTGTCTTCGACCGGCAGCGACAGGCCACAAAAGGCGATGGCCTGTCCTACCTTGCTCGCCATGTTCGCCGTTCTGGCAGCCGCGGGCGCCTTCGCCCAACAGCAGCCGAGCCCCGCCCCCACGGTGAAGTTTCAAAGTACGACGCAGCTTGTGGTGGAGACCGTCACGGTGAAAGACAAGAACGGCAACCCGATCGAAGGCTTGACGGCGAAGGATTTCGTGGTCACCGAAGACGGCCAGCCGCAGACCATCCGCTTCTGCGAGTTTCAAAAGCTCGATAACACGCCCGCGCCCGCGCCTCCGCCCGCGACGGTGGCGCAACTGACGGAGCCGAAAGCGGCGCCGGCCGTGACCAGCACGCCGATCGCGCCCGAAACCCCAGGCGACATCCGCTACCGCGACCGGCGGCTGCTGGCGCTCTATTTCGATATGAGCGCTATGCCGGTGGCGGACCAGTTGCGGGCGCTGCAGGCGGCGCAGAAGTTCCTGAGCACGGGTGTCACCACCGCCGACCTGGTGGCCCTGATGGAATACGAAGGCGGCGCGGTGAAAGTGCTGCAGGACTTCACCAGCGACCGCGAGTTGCTGGAGCAGACCATCCAGAAGCTGATCATCGGCGAAGGCGAAGGATTCGAGGAAGCCGACGAAGATGACATGGCTTCCGATACTTTCTCCGCCTTCGGCCAGGACGATTCCGAATTCAACATCTTCAACACCGACCGCCAGCTTTCCGCCATTCAGACCGCGGCGAAGATGCTCGGCGGCCTGAACGAGAAGAAAGCGCTCATCTACTTTGCCAGCGGCATGCGCCTCAACGGCGTGGACAACCAGGCGCAATTGCGCGCCACCACTAACGCGGCTATCCGGGCCAATGTGGCGCTGTTCACCATCGATGCGCGGGGCCTGGTGGCGCAGGCGCCGATGGGCGATGCCACGCACGGATCGGTCGGCGGCCTGTCGATGTACAACGGCGCAGGCGCCATGGCCAGCACCCAGAGTCTCGAAAGCTCGCAGGATACGATGTACACGCTGGCCTCCGACACGGGCGGCAAGGCGTTGCTCGATGTCAACGACCTGGGCCGGGGCATCGTGGCGGCGCAGGAAGCTCTTTCCAGTTACTACATCATCGGCTATTACACAACCAATTCGGCATTGGATGGTAAGTTCCGGCGAGTGAATATCTCGCTGAAGGAAATAACCTCGGCCAAGCTCGATTACCGGCGTGGCTACTTCGGCGGAAAAGAGTTTGCTAAGTTCACGGCGGCGGACAAAGAACGGCAGCTCGAGGAGGCCCTCATGTTAGGGGACCCCATCACCGACCTTACCATCGCACTCGAGGTCAACTACTTCCAGCTCAATCACGCCGAATACTACGTGCCGGTGGTGATGAAGATACCCGGCAGCGAGCTGGCATTGGCGCGGCGCGGCGGCGCGGAGCGCACGCTGATCGACTTCATCGGCGAAATCAAGGACGAATACGGTACCACCATCCAGAATATACGCGACAAGGTGGATATCAAGCTGAGCGGCGAAACCGCCGCGGAGCTGGTCAAGCGGCCCATCGAATACGATACCGGTTACACTTTGCTGCCGGGAATCTACACCATCAAGGTGCTGGCCCGCGACGACGAAACCGGGCGGATCGGCACTTACATGACCAAGTTCACGATCCCCAACCTCAACAAGGAAGTCAGGAGCATTCCCATCAGCTCCGTGGTTCTGAGCAGCCAGCGGGTGGACCTGCGCGACGCTCTCTACACCGCGGGCAAAGATAAGCTGCAGGTGATGAATCCCCTGGTCTTGGACGGGCAGAAGCTCATACCCAGCGTGACCAGGGTCTTCAGCACCAGCCGCGAAATGTACGTCTACCTGCAAGCCTACGAATCCACCGCAACAGCCGAACCGGTGGTGGCATTTGTGACCTTTTACCGGGGCCGGGCGAAGGTGTTCGAAACACCGCCGATGCAGGTGTCGGAGCTGCTTGAAAGCCGCCTCAAAACCTTGCCGCTGAAGTTCAGCCTGTCGCTGGCCAAGCTGCCGCCCGGCCGCTACAATTGCCAGATCTCAGTGCTCGACCCCGCCGCGCAGAAAGCCGCCTTCTGGCAGGCGCCGATCATGCTGGTGCCGTAGCACGGCGTGGACCAGGGTGTTGAGAACGCTATAATTCGAACCAGTGGGACGGTCACACTCTGCACCCGTAAAACGGCGCCAGGGAGTGAGGCGGTACTCACATGCACACAAGAGGGAAGAATGAACTTATGCGAAGCATCTGGTTCCGTTACATATTGTTGGCAGCGTTACTGCTCTTACCTGACCTCGGATTGTCACAAGCTCCCGGTCACAGTGAAACCTTGACTGTTAAAGGCTATCCCGGAAAGGTTCCGGTCATCGAGGTTCATGGCAAGTCCTACGTAGAAATCGAAGCGTTGGCGCGCCTCACAAAAGGCTCCATTACCTTTCGGGCTAATCAGATCATTTTGACGTTGCCTGCTTCGGCGTCGAATGCAGAGACTGCGGAGGAAAACCCGGCGGCAAAACCCGGATTTTCGAGGGCGTTTCTGAGGGCTGGTATCGAAGAGATGATGGCGATCCGGGAATGGCGGGCTGCGATCGCCGATGCCATCCAGAACAACTTTCCAGTGATGGATGCCTGGGTGACTCGTTACCGAAGAGCCGCTGAAAACAAGCTGGCTTTAGCATCCACAGAGGTGGTCACGGATTCCGACCGAAGTGGTGATTCATTGCTCGGCAACGAGTTCAACAACATGGAGAAGCTGAGCGACAAATACCTGGCGCTGCACAACAGCCGGACTTACATCTCTCCCGACTCAGTCGATAACGATCGCTTGAATCAGCAAATCCTGGACTGCGCGGACGGTCTGGCCGCTCTCGCGGTAGGCAGCCAGTTCCAGGACGTCTCCGCCTGTCATTGAAACCCGACCGCGGTTCCGGTGATGTCCAAACGAAGATCTTCGGGCATCAACGTGAACCCATCGGGCGGCGCAGATCGGAACAAGATTCAGGAAATAATGCCCTTGCGCACGGCGTAAAGAATGAGTTCCGGAACGCTGTGGATGTCAAGCTTCTGCAGGATATGGGCGCGATGAGTTTCGACGGTGGTGGGGCTGATATTCAACAGGCTGGCGACCTCTTTGTTGGAGCGGCCCTCGGCAATCATCTGTAGAATCTCGCGCTCGCGATCGGAAAGCAGGTCGTAGCGGTCCTCGAGGCCGCGCTGCTGCAGCCGGCTGATATAGTCTTCCTGGAGGATGCGCGCGACCTTTCGAGTGAGGAACGAGCGTCCTTCAGCCACGGTCCGAATGGCCTGCACCACCTCGCCGCGCATCGAATCCTTGAGCAGGTACCCCTTGGCGCCGGCCTTCAGCGAGCCCAGGACCTAGCTCTCGTCCTGGTGCATGCTCAGGATCACGACGCTCACCCGCGCGTTGGCCGCGAGAAGGCGGCGGGTGGCCTCCATGCCGTTCATGTTCGGCATCGCCAGGTCCATCACGACGACGTCGGGCGCCTCCGTCTCCGCCATCTGGACACACTCCCGCCCGTCGGCCGCCTCAGCGACGACGGTCATGTCGGACTCGCGCTCCAGCAGAGCGCGCAAGCCGTCGCGAACGACGGTATGGTCGTCAGCCAGCAAGATACGAATTTGCTTCATGGCCATTCCTCGGGCTCAGTTCAGCCACCGGCAACACGGCGCGGACGAGCGTGCCGCGGCCCGGCTCCGAGCTGATTTTGAGATGTCCGCCCAGCCGGCGTATGCGCTCCTCCATGCCCAGCAGGCCCAGGCCGCGCATGAAGCGGGTGTCGAAGCCGGCTCCGTCGTCCTGCACGGTGACGTCTACCTTCTGGTTCTGCTTGTGAACCGCTACTTCGACGGTGCGCGCGTGGGCATGGCGGACGGCGTTGTTCACCGCTTCCTGCACCAGGCGGTAAATGCACGTGCGGTGCTCATCCGGCAGGCTGTCGATGGCGTCGTCGGCGGAGACCGCCACGTTCAGTCCCGTGCGCTTGCTGGTTTCGCGCGCGTGCCAGTTCAACGCCGGCGCCAGGCCGAGGTCGTCAAGCATCGACGGCCGGAGCAGCAGCGCAAGGTCGCGCACCTGGTTGACCGTTTGCTCCGCCAGCCGCTTGATCGAATCCAAGTGCTCGCGGATGCCGGCCGGCCGGTCTTCGCACTCGGCGCCCTCGGTTTCCATCAGGATCGCCGATAAAGACTGGCCCACCTCGTCGTGCAGTTCGCGCGCCAGGGAGCGGCGTTCGTCTTCCTGTGCGCGCAGCAGCAGCGTCGACAGCTTCTGCAAGTCGGCCCGGCGCAAGTCGAGTTCCCGTTCGAGGCGAAGGGTGAAGCCGATGGTCACCAGCGCCAGGATCAGGCCGCCGCCGAGCGTGCCCGCAAAGGTCAGCATCAGGGAACGCCGCAGGTTGTCCGCCGAGGCTTCCGCTTGCGCCTCCGAACGCGTCAGCCCCCGTTCGTTCACCGAGGCGATGCGATCCGCGACCTGCAGCATGGCCGTGCGCCGCGGCACCAGTTCCGCGTAGAAGAACGAGAGGCGCAGGCGATTCCGCTGTTGCGGCGACCAGGCGATGGTGGCGTCGAGCACCCGCCAGTAAGCGTCAATCTCGTTGCGCAGCGCCAGGAAGGGCTGCCGCTCCTCCGGCTCCAGGTCGCGCCCATAGGCCTCCAGGGCGCTGCGGGTCTCCCGTTCCAGCACAGCCAGGTGCGCAGCCTGGGCCTTGGCGGTATCCGGGTCCGGCGAGAGAAGGAAATCCCGCACGTAGGTGCCAGACAAATAAATCTGTGCGCGGATCTGGTCGAGAGCGCCCAGCCGTTCCAGAAACGCCTTCCGCGATTGGGCCTCACTGTTGCGGACGCGCTGTAAAGCGACCAACGTGCCCGCGGCTGCCAGCACGATACAGATCAGCAGTCCGCCAAAACCGAGAGACAGGATTACCCACGACGGTTTGCGGCGCTTCTCGCCCGCGCCTGCTACCGGACTGCCCGAGTAGGAAAGCAAGATGGTAGCGTAACCTTTTCCAGTCTTGAGTGTAGTCGAAGCACGGCCTGCAGAGAAATCCTGTGCGAACAGGATTTCGTCCGCGCGGCGCAAGCGGATCCAGGGGTGCGGAGAGCGCGCAGGGCCACAGCGGGCGTGCGGCCCATGAAGTCAAGCCGCCGTTGCGATCCGCGCTGGTTAGGGCACTTTGGAAAGCACGAGCTTCTCGTCTTTGCCTTCCGGTTCGATGTGCGTGATCTCCACGGTCAGGGAATCGCCCGCGGGCGAGAGCGTTAATCGCTGTTTGTTCACCGAGTCACCCTTGCGGCCATGGGTTTTCATGACGACCAGCACGGGGCCGTTGTAATAGACAAACGCCTTCGCCTTGGCGCCGCCGTCCTGCATGGCGCATTCTTGCCCCATGGTGCTGCAGGTAAGGCTGGAAACGTCATCCTTGGGGTTAGGCCCGCGGGTTTCCTTGATATGAATACTGTCCCCCTGTTCTTCGATGACGAGCACAAAACTCCTGCCGCTCTGGTCGGAATTGGCGCCAGCCTGGTCGAGTTTCCATGTTCCGCTCAGGTTCGGTTTGTCCTCGTCGGCGCGGACCACTGCGGCGCCGAACAGGAGAATCCCCGCTATTGACAGCACAAAACTACGCATTCGCGATCCTCCATCGCCGGTCTTCCGTCGCTCCGCTCCGCGCGCGCCGCACTCTTGCCGCGACCTGGCACAACGACTCAGGATCGTCCCGGCCCCGAGCTTGGGGCACCCCTGATGCCACCCCCGGGCTGCTCGGATAGGGCACGAGCCGATGGAGCGCGATATTTTCCGGTTCCGAGTGTAATTCTACCTCCGCCAGCGAGAAAATCCTGTGCGAACAGGATTTCGCTCGCACCCCACAAACGGTTTCAATGGCAGATAGGGAAGGAATATAACATGAAGCACGCCCAGAAACGAACCCTGATTGCCATTGCCGCGGTGAGTTTGCTAACCGCCGCCTGCGCCAAGAAGAAGGTCCAAACCGCCGCGCCGCCGGCGCCTGCTCCGCCTGCCGTGGCGACCGCGAGGCCGGCTCCGGCGCCGGAGCACATGGCCGCTCCACAACCTGCCGCTCCCGTAGCGCAGACCCCGCGATACCCGAATGCGGCGACCCGAGCGCGGATCGACGAACTGCTCGCCAAGATCGAAGACGCGTATTTCGACTATAACAAGGCGTCGCTGCGTCCCGACGCGCTGAAGGCGCTTCAGGCCGATTCAGCGGAGCTGCGGGACATTCTGAAAGACTACCCGACCTATAAGCTGACCATCCAGGGCCACTGCGATGAGCGCGGCTCCGAGGAGTACAACATGGCCCTCGGCGATAAGCGTGCCGAGTCCGCCAAAGACTACCTGGTCCAGGTGGGCATCCCCGCAGAACAGCTCAATGTGATCAGCTACGGGAAAGACAAGCCGGTCTGCGACGAGCACGACGAAGCTTGCTGGCAGCGCAATCGCCGCGTGCACATCGTGGCGTTGGCGGAAGCGCAATAGCGTTTCGGCTTCGCTCGCGGGACGCACGCTTTCCGGGTGCGCGCGCGTGACACGGCTCTTCACCGCTCCGGGGCTTGACATACTCGGAGTGGGTGCTGCCCATAGTTCGGGCCAGCGAGCCCTCGCGCTCGGGAACGGCAATCAGGTGGACGTGGTTTGTCATGAGACAGTACCCGAGAATTCGGGCGCCGTTGTGTGCGG
>Ga0187876_1000404_pt1 | contig 45666 bp, 35 predicted proteins | sample June2016WEW_17_4_FD_133000 | JGI IMG/M metagenome (GOLD analysis project Ga0187876, IMG submission 133000) | Peatland microbial communities from SPRUCE experiment site at the Marcell Experimental Forest, Minnesota, USA - June2016WEW_17_40 | ecosystem: Environmental > Terrestrial > Soil >... | reverse complement strand
GCCGCCAAGGGCGCGAAGACGAAGGCAGCCGCGCCCAAAGCTACCAAGGCCGCGTCCGGGCGCGACGTGGGCCAAAAGGGCGCGCCCCGGGGCCAAGAGAAACGCCTGGGTCTGGTGGACGCCGCGATCCAGGTCATGAAGGCCGCCGGCAAGCCGATGAATTGCCAGGAGGTCGTCAAGGCCATCCTCGAACAGAATCTCTGGGAGACCGCCGGAAAGACGCCGGCGGCGACCCTGTACTCGAGCATCCTGCGCGAGATTCAGAAGAAGGGGAGCGAGGCCCGGTTCAAGAAGGTCGACCGGGGGCAGTTCGCGCTGGCCGGCTGACGCATTCATCGCTTCACCTTTCGGGAGGCCCGGACGCACTTCCGGGCCTCCTTCGCTTTAACGCCGTTCGTTGATGGCGTAAGCTTCTTCCAATCGCAGCCCGCGCCGTGGACGAACTCAGCCCACCGCTGCCGGATCACGTCGCAGTACTGCGTGTCCAACTCCATCAAGAACGCATGCCGGCTCGTCTGCTCGCAGGCGATCAGCGTTGAACCCGACCCGCCGAAGAGGTCAAGGACGTTCTCGCCGGGCTGAGACGAATACTGAATCGCTCGCGTGGCCAGTTCCACGGGCTTCTCGGTCAGATGGATCATGGACTGCGGGTTGACTTTCTTGATCGGCCACACGTCCAGGGCGTTGTTCGGCCCGTAGAATTTGTGGCCGGCGCCGAGGCGCCATCCGTAGAAACACCACTCGTGGTTGCCCATGAAGTCCTTGCGGGTGAGAACGGGGTGCTCCTTCACCCAGATGATCGCCTGGCTGAAATACAGCTCGCAGACCTTCAGGACCGGCGGGTAGTTTCCGCAGTTGGCGTAGCCGCCCCAGATGTAGAATGCGCGCCCCGGCTGAAGGACGCGGGCGATGTTGCCGAACCACGCCTGGAGCATCTTCTCGAAGGCGTCGTCCGAGACGAAGTCGTTTTCGAGGGGGCGGTCTTTGGCGCGCATCTTCTTGCTGGTGCCGTGGGCCTTGCTCTTGCCGCGCGCCAGGTCGAATCCCTGGTGGTGAGTCAGCCCCTTGCCAGCGCCAGGGGCGTGCTGCTTGTTGCCATAGCCCGCAAACGACGACAAACCTGCGGCGATGGCATTGTTGCTCCTCGGCTCGACCTTCACGTTGTAAGGCGGGTCAGTGTTCACGAGATGAACAGGAGCGCCGGCCAAGAGCGCGTCCAGGTCCGCCACGGAGCCGGAGTCCCCGCACATCAGCCGGTGGTTGCCGAGCTGGTAGATGTCGCCCCTGGCGCTCGTGGCCTTGTCCGGCGGCGACGGCACGTTGTCCGGGTCGGTCTGCCCTGGCTGAAGGTTCAGTTCATCGGCGCTGAATCCGAGCATCGTCATGTCCACGCCGGCCTCTTTGAGTTCCGCCAGTTCGATCGGCAGCAACTCCATGTTCCACTCGGCCAGCTCCGCGAGCTTGTTATCCGCGATGCGGTAAGCCTTGACCTGCGTGGGCGTCAGGTCCGTGGCGACGTGGACGGGGACCTTCTCGAGGCCAAGCTTCTGCGCGGCCTTCAGGCGCGTGTGGCCGGCGATCACGACGCCGGCGGCGTCCACGACGATGGGCTGTCGCCAGCCGAACTCCTTGATGCTGCGCGCCACGGCATCCACGGCCGCATCGTTGATGCGCGGGTTCCGCTCGTAGGGCTTGACCTCGGCCGTCTTTCGCATCTCGATCTTCATCAGCCTCTCCCTTAAAGTTTGAATGGCGTCGGCGTCCAACCATCAGGCTCGCGTCGCCCCGTCTCTGACTCTTCCTCCAACTTCCGCGCCGCCTCTCGATCCCGCGCCTGCTGCGCCTCCAATGCGGCGGCGTTCTTCAACTCCTCCCGTCTCGCGTCGATCACCGCCCGTGCCGGCAGTGTGTGGACCTGCATCATGTACGCGGCGGCGACCTGGTAGACCTCGCAGTCGAAGAAGTCGATCACCGCGCCTTCGGACACCGGGCGCCAGACCTCCTCGAGGTGGTTGCCGACGCGCTCGACCACCTTCACGCAGTTCGATAGTTCCTGGTTGTATTCGGAATCGTTGCGCGTATTCAGGTGCCAGACCTCTTCGGCCTCGTTCTTCCGACCGCGCGAAACGAGGTCGGCCAGCTCGTCGGCGTAGTGGTGGACGTCCAGCATCCAGAGCGTCAGGTCGGTGCGCCGGTGTTGCTTCGCGTTGCCCTGATCCGTCCGCTGGACGGCCTTCGCCGGCCAAATGTGGATGGCGCCCTGGGCCCCGTGCGCGCGCCTGGCTCCCTTGATCGCACGGACGTTCCAGCGCACACGTTCGTGGACCCACTTGTAGACCTCCGTCGTGCGGGAGATTTCCTCGCTCTCGAGCTGCGTGCCGCCGGTGTCGATCAGGAGCAGGTGCAGGCGAATCGGCGGGTATGCGCCGTCCTCGTACTGCCAGAGGCGGCCGAGTAGCATCCTGTCCAGGTCATTGAAGGTTTCCAGGCGGCCGTGCCAGATGCGGGCGGACTCCATCCCGCCGCCGTCGGCCGTGGGTCCCCAGGCGCGCACGACGGCCTTGAAGAACCGGTGCTGCGTGTCCACCGTCGCCGAGAGCGCCACGGCCCATTTCGGGATGGTGCCTTCCGGCAGCTTCGCGCGAGACGCCTTGAGCGTGAAGGCATCGGCGTGAAGTTTCGTCGTCTGCTCGTCAAACGGTTCGCCGAGCGTGTCCGTCTTGAAGGCGAACATTTTCTCGCGCGATCCTTGGGCGAGAACGAACTGCGCCGCGACCTCTGCCCAGGACAGCCACAGGCAGTAGAGGCCGGAGATGTGGACGCCAACGCTCGTGCCTGGGGCGAACGCCTCGACTGTCTCGATGGACTCGTGCGCGCGCCCGCCAGCGTCCAGGATGACGCTCTCGCCATAATCGGCCTGGTATCTGCCGGCGCAGCACATCGCCGGCTTGTCGGCCTCGAGGATCCTTCCCTTGCACCCGGCGCACTCGTACCACGCAGCGGCGTTGCGCCGGATGTGGTCGGCCTGGTCATGGCGGTCTGGCTTGTCGCCCTTGTCGAACTTGAGATTCGAGAACAGCAGGCGCTGCCGGAATCCGCAACGCGGGCACGGGACGTAGAAGTAAACCTTGATCGAGCAGTCGTCAAAGAGCTGCCAGATGCGGCCGTACCGGGTGCTCGGCGTGCTGGCGGCAATGAGGAGGCCGCGCTCGCCATAGGTCCGCAGGCGCGCCTGCACCAGTGAGACCGGCTCGCCCTGGCCGTGCGTCCACGGCGAGAACTTGTCGACCTCGTCACAGATTCCAATTCGCATCGGGTCGGATGCCATGCTCGAGGCAGAACCGGACCACATGAGGTGGAGGATAAATCCATTTTGCAGCTTGACCTGCTGCTTCGTCGCGTCAGCGCTCCGTGGCGTCATCAGCTTCTTCAGCGGCGGCGTTCCTCGGAAGAGCGGCAGGATGCGGTTGTCAACGATGGCCCGGCCCTTCTTCTCGTCCGGCATGGCGATGCCGGCAGGATCCGGGACCAAATGAGCGGCCCACCCGACGACATTCCGCAACGCCTCTGACGCGCCGATCTGCGCGGCCTTGATGACGACCAGTTGCGCCAGTCCTGGAATCGCGCACAGGTCCATGATCGTGGTCGAGTAGGGTGACAGGGCGTTCTTGTACCGGTCGGAGAGGTTACTCTGGCCGCGCGGCAACCGGCGGTACTTCTCAGCCCACTGCGACGGCGTAAGGTTCTCGGTCGGCTGAAGCGCCGCCCGCTGGTCCGCCGGCGTTATGATCTGATTGCCTTTCGGGTTCACGGCTTCTTCTCCCCGGTCGGAAGCTCGCCGTCGCCATCCCACCCTTCCGCGTAGGCCCGCAGGACATCGTTGACTCGGTCATCCACCGCCTTCTGCACCACTGGCGCCGGCTGCCCGACGACCTCGCGCACCAGCACCCGCGCCAACGTCACCAGTCCGCTCTTGAACGAATGCAGCCGCCGCATCCACTCTTCGCGCACCTCTTCCCGATCCACCAGCTGTTTCGCGTCCGCCAACCGGTTCTGACGGAGCGTCAGTTTGCGCTCGCGCAGGACCGCCAACTTCTCCTTCTCCACCTCGTCGGTCTCCGCGCTCGGCCTGTAAGGGATTTCCGCGCGCTCGTTCACGAACCACGCCAGAACCTTCAGAACGTTGTAGGTCTTATCCGGGTTGCGCGGGCAGCCCTTCTGCACCCACGCGCCGATGGCTGCGGGCGTCAGGTGCTTGACGCCTGCTTTCAGCAGCGTCGAACACAGGTCCACGCCGGACATCGCCAGCGGGTTCAGCGTCTCGGATGCGCCGGCCTTCGCCATGTCATGTCGTCCATGTTGAAATCAAATACAATAGCCCAATTTCCAAAATCCAAATTCTCGTGAAAAGATGGGTCTGCAACATCGCGGCCCTCCCATTCGCCCGGAAGTACCTATATGGACTTGGATGCCCGCCACCGGCGCTGATAGGCCAACATCTTCTCCCTGTCAGCCGGCACCATGCGCGGTGTCTGCACCGGGTTCGCTTTGATACTGGCGTTCGTCCGCGCGAACTCCCCGTGTTCCTGGAGCGCTGCGGAATCATAGGCCGCTGCGGCCTCTTCGCGCGTGGCGAAGTAACCGAGCCAATGCTTTACCCCGTTCGACTTCGTATAGGCACGCCACGGCTTTGAGTAATGCTTTCCGCCTCCCTTCTCAAAGGTCACGCCTTTGAAACCGGAGAGTCCGCAGATGCGGTGCTTATTGCGCTTGTTCTGACTGCGCGTGCACACCCGGATGTTGTGTCGCCTGTTGTCAAGACCGTTGCCGTTGACGTGGTCGACGTCGTTCGTTCGATTGTCGCCGCGAGGGAGTTCAAGAATAAAACGGTGCATTGATATCTGCTTGCCCCCTATCTCGCAGTAGGCGTAGCACGTTGAGTAGCCGGGGACCACATGCCATGAATGATTCAAAACCCGTTCCACGTCCGTGAAGTCCACGAGTGCGTAGGCTGCGTCACCCACGGCGTGGCGACCGTGCAACGGCACGGCGGCGCACTTGGGAACTTCGCACACGCACGGCATGCCGGGGTGCGCGCAGGCTGAACCTGAAACAGCCCTCGCGCACGCACATTCCGGTCCGGTGCGCGACGCCTTCAGGCTCGCGCACCCTACGGGGGTGTGGGGGGTGTGCGCGCAAACGTGTTTCTTTGTTTCAAATGCTCCATAACGCGCTGCGCTACAGCATGTTGCGCTTGAAACAAAACCTGAAACAGCCTGTTTCAGTTTCAGGCCCGTTTCCGGGGTTTGTTTCAGGCCCAGTTTCAGGATTTGTTTCAAGTCAGTTTCACCTCCCCTTGAACGTTGACAGGGTCCTCCTACAGGCATAAAGGGGGACAAGATCGCCTGTGCGGGACACGACACGAAGCGATTTGACTCCTAACGGACGTTAGGGGATAATGTGTGCTTCTTTCAGCTTGGAGAGCAGCATGGCAGAGGCGCAGCGCCTGACCGACCGTCAGCGCGAGATCTTCGACTGGATCAAGGCGTTCATCGCTCGCAACGGCCTGCCGCCGACCGTGCGCGAGATCGGCGGTGCGTTCGGCATTAAGAGCTCCAGCGCTTTCGAATTGCTTCAGGCACTGGAGAGGAAAGGCGTTCTGCGGCGCGGGAATCTGGGCGCACGGTCTCTCGTCGTTCGCGGAGGCCGCGGGCTGCGCAGGCGGGACTCGGTCGAGGTGCGGATATTGGGCCGCATCGTCGCCGGCGCGCCGAATCTGGCCGTTGAAGACCCGTCTGAGACGCTCGTTGTCGACGAGCGGCTTGGACGAGGCCGAGACTTATATGCCTTGCGCGTGGACGGTGACAGCATGAAGGACGCCGACATTCTCGACGGCGATGTTGTCATCATTCGTCGGCAGGACACGGCGGACGATGGCGATATCGTCGTGGCACTGATTGATGACGAGTCCACGCTCAAGCGCCTTCGTATTGAGCAGGGTCGTGTCCGGCTCGACCCTGCCAACGACAGGATGAAGCCGATCTATGTAGACGGACAAGAATTCCGTGTTCAGGGCAAAGTAGTAGCAGTCCACCGGGCGCTATGAGAGGGGAAAGGAAGCCAATGGACGAGATCACATTGCTGGAGCCGCCTGCGTACACCGAAGACGAAAGGCAAGCGCTGGTGGATTTTGTTCTCGCACTCAGAAAGTCGTATGTCCAGGAATTCCTGCGTCGGGTTGATCTGCCGATAGCCGGCGCGAAACCGGATCTGCGTGAGCGGGTTCAGGAAGCGCTTGACGAGGAGCGACTCACGCATGCTCAGTTGGTGGAATTCCTGGATTCCGTCGCGCCTTGGGGAAAGCAGCACGTCTTCCTTTTCACCGGCCCCCGGACCGACGTGCGGATATGGAGGGATGTCGATCACGTTCGCCGGCAGTTGGAGCGTCACGGCGTCGGAAACCTACTGAACGCGCGACTTCCGCTGATCCTGCCGGAGAAATTGACACTGTCCTCCATCGTCCAATTGGACGGGACGCTGCGCGTCACCGCCGTTCAGAAACGCGAGTACGCCGAGCGCGCGCCGCAGCACGATGAAGAGAAGGAGACCGAGGAGGGCGCGACGGTTATTCTGAAGGCCTATATGAACCACCTTTCGCGGACGCTCGTGGCTTTTGAGTGGAACCTGCACGCCAACACGGCCATGCTCCAGATCACACAGCTTCCGAGCGACACGCTGTACCAGCAAGTGGCGAAGGAGTATTACGAGCTGGTGAGCGGCTGGCTGGACATCGAGAAGATGTTCGGGTTGGTGGACATCTGCGGCGCGATCCGGAAGCTCCACGAGCTCGAGGAAGCCGGCAAGTCGGAAGCCCGGGCCCACGGCATCCAGTATCGGACCGCGCATGGGAGGCGCCTGGCCGCGCAAAGTGCGAGTCCGCGCGAATCGGCGCTGGGCGAGGGCGTCATCAACAGCGCCATGAGAAGCATCGCCAAGAAAGGCACGGGGCATCTCGGCAACTTCTACTGGCTCCCTAAGGTTCAGCCGGGCCCTATTCCGAACCCCCTGAAGGGCGAGGCTCATGTGTATGTCGTCGGGGACAAGTCGCGCGTCAATTTCCCGACCCCCAACAGCGAGGACGTGGTGCGATATGTACTTCAAAGAGTGCGCGAACTTAGCTGAACGGCATCCTGGTCTTGCGAGCGTCATTCAGCAGGTCGACGCGCAATTTCAGGAAATGGAGACGGACGGGGTCATGAGAGTCGGCGACTTCGCCGACATCCTGCGAGCGGATCGGAACCAGGTAGCCTCCGTGTTCGAGTTGCTTGCGGAAAGCGGCTTGCTCCTCGCCGAAGAGATGGTCGAGTGCCCGCACTGCACGACGCCGGTGCTGCGTTCCGACTACCAGGCGGTCCTGGACGAAGATGGCGAGTACTTCTGCACGGATTGCCAACGGCGGTTGCGCCTTGTGCCGGGAGTGCTGATCACGACGTATCGGCGCGGCGAGATATGGAAGGAGACGCCTCGTTCGAAGGAGATCTCTCGCATCCCTGGGATGTCCGAAACCCGACCTGAGCAATCTGGCCCGCGTCCCCCGTTGCCACCTCGAAAACGAGCGTTGAGGGCGACTGCAATTGACCTCCTTACGAGAGAACTGAAATCGCATATCCGATCCGCAAAAGACCATGCGTTTGAGTGTCAGAAAAGAACCGGAACACCAGAGCTGCTTCCGCGCCCCAAGCGCAAGGATTTGGCTCGGCGGTGTAAGTTGTCGGAGACAAGGGTAAGCAATGCGTTTAGAGACAAAGCAGCCGCTATGCTAAATATCCTTTGGGATGTCGCTGGCGATTTGGACAAGACGATGAAGTTCAAAGGATGATTTCAGTTTCGTTTCGGATTGTTTCGCGCAACTGAAACGAGGACTAGCTGGGCCGTAACAGGTTGCATGGCAACCCGTTACGGCCTTTTTTGTTTTTCTGGGGGCCGCTTCGTGCAATTTCCGCCATAGGCCGGAAGGTGACGCGCTGGGCGTCACCCACAGCAGTCCGACCTCTTGGGGAAATCCTATGGAACGACAGTGGCGTTGCCGGAAGTGCAAGACGCTTCTTGGTGTCTGGCGCGAGTGCAAGCTGCACCTCCAGTACAAGAAGGTGCAGTACCTCGTGACCGGCAAGGTGCTGGCGGTGTGCCGCACATGCTCGACGGTCAGCGAGGCGGATTCCGAAAAGCCCATTGAGTCTGTGGCTCAGGGCTAATTCACCCCATTTTTCCGAGGCCCTTGAGGCCCGTTTATTAGGCCACATCTGAGGCGCATGACGCCCGGCCAGAAAGGCTGGGCGTCATGTCTTCCAGTAAGAGGCGGCGCGATTACGAGACGTTGCGTCGTGAGTTGCGGAACGCGGAGTACGGGGCATTGTTGGACGCGCTTCGAGGGACGGAGCCGTTTTTCGCTCAGTTCAGTTCGTGGGACGACGTGGTCGGCTTCATGCGGCGAGGCACCTCCCGCGACCCGAACAAAGACATCGTGCTACGGACTATCCTTCGCGCCCACGCGAAAGTGAACGACCCACGCTTGCAAACGGCACTCCTTGCCATCTTCTGGCCGGGGTTGGAATCCATTCACTTCCAGAAACGGCGATGGGACGGCAGCCTGGACGCCCGATGGAACAATATCACGTGGACGTTCCTCCAGGTGGTCTGCCGGCTGAACCTCCGAAACCGGAGTGATCGCCTCGTCCAGAAGATCATCAACGACACCGTGCACGATCTCTACCAGGGCTATTGCCGCGAGTGGCGCCAGTCCGGGCGCGAGATTCCCACCGATCCGTACCGGGTCGAACAGTTGCTGCCTCCATACGAGGATGAAGCCTTCCTGCTCATCGAGATGCGTGACGAGCATGAAGCGCATCTCCGGCGATTGCGGGAACACGTGGCGGAAGGCCGGATCACGAAAGGCGATGCTCGCCTGATCGCGCGCACGCGCCTGTTCCGCCGGAGTTTGACCGAGTGCGCGCGCCAGGCCGGGATGAGTTATCAGGCGGCGAAGAAACGCCGGCAGCGCGCCGAAGCGGCTATCCGGAAATACAACGCCGGGAAACCGCGTGTCCCCTGATCGTGTTCTTTGTCCCCCTTTGCTCTTTGGACGCATGGATCATCGTGTTCAGCAGAAAGGAATAGTCATGGCCCAAGCAATCGCAGCGCCGTCGGACGAATTCGGGTTTCTCATCCGCGAGACTCAGGCGGAATACCGCGAGAAGTCCAAGACCCACCTGAGCAGCCACGCGCTGGCCGATTTCCGCAGATGCGCGCTCCTTTACAGAAGGCGCCAGGACGGACTGATCCCCGATCAGGACCGTCCAGCCTTCGCGCTCGGCCGCCAGGCGCACGTGCTGATCCTCGAGCACGCCGAGCAGTTCAACCGGCTCTACGTCATCAGCGACGGCCCAATCAACCCTCACACTCAGCGCGCCTACGGCAAGGACACCGCCGCATATCGGGAATGGAAGGAGGCTCTCCACGACAAGGAGCCGATCTCCTGGGCCGATTACGAGCTGGTTTCCCACCTGGCCGATGGCGTCTACGCCAACCCGGAGGCGGTGTCGCTGCTGGCGCGCGGCCAGGCCGAAGGCGTCGTCCGCGCCGAGTACTGCGGCGTTCCGTGCCAAACGCGGATGGACTGGTTCAACCCCGAACGCGGGATCGTGGACCTGAAGAGCTGTGACGACCTCACATGGTTCGAGGCCGACGCCCGTCGCTTCGGTTATGCCCACCAGATGGCGTTCTATCAGGCCGTCCTCGAGCGCGCGACCGGCGAAACCGCTCCCGTCCACATGGTCGCGGTCGAGAAGAAGGAGCCGTTCCGCTGCGGAGTCTGGCTGCTGTCGAACGACACTCTGACCTTTGCCCGCCGCGAGAACGAAGCGGCCATCGAGAGGTTGAAGCAGTGCGAGCTGACCGGCGTTTGGCCCACCGGATACGAAGAGCGCCGGGTGTTCGATTTCCTGTGACCCGCGCACGGGCAGGCGCGCGCCTGTCCCCTGCGCCTTTTGCGAAGGAGGTGAAGACGATGGGTCTGATGGAAAGAATTCAGAGCGGCAAGCAGCCGATGCCGCCGCGTCTGATGCTGTACGGAACGGAAGGCATCGGCAAGAGCACGCTGGCGGCGAACGCGCCGAAGCCGATCTTTGTCCAGACCGAGGACGGCCTGGCCGAGATCGCCTGCGACAAGTTCCCGCTGGCGCAGACGGTGGAAGACGTCCTGGCGAACCTCGCCGCCCTGTCCACCGAGCCGCACGACTTCCAGACGGTTGTGGTGGATAGCCTCGACTGGATGGAGCGGCTGATTTTCGACGCCGTCTGCCGCGAGTATCGGGTCGCCAGCATCGAGAAGGCCGACGGCGGCTATCAGCGGGGCTACGTCCACGCGCTCACGCACTGGCGCAAGGTCGTGGACGCCCTCGGCGCTCTGCGCGCCAACAAGGGGATGGCGGTCATCCTGATCGCGCACGCAAAGGTCGAGAAGTTCGAGGATCCCGAATCGACCGCCTATGACCGCTATTCCCCGAGGTTGAACAAGCATGCCTGCGCGCTCCTGACGGAATGGTCCGATGCCGTGCTCTTCGCCACGCGGAAATTCCGCACCGAGGTCGAGGACAAGGGATTCGGCCGCGAACGCGCCATCGCCGTGGGCGTCGGGGCCGACGGAGGCGAGCGCATCCTCCGGTGTGTCGGCAGCCCGGCGTGCGTGGCGAAGAACCGTTACGGGCTGCCAGGCGAGTTGCCGTTGTCGTGGCCGGCTTTGATGGCCGGACTGTCCGGTGAAACCCCCTCTCAGAAAGAAGGAGACGTGGCCAATGGCTAATCTGAATGGATTCAACGCGAACAATGTCGAGCCGAACACGGACTTCGACCCCATACCTGCTGGCAAGTACGTCGCCGTCGTCACCGGCTCGGAGATGAAGCCCACCAAGTCCGGCAATGGCAGTTTCCTCGAGCTGACGTTCCAGGTGGTCGAGGGGGAGTTCAAGGGCCGGCTGCTCTGGGCGCGCCTGAACCTCGACAACCCCAACACGCTGGCGGTGAAGATCGCCCGGGGCGAACTGTCGGCCCTGTGTCGCGCCGTCGGCATCATGGAGCCGAAGGACTCCTGCGAGATGCACAACCTCCCGCTCATGATCACGGTCAAGCAGAAGACCGATTCCGACGGCGAGGTGCGCAACGAGATTAAGGGGTACGCCAAGCGCGAGACCGCCAACGGTAAGCCCGCGCAGGCCTCCAACCCCACACCGCCGTGGAGGCGCGGATGATCACCGTCGAGCTGCCCTATCCCCCGTCGGTGAATCACTACTACAGGCGGGTCGGGCCGCGCACGTTGATCAGTCGGGAGGGGCGGACGTACCGGGACCGTGTGGCCGTCATGCTCATGGGCCTGGGCGTCCGCCCTTTGCGGGGGCCGCTTCGCATGCGCATCGAGGTCCATCCGCCGGACAACCGACGGCGCGATCTCGACAACCTTCTGAAAAGCCTGTGGGACGCTTTGCAGCATGGCGGCGCGTATCACGACGACAGCCAGGTCGTCCGATTCGAGGTGGAGAAGCGCGAGACGATTCCCAATGGCAAGGTCATTGTGAGCATCGAGGAGGCCGGTTAGATGCAGTTGCGCCCGTACCAACAAGACGCCGTCGAAGCGGTCTATCGGCACCTGCGCGAGCATGACGACAATCCGTGCGTCGTGATTCCCACCGCCGGCGGCAAGACGCCCGTGATGGCGACGGTGTGCAAGGATGCCGTCGGGCGCTGGGCCGGTCGCGTTCTCATCGTGGCGCACGTGAAGGAACTGCTCCAGCAGGCGGTGGACAAGCTCAACGCCGTCGCGCCGGAGCTCATGCCCCAGGTCGGCGTCTATTCCGCCGGCCTGAACAGCCGCGACACCGAGCATCCTGTCATCGTCGCTGGCGTCCAGTCGGTCTACAAGCGCGCCGGAGAGCTTGGCCGCTTCGACCTTGTCGTCATTGACGAGGCCCACATGATTCCGCCCGATGGCGACGGCATGTATCGGACGCTCCTGGCGGGACTGAAAGAGGCCAACCCGCAGGCCCGCGTCATCGGCCTGACCGCCACGCCGTTTCGGATGACGTCCGGTTCCATTTGCGCGCCGGAAAACATCCTCAACGCCGTCTGCTACGAGGTCGGCGTGCGCGAGTTGATCGCGCAGGGATACCTCTGCGCCCTGAAGAGCAAGGCGGGCCGCGAGAAGGCCGACACCTCCAACCTGCACGTGCGCGCCGGCGAGTTCATCGCCAGCGAAGCCGAGGCGCTCATGAACCAGCAGGGCCTCGTCGAGGCGGCGTGCCGGGAGATTGTCGAACAGACCCGCGAAAGGAAAGCCTGCCTGGTCTTTACGAGCGGCGTTGCGCATGGCGAGCACGTCGCGGAGACGCTGAAAGGCATGGGACAGCGCGTGGAGACGGTCTTCGGCGACACGCTGAACTTCCAGCGCGATTCGACGCTGAAGGCCTTCAAGGCAGGCGAGGTCAAGTACCTCGTGAACGTGAACGTCCTGACGACCGGCTTCGACGCGCCGAACATCGACTGCGTTGCCATGCTGCGCCCGACGATGTCGCCCGGCCTCTATTACCAGATGGTGGGCCGTGGCTTCCGCCTGTGCGAAGGCAAGAAAGACTGCCTCGTCCTCGATTTCGGCGGCAACGTCCTGCGCCACGGCCCGGTGGACGCCATCCGCATCCGCGATGGACGAGCATTCGATTTGGCGCCCGCGAAGGAATGTCCGCAGTGCCACACCATCGTGGCGTCGGGATACTCCGTCTGCCCCGAATGCGGGCATGAGTTCTTCAAACAGGACAACAGTCGAAATCCGAACCATGACAAGGCGGCGAGTTCCGCCGACGTCCTGTCGGGCGAGGTCACCGACGAGACCTGCTCCGTCCAGGAGACGCGCTACAGCGTCCACATCAAGCGCAACGCGCCGCCAGGCGCGCCGCGAACGATGCGCGTCGAGTATCGCATCAGCTACCACCAGTGGCAGTCGGAATGGATTTGCTTCGAGCACACCGGCTACGCCCGCCACAAGGCTGAACTCTGGTGGAGCCGCCGCGCACATCTGCCGGTTCCGCAGAACGTCGAGGACGCCGTCCAACTGGCCGAATCAGGCGTGCTGGCCGAGACGAGGAGCATCACCATCCGCCATGTGAGCGGCGAGGATTACGACCGGATCATCGGCTACGAACTGGGCGAGAAGCCCGACTGCCGCGAGCCGGGATGGAACGACGTTCCCGAAGGTGAACTGGCGGGGACGATATCCACGAACGACGATTCCATCCCCTTCTGAGGAGGACACCGTGAAACGCAATATCAGGTTCCTGAATGAAGCGGTCGCCCGGCATCGGCTCTACTGCATGTCCTGCGGAACCCATCTCGCGCAGGCTGCGTCCAGGCGCGTCGGCCTCTGCCAGGCATGCCGCCGTCACTGCGTCTGCTGCGGACGCAAGACCGGAATCTACGGCTACTATGACGTTTGCCCCCGGTGCCGGCCCCTGATTGAGAAGACCATCGAATACATGGATCGGCACAACGGAAAAGCGCCGACGGAGAAGAAGGCCGATGACAGTCCCCCTCGAAGGGCTAATTGCGTGTCGTGCGGAGAACCCGCCGAGATGGAGTTCGACGGGCGGCCGTATTGCGAGGAGTGCTATGCCGAGAAGGAAAACGGGGGGAGGCCGTGCGCCAATTGCGGCGGCCCGGAATGCGCCGGCGAATGCGAGCGCGACGAGTCCGATCAGACCTGACCGGAGCATCCATGCGTGACAGCGTGAACCATCCGGCGCACTACACGAGCCATCCGTCCGGCGTCGAGTGCATCCAGATCACCGAGCACATGAACTTCTGCATCGGCAACGCCATGAAATATCTCTGGCGCGCGGGGCTGAAAGGGAACGCCGTGGAAGATCTGGAGAAGGCGCGCTGGTACGTGGATCGTGAGATCGAACGTCTGCGCTTCGCGGGCAAGAAGCAGGGGCGATAAATGGAAGACTTCCTGAACATCCTGTGCGGCGACACCATCGCGGAAAACCGCCGCCTTGCGATTTTCACCCTGCCCGACAGGCGCACGCGGTTCTTCTCCTCGGTGAAGGCCGCCGGGTTGTACGCCGCCGAGCAGAGCAAGAAGCAAGACGTGTACCTGTGCGTGGGGCTGGCCGGGGCGGACTGCAAGGGCAAACCGTCGGCATCTGAGGTCGTCTCCATAGCAGGTTTTTGGGCTGACATTGACCTGCCTGCCCCTTGGCGCGAGCACAAGCCGTTGCCGCCGACGGTCGCGGACGCGCAGTCCATACTCGGCAAGCTGCCTTTCCCGCCGAGCATGATCGTGGACAGCGGACACGGCCTTCACGCCTGGTGGCTGTTCAAGGAACCGTGGACGTTTGAGACGGATGAGGACCGCCTGGCGGCGGCGAAGAGCGCCAAGGGGTGGGTGAATCTTATTCGAGAGACTGCGCGCACGTTCGGCTGGGAAGTGGACCCCGTAGGCGACCTGGCGCGCGTCCTTCGTCTGCCTGGAACGTGGAACCGAAAGGGAAGCGATCCCGTCGAGGTGCGCCTTGTCGAGCACCATGAGGATCGCCGGTACAACCCGGACGACTTCGCTCCCTTCGCCTGCGAGGACGCGGCGCTCGACGCCGGGCCCGTCGAGGCGGGCGACGTGGCGCTCCGCATGGACGCCGAGCCGCCCGCGGAGAAATTCGCGGCGCTGATGCAGTTCTGCCCGACGTTCGCGCAGACGTGGAACCGGCAACGTGCGGATTTCCCGGATCAGTCGCAGAGCGCATACGACCTGAGCCTGGCGGACATCGCGGCGCTCAACGGATGGTCGCACCAGGAGATCGCCAGTCTCCTCATCGCGGCGCGCCGGAAGCACGATGAGAACCCGGACAAGGCGCTTCGCGCCGACTACGTCGGGCGAACCATCGCCCATGCGAAGCAAATGGCCGAGGAGCGCACCGCCAGCGGCGTGGACCTGTCTCAACTGACGGTCGGCGAACCTTCGAAGGCGATGCCGAAAAAACTGCGGCAGCTCGTCCAGACGTACCCGGCTCTGCGGCCGCCGGTGATCGAGGGGTTGCTTCGGCGCGGCGAGACGATGAACGTCATCTCCGCCCCGAAAATCGGGAAGTCGTGGCTCGTGATAGACCTGGCGCTCTCCGTGGCCACGGGCCGCCCGTGGCTGGGCATGGACTGCTTCGCCGGCGACGTGCTCATCATCGACAACGAGCTGCACGGCGAGACCAGCGCGAACCGCATCCCGAAGGTCGCTGACGCCAGAGGTATCCCGTTCGAGGAGATTGCCGACCGGGTCCACGTGGACAACCTGCGCGGCCGCCTCAAGAACCTGTTTGCCATGGGAGAGTACTTCCGGCGGTTTTCCCCGGGGCAGTTCAAGATCGTCATTCTCGACGCCTTCTATCGCTTCATGCCGGAGAACAAAGACGAGAATGACAACGGCACGATGGCGAACCTCTACAACTGCATTGATGCCTTCGCCGATTATCTGGACTGCTCGTTTGTCCTGATTCACCACACCAGCAAGGGAAATCAGTCGCAGAAGGAACTGACCGACGTAGGCGCGGGCGCAGGCGCGCAGTCGCGCGCCACGGACACGCATGTCGTCTTGCGCCGGCACCATGAGAGCGACGCCGTGGTGCTGGAAGCCGCCGTGCGTTCCTGGCCGCCCGTGCCGCCACGCTGCCTTCGCTGGGCTTTCCCGGTCTGGATGCCCGCCGATGACCTCGACCCGGCGGCGCTGAAAAAGGAGGGCGGCAAGAAGGCGGGCGGCGCGGAGAAGGAGGAAGCCCCATCGTATGATGCTCCGGGCTTTGTGGCTCGGTTCGTTTCCGAGGAACCGAAGAGCGAGGCGCGCATTCAAGAGGACGCCGAGGCCGAAGGCGTGTCGTCGCGCCGCGTGAGGCGGCTTCTGGACTTGGCCGAGGAGGAAAGTCTGATCTTCCGCTGGCGCCTCAGTCCGCGCAAGACGCTCGCCTACGCGACCGTCAGACCGCCGGTGGAAGAGTCTCAGGACGACGGGAAACGCGCGGCCGTCGAGAACCTGATTCGAGAGAACCCGGAATTGCCGACAAAGGACGTGGCCGACCAGTGCGGCGCATCGGTGCAATACGTAAATCGGATTCGCCGAGAAATGGAAGGCGGAGAATAAGAATGCCGCACACGGCTGTATGCCCGCCTCCGTCGGTTCAGGAACGCGAACTGGAGGCCGAAGCGTCCCCTGACCAGATGTCCGTGGCCGAGTCCATTCTCGCCAGGCTGCTCGTCCGGCGCTGGCAGGCCGCGCGAAATTCCGCCGAGCATGCCCTTGACTTGTCTGGCGGGGGATGCCCTGATCTGTCCGACGGTTCAAAGCGTTCCATGCAGGAAAGGGCAGACCAGAAATGATTTGCAAGACGGCGACAAGGCTTGGCGTCGGCTGCGTTCGGGTGTCCACCGACCGGCAGGAGCGCTCCATCGAGGAGCAGAAGGCCTGCATCCGCGAGGCCGCCGCGCGCGAGGGCGTTCGCCTGCTCGAAAACGGGACGTGGTGCGAGGACGATGGCATCAGCGGCAGCATCCTCGACCGGCCCGGCCTCACGAAGTTGCTCGACCTCTGCCGGACGCGAAAGGACATCACGGACGTGTACTTCTGGAAGCGCAACCGCGTGGCGCGCTCCATTGACCCGCTCGACGGCATGAACATCGAGCGGGAAATCGAGCGGTGCGGCAAGCGCGTCCACTTCGTTCAGGGCATTCAGAAGACCGGCAACCGCCTCCTGGACTTCATCGCCAGCGGTCTGGAGTATGCCGAGGCGGGCCAGTACCTGGTCAACCTATCCGCCGACACGAGTCGCGGCCTGATTCCGCTTACCAAGCAGGGGTTCGATGCCGGGCGGCCGACGCCATACGGCTACGACCGCCTGGTCGTGGACCGCAACGGCAACGCGCTCTACACCGTCCGCCACGTCGAGGGCGGGGCGCATCATCAAATCTTCCCCGACGGGCATGTCCAGGTCTACGCGAACGGAGCGAAGCCGAGCAAGGACGAGTCAGCCCGTTCCAAGCTCGTCGTCGGCGCGCCGGAGCGCATGAAGGTCGTGCGGCGAATCTTCGAGGCCTGCGCCCACGAGGAAAAAGGCGTCCGCTCCATTCTCGAAGACCTGAATGCTGAGGGCATCCCGTCGCCCCGGGGCGGCAAATGGAGCGTGGGGACGGTCCGCGCGATTCTGAGCAACCCCGTTTACTACGGCGCGAATGTCTGGAACGTGCGGAGCTTCAGCAAGTACCATCGGATTGAGAGCGGGGCCGTGAAACCGCTCCCGGAACCGACCGGCAAGAGCGTCAACTGGAACGACGAGTCCCACTGGGTCATGGGGGACGAGGAGCACGGCTTCCCGCCAATCATCACGAAGGAACTCTTCGACCTCGCGCAGGCCAAGCGCGCCGAGCGCAACAATCCCTTCAGGCGCGGCAACGCGCTGGCGGCGGCCTATCACCTGTCCGGCTTGGCCGTCTGCACCTGCGGCCACAATTTGCAGGGCCACACGACGACCAGCGGCAAGAGGAACGGCCATCTGAAGAACCATTACTACACCTGCGGCGGCTACACCATGAAGGGACGCACGGTCTGCAAGAGCTATCTGCTTCGGCGCGACAGCCTGGAGAAACCGGTGTTTGCGGCGCTCGGCAGGCGGTTGAAGATGATGGCCTCAAGCGATTACATCCGGGAGCGGGTCAAGGCGGAACTGGCGAACCAGAGCAGCCCAAACAATGGTTCAGCCGAGACCTGGCGCGCGAAGATAGCCGACGTCGAGGCGCGGATGAAGCGATGGGAAGAAGCCATCGAGCGTGGCGTGAACCTCGACCTGGCGACCGTCAAGCTGAACGACCTTGCGAAGGAAAAGGCCGCGCTCGAATCCAGGCTGCGCGGCGCTCAAGCCGCCGGCAACTTCAAGCAGGACGTGGACGCCGCCGTGGCCCAAATCATGGCCGGCCTGGATAACCTGGAGGATGTTCTGGCGCAGGGCAGCGTAGCCGAGGTGAAGGCCGTGCTCCGCGCGTACATCGGCCGCATCGAGGTGGACCCGTTCAACGGAAAAGCCCGAATCGGTTTCTTGAGGCTACCGATCCGGGCTTTCCTATCACGTCAGCCCTCGCCCGAAACCGCGAGGGTCAGTGGTCTAGCGGGGGCAGGATTTGAACCTGCGACCTTTGGGTTATGAGCCCAACGAGCTACCAGGCTGCTCCACCCCGCGTCACATTCTATATGTTTTTGTACCACCTGCGCGGCGAGATGTCAAGGCGCTTGCGGAAATGAAAGGTGCGCGATCTGCCGTCTCGGGACTTCCGCAGGTGAAGAGGGAACCGGGCTCGAACTGCTGCGGCTGTGGATTTCGAGGTGGCGCTAACCGGCATTGCCATCGCCGCGCGGCGTCCGAAGCCGTCCGATCCGGCCATGTTGCTTTGACAACCTCCGCCCGATTCCCTACCATACGGTGGGAATCGGTATTTCATCCTACGGAATGGATTAGGAAATCGCCACGTGAACCCTGCTGCTCAACCTCACGAGGCCTCGCGCCCGCCGATCAGGCGCGAGGTGAAGGAACTCTCGCTGCTGTTCGAAATCAGCCAGACGCTCGATGGCACCATAGACATCCGCGCCGCGGTCCACCCAGTGCTGGACGCGATGGCGCGTCACATGGGCATGTTGCGAGGGACGCTGACGCTGTTGAACCGCGGGACGGGAGAGCTCTACATCGAGGCGGCGCACGGGCTGACGGCGAGCCAGCGGAAGCGGGGGATCTATCGGCGCGGCGAAGGGGTCACCGGCAAGGTGGTCGAGACCGGCCGCGCGGCGATCGTGCCGCGCATCTCACAGGAGCCGCTGTTCCTGAACCGGACCGGCGCGCGGAGCCGGCTGCAGAAGCAGGATATTTCGTTCATCTGCGTTCCGATCAAGCTGGGCAACGAGACGATTGGGGCGCTGAGTGCGGACCGCCTGTTCTCCGAGGCGGTAACGTGCGACGAGGACGTGCGGCTGCTTTCGATCATCGCCTCGATGATCGCGCAGGCGGTCCGGCTGCGCCAGGCGGCGCTCGAGGAGCAGCAGCGGCTGCTCGAGGAGAACCAGCGGCTCCAGGAGGAGCTGAAGGACCGCTTCCGGCCGTCGAACATCATCGGGAATTCCAGCGCGATGCAGGCGGTTTACGACCTGATCGCGAACGTGGCCAAGAGCGACACGACGGTGCTGATCCGCGGCGAGAGCGGCGTGGGCAAGGAGCTGGTCGCGCACGCGATCCATTACAACAGCCGGCGCGCCGCGAAGGCGTTCATTAAAGTTAACTGCGCCGCGCTGCCGGAGACGTTGATCGAGAGCGAGCTGTTCGGTCACGAGAAGGGCGCGTTCACGGGGGCCATCTACCAGCGCAAGGGCCGGTTCGAACTGGCCGCGGGCGGGACGATCTTCCTGGATGAGGTCGGCGATTTCTCGCCCTCGACGCAGATCAAGCTCCTGCGCGTGCTTCAGGAAAAGGAGTTCGAGCGCGTCGGCGGAACGGGCACGATCAAGACTGACGTCCGCATCATTGCGGCGACCAACCGCGACGTGGAGAATCTGATCGCGGAGGGGAATTTCCGGCAGGACCTGTATTACCGCCTGAACGTGTTCACGATCCACGTGCCGCCCTTGCGCGACCGGAAGACGGACCTGCCGCTGCTCGTGGACTTCTTCGTCGAGAAGTACAGCCGGCTCAATCACAAGGGGATCCAGCGGATCTCGACGCCGGCGATTGACATGCTGATGAGTTACCATTGGCCGGGCAATGTGCGCGAGCTGGAGAACTGCATCGAACGGGCGGTGCTGGTGAGCAACGACCAGGTCATCCACGGACACCACCTCCCGCCGACGCTTCAGACCGCCGAGGCCACCGGCACCGCGCATCAGGGTTCCTTGCAGGAGGCGCTCGACGAACTCGAGCGTGAACTCATCTTCGACGCCCTCAAGTCTTCGCGCGGCAACATGGCGAAGGCCGCACGCAGCCTCGGCCTGAGTGAACGCCTCATGGGACTTCGCGTTCGCAAGCACGGAATCGAAGCTAAACGGTTCCGAACCGCTCTGTAGGTTCATTCAGTCACTCCTACCTGCGGGTAGCTTACCAGTTGCGCCCATTCCCTTTCGGTCGAGAGACCTCTGTCTATCTAAGCTGCGCGTTGATAGCCAGTTAAGACGTGTTTCCTCGCTCGGCATCGAGCTTGGCACGCGGTTTGATGGCGGGAATATGGAACGTCGGACCGAGGAGCTTTCAGGCGGACGTTTTCCGTGCGTGAGGTGCAGATGAAGAGGAAAGATGACTCGATGGGATGCAATCTCCCGCCGATGCTTCAGACCGCCGAGGCCGCCGGCGTCGCGCACCGGCATTCGCTCCAGGAGACGCTCGACGATCTCGAGCGGAACCTCATTCTCGATGCTCTCAGAGCCTCTCGCGGCAACATCGCCAGGGCCGCCCGCAGCCTCGGCGTGAGCGAACGCGTCATGGGCCTTCGCGTCCGCAAGCACGGAATCCAGGCGCGACAATTCCACACCGCTGTGTAGGTTCAGTTACTCCATCATACCAGCAGGTAGCTTTACAGCCTCGCCCGTTCAGTTCCAACGGCAAGGCTTCTCTTCACCTAACCCACGATTTGGTTGCCGCTTAGGATGTGTTTCGCGATTCGGGGTTCGGTCCGGCACGCAGTTTGATATGTGGACACCGAACGCGGGGGCAGGTGAACTGCCAGGCATATGTTTCCCCCGTGTGAGGCGCAGTCGGAGAGGTAAGACAACTTGATGAGATGCAACTGGTTGAAAATCAGCGCGAGGGCTTTGGCGGCCTCGCTTTGTGCAGCCGGATATGTTTGCGCGGCGGATGCGCCAACGGGCGCGGCGTCCGAGCCCGCCGGCCAGTCCGCGCCGGCGACTCCGCCTCCAGCGGCCGCGCCGGAGGTCTGGCCGCCCGGGCTGATCATGGATAGCTTGAAGGACACTTCGATCGGGAAAGTGATGGACGATCTTGGACTGAGACTCTGGGGCGCTGCCGAGATCGGTTTCACCGGCCGTCTGACCAACGGTGAGAGCCCGCTGCCGCTGCGCGATTACGACGCGCCGCGGCCGGACAGCCTGCGCCTCAATCAAGTCCAATTGACGCTGGACCGCCCCTACGACAGCACCAAGAGCTTCGACTTCGGCGGACGCTTCGACCTGCTGTACGGCGGCGACGCCCGATTCACGCACGCCGCGGGCCTGGCCGACCATATCGGCGGGATGGGCAACGACGACTTCCAGTGGGCCGACGTGCTCCAGGCGTACGGCCAGCTCTGGTTCAAGACCGGCTCGGAGAGCGGGCTGGAGCTGACCTTCGGAAAGTTCCTCACCCTGGTCGGCAGCGAGTCGGCCGAGGCGACGAACAACCTGCTCTATTCGCACAGCGACATCTACACCTTCCTGGAGCCGACGACCCACACCGGAGGCGTGGCGAAGTATATCTTCAGCTCCCAGGTCTACGCCTACTTCGGCATCGTGGAGGGCTGGGACGTGGTCGAGGACAATAACACCGCCGAGAGCTACCTGGCCGGTGTGAGCTGGTCGAGCAAGGCGCAGGTCTCAGGTCACGCGCAGACGCAGGCGTCGCTCAACATCATCACCGGTCCCGAGCGGACCGACGACAACAGCGACTGTCGAACGCTGACGGACGTGGTGATCAATCAGAGCTGGACCGACAAGCTGACCGAGTCGCTGAACTTCGACTGGCTCGCCGAGGAGAACGTCCCGGGGATCGCCCACAAGCGGGCGGACGCCTACGGCGCGGCGCACTACCTCACGTACATCTGCAACGACTATATCAGCGGCACGTGGCGGCTGGAAGAGATGCGCGACGACGGCGGCTGGCGGACCGGGGTGAACGGCGACCTCTACGAGAGCACGATCGGGGCGAGCCTGACGCCGGCGCCGAACCACGCGCAACTGAAGAACCTGGTGCTGCGGCCGGAGTTCCGGTGCGACTGGTCGGACAACCCCGACGCCTTCGGCCATGGCCACGAGAGCCAGCTCACTCTCGCCATGGACCTCATCTACAAGTTCTAACTTTTGGAAAAGGAGTCTCGGATGGCGACCCCCATCGGACTGCGGACGTCTTCCGGCATAAAGCCGACGCTCGGATTGGTCGGCGCCACGGTCAATGCGATGGCGCTGATCGCTCCGGGCGCGTTTCTCTGGATCACGATTCAGATGCAGGCGGCCGCAACCGCTCCCAGCGGCGCGTCGGTGGCGAACGACATGTGGTTCGGCATCGTGGTGGCTCTCGGCGTGGCGTTCCTGACGGCGTACTCGTATTCGCAACTGGCGCGGCTGTACCCGGAGGCCGGCTTTGCCAGTTGCACGTATTTCGCGGAAAAGGCCTTTCTGGACAGCCGGGGAGAAAAATCGAGCGGACCACAATCTCTGGCGCGCATGGCGAAACTCGCCACCGGCTGGTCCGCGCACCTCTTCTACTGGGTCTACCCGGGAATCATGGTCGCCATGATGGCGATACTGATCGGGTACATCTATTCGCAGTTTTCGGGGAAGGAGTTGTCCCCGGAGGCGCTGACCCTGATCGGAATCGTCTTCGCCGCCGTGACCGGATATATCGCCTACCGGGGCGTAACCGGGTCAACCCGGACGGCGCTGTGGATCAACGTCATTCAGCTGGTCGCGCTCGTCTTCTTCAGCGGCCTGGCGATCTGGTACCGCGTTGCGAACCCGGCACATGCCGCCGCATGGTCGTTCACCGGCGCGTGGGACATCGTCAAGCCGCACTCGTTCAGCGGCGTCCTGGTTCAGTCCACGCTGGCGATCCTGATCCTGGTCGGGTTTGAAAGCTGCACCGCGCTGGCGGCGGAGACCAAGGATCCGAAGACCACCATCCCGAAGGCCATTATTATCTCGCTCATGATCCAGGGATTGTTCGCGTACCTGTTCGAGTACTTCGCCGCCGGATACATGGTCAGCGACAAACTGGCCGGGACGGGCGGCGTGACCGGGATGGCGGCCGCCGCGGCCTCCAGCGCGCCGCTGGGCGATATGACGAAGCTCCTCGGCAACGCGGTCATCCCCGGCTTCGGCTTCGGGCTGATGATCACCATGGCGATCACCGTGGCCATCGCCATTGTCGGCACAACCCTGAGCTGCATGAACACGGCCATGCGCGTCAGTTGCGGCATGGCGGAGGACCGCGAGCTGCCCCGGTCACTCAGCTTCATTCACGACCAGCACGCCACGCCGCACATTGCGCTCGGGGTCCTGATCCTCGTCACCTCCGGCATCGCGGCGATCGGCGTGCGCAACGTCGTCGGCCTGACCGGCATCACGCTCGCCTCCAACTTCGGGACCTTCGTGCTCTACGGATTGACCTGCGCGTGGACCGTGGTGGCCTTCAAGGGCCGAAAGGATTTCAGCCTCCTCAAACACGGCATCGTTCCTGTGATGGGCGTCCTCACCAACGCGGTGATGCTCGCGGCCATCCTCTACCTGGGCATCATCGGCGGCGGCGACTCGAAAAAAGAAGCGCTGATCTGCCTCATCATCGCGGGCGCCTGGCTGATGGTCAGCCTGGTCTACGTCGCGGTGACGACCGTGCAAAAGACGTACAACATGAAAATGGTCTCCTGCATGATCCGGCCGGAGCAGCTTCAGCTCGTCGTCGAGGCGCTCAAGGACGAGGACCTCATCATGGGCATGACGGTGACGAAGGTGAAAGGGTTCGGTCGGCAGAAAGGCCATGCGGACGGGGATCCCGGCGGCAACGGCAACGGCGGCCGGATCACGTTCGTCTCCAAGCTCCGGGTGGACCTCGTGGTGAAGGACTGGGACGTGCCGCGCGTCATGGACCTCGTCGGCGAGGGCGCGCGCACGGGCAACACGGGCAACGGCAACGTCGGCGATGGGAAAATCTTCGTTATCGACGCCTCCGACGCCATGCGCATCCGCACCGGAGAGAAAGGCGTGAGGGCCATATAGTGCGGTGCCCCGGAAATCACTCGAGTAATGCGCGGTCATTCAACGTTTAAGGGTGTGAAATGTTTCGCTACGCTCCTGAGAAACTGTCCCAGTTCCCCGTGTCACGAACCCACTATCTGGAATTGGCGGTCGCCTTGGCCGCGGAGAAGCGCATCAGGTCTCTGTGTCATTCCCGGCCAAGCGGGAATCCAGAGCCGTACGCCGAACGTCCGGATTCCCGCGCGCGCGGGAATGAAGAGCAGACAACCGCTCTTATGAAACGGCCCCAAGGAGCATAATAGTGAAGAGAATCGAAGCGGTCGTCCGCACCACGAAAGTCGGCGACGTATGCACGGCCCTGGACAAGGTCGGCCATCCCGGCGTCATGGTCAGCGAGATCGAGGGCCACGGCACCCAACGGGGCGTCGAGCAGCAGTTCCGCGGCAAGACCTACAAACTGGAATTTCTCACCAAGGCCGTTATCCAGGTCGTGGCGAAAGATGAAGACGTGGAGGGGATCGTCAGCGCCATCTGCGATGCCGCCCGCACCGGCGAAGTCGGCGACGGCAAGATCTTCATCCACCCCGTCGCGGACGCCGTGCGGATACGAACGAACGAGCGCGGCGACCAGGCGCTGTAACCGCCGGAGCCGCTTCGCAGGCTCAGTTTTCCCGGTGCCTATCCTACCGTTTGGTAGGATGTGGCGCATGGTGAAACTGTAGGCGCACGGCGAGGCCGCATTCTGTAAGTCTCATTGATGCCGCAACTTCTGCTGCATTCTGTCCTCCCAGTCCGATCCTTCCCAACTTGGCACATGACTTGCATACACCGAGCGTAACTGTGTCCGGATTGAAAGGTCATCACGATGAAACCGCCGGGCGAATCGAAGGCCGATGGGCCGCCTGCGAAACCGCCGGGGCCGAAGACGCCCGCGGAGCAGTTGATGCGGATTATCGTTCACCCTGCCGAGCCGGGCAGCCTTGAGAACTGCCGAATTCAAGCCTTTCTGGGAAGCGACAGCCTCGCCGCCCAAAGACATCTTCTCCGGTTTCGGTTCGGCGGACCCGGTTTGTGATGCGCATGGTTTTGGGAAAGGATGAGAGCGGATGAACGCGGTCAACGCGGGCGACACCGCATTTGTTTTGATCTGCGCCGGCCTGGTCATGCTGATGACGCCGGGACTGGCCTTCTTCTATGGGGGCATGGTTCGGCGCAAGAACATACTGGGCATCCTGATGCAGTGCTGCGTGATCCTGTGCCTGGTGAGCGTGCAATGGGTGCTCTTCGGCTACAGTCTCGCGTTCTCGCCCGGAAACTGGTTCATCGGCGGGCTCTCGTGGATCGGGCTGAACGGGGTCGGCGGGCAGCCTTACCCGGACTACGCGGCGACGATCCCGCACCAGGCGTTCATGATTTTCCAGGCGATGTTTGCGGTCATCACGCCGGCCTTGATCATCGGGGCGTTCGCGGAGCGGATGAAATTCTCCGCGTTCCTGCTCTTTACGCTCCTCTGGGCGACGTTCGTCTACGACCCGGTTTGCCACTGGGTCTGGGGAGTCGGCGGCTGGTTGCACAACATGGGCGTGCTTGATTTTGCAGGCGGGACGGTGGTGCACGTCATCTCGGGCGTCTCGGCGCTGGCGACGGCGCTGATGATCGGCCGACGGAAAGGATACAGCGGCGTAGCCAGTCCGCCGCACAATCTTCCGCTGACTGTGTTGGGCGCGGCCATGCTGTGGTTCGGCTGGTTCGGGTTCAACGCGGGCAGCGCGCTGTCCGCCGGCAGCCTGGCCACCAGCGCCTTCGTGGTCACGAACACCGCCGCCGCGGCTGCGGGCCTGGCCTGGGCGTTTATGGACTCGGTGTGGAACGGGAAGCCGACGATGTTCGGCATCGCGACCGGCGCGGTGGCGGGGCTGGTGGCGATCACGCCGGCGGCGGGGTTCGTAGGTCCGGTGTCGGCAATCATCATCGGCGTGGCCGTCGGCGTGGTCTGTTTCTTCGCGGTGACGGTACTGAAGGCGAAAGCCGGCTACGACGACGCGCTCGACGCATTCGGTGTCCATGGCGTCGGCGGAACGCTGGGCGCCTTGCTGACGGGCTTGTTCGCCAGCACGGCCATCAACGCCGCCGGCGCGAACGGACTTTTCTACGGGAACCCTAGGCAACTGCTGGTGCAGGCCGCGGGCGTTGGCGCGACCGCCGCATACGCCTTCGTCTCGACCTTGATCATCTACAAACTCGTGGACCGCTTCGTCGGCTTGCGCGTGGCGGAGAGGGACGAGCTGCTCGGGCTGGATCTGAGCCAGCACCGCGAGGCGGCTTACACCGTGCTGGAATAGGAACCCCACATGAAGTTGATCGTCGCCATTATTCAGCCGTACCGGCTCGAGGAAGTCAAGCAGGCGCTGTATGCGGCCGATGTGAACCTGATTACGGTCAGCGAAGTCGTGGGTCACGGCCGGCAGAAGGGAGTGACCGAGGTCTACCGCGGTATCAAAGAGGGCGGGAACCTGTTGCGCAAGATTCGCCTGGAAATCGCGGTCAATGACGATTTCGTTCAACCGGCCATCAACGCTCTGACCAAGGGCGCCCGCACGGGAGAGCTCGGCGACGGCAAGATCTTCGTGCTGCCGCTGGAACGATGCGTGCGGATCCGAACGGGCGAAGAGGGCCATGACGCCATCGGATAATCGGACGCGAGAAATAAGTTCATACATTTCGGTATTTTTTGCGCAAAAAACATACGAAACGGTAGCCTTTTATCGGCCATTTTCAGGTTGTTTTCGGGCCGAAGCGTTTGTATAATACGTTTCTTGCGGACGCAGGGTGTGGCACGTTGTTTGCGAATGCCACGCCAGTGCTCTGGCCCTGTCGCCAATTCCGTCCTACATGATGGAGCGACTTGCGCTGTCGCGTCCGATCACCGGCCACGCCGAAGCGCGGCGTTCCATCGGCCTTGGAAAGGAGACGTGAATGACGCCCAAGCAATTTTTCGCGTACATGAAGAAGAACGGCTCGGAGATGGTGGACCTGAAGTTCGTGGACCTTCTCGGATCATGGCAGCATTGTTCGTTCCCGATTGACGTGCTGGACGAAGGCACGTTCGTCGAGGGGCTCGGGTTCGACGGCTCCTCGATCCGCGGCTGGCAGGGGATCCACATGTCGGACATGATGGCGGTGCCCGAGGCGGACACCGCGTGCATGGACCCGTTCTTCGACAGGCCGACGGTGAGCGTGATCGCGGACATCGTGGACCCGGTCACGCGCGGGAAGTACAGCCGCGACCCGCGCCACGTCGCGAAGAAGGCCGAGGCGTTCCTGAAGAAGACGGGCATCGCCGACACCTGCTACATCGGCCCGGAGCTGGAGTTCTTCATCTTCGACGAGGTCCGCTTCGAGCAGAACCAGCACACCGGGATGTACAAGATTGACTCGATCGAGGGCGCGTGGAACTCGGCCCGCTTCGAGGAGCCGAACCTGGGCTACAAGCCCAGCTTCAAGGGCGGCTACTTCCCGGTCAGCCCGACCGACACGTATCACAATCTGCGCGGCGAGATGGTCTACGAGATGCGCAAGGTCGGCATCCAGGTCGAGGCCCACCACCACGAAGTGGCCACCGCCGGGCAGAGCGAGATTGACATGAGGTTCCGCAACCTCCTCCGTATGGGCGACCAAGTGATGTGGTACAAGTACATCTGCAAGAACGTCGCCAAGAAGGCCGGCAAGACCGTGACTTTCATGCCCAAGCCGATCTTCGAGGACAACGGCAGCGGCATGCACACGCACACCTCGCTCTGGAAGGGCGGAAAGAACCTCTTCGCCGGGCCGAAGTACGCCGGCTTGAGCGACCTGGGCCTTCACGCCATCGGCGGCATTCTCAAGCACGCCCCGGCGATCCTGGCCTTCGCCGCGCCGACGACCAACTCGTACCGCCGCCTGGTGCCCGGCTTCGAGGCCCCCGTCAACCTGTGCCTCTCCGCGCGCAACCGCTCCGCCTCGTGCCGCATCCCGATGTACACCCAGAACCCGAAGGCCCGGCGCGTTGAGTTCCGCTGCCCCGACCCGAGCTGCAACCCGTACCTGACCTTCGCCGCGATCATGATGGCCGCGCTCGACGGCATCAAGCACCGCACCGACCCGGGCAAGCCGCTCGACCGCGATATCTACGAGATGAGCCCGGAGGAACTCGCCGGCACGCGCAAGACGCCCGGCTCGCTCGAGGAAGCCATCGCGGCGCTCGAGAAGGACCACGCATTCCTCCTCGACGGCGGCGTGTTCACCGAGGACCTCGTCGAAGCGTGGGTCACCTGGAAGAAGGAAAAGGAACTCGATCCGATGCACCTGCGGCCGCACCCGTACGAGTTCCACCTGTATTATGACAGTTGAGCCCAGCGCTTTCCCTCTGACGTGCGACGCGAGTGGTGCTCCCAGGCCGCGAGGGCTTTATACCTCGGCCTGGGAGCACGACAGTTGCGGCGTTGGGTTCGTCGCCCGCCTGGACGGCGTGGCGCGCCATTCGGTGGTCGAAGACGCCGTCCGCATCCTGATCAACCTGGAGCATCGGGGCGCTCTGGGCGGCGACACGTGCACCGGCGACGGCGCCGGCGTCTTGATGCAGATCCCCGACGGCTTCCTCCGCGCGGAATGCCAGGCCCTTCACCTGGAACTCCCGAGGTCGGGAAACTACGCCGTCGGCATGGTTTTCCTGCCGCCGGATGCGGCGCTGCGCGACCGCTGCGTGCAGGCGTTCGAGCGCATCGCCGAGGCGGAAGGGTGCGGAGTGGTCGGCTGGCGGCGCGTGGCGGTCAACCCCGCGACGCTGGGCGAACTCGCGCAGGCCACGCAGCCGGAGGTGCGGCAGATCCTCCTCGCGCGGCGCGAGATCCCGCGGGCAGCGTTCGAGCGCAAGCTCTACGTCATCCGCCGGCTCGTCGAGAAAGAAGTCGCCGCATTCGCCGAAGACGCCAGCCGGTTCTACGTCGCCAGCCTCTCCAGCCGGACGGTCGTCTACAAGGGCATGCTGACCGCGACGCAGCTTCCGCAATTCTATCCCGACTTGCGCGACGAGCGCTTCGAGAGCGCCTTCGGCATCGTGCACCAGCGCTACAGCACCAACACCTTCCCGATGTGGCGCTTGGCGCAGCCGTTCCGCATTCTCGCGCACAACGGCGAGATCAACACCCTGCGAGGCAACATCACCCGCATGCATGCGCGGGAGGCGCGGGTCGCCTCGGAGCTGTTCGGACCGGACCTCGAAAAGATCAAGCCGGTCATCCTCGAAGGCGGCAGCGACTCCGCGGTGCTCGACAATGTGGCCGAGCTGCTGCTCATGAGCGGCCGGTCGCTGCCTCACGTGATGATGATGCTCGTGCCCGAGGCGTGGGGCGCCAAGTTCCTGATGAGCGAGGACAAGCGCGCTTTCTACGAATATCATTCCGCCGTCATGGAGCCGTGGGACGGGCCGGCCGCGCTCGTCTTCACGGACGGATCGAACATCGGCGCCACGCTCGACCGCAACGGCCTGCGCCCGGCGCGCTACACCGTCACGCGCGACGGGCTGGTCGTCCTCGCCTCCGAGACGGGCGTGCTGGACATTCCCGGCGACCGCATCCTCAGCCGAGGGCGGCTTCAGCCGGGGAAAATGTTCCTCGTGGATCTGTCGGAACATCGCATCATCCCCGATAACGAGATCAAGGCGAAGGTCTCGCGTCAGCGCCCGTATCGGCACTGGGTCAAGGAGCGCCGGATCGAGCTGCGCGGGCTGCTGGCCCCGTCGCAGGTGCCGCCGGAGGACCCCGAGGTGCTTCGCCGCAAGCAGCGCGTCTTCGGATACACCGAAGAAGACCTGAAAATGATCATCGCGCCGATGGCCGCGCGCGGGCAGGAGGCCATCGGCTCGATGGGCAACGACGCGGCGCTCGCGGTGCTCTCGCGCCGGCCGCAACTGCTCTTCGCGTACTTCAAGCAGCTCTTCGCCCAGGTGACCAACCCGCCGATTGACCCGCTGCGCGAGGAGCTTGTGATGTCGCTCATGAGCTTCGTCGGGCGCGAGCGCAACCTCCTGGCCGAAACGCCCGAGCACTGCGGGCAGCTCAAGCTGCATCACCCGATTCTCACGCCGGAGGACCTGCTCCGGCTGCGCAACGTCAAGCACCCGGAAGTCGTCGCGCGGGACCTGGACATCCTCTTCCCGGCGGATGGCGACGGCAAGGCGCTGGAGGCGGCGCTCGACGCCGTCTTTCTTCAGGCCGAGCAACACCTGGCGCAGGGCGCCACGCTGCTGATCCTGACCGACCGCGGGCTGGACGAGAAGCGCGCGCCGATCCCTTCGCTCCTCGCGGCGAGCGGGCTGCACCACCACCTGATCCGCAAGGGCCTGCGCACCGCGGCGGGGATCCTGGTCGAGACCGGCGAGACGCGCGAGGTGATCCACTTCGGCATGCTGCTGGCGTTCGGCGCAAACGCCATCTGCCCGTACGTCGCCTTCTCCACCGTGCGCGACCTGGCCGAAAGCGGCATGCTCGAGGAGGCCGCGACGCCGGATGAGGCGATGGATTCGTACATCACCGCGGTCAAGAAGGGGCTGATGAAGACGTTCAGCCGCATGGGCATCTCGACCATCCGCAGCTTCTGCGGCTCGCAGATCTTCGAGGCGGTCGGCCTCGGGCCGGAGCTGATCGGGAAGTACTTCACGTCCACCGTCTCGCGCGTCGGCGGCATCGGCCTGGAGGAAATCGCCGCTGAGGCCCGCGCGCGCCACGCCAAGGCGTTCCCGAACAACGGCTCTCCGCTGCCGCGGCTGCTCGAAGGCGGCGGAGCGTATTACGCCCGCGCCGGCGGCGAGAAGCATTTGTGGTCCCCGAAGGCGATCTACAGCCTTCAACAGGCGGTGCGCCTGAACGACTACGCGGCCTTCAAGGAATACTCGCGCGCGGTGGACGAGCCGCTCGGCGAGGGCGTGACGCTGCGCAGCCTGCTCCGGCTCAAGCCGGCGAAGCCGGTCCCGATCGAGGAGGTCGAGCCGGTGGAGAAGATCCTCCCGCGGTTCGCCTCCTCGGCGATGTCGTTCGGCTCGATCAGCAAGGAGGCGCACGAGACGATCGCCGTGGCGATGAACCGGCTCGGCGCGCGGAGCAATTCCGGCGAGGGCGGCGAGGACCCGGCGCGGTACACGCCGCTGCCGAACGGCGACAGCCGGCGCTCGCGCACCAAGCAGGTGGCTTCGGGCCGGTTCGGCGTGACGACCGAATACCTGATGAGCGCCGACGAGCTGCAGATCAAGATCGCCCAGGGCGCCAAGCCCGGCGAAGGCGGCCAGTTGCCCGGCCACAAGGTCAGCGCGGAGATCGCGCGCGTGCGGCACACCACGCCGGGCGTGACGCTGATCTCGCCGCCGCCGCACCACGACATCTACTCGATCGAGGACATCGCGCAGTTGATCCACGACCTGAAATGCGTGAACCCGCGGGCGCGCGTCTCGGTCAAGCTCGTCAGCGAAGTCGGCGTCGGGACGATTGCCGCAGGCGTGGCCAAGGCGAAGGCGGACATGATTCTGATCTCCGGGCACGACGGCGGCACGGGCGCCTCGCCGCTGACGGCGATCAAGCACGCGGGCCTGCCGTGGGAACTCGGGCTGGCCGAAACGCAGCAGACGCTCATCGCGAACCGGCTGCGCGACCGCGTACGAGTGCAGGTGGACGGGCAACTGCGCACCGGGCGCGACTTGGCCATCGCGGCGCTGCTCGGGGCGGAGGAGTTCGGCTTCGGCACGCCGGTGCTCGTGTCGCTCGGCTGCGTGATGCTCCGCAAGTGCCACCTGAACACCTGCTCGGTCGGCATCGGCACGCAGGACCCCGCGCTTCGCGCGCGGTTCGCCGGAAAGCCGGAGCACGTCGAGCGCTTCCTGCGTTTCATCGCCCAGGAGTTCCGGGAGCAGATGGCGCAACTCGGATTCCGGACGGTGGACGAGATGATCGGCCGCGTGGACCTGCTGGAGTTTCCGGCGCCGTCCGGCGGCGGAAAAGCGAGCCGGCTCGATTTCAGCGCGATCCTGTATGATCCTCAGGGCGTGAAGAACGGCGGCGACGGGAGGAATTCCGTTCATCAAGCCGGCGGCGTTGGCGGTTTGGATTCTTTTTCGCCGCTCAACGCCGAGTTGCTGCGGCAGGCCGCGCCGGCGCTCGATGCGCATAAGCCCGTGCGGCTGGAGATGCCGATCCGCAACGTGGACCGCGCCACGGCCGCCACGCTCAGCGGCGAAATCGTCCGGCGGTTCGGGCCGGGCGGATTGCCGGAAGGCGCCATCGAGCTTTCATTCAAGGGCTCGGCGGGCCAGAGCCTCGGCGCGTTCCTGGCGCCGGGAATCAGCATCCGCGTCGAGGGCGACGCGAACGACTATCTCGGCAAAGGAATGTCCGGCGGCAGAATCGTGCTCGTTCCGCCGGCAACAGCGGGATTCATCGCGCACGAGAACGTGATCGCCGGCAACGTGGCGCTCTATGGCGCGACCGCCGGCGAAGTGTATATCAACGGGCTCGCGGGCGAGCGGTTCGCCGTCCGCAACAGCGGCGTGCAGGCGGTGGTCGAAGGGCTCGGCGACCACGGTTGCGAGTACATGACCGGCGGGACGGTGGTGGTGCTCGGGCCGACCGGCTACAACTTTGCGGCGGGCATGAGCGGCGGCATCGCGTACGTTTTCAACGAATCCGGCGTCCTCGACACCTGCTGCAACCTGGACATGGTGGACCTGGAAAGCGTCTGGCTGGAAGAGGACAAGGCGCGGCTGCGGGCGCTGATCGAAAACCATCGGCGTTACACCCGCAGTCTTCGCGCCCAGCGCGTGCTGGCGAACTGGGAGGCGAGCCTTCCGCTCTTCGTGAAGGTCATGCCGATTGATTATCGCAAGTCGCTCGAGCGGATGCGGATGGCCGAAGACACCGACCGCGAGACCGTCTCCGCGACGGAGGAAGTCTACCATGGGTAACCCGGTCGGATTCATCCTGCACACCCGCGAGGACGCGGCCAAACGGCCCGTCGCCGAGCGGGTCCGCGACTTCAGGGAGATCGAGCAGCGCCTGGGCGCGGAGAGGCTCGAGACGCAGGCTTCGCGCTGCATGGACTGCGGCATTCCGTATTGCCACGCTTACGGCTGCCCGGTGAAGGCGCTGGTGCCGGACTGGAACGAGATGGTCCATCGGCGCCAGTGGCGCAAGGCGCTGGACCTGCTGCACTCGGCCAACAATCTGCCGGAGATCACGGGCCGCATCTGCCCGGCGCTGTGCGAGGCGGCCTGCTCGCTCTCCATCAACCAGCCGGCGGTCTCGATCCGGCAGATCGAGCTGCAGATCATCGAGCGCGGCTGGCACGAAGGGTGGGTGCAGCCGGAGCCGGCGGCGTTCCGCACGGGCCGGAAGATCGCGATCATCGGCTCGGGGCCGGCGGGGCTTTCGGCGGCGCAGCAGTTGGCGCGGCGCGGCCACCAGGTGGTGGTCTTCGAGCGTGACCCGGCCGTCGGCGGCGTGCTGCGGTACGGCATCCCGGATTTCAAGCTCGAGAAATGGGTGATTGACCGGCGCGTCGAGCAGTTGCGCGCCGAAGGCGTGGCGTTTGAGACCGGCGTCGAAGCCGGTCTGGACCTTTCGGGGCGCTACCTGCGCAGCAGCTTCGACGCCCTGGTGCTGACGACCGGCTCGCGGGTGCCGCGCGATTTGAAGATCGCCGGCCGCGAACTCGGCGGCATCCACTTCGCCACGGATTTCCTCTCGCAGCAGAACCGGCTGAACGCGGGCGAGATCATCCCGCCGGAGAACCGCATCTCCGCGAAGGACCTGAACGTGGTCGTCATCGGCGGCGGCGATACCGGCGCGGACTGCATCGGTACTTGCCGCCGGCAGGGAGCGCGCGAGATCCGCCAGATCGAAATCCTTCCCGAGCCGCCCGCGGAGCGGACGCCGCAGAACCCGTGGCCGACCTGGCCGCTGATCCTGCGCACCTCGACCTCGCACGAGGAAGGCTGCGAGCGGCTGTGGAGCGCGACGGCGAAGGAATTCGTCGGCGGCGAGGGGCGCGTCCGCAAGCTGCGCTGCGTCAAGGTCCGCTGGTCGGCGCCGGACGCGGCGGGGCGGTCGCAGTTCAGCGAAGTGCCCGGTTCGGAGTTCGACCTCAAGGCCGACCTGGTGCTCCTCGCGATGGGATTCCTTCACGCGGAGCACGGCCCGCTCGTCCGCGACCTGGACCTCCGCACGGACGAGCGCGGGAACATCCAGGTCAACAACTCCTTCGCGACCTCGGCGCGGGGCGTGTTCGCCGCGGGCGATTCCGTCCTCGGCGCCTCGCTCGTCGTCCGGGCCATCGGGCTCGGCCGCAGCGCCGCCGATGCGGTGGACGCGTACCTGGAGCGGTAGGCCTCGTCTCGGCGTCCTGCAGAGTTCGCTTACTTCACGTTTCCAATCCGGATGTCCAATTCCGAGCGGCGCTGGAGTTTCTCCACGGCGCCGTCCTTGATCCACAGAATGCGGTCGGACACGTCGAGCATTTTGTAGTCGTGGGTCGAGGCGATGACTGTCACCCCTTCGTCTTTGCTGAGGCGGAAGAGCAGGTGGATGATCTCCTCGCCGGTGTGCAGGTCGAGGTTGCCGGTGGGCTCATCGGCCAGGATGATCGCCGGTTCGTTGGCCAGCGCGCGGGCGATGGCGACGCGCTGTTGCTGGCCGCCGGAGAGTTCGTCGGGGCGGTGGGTCAGGCGATGGCTCAGGCCCACTTTGCCGAGGACCTCTGCGGCGCGCGCGGCGGCGCGGTCGTGGGGCACGCCGCTGAAAATGAGGGGCATCGCCACGTTGTCCACGGCGCTATAGGCGGGGATGAGATTGTAGTTCTGAAAGACGTAGCCGATATGGTTGCCGCGGAAATAGGCCAGTTGCTTCGCCGAGAGCTTGGTCAGGTCCACGCCGGCGACGGTGACATGCCCGGAGGTGGGCCGGTCGAGCGCGCCGAGCATGTTGAACAGCGTCGTTTTGCCGGAGCCGCTCGGTCCCATGATGGAAAGGTACTCTCCCGTGAGGACGTCCACGTTGACGTCCCTGAGCGCCTGGACGACGGCGCGGCCCATGTGGAATTCCTTGTTCAGGTTCCGCACCGAGATCAGGACCGCCGGTTCGCCTGAGTTCATTTCAGAATCCTACTGTCCCGGAAATGACATACATAAGTCCAGCTCGCGTCATGTCGCGCGCAGTACTCTGCGCGCTCTGGCTGCTCGTAGTGTGCCCGTCAGGGCATACGAAATAGCGCCTGACGGCGCCACTGCAAGCGGCGTATGAGATTCCTCGCTTCGCTCGGAATGACTCATCACTATCCAGCTTCTTTCCGGGACGCCACACTAGTACGGCAGCGCGACGACCGCCTTGCTCAGGAACGTGATCCCGACGCCGACGGTGGCCACCAGCCCCATGCCGCAGGCAAAGCCGGCGGCGACGACGGGGACGTATTGCCGCCACTTCAGACCGAGTTTCTTCCTGAAGTAATACCGCCCGATCAGCGCGCCGATAAACTGCGGGATGATGATGTGCGGCAGGCTCTGGCCGAGCCCGCGCACGAGACCGTAAACCAGGAAGATCGGCGCGCCAAGGTGGGTGAGAACGCCGAAGATCATCATGCCGAAGCCGGTGCCAACGAACACGTTCTTCCATTTGAAGGCGTCCTCGAAGATGGAATAATCCCCGGTCGTGGAGGAGTAAACCACACACGAATTGGCCGCCGAAAGTTCCCACATCTTCTGGGAGTACGGATACACCACCGACGGAAGCTCGGCGAGGCCCCAGATGAAGCTGGAGAAGAGGACCGTGCAGATCAGGATCACCGGGAAGAGGGCGACGACGCTCTTCCAGATGCTTCGGAAGCTCGTGCCGGTTAGCTCGCACTGGCGGTAGAAAACGGTCATCCCGCTGATCTGCGACATGCTGGAGCTGGCGGTGGGCAGGAACCAGACCTGGATGCCCCGGAATCCGCTGAGGATGAGTCCGGCCTCGCGGACCATGGGGATTTCCACGACCTGCCCGGCGATTCCTTCGAGGCGGGTGGTGACATAGCCGATGAGCGGCGTGTAAACAAACCCGATCAGGATGAGCACCAGCATGACTCCCTTGTGCCAGTGGACGAGCCAGCCGGAGAGGAGGATGTAAGAGAGCGTCAGGAGCGTATAACCGACGATGACGATCCACATCCGGAAATCGCCGCGTCCTTTAGGGATGTCGCTGGCCGGCGCCCGCCCGGCGGCCTTTCGCGCGCGGGCGCTCCGCAGGAAGGCGCGGACCGCCTGCGTTATGCCGACGATGGCGATGGCCACGGAGATGCCGATGCCGAAGCTGAAATAGAAGTCCACGTTGTTCTTGAACAGCGTGGTGACGGTGTCGTCGCCGGGCGTCCAGGAAGAGAGGACGCCCAAGTGATAGAGGATCGGATTGGCGGCCATGGACATGAACAGGCCGACGAGGCTGCCGACCATCGCCCAGAACGGCAGCACCATGCCGACGATCAGGTCGCCGAGGTTCCAGGCCATGCCGGTGGCCACGGCGGGCAGATAACTCTGGGTCTTGACGGTGAAGTCGCTGAAGGGAATCGGCAGGAGCATGACCGGCTTCCCGGTCAGCCCGCCGGTGAGGGTCGGCAGGAGCAGGTAAACCGCGCCGAAGGCCAGCCCGATCGCGCCGCCGATCGCGAAGACCCTCCAGCGCCACGGGCGCTCGCCGGCGGCGGTTTCCTTTTTCTCCACGTCCTCCGCCAGGGCCATGACGCCCTGCGCCCCGATCGGCGCCATCGGGAACGGGAGCTTCTCCACGTCGCTGGTGGCCCGGAAGAACGCGTACCCGATGAGCATGATGCTCAACTGGCCGACGATGAACTGGAAGACCATCAGGACGATCGGCACGAGCCAGTCCATGCGGAGGAAACTGCGCTGGCTGTAGGAAGAGGAATCGGCCGGCGGCGCAAACCAGGTGGGAATTTTTCCGGCCAGGCCGAAGGCGGTCGCGGACTCACTGCGCACGAAGAACTGGCTCCAGAGCAATCCGCCCGCGCCGCCGGCGGTGGCGGCCATCATGATGCCGGCCATGAAGAAGAGGACGAAGATTTCCGCGCCTTTGAGTTGCTTCTGGGCGCGGCGGGCCACCTCGATGAAGAGGATCACGGTGACCCATTGGGCCGCCGGCCCGATTCCCTGGCCGGCCAGGAGGCCCATGTAGATGGCCCCGGGCACCATGAAGAGGCCGATGAAGATCGCTCCGGCCAGGGAGGTCCAATTGAACCCTTCCTCGAAGAAGGCGGGCGGCGTCATCGCGCCGCGGAATTCCTCCAACTCCCGATCCTGTTTTCTGGCGGGTTCAGCCATCTTTCAACTCTTGTCCTTCCCGGTTGCCGGCTTCGGCATTCTGCGTCCGCAGCTCCGCATTCCTCCGGTATGAATCCATCGTCTCCGGGGCGAGCGAGCGCCAGATGAGGAACTGTTTGCGCAGGTCGTCGAGGAAGAGCTTGTTGAGGCGCTGCCAGTCCTTGGGCTCGCCGGACTGGCGGACGAGGAGGAGAGCGACCTCGTCAATCCCCGGAATCTCGCTGGGGCGATAGGACAGCTCAAAGTGCTGAGCCACTCCCAGGTCGAACGGCGCCAGGGAGACGGCGGAGACCAGGACCAGGCGGCCTTCCTTCCCGAGCGTCACACAGGTGTCTTTGGCGATAAAGACACCCAGGCCCGTATCGCCGAAGTTGTCGAAGTGCTCTTTCAGGAAGCCGATGACGCCCTCGACATCGTGATCGGAGATCGTGAACGGGAAGACGATGTCGCAGCGGTCTCCCACCGGGCGCGGCGGCCGCCACGCGCGCAGGATGCCGGGATTGGCGCTGCGGCTGGCGCGGATCGCCGGGTACAGCGCCGAGAGCAGGACCGTGGCCATCACGATGAGGATCGCGATCACCGCGTTGCCGGAGGAATAATTCATCTCCGGCCTGCGCACGATGCCGAAGCCGGCCAGGAACGAGAGCGCCTTCACCATCCCCTGCGCGACGAGATAACCGCCCAGGCCGCCGAGGATGGAGTAGACCATGGCCTCCGCGAAGAAGAGGCCGGCGACGTGGGGCGGCGCCAGGCCGAGGGCGCTGAAACTGTAGATTTCCTTTTCGCGGTCGGCGACCGAGCCGAGCATCGCGCCGAAGATCACCAGGCCGCCCAGCAGGAGCGGGAAGAAGAGGTCGGCGGCGCCGCTGGCCTTCAGCTTGGGGCCCAGGAGAAGCCGATAGACGCCGTCCTCGCGCGTGGCGTTGACGGGGAACGGAACCATCCGCGCCAGGTCGTCGGCGATGAGGGCGGCTCTCCCGGCATCCGGGGCATAGAGATGCGCCGCGCGCAGCGTCGCGCCGAGAGTCAGCGATGTTTCCGCCGAGATGATCGCCGTCGAGTCCACCGGGAGCGCCGACCAGCTTTCCTTGAGCGGCGCCAGCATCGCCTCAGGCGTCTGGGGCGGCGGGCTGCTGCGCGGCTGCCGGAAATCCACGGGCACGATGCTGCTCTCGTCCATGTCCTGCACGATGGAGAGCTGCGCGGAGTCGAGCAGGGGCCCCACCTCCAGCGCCTTGCCGCCCAGGAGCACTTGCTCTCCGGGCTTGACGCCTAGTTGGTCCGCCATGGCCCGGGTGATCCAGATTCGCGGCGCGTCGGAAGTGGAAGGCTTGCCCAGGAGCGCCGCCAGGTCGGGGCGATAGCGCACCTCATCGGGGCTCAGTCCCATGACCCCGAGCAACGGTGCGGGGCGCGTGCCGTCGCTGCGCGTGAGCGTCCACTCCGGCTCGTCGTCGTTCTCGCGCGTCAGCCAGTACCGCGGGCAGACCGCCGCGTCGGGCCACCGGCTGCGAAGGACCTCCAGCAGGTGCGTGTCCAGGATTTCCCAGTTGACCCCGTGCAGCAGCGCGCCGGCATAAGGGGTCGGCGGGCCCAGGCGGAGACGGATCACGCCGAGCTCCGTGCCGAAGGAGGCAAAGCAGAGGATCGTGAAAGTCAGCAGGAGGATCGTCACGGCGGTCAGCACCGTGCGCAACGGGCGGCGGCGCATGGTGGAGACGCCCATGCTCATGGCCGCCATGATCGTCCCGAAGCGGGAGACGTCAGCGCTGTGAACGGTGGTGGTCATCCCGCGGAGCGCTTTGAGCTCCGTCTCAAATTTCCGCATGATGATCGTGATGACGACGAGCGAGAGTACCAGTACGACGAATCCCAGGAAGATGATGATCGAGCTGTTGGAGACGGCGAACGCCGGATGGGTGAAGAAGAGCAACAGGAACGTTGCGGTAAAGAAGAGGCCGAACCAGAGGATCTGGCGGTAAATATTGGTCGCGCCGATCAGCAGGCGTTCGAGGGCGAAGGCGAAGGGCACCGCGAGCGCCAGGAGGATCAGCACGGCTCGGACGAGGTCGTCGAGCGCGGTGCGCACTTCCCAGTAAATCGGCGCTCCCGCCATGAAGGAAGAGGCGCGCAGGGCTTCCGCGACCCGGACGCCCTCCGTGGAGCCGGCCTCGCGGAAGAGGTCCTCGCTGCGCCCCTGCAACTCGTCGAGAGCGTGGTGGTTCACCCCGCGCGACTGGAGCGTCAGCATGCGCCCCTGGTCCAACTGCCAGAGGTCCTCCGCCGAACGCTCCGCGACGTTGGTATAGAGCACCGGCTTGTCGCTTAAGGCTACCACCGAGCGAAGGCCGAAAAGCTTCGTCGCCCGCACCTTCGGCTCGCAGAACCAGGCGACGCTGTTGTCGCGCGTCATGGTCCAGGCGTGCTCAGTGTCGAGCGGGCTGTCCGAGCGCGCATCCATGACCTGCGCCTCGACCCGCGTGGAAACCGGGTCGGTGGCCATGGCGCGCTGCGAGACGACGAGACAGCCGTGAGTTGCGGGGAAGGTCTCCAGCCGCTCGTACGGCGTCTCCCAACCCGAGTAGTACGTGCTCGCCTGGAGGATCTGCCCGTGCTCATCGAAGGAGACGGCGAATGACTGGATGGTCAGATCGGACGGCTGCGGGCGCACCGGGCCGAAGGGAAAGGCGCCGTTCCGGTTCGTGCGCAGCAGGATGAAATCATTGAAGGCGTAAGCGCGCCTGGGAAGGAGGCTGAACTGCTGCCGGCGGTCCGCAAGGACCTGGACCATGGCGCCGTTCAGGGGGTGGTCCGCCAGCGCGCTGCCCGGCGCGCGGCTCATAACCAGCGGTCCGTGCGAGCGGTGATCGGATTCGAACTTGGCGGGGAAGAACTGGTAGTCGGGCACGATCACCCGGAGCGCCGAAAGCTCCTTGCAGTCGGCGAGGGACTTGACGAACGGCGCCATTCCCTGCGCCTGCGTTTCGATCCGCGCCAGGTCCAGGGCGGCCGGGACGTCGTCCGGCGTACCCTCGAGCCGCAGGTCCTCCTGCACCGTGCCCAGCACGGCATCGTAGATTCCCATTCGCCCGGCCACCTCGCCGCTATGGACCAGCTTCGGCGCGGCCCACAGCGCGCGCGTCTGCGGGAACGACAGGTCCGCTGAGGAGATCTCGAACTGCTGGACATTCGATTCCCTGGCGGCGGCCAGGGCGGCGGCCTGGATGCGGTCGTAGAGACCGGGGTTGTCCTGAATGGCATGGAATCGCGATTCGCCGCCGATGATCAACGCGCAGCGCGGCGTCGTGTCCCCGAGCATCAGCGAGAGATGAAGGCTGATCCATCGTTGCCCGACCAGTTCCTGGAGCCGGCGGTCCGCGTCGAGCGTGCGGCGGTCCGCGGCCAATTCCGCCCGGCGGGCGTCCACGTCGTCGCCGACCTCCTTGAAGACCTGCGTCAGCTCCGTCCGGACCGTCTCGACCGGTGTTCGACGCGACAGGCAGCGCAGCAGTGCGTTCCACCGCTCCTTGGCCGCCTCCGCCTGCGTGATCCGGCTCTGGAGCGCTTCGACCTCCGCCGGCGCGGCCGTGCCGAGCGCCGCGCTACGGCGCCATTCCGCCAGATCAATACTGAGCGTGCTGGCGTGCCATTTGGCCTTTTCCTTCAATCGAAGGAGCAGTTCCGCACCGGCGGCGGCCGGAGCAAACGGGTCCTGCGACTTGGCGGCTTCGACCAACTCGCCGAGGAATTTCGTCTCCTCGCTCCAGGACGCTTCGCGCTTCACCAGCCCGGCTTCGTTGTCGGTCGGTTCGAGCGCCTGGTAGAACGCCCGGCTTCCGGCATGCCCCTGGGCCTGGCCGTCGAAGAAGGCCAGCAGCACGTGCCGGCGCGGACGATGCGCCTTCAGGTACTCCGCCATCTGGATCAAGGCGGCGGCGTTGGCCGCGCCGCGCGCGCCGGGCGAACGCTCGGGGACCTCGCCGAAGCTGTCGAGATTCGCCGCCAGGATAAGGCATTCCTCTTTCTCCAGGTCGAACGTCGGCTTGGTTCCTTTGAGGAAACCGAAGACGTTGCGGCCGGTGGCGCTTTCCCACACGATTTCGCTGCGAAGGGTAGCCGGCGCGCCGTCGGGCAGGTCGCTGGCCGGACCCGGATAGTAGAAACGCGGGAAGTCGGCGTGGTTCTCGATCGAGTGGGCGGCCGGCGCCGTCGTGGGGCCGTTGCGGACGAACACCACCGCTTTGGCCCCCATCCGGAAGGCATCCATCCACGCCGCGCCGGCGTTGTAGTCCAGGACCACAATCGCGCCGGCCGGCGCGCGGCCGTAGTCCTCCAGCCGGCCCATCCCGGCGTATTGAATCGGCCCGGTGATTCCGTCCGCCGGCGTGACGGGGAGCATCAGCCCGTTCGCCCGCATCGGGAGGAGATCGAGCCGCCGCGAATTCTCCAGCGTCATGTCGCAGCGCTTCACGACGGCGCGGACGGCGGGGAACTCCTCGACGACGACCTCGTCCATGCCGCTCGCGCGCAACCGCTGCTCCACGTAGTCGGCCGCGCGCCGGTATTCGGGGCTGCCGGTCAGCCGATGAGCGTCCGCCGTCAGCGCCAGGCAATCGGCGTGGAACGCGTCGGTGTTTTCCGCCGGCGCGCGCGGAGCGGCGGCCAGGAGAAGCGCGCCGATCAACGCGAGAGAGTATGAACGCGAGAAAACAGGCTTCCGTATTTGCACTTAGGCTTTTTCTCCGCCGATGCTGCCGACTTCGATCTGCACCTGGTCCCGGCGCGCGATCCGCTCGACGCGGCCGTCACGGATCCAGATCAGCCGGTCGCAGATGTCCAACATGCGGTGGTCGTGCGTGGCGCAAAGAATCGTCATGTTGCGTTCCTGGTTCAGCATCCGGAGGATCTCCAGGATCTCCCGGCCGGTCTTCAGGTCCAGGTTGGCCGTCGGCTCGTCGCACAGGAGCAGCGACGGGCGGTTGGCCATGGAACGCGCGATCGCGACGCGCTGCTGCTGGCCGCCGGACATTTCGATCGGCCGGTGGGTCCACCGCTCCTTCAGGCCCACCAGCGTCAGGAGTTCCATCCCGCGCGTGCGCGCCTCGTCGGGGTCCACGCCGGCGAACGCCATCGGCGTGGTGACGTTTTCCAGCGCCGTCAGGTACTGGATCAGGTTGTAGCTCTGGAAGATGTAGCCGATCTTCCGGCATCGCAGAAAAGCCAGTTCCACCGCCGTCAATTGCGCCACGTCCACTTCGTCAATGAACACGCGCCCGCTCGTGGGACTGTCCAGCCCGCCGACCATGTTGAAGAAGGTGCTCTTGCCGGAGCCGGACGGCCCCATGAGAGAGATGAACTCGCCGGTGAAAATCTCCACGTCCACGCCGCGGAGCGCCTCGGTTATCACGTCCTTCTTGATGTAGATTTTCTTGAGGTTCACGGTGCGGATGATCACGCGCCCCTTCGCGGATGTTATGGCGATGGTCATATTCATAATTTGTGGTTGCTCACTCTACAGTCCGCGTTCCCGTCATTCTACCCGCATCGCTTCCATCGGCGCCAGCCGCGCGGCTTTGAACGAGGGGTACAATGCCGCCACCGCGGCCAGGGCGATTCCGACCAGGATCGAACCGGCCATGGCCAGGCACAACGCGCCGATCGGCATCGTGCTCAGCGCAATGCCGCCGAACGCGGCGCTCATCCGGCTCAACCCGAGCAGTGTCCCGGCCAGGGCGCCGGCCGCGCCGCCCGTCACGCCGAGGATCGTCGCTTCGATGACGCACATGCCCATGATGGTCCGGTCCAGCGCGCCGAGACATTTCAACGTCGCAATTTCCCGGAAACGCTCCGTGACGGACATGAGCATGGCGTTGGCGATCCCCACCGCGCAGACGACCATCGAGACCAGGATCAGCCAGAGCATCCGTTCCTGGATTCCGGTCTCGCCCGCTTCGACGTCGGCCTGAAGCGGCACGAGTTGCGCGAGCGTCGCCTCCTCCGTCTGGACGCGCGCCAGCGCCATCAGGCGCTCGGGCGTCAGGCCGGCCACGGGAATGTCGGCTTCCTTGAGCCGGTCCAGGTACCATGCGGCGCTCTCGCGGCTCCTCAGGAACGTCCAGAGGACCTGCGGGTTGACCTCGTTCAATGTGAGGTCCAGCCGGCCGGCGACGGCCTGCCGCACGGCGGGTCGGAGAAGCCCCGCTTCCAGGAACTGGCCGTCGCACGCCTGGCGCGCCTGCTCGGCGACGGTGCGCGCCACATCTTCCGGGAAACGGAACCCGGCCGCCCGGATCGCCGCGCCGAACGCGCCGTCGGCCTCGGCAAGCGCTTCCATGACCGTACGACCGCGCAGCGAGCCTTGAAGCTGCGCGATCGCCGCCGCTCGCGCCGCGCGGATGCGCTCCAGTTTTTCCTTCACTCCCGGCCACTCGCGCAGGAACTTCTGGAACGTGTCGGCGCCGCCTGGAAGCCGGAGCGACCGAATCTCTTTTGCCTTGCCGAAGAAATCGGCCTGTGCCGCCGGCGATTGGAGACCGTCGAAAATGGCCGTACCCTCCGCCTTGCCGGTGAGCTGCCGTCGCGCGCCGTAATCGAGCGCCGCAAAGAAGCGCAGGTATTCGGCCGCCTGCCGGCACCGGCTCTCCAGAAAGACCCCGTCTTCCGGCGGCAGCTTCGCCATGGAGACGGCCTCGTCAACCGCCTCGGGGCGCGGGGCCGCCATCGCGGTCAGAATGGAATCCAGCACGCCGGGGTCGGAGAGCTTCGTGACCCACACGTAGGCCTGGTGCAACTGAGCCGCGCGCAGCGTCGTGGCCCGGAGCACCGCGCCCCGGACGAGACTCTCGCTCAGCACGTTCATCAGGAACGCCATCGCCACCGCCACAACGCCGACGGTCACCAGCGACCGGAAAAGACGATAGCGGATGCCGGTAAGCGTCAGGGACAAGGTCTTCCCGACCCCCAGCGACGGCTGATCTCTGATCTCGATCTTTTTCATCAACACACCCAGGGCGGAAGCAGGATCACCCATAGCATACCGAAATGCGCGCCAAGATTCATGAAACATTCCTCGTCCGCAACGCCGGCTAGCCCGGAAGAATGTAGAAACTCTTCGGCGGCAGTCCCGTGGACAGCCAGTAGACGAATCCAATCGCCATCGGCGCGAGCCCTCCGAGCATCTCGCCGGCGATCAGCCCGAACATGAGCGGCTTGAGCCGCTGATACCACAAGGCTCCGCCGTACCGAGTCACCAGGAGCTTAACGCCCCATCCGCCGAGGAACGAGGCGCCGAACTGCTGCCCGGCATACGTGCCCCAAACCAGGAACAGCACCGGGTGCAGCGGCCATTTCGGCCAGCGCAGGCGGAGCGCCGCAAACGCGAGCACAACCGCCAGGCCGCTCCCGAACCCGATCAGGCAGGGCGCCTTGGGCGACATCTCCGCGAAGCGCCGCCATCCGGTCGTCGCCTCGGCCGCCGCCAGCGCGCCTTGCGCCGTCAGCCGCTCCCGAACTTCGACGGCCTTGTCGAACGGTCTCTGCGGCACGATCTCCGTCGCCCACCAGTCGTCATGATCAATGCCCCGGTCGTACTGGAACGCCAAAGTCACCGGCACCGCCACCGCCAGCCCGATCAAAAGGGCCACACCGCACCACGCGGCCGGCCGGCCGATTCTCTGCCGCCGCAGGTCGAGCAGCTTGAAGGCGTTGACCAGGAACGGCATCAGCGCCTCGCGCGGGTCAACGGCCAGGACCGCCGAGAGCAGCAGCATGATCAGCACGGTCTTCGCTCCCAGCGCCCTCGCGCCGAAGATTCCCCAGAGCGTGACGCAGGGGAACCAATACGGCTGGACCATGAACGCTCCCGTCTCCGCGATGAGGCGGGCGACGAGCAGGTAGAGCATGAAGATCAACCCGGTGTACAGGATCGCCAGTTGCCAGTCCAGACCCACGCAGACGAGATTGACGGTGAAGAGGCCGGCGCAAATCAGAAACACGCGCGCGCCCCAGACCGCCTCCGTCGGCTGCGCTTCCGCCGTCGGGATCATGACCGCCTGCCGAAATACCCGGCTATAGTAATGCCGCCCGGTGTACAGGATCGCCAGCAGCAGGCCGAAATAAGCTCCGAAATTCATGAAGCTTTGCGCGTTCGGGGCGGACATTCCGCCGCCGGTGAGCGAAAGCCCGTAGCCGGCCAGCGCCCCGACCAACACCGGAT
>Ga0187876_1000398_pt1 | contig 46154 bp, 41 predicted proteins | sample June2016WEW_17_4_FD_133000 | JGI IMG/M metagenome (GOLD analysis project Ga0187876, IMG submission 133000) | Peatland microbial communities from SPRUCE experiment site at the Marcell Experimental Forest, Minnesota, USA - June2016WEW_17_40 | ecosystem: Environmental > Terrestrial > Soil >... | reverse complement strand
CATCCGTTCCATCTCGGCGGCTGAGTACTGCTGGGTTTCGTCCACTACCCAGCATCACCCGCCCCGACCAAAGCGGACAGATCACGTGTGAATTGGACCGGACAACTCACATACTTACGACATCCGGTACTACTTGGCTTTGACTTTTCAACCGCCGCCGGGTATACTACGAAATCCGCGGCGATCCACCTCCCCCCGAGCATGTGCAACTTTTGGGTATGGATGTACGTCTTATTGTGTATCCGGTCAGCCGGGTGAGTGAAAGCGAGATGAATACCAACAACAAAAACGGGCCGAAACTAAAGCTTTCGACTTACCGCAAGCTGCTGGAGCGAAAGGCCGAAGAGGTCCGCGGCAGCATGTCCGCGCAAAAGGCTGCCCAGGTTGTGGCGCGCCTGGATGTTCCATCGGACGAAGGGGACTTGAGCCAGCAGCATCACGAGGAGTGGATCTTCCTCAACCGCAATACCATCGATATGAAGTTGTTACGCGAGATTTCCGACGCGCTTCGCCGTATCGAAAGCGGCACCTACGGTGTCTGCCCGGAATGCGAAGAGCCGATTTCCACCAAGCGCCTGGATGCGGTACCCTGGGCCCGCTATTGCGTTACCTGCCAGGAGCGGATCGCCGACCGCGTGGCCCACGGCGAAGAGGTCGACGAATACCAGGAAGCTTGATGAAGCTGGCCGACCTGCGCAAGCTCTCCATCAAACAGAAGACCCGCATCCGTTTTACCGTTGCCGGCGGTCTGGAATGCGTCATCACCGAGCACGGAATCGCACAGGTGCCCGGGCTTCGCGGCGCTCCCGCGTTCAATCTGGAGAGCGAACTTGCCGCCGCGCGCGAGTTCCGCTTCGAACCGGCTGCCGAGCAGGACCGCAAGCACCCCGAGCCAACCCGTTCGCTCACGCGCGACGAAGTGGCCCGCCTGCTGGGCCCCGCTTCGGCCACCGCCGCCGCGGATCACGAAGACGAGTAATCGCGAATCCGGCGGAGCCCGCTGCAACCATAGTCAATACTGAAGTTGGGCCGCCATTGGGTGTACAATGACTTACGCCGCGGTAGCACTGTGTTCTTACCCGACGCGGCCCTTTTTTTGGGGGGTACGATGGAAAAACCGGCGCAAAACATACAAGACAGTTTCTTAAACAACGCGCGCAAGGACAAGATCGTCCTCACGATTTACCTAATGAGTGGCGTCAAGCTTTCCGGCCGGATCAAGAGCTTCGACAAGTACTCTTTGGTGCTGGAGACCAACAACCAGGAGCAGTTGATTTTTAAGCACGCTGTTTCCACCGTGGTGGTGCAGAAGCCCTTTCACTCTTACAGCGGCAGTCCGCCAGCCGCCGCTTCGAGCGGGACTGCGAGCGGCACACCCACCGCGCCGGTCCACACCGAATCGGAGGCATAACACACGCCGGCGACCAGGCCCTCACGCGAGCGCGCCATCCTGGTGGGGCTGGAATGGAAGTCGCGTTCCGCTTCCGCGCGTTGGGGCCCGGCGGGCAGCGAAGAGTCGCTCGACGAGCTGGCGGAGCTGGCCGCCAGCGCCGGCGCCGAAGTAGTGGACCGCGTGCTGCAATCGCGCGACGCGCCGGAGGCCGCTACCTTCATCGGGCCCGGCAAGGCCGCCGAGCTGGCTGCGTCCGTGAGCGCCGGGGCCGCTGATGTGGTCATTTTCGATCGCGAGCTCACGCCCACCCAGCAGCGGAATCTCGAAAAATCGATTCGCACCAGGGTCATCGACCGCACCCAGTTGATCCTCGATATCTTCGCCGCCCGCGCCCGCACGCGCGAAGGCCGGCTCCAGGTCGAGCTCGCGCAGCTCAACTACCTGCTGCCGCGCCTGGCTGGCCGCGGCGTCGAAATGTCCCGGCTGGGCGGCGGCATCGGCACCCGCGGGCCCGGCGAGACGCAACTGGAAACCGACCGCCGCCGCATCGCGAAGCGGATTCAGAAAATCAAGCTCGAGCTGGAGGGCGTGCGCACCGGCCGCGCCCTGAACCGGCGCCGCCGCAGCTCGGTTCCACTGGCCACACTGGCGTTGGCGGGCTACACCAACGCGGGAAAGTCCACGCTCTTCAACCGGCTCACGCAGGCCGGCGTGGTCGCCGACGCACGCCTGTTCGCCACCCTCGACCCCACCATTCGCCCGCTGCTGCTCCCCTCGCGCCGCCGCGTTCTGATCAGTGACACAGTAGGCTTCATCCGCAACCTGCCCACCACGCTGGTGAAAGCCTTTCGCGCCACGCTGGAAGAAATTCAGGAGGCCGCGCTGGTGCTGCACGTGGTCGACATGGCTTCGCCGTCCGCCTTGGAACAGGCCGCCCACGTTGGCGAGGTGCTGGACGAAATTGGCGCTGCCCACGTTCCGCGCATCTTGGTGATGAACAAAATGGACCGCGCCGGCGCCGCAGCCGAGCCGCTCGCGCGCCGCCTTTCGGCCGCCGCTCCGGGGGAAACCGCCGGCGCGGTCGCCATCTCCGCTCTCACTGGAGAGGGTATCGACCGCCTGTTGCACGCGATTGACCTGGCGCTCCCTCTGGATCCAACCTTGTCCGTAACCCTCCGCCTCCCCGCGGCCGACGGCGCCACCCTCGCGCTGCTCCACCAGTTCGGACGGGTGATCAAGACCCGTTACTCCGGCAACCACTGCGTGGTGGAGGCCGCCATTCCGCAATCGCTGGAACGGCGCCTGCGACGCACTGGACACCTGTCCTGACGAGGCCGGTTTCGCAGCCTATACCACGCTTGGCCGGGGGTTAACTGCGGAATCCACAACCCCTGTGCATAACACTGTGGGAAAGCGGCTTGCGGCTAGCATTAAACTACCGTTAAAAAAGGCACTTACGACGTTTTGACGCAAGCGGCAGCATATTTCGCTAAACGCTTTGGAATAAGCTGCTTGACACCAAGCTGCCAGAAATGGCGCGGCATGACGAAGTGGTTACATGAGTCGGCGCCGCCGAGACCAGGATTTCCACACGGCTCCTCAGGTGAATACCCTATGCCACCACGCGCCGCAGAAAGCAAAATCGTCTGTTACACTGAACCTTGTTGGCGGTGTAGCTCAGCTGGCTAGAGCGACGGTCTCATAATCCGTAGGTCGGGCGTTCGAGTCGCCCCGCCGCCACCATTTCCTTGCAACAACTTGCGACCAGTTGTCGGCCTGGCCGAAGAGCGATCGCGTATCGGATATTGCGGTCCAATATTGCGGCTCTCGATAGGATAGAAGGATGGATCCCGGTCTCCGCCGCGCCTGGACTCAGATTGTCACGGGCGAAGATTACGACCAGCACATGGCCAGGATCGGCCAGGCACAAGCGGGCTCCGATCTCACTTGCCAGATCATCCGTTCCGCCGCGCCGCCCGCCCGCAGCCGGGTCGTGATCGCCGGCGCTGGCACCGGGCAAGCGCTCGATTTCGTGGACCCCGCGCTGCTCCGGCCGTTCCGCCTGACCTTCACCGACCTGAACCCGGCATTCCTGGCGCGGCTGGCGCGACGGCTGGCGAAGCACGGCCTGGCCGCCACCGTTCTCGAAGACGACATCGAGCAGACGGCGCTCGAACCCGCGCCGGATCTCCTCCTTGCCACGCTGCTTTTGGAGCACATCGATTGGCGCCGCGGCGTCGATGCCATCGCCACGCTGCGCCCCGCCGCCTGCGGCATCATCATCCAAGAAAATCCGGAGGGCATGACGTCGGCAATCACACCAGGCCGGCCGATTCCACCATCCATCGCCAAAGCCGTCGAAATCGCGCACGCAACTTTGGTGCCGCGCCAGGATTTGATCGCGACCTTCGCGGCGCGCGCGTATGTGTGCAAGGACACCTGGGACCGCGAGGTCGCCGACGGCGAGAAGCTTGTGGCGCTGCTGTTCGTGCGCCGGTAGCCTACTCGCAGTGTGCACACGAGCCGGCCCAGGCGTGTCCCGGGCGTGCCCCGGCCCCTACGAGTCCGTTGTAGGGGCGAGGCATGCCTCGCCCGCGCGTCCCAGCGAGCAGACGCCATCCTGGCCGCGAAACGGCGCGCTCAGCCTGCCTGTTAGGAGCCCGTCCGCGCAAGGTGGCCAAGCCATCCCGAGGCGAACGATGCGAGCTGCCCACGCCTCATCCGGCACTCTCACGGATGGGTGAATTCGCTGGCGTGCGGGATCAGCTCGAAGTAGGTGCTGCGGGGAAGATCGGTGCGCCAGTGGCCGGTGAGGCGGGCGTAGCCGCAGACGCCCAGGAACAGCGCGGCGATGCCGGCGGCCACCGCCCAAGCGGGCACTCGTTTCGCGCGCGGGGCCGCAAGGAACAACGCGCCGGCAGCGGGGCAAACGGCCACGCATTCCAGGCAAGCGGTGCATTCGGCGGAACGGATCGTGATCAGGCGGTCCACCGGCAACGCGGCGAAACAGGCTTTGGCGCACTTCGCGCAATCGATGCACAAACTCGCATCGCGCCGGATGCGCAAGGGGCTCGCCAGCGCGGCGAAGCCCATCAGCGCGCCGTACGGACACAGATAGCGGCACCAGAAGTTCTGGATGAAGACCGAAGCGACCACCAGCACGGCCATGACGATGCCCCCGGTCAAGCCCAGGAAGCGGAAGAAGTTGAGCATCTTCACGTCATCCACCATTCCGTACGGGCCGCTGAGAAAGGCGCGAATTGCCGGGACCGGCATGGAGCCGACTGCGTAGAGAAACAGGCCCAACAGAATGTATTTCAGGCTGCGCAGCGCGATATCCGCCGCGAATGGCAAGCGGAAATTGCGCCCGAAAATGCGGTGCCCCAGCCGCCACAAATACTCGGAGACGGTTCCCACCGGGCACAGCCACCCGCAAAAGCTCTTGCGAAAGATCCACGATGCGGCCAGAAACGCGATCAGCAAGAACATGCCGGCGGGATGGAGAGCGGGCACGCTGCCGGACAGCAGCAGCACCTTGAGGTTCATCAGCGAGGCGATTGGCAGCCATCCTTCGACGCCTGGCGGCCGGCTGGCGTACACCGAACGGCCGCCGGTTTCGTAGTAGCGGACAAAGAGATAGAACTCGACGCCGACCCAGACATTGAGTGCCAGAAAGGCAAGCTGGAAGGCGAGGCGCAGCGCTTGCGAACGGTCCTTGGCGGCGCGCTTCACCAGCTTCTTGCGGATCTTGATCGGCGGTGCGGCAATGGCGGCCATCGGCGTCTCTACCTGCGCGGTGCCTCGACTTCCCGCACTTCCCATTCCCCTTCGGCCACGTAGCCGCTCGTTTGATAGGAATGGCCGGTCAGCAGGCCGAGCACGAACCAGCCCAGCACCAGCGCACCCACGGCGAAGATGCTGTCGCCGATCATTCGCATCCAACGAAGCTGGTTCAAATGCCCGCTATGCAGAAACTCGGCGGAGCGCGCGTACCACGTTCCATACTGCACGGAGGCCCAGGTCTGCGCCAAGCCGATTGGCAGTATGCTGAGGAGCACCATCAGCGCCAGACCGATATTGATCGCCCAAAACGCGAACGACAGCGGGCCGTTTTTCCACGCTCTGCCCGGACGAAGCGCGCGCAGGCAGAACAGCATCAGGCCAAGGCCGAGCATGCCGTACACGCCGAACAGCGCGGTGTGCGCGTGCACCGGAGTCGTGTTCAGGCCTTGCATATAATAGAGCGCGATGGGTGGATTGATGAGGAAGCCGAAGAGCCCGGCGCCCACGAAATTCCAGAACGCCACCGCGACAAAAAAGTAAATGGGCCACTTGTAGGCGGCCACCCAGACGTGCTGCTGGCGGGAACGTGCCAGCCGGATGTTTTCCCACGCCTCGAAGCCAATCAGCACCAGCGGAACAACTTCCAGAGCGCTGAAGACCGCCCCCAATCCAAGCACGACGTTGGGCGTGCCGGCGAAGTACAGATGATGGAAGGTGCCGATGATGCCGCCGGACAGGAAGACCACTGTGGAGAACAGGACGGCCCGCGTGGCCGTCACCACCGACAGCAGCTTCAGCCTGGTCAGTAGGAACGCGATCACCACGGTGGCGAAGACTTCGAAGAAGCCCTCCACCCACAGGTGCACCACCCACCACCGCCAGTACTCCGCCGTGACCAGATTGCTCCGCTCGCCGTACATCAGCCCGGCGGCGTAGAACAGCGGGATGGCGATGCTCGACAGCAAGAACATGAGAAGCAGCGAATGGTTTTGGTCCCGCCGGGCAATCGCCGGCTTGAGCGCCCGCCACATCAGCCACAGCCAGAAGCTGAGGCCGATGAACAGCAGAATCTGCCAGAACCGGCCGAGGTCGACGTACTCGTAACCCTGGGTGCCGAACCAGAACCAGAGGTTGCCGAGCTTATGCTGGATGCTCATCCACTCGCCCGCCAGCGATCCCACCACTACCAGGATCAGCGCGCCGAACAACAGGTTGACGCCAAGCCGCTGGCCCTTGGGTTCGGCGCCGCTGACCGCGGGGGCGACGTAAAGCCCCGTCGCCAGCCAGGACGTCGCAATCCAGAACAGGCCAAGCTGCAAGTGCCAGGTGCGCGCCACGCTGTAAGGCAGAATGCGGTCGAGCGGAATTCCGTAGAAGCCCGACCCCTCGACGCCGTAGTGCGCCACGATGGCGCCGAGCCCCACTTGCACCACCCACAACGCCGCCACGACGAAAAAGTACTTCACGGTGGCTCGTTGGGAAGCGGTGGGCCTGAGGCCGAGCAGCGGATCGCTCTCCGGAAGAAGCTCTTCAGCCACCGTCCGCGGTTGCGAGGCGAAGTACCAGACCATGCCGCCCAGGCCCGCGAGCAGCAGGACGAAACTGATTACGCTCCACACGAGGGTCCCGCTGGTCGGCTGGTTTCCAATCAACGGCTCGTGCGGCCAATTCTGCGTGTAAGTGGTGTCCGATCCCGGCCGATCAGTCGAGGCGGCCCAGGCCGTCCACCAGAAGAACGCGCTCATCTGGCGCAACTTGACGGGATCGCTCATCGCGCCGCGCGGGATGGCGTACTGGCTGCGGCCATTCGAGAATACATCGGCGTAATAGCGCTCGAGATGCTCAAAGGCTTCGGCGCGAACCGGATCGAGCGTGATGTTGCGGGCCGCCGGGTCGTAGGTGTTGGTCCGCATCAGCAATTGAAGCCGCGCTTGGAGGGCTGCTCGTTGCTCGACACCGAGCGCGGCGTAACTAGAGGCGCCGGCTGCCTGGGCCCAACGGTTGAGAATGAACATGCATTCGCGGTGCAGCCAATCGGCCGACCAATCAGGCGCCACGTACGATCCGTGACCCCAGACGGTGCCCACCTCCTGGCCGCCGATCGATTGCCAGACACCCTGTCCGTCGTGAATGTCGCCGCTATTGAATAGAGCTGTCCCTCCCGCCACCGTCACTTGCGACGGGATAGGCGGCGCGCTATTGAGGACTTTGATTCCCACTCCTCCCAAAACGGCGAAAGAGACCGCCATTACCATGCCCAGAGCAATCCACAGCTTCCTATAGTTCATGCCGAATACCTTTCCTGGGGAACCGCGTTCTCCAGTATATCGACGGCAATGGCCCTCTTAGTGCGCCTGTTCCATCTCGATCGCCCGCGGAAAGAGGACGTTGTTTTCCAGATGGATGTGCTGATGCAAGTCGGCTTCAAAGGCTGCCAGCGCCTGGTAAAGCGTCTGGAAGCTGACGCAGGCATCGGGCGGCGCGGTATAGCCATTGCTGATCTGGCGCATGCTGCGCAGCGCACTGCCAGCTCCGTCGTGCTCGCTCATCATCATCGCTACCGGATTGCGCACGCTGCCGAAGGGAGGCGGCAACACAGGTTCTTGCGCTACCACTGCCTCTTCCATGCGCACGATGTATGGGAAGAGAACCATTTCCTCCTTCATCAGGTGGGTAGTTAGTTCTTCGGCGAGGCCGCGGAATACCTCGCGCAGGCGCAGCAACTCGGGGTGATTCTTGCCGTGAACTGAGCAGACCTTGTCGAACAGCGGGCCCAGGCGCGCGATTTCCTCGCGCGTGTAAACATGGTGTGTGCTCTGGATGTGCGCGAGCAACTCGGAAAGAGGCTCGGATTGCCAGTCCTGGTCTGGCGCGCTGGCGGACGCCGCCTGGCTCGCCGCCGCCAGGGACTCCGCCACCTGGCTAATGGATACGTGGGCTGCCTGGCACGCCTGTTCCAGCGTCTGGCCGCCACCACAACAGTAGTCGATGCCCAGCTTCTCAAACACCCGGGTAGCGGTCGGATTTCCCAGCGCCAGTTCGCGTACCGTCTTTTCCGTCGTAACACTCATCGTTTTTCTCCTCGATGATCTGAGGGTACTCCGGGCGGGCATGCCGTGCCTATGACTTTTGTCACGGCGCTGATCGGAGCCGCGACCGTAGGTGATCAGAGCCGCGACCGTATGATCGGAGCCGCGACCGTAAGGGAGCGGAGCCGCTACAGTTGTTACGGAACGTGGCCAAACGTCCGCCCGTAAAGCTCAGGCGGCGCTTATTCGGCCGGCTTCAGTTCCGCCTCAAAAGCCTTCAGATCGGGGATGACCACACGGCGGCCTTCCAGCTTGAGAAACCCTTCCGCCTGCAAGCGGGAGAGATTGCGGGAAACCAGCTCGCGGACGGTGCCGAGCTGCGCCGCCAGTTCCTGGTTGCTGGCCGGCAGCGAGAATTCCACGCCCCCCGCCGACGCTGTTCCCTCCCGTTGCGCCAGGCGCAATAAAAAGGACACCAGGCGGTGGCGCACGGTGGTGAAGGAAAGCTCTTCGATGATCCCCACCAGCCGCCGGAGGCGCGCGCCGACCACGCGGAGCACTTTGAGAGCAACTTCGGGGTGCGCCAGGCAAAGAGCCTGGAAATTCTGCTTCGCGACAAAAAGCAGAGTGGCGTGGTCAACGGCGGCGCCCGAGGCCGGGTAATTGCCGCCATCGAAAACCGGCACTTCGGCGACGGAACTGCCGGGGCCATCGATGCTCAGCACCTGCTCGCGGCCGCCGGCGGAACTCTTGAAGATGCGGATGTTGCCGCACTCCACGACGTACAGTCCCGCGCACGGCTCGCCCTCGCCGAAAACCATTTCCCCGGGCGCGAAATGGCGCAGCACGGCACGTTCGGCCAGGAATTGCAGTTCCGAGTCCGTCAGGCCGGAGAAGATGGCGACCTTCGCCAGCGTCCGCCCATAGCCAGCACGCGTTTCAGCCACGGAGCCTATTGTAGCGAACGCGCCGCGGATGTCCGCCGCTTTCGCGTGCCGGACCCTCGCACTCGCCGGACCCTGGTCCGTCCCGTCAAGTGCTGGAGCGATAGCACTATCGAGTCCCACCAACGAACTTCAGCGACGGGAGATAGGATAAAAGGAGTTTTCTCGAAGGGAGCAAGCATGAGACGAAACGCACCGGCGCCCATCTTGACCATTGCGGTTGGGCTGCTGGTTGCAGCAGTACCACTTTCATCCCAGATGTCGAAGCCGCAGCCGTTGACTCTACCGCTCGTGTGTCCAAGAGCAGATTGCCCCTTGCTGGAAGGTGCGCCACAGACGGTGGGAATGCGCGGCGGTTTCGTCCGGCTCAAGCCCGGCGAAACGGTGGGCTGGCACTCCACGGGGCAACACGAAGAAGCCTTGGTGATCCTTCACGGGGAAGGCGTGGCATTGATCGACGGAAGCCCGAAGCAAGCCTTCGCCGCACCAGCCTTAACGTATATTCCGCCTGCCACCCGCCACAACGTGCAGAACACCGGAAAAGTCCTGCTCGAATACGTCTACGTGGTCGCGCCGGTCAAATAGGGGAGTCGAACGGCGGGCCGGGCATGCCCGGCCCCTACGGGCGGCGGTTCTTTGCCCCTCTCAGAGCCGCGGCGGGTACTTGGATAATTTGCGCTGCAGCGAACGCCGGGGCGCGGCGCTGCCCACTCTCTCAGCAGCGAAGCGCTCCATCTCCCGCGCAGCGATGGCGATGGCGCCCAGCGGCGTGCTCAGCTCGTGCGGCGCCCTGCCCCGCGCCTCTATACTGACAAGCAGTGCCACTTCGTCGGATTCGTATCCTGCCAGCGGCGTGTCTCTGCCTGTTGACGCTTTCTACAATCGGCGCTGCTCAAGGCGTCATCCGCGGTGAGGTGCACGATCCCGCACACCGGCCCATCGCGGGGGCGGAAGTGGTGGTCGCCCCTGCTGCCGAACCAGCTCGAAGCCAAAGAATGCAGTCGAACGCCGACGGCGAGTTTCACTTCGACAACCTGGCCGAAGGCGTCTGGACGGTCACGGTGTCCGCATCCGGCTTCCGGCGGCAGGAGCAGAAAGCGATGGTGGAGGCCGGCCGGGCGCCCGTTCTCCACCTGGCGTTGGAACTAGCCGGAGTCAGCCAGGCGTTGACTGTTTCCGGCGCCGCCGACCGGCTCGCCACCCAGAGCGCGACGCCGCGGGTGCTGGTCGATTCCGAAGCCGTGGCGCGCACGCCCGGCGCGGACCAGACCAACAGCCTCGCCATGATCACCGATTTCACGCCGGGCGCTTACATGGTCCACGACATGCTTCACATGCGCGGCGGCCATCAGGTCAATTGGCTGATCGATGGCGTGCCGCTCATCAATACCAACATCGCCGCCAACGTCGCTCCGCTTGTCAATCCGAAAGACGTGGAGGACCTGGAGATCCAGCGCGGCGGATATTCGAGCGAATATGGCGACCGCACCTACGGTTTTTTCAACGTGGTGACGCCTTCGGGATTCGACCGCGACAATCAGGCCGACCTGATTCTGTCCGCCGGCAATTTCTATTCGACCGACGATCAGTTCGCCATCGGCGGGCATACGCTGCGCTTCGCCTACTTCGCCAGCGCGGACGCGAACCGCAGCGAGCTCGGCCTTGAGACGCCGATCTCCCCGGTCATTCACGATCAGGAGAGCGGCGCGGGCGGGTTTGCGTCTCTCCTCTTCAATGTCAACGGCACAGACCAATTGCGCTGGATCGTTTCGGTGCGCGAAGACCATTACCAGGTGCCCAACGATTTCGGTCTCGAGGCTTCCGGCATTCGCGACCTGGATCTGGAAAAGGATTATCTGGGCGGATTCCATTGGACCCACGAATTTTCCAGCGGCTGGCTGCTGACGGTTACGCCCAGCTACCACTTCAACGGCGCGCACTACGGAGGAGGGCCGCTAGACAATCCCTTCATCCTCGACGATAACCAGCGGTCGAGTTACGTGGGTGGCGAGGCGGCGTTGCAGGTGAAAAAAAAGCGGAACAACCTGCGCGTGGGCGGCAATTTCTGGGGCCAGCATGACGATGCGTTCTTCGAGCTGACCGCAAATCCGGGCGGCGGAGTGTTTACGCAGGACGAGCTACATTGGGCGCACTCGAGCACGGCCTATGCGGACGATCAATACCAGCCCACCTCGTATCTGACGCTGAACCTGGGCATCCGCCTCACCCGCTATGGCGGGCTGATGAATGAGAACGCCGCCAGCCCGCGGTTGGGCGCCGCCATCCGCCTCCCGCGCCTGAACTGGACCCTGCACGGTTACTACGCGTATTACTATCAGCCGCCGCCGCTGGACAGCCTGGCTGGTCCGTCGCTCCAGTTTGCCCAAGCGCAAGGATACGGATTCGTTCCGCTTTCCGGCGAGCGCGACATCCAGCACGACTTCGGTGTCACGGTTCCGCTGCGCGGTTGGACGCTCGACAGTGACAACTTCCACACCAGCGCGCGCAACTTCCTCGATCACGACGTGATCGGCGATTCCGGCATCTTCATTCCGTTGTCCGACCTGGGCGCCATCATCAGCGGCACGGAGGTGACGCTTCGTTCGCCGCGCCTGTTCCAGCGCGCGCAATGGCGTGTCGCCTGGTCGAATCAAATCGCCCAGGGGATCGGGCCGATCACCGGCGGACTGATCGAGGAGGCGCCGTCCGGAAACTTCCTGCTCGATCACGACCAGCGGAACACTGTCACGACCGTGCTCTCGCTGAGCCTTCCCGGCAACCTCTGGGCGACGCCGGCCGGCCAGTTCGGATCGGGATTCCTCAATGGCAACGGCCCTTCCCATCTGCCGCCGCACTGGACCTTCGATCTGGCGCTGGGCAAGCAGTTTCGTGAGGCGTGGACGGTTTCAGCCAACGCCGTGAACATCGCCAATACGCGCTATCTTCTCGATACCAGCAACACTTTCGGCGGCACGCATTTCATCAACCCACGCCAGCTTTATGTGGAGCTGCGTTACCGTTTTCATTTCTGAGCGCTCGCGGAAACTTGAAGGAACCGCCGGCGCTATGCGGTCAGGAGAAGCTGTAGGTGCCGGCCGCGTCGTCCCAGATCACTCTCTTCTGGTTGCGGTACGCAAGCGTGGCCATATGCCCGGAAATGGCGGCCTGCTGGCCTACCGTCGGTGGCGCAATCGCCTTCTCGTTGCCCAGCACAGCTTGAATGAAATTGCGGAAATGGTTGTTGACGCCGTCGGCTTCGCCGAAATCGGCCTTGCCGTTGAGGTGAATCGGCTTGCGGGCGGCGATGGCGGCCGGCGCCTTGCCGTGGAAGGTTTCAGCGGTGAAGTACAGGTCCTGCCGGTTCATCACTTCGATGGTGCCCTCATTGCCGCAAACCTGTTCGCCGTAGCCGTAATGATCGTTGCCGAAAAAGCAACTGTAGTTGATGTGGAAGTTGTCGCCGTACTCGTAAATGGCGCTGAGGGTGTCGGGCACGTCGCGGTCGTCGTGCCAGCGGTAAATGCCGCCCGAGGCCACGCAGGTCTTCGGTGTGGTCCGGTTGAGCATGAAGTTGACGATGTCGGTCTGGTGCACCAGCAGGTCGGTGGAAATACCGCCGGAATAGTCCCAATAGAGGCGCCACTGGAAGTAACGCTCCGGGCTCCAGCTTCGCTTGGGCGCGCTTCCCAAGAAGCGATTCCAGTCGGTGTTTGCCGGCGTGGCTTGTGGCGGGATCGTGTATCGCCATGCCGGGTCGTTGGGCAGTGAGTTGCGGTACCAGAAAGCGCGCACATATTGCACCGGGCCGACCATGCCCTGGTCGATCAGTTCCTTGGCCTTTTTGTAGAGCGATGAACTGCGGTTCTGCGTGCCCACCTGCACCACTTTGCCCGACTGCTCCCATGCGCGCACAATGTCGAAGCCTTCCTCGATGGTGTGCGCCAGCGGCTTTTCGATATATACGTGCTTGCCCGCCTGCAGCGCCGCCACGGTCATATCGCGATGCAGGTGTTCTGGCGTCATGATGAACACCGCATCCACGTTGCGGTCTGCCAGAAGGTCGTGATAATCCACGTACGCGGCGGGCTCATTTCCCCAAATGGTTTTCATGCGATCCTTGGCGCGCGCCATGTAGCCCTGATAGGTATCGCACAGGGCGGTGATCGTGACATCGTTGGGCGCGGCCGTGTGCAGCCATTGCAGGGCCGCGTAACCGCGCGTGCCCACGCCGATCCAGCCGATGTTGATCTTTTGATTGGCGCCGCGCGCCGAAATGAGGGCGGGACCGGCGGCTAGCGCGGCCGTCTTCAGAAAATTGCGCCGGTTGACTTCAGCGGACATGGATCGAACCTCTCGGATGAATTGGCGCTTTTTATGATATCAAGAGGCGCGCACGCGGCTGGCGAAGTCAGATATCCATGGAGCAAGTTGGCATCACAGCGCCCCCTCGGGGGACACTGCCCCGTCTGCCGGGTAGTCGAATGGATTTGCCGAGAGCCGAACCACGGGCGGCCGGCGCGGACCCGAGCGTCCGCCCCACACTCAAGCAGCGCTGGCTGCGCCGGAGGCTCGCGACGCCGCCAACTTCGCGCTGCCGGCGGGCCTGCCAGAGGGAGGCAAAAGCGACAATGCCGAGTACGCTGCCTTGATTTTGACAACCAGATCGGGACCGAACGTTTCCACCAGTTGGAGAAAAGCAGCCACCGGCTCCCGCGCTTCCTTCAACTGGGAAACAGCCTCAGGCAATCCCGGCCGTCCCACAGCTTCGGCTGCGCTCTCCACCGTGCCGAGCGAGATACTCGTATAGCCAAAGACGCCATCCGAGTTCCATGGTCCCATGCGGCGCACATCCGGTCCGAAGCGTCTTTCCAGGCGCTGCAGATCGTCTTCCGGAATAACGATGGTATTCATGCGGCGTTACCCCCGGCTCTGCGCGTCCTTTCAGCCTGGAACCGAAACTGGTGCTGCCACAAGCTCCAGGCCGAAGTGACCGTGCGAATCACTTCCTCGTTATTGAACGGCCTCGCCAACACATGGTAGCCGCCCAGGTTGAGAACCTCGGCCCACATTCGCTCGTCGGCGCCGCGCGAGGTCACGATCACCGGCGGCGGCGCCGGCAGGCGGTCCGCGAAGTCCAGCAACTCCTTCCACGAGCCCGACGCCAAGTCATGCTCGCAGATCACAATCGCGATGCGGCCCTGCTGCAAAACGCTCTTCGCCGCCGAGATCGTACTTCTGGCTGTCATGGTGAACGCCAGATCGGGATAGAGCGTCCGTCTGGGGGTGGAAAAAATGTCTTGCAGGAGGAAGTGGTCTTCCTCAGCCGAACTCACGGAAAGCACGGCGATGGTGTGCGCTGCGGGTTTGCGAATTGATCCAGGGGTTGTCATCGGTCACTACTTTCGGTCGCAAGCGGTCTCGCCATTCACGATAGTTCTATGAGTTCTGATAACTTCGGGACTGTATTAAGATTAAGCCAAGTTAATGAGGACCGCAAGAGTAACTTTGGCTAATCTAATGGCCCTTTTGGATCATGTGGACCGGGTTGCCCTCTAAGCCGAATTCCTTCGGTTTTGAGCACCGGCCCACGGACATCGTCGTCAACCGCCGTTTTTTGAGCGAATGCCATGGTTTGGGCAGCGGCCCCGTCAAACAACTCCGGTGCCCGACTGCGGCACCGCTTCCATAACCGGCGACATCAGCAACCCCTTTTCCTTCAGCCCCGAGAGCGCCAGACCGTAGCGGCCGCGGATGCCGGTCTTTTCGAAGATATGCTTCAAGTGGATCTTTACGGTACCGATGCGGATGCCAAGCTCGCTGGCGATGTCCTTGTTCTTGAGTCCGCGCTCGACCAGTTCCATGACCTCGAGCTCCCTGCCCGTCAGCGGTGAGCGGGCGGCGCGATAGGGCCGTTCCCTCTCCCACATCATGGAATCGTCCATCCAGGAACCGCCTGCCGCCACGGCGCGCACGCAAGCCATCACCGAATCCAGCTTGGAAGTCTTACGAATGACGCCCGCCGCCCCGGCTTGCAGGATGCGCAAAGCCTCGGATTCCGACAGCGACGCGCCCCACACAATCACCGCCGGCCGCTGATCCATCTGGCGTAATGTAAACAGCCAATCGAGCACGGCATGGATGCCGAGCGCCTTGTCCACCAGCAATAGGGCCGGCCGCAACTCCCGCACGGAGTCCATGCCGTCCGCCAGAGTGCTTTCCGCCGCGACAACGCGCAACTCCTCTGTCGATTCCAAAAGGCCCCGCAGACCTTCTATGGCAATCGGCTCTGTATCGCAAACCGCAATGGTTACCAAGAAATCCCCTTTGCCGGCATGGATTTGCCACGCCTCAAGTTTCTTTATCGGCGCAAACGGCTGAAACCTTTACCGGATGGTTCGGCGTGTCTCCGGCGGCAGAGCAAGCCGCTTTTCGCCGGAGTCGGGCGCTGCCGCACGCCGGCCTCGTGTCAGATCAGCCAAGATAAAGGTTTAGTGGCGGTAGGGAAAAGGGGATCTCACAAATTAACAAGCGTGCTGCCAAGCCGATATTCCGCCAGATCGAGCCAGCGGTCGCTGATGGTGTTTTGCACAAATACGGCCCGCTCGGCCCGGAAGCGGCGCCCGCCGCGGAACTCCTGCCACCGCCGCTTGGCCAGTTCGAGCACGTCCGCAATGGCCTGGTGGGGAAGATCCTGCGCCAGGGTCACATGAGGGTGGTAGGCGAACGGCTCCTTAAAAGCCAGCGAGTTGGCATTCATCGCCTCGTGTATGTCGCACAATTCCGCAGCACCGGCGCCAACTTCGAGGTAAATCACGTCGGTGACCGGAAATGTCCTGATTCCGGTCAGTTCCACATCAAAGGGGGCGCGGCGCTCAAGCGTGCTGCAAACCTCGGCCCAGGCCTGCCGCCACTCGCCCGTCAAGGGGCGCGGCGGCAACAGACTGACGTGAGCGCGAGGATCGTCGTGAGGCACCAGTTCGCGCCGCAGTTGATCGAGAAACTCCCCGAGCGGAGCCGGAATGTAGGTGACCAAGGCGAAGACGTTCAGCCATTCTTCGGCCGGGACGTGGCCCGGCGGCCCGTTCGGATCAAAACTCATTGCCTCTCACCATTCTAGAGGGTTTGCGGGCCCGATTGTGCGCCCTCGCACGCAACTCGCGTCCGGCGCGGATCCTGATACCCTCAAGAAGATGCCGCCCGCCGACGATCCCAATCCTCTTCTATCGCCTGAGTTTCGCGTGCCGTTCGACCGTATCCGCGCCGAACACGTTGCCCCGGCCACGGAAGAGCTCCTGCACCAGGCACGCAAAAGTCTGGAAGCGGTAGCGGCCCCAGGCGGCCCGCGCACCTTCGCCAATACCCTGCGGAGTCTCGACGAATTGTCCGAGCCGCTCGAATATGCCATCGGCGTGGTGCGCCATCTGGAGGCCGTCGCCACCTACCCGGAGCTGCGAGCCGCCTATAGCGCCGCGCAGCCGCAAGTCAGCGCCTTTTATTCCAGCATCCCGCTCCATGCAGGCCTTTGGCGCGCCGTGCAGGATTTTGCCGCGACCGACGAAGCAGGCCGCCTGGAAGGCGAGCGGCGGCGCCTGCTCACCAAGACCATCGACAACTTCCGGCGTCACGGCGCGAACCTGGACCCGGAAGGCAAGAAACGGCTGGAAGCCCTGGATGTGGAACTGACCCGGCTCACCATCAGGTTCGCCGAAAACGTGCTCGATTCCACCAACGCCTTCGAGCTGATCATCGCCGATCCTGCCGGGCTCGCCGGCTTGCCTCCCACCGCCGTGGCCGCCGCCCGCGAGAGCGCCGCGCGCAAAGGCCGCGAGGGCTGGCGCTTCACCCTGCATGCACCCGATTATTTCGCGGTGATGACTTACCTGGACGATGCCGCCGTCCGCCGCCAGGTGTATGAAGCCTACACCGTGCGTGCCACCGAGGCCGGGCTCGACAACCGCCCGCTCATCGCGCGCATTCTCGAGGTGCGCAGCGAGAAGGCGCGTCTGCTGGGCTACAAAGACTTCGCCGACCTGGTGCTGGAAGATCGCATGGCGCACGATGGCGCGCACGCGCTCACCTTCCTCGACGATCTGAAAGTGAAGACCGAGGCTCGTTTCCGCGACGAGAATCGCGAGCTGCTCGAATTCCGGCGGTCCATCGAAGGCCCCGCCGCCCCCGAACTGGCGGGTTGGGATGTGGCCTACTACGCGGAAAAGCAGCGCGCCGCGCTTTACGATTTCGATGAGGAGGCCCTGCGGCCGTACTTCCCCCTGGAACAGGCGGTGGCGGGATTGTTTGAGCTGGTGCAGCGCCTGTACGGCCTGCGCATCGAGCCGCAAGCCGGCACGCCGGTTTGGGACGAAGCCGTCCGTTACTACAACGTCCACGACGAAAACGGCGAATTCCTGGGCGGCTTCTACACCGACTGGTTCCCGCGCGAAAACAAACGCGGCGGCGCCTGGATGGATGCGTTGCTCACCGGCGGCCCGGACGGCGCGAAATTCCGCCCGCATCTGGGCCTGGTCTGCGGAAACCTGACGCCGCCGGTGGGCGGCAAGCCGGCGCTGCTCACGCACCGCGAAGTGGAAACCATCTTTCACGAATTCGGCCACCTGCTGCACCACCTGCTGAGCCGCGTGGAAGCACGCGGTCTGGCCGGCACCAACGTCGCCTGGGATTTCGTCGAGCTGCCGTCGCAGATCATGGAGAACTGGTGCTGGGAGCGCGAATCGCTCGATCTGTTCGCGCGCCACTGGGAAACCGGCCAGCCGGTGCACGACGAACTATTTCAAAAGATGAAGCGGGCGCGCACCTTTCGCGCCGCCAACGCCCAGATGCGGCAGCTCGGATTCAGCTATATCGACCTGCTGCTCCACGTGCAGTACTCGGCCGAGCGCGATGGCGACGCGGTAGAGTACACGCGCCGCATCTTGCAGGAGTTCAGCCCGGCCCCACTCCCGCCCGCCCATGCAACCATCGCGGCTTTCACGCACTTATTCGCCAGCCCTGTCGGCTACGGCGCAGGTTACTACTCCTATAAGTGGGCCGAGGTTCTGGAAGCTGATGCGTTCACCCGCTTCCGCGAACACGGCATCTTCAGCCGCGAAGTCGGCGGTGAATTCCGGCGCCACATCCTCTCCCGCGGCGACAGCGCCGACCCCGCCGAGCTATATCGCGCCTTCATGGGCCGAGACCCCGATCCGCAAGCGCTGCTGATCAGGAACGGGCTGGCGAGGTGAGGGAGGCGACGTGGCGGGGTTCCCGACCGTGCCGCGAACGCGCCTGCATCTCAGTGGATCTCCGCTCATATTGGAGACTGCCCGCGCGCTCAAGGGGCTCGGCCGACGAGGCGGAAGACCCGTGTCACGGCTGAGGAAGTGGTTTAAGATCAGAAGAGCACGGAATGTCGGGCCGTATGGCAGCGAATCCTGAGATATTCAAGGTGACGACCGAGCAGGGCGAGCGAAGGGACTCCCGCGCGGTGATCGGAGAACATGCGTCGGGCGAGCTTTTTTTGGGGGTGGTCGGTCACGCAGGGTCCGGCACCAGCGAGGTAGCCACATCCCTTGCACGGCTGTTGGAAGATGGCAATCTTGGTGGTGAACCCTTCGACGTGGAGATCTTGAAGGCCCGAGATGTCATTATTTCGTGGGCCCGTAAGAATGGCCGAGCCGTTCCCAGTTCGTTTGACACAATAGCTTCGGTCAGGGAGCTGCAAAATCTCGGGGACGCAATGCGCGCCGCAAAGACGCGCGAAGGCCCGCCGGATTTTGCTGTTATCGCGCGTCGGCTAGCACTTCGTATTCGCAAAACACGCGCAGCGAAGACGAACGTCTCTAGCGAAGGGATAGACCCGATCTTACCCGACGGTAAGCGCCGGGCGTATATTCTCGATTCGATTCGCCACCAAGGCGAAGTTGAATTTCTGCGGCGATTGTATACCGATGCCTTTATACTTGTTGGGGTGGTGTGCGAGGAAGACCGGCGTCGATCCCGCCTCGGAAAGAAGTACTCGGACGCCGGGGACAAAGCGGCCGAGTCGTTCATGAAGCGCGACTCGGACGCTGACGAAAAACACGGCCAACACGTCTCGCGGGCATTTCACCTTGCAGACTTCTTCGTCGACAACACCGAGGATCGCTTACTGCGGGATCAACGTCCAAATCCTGCCTGGGAAATCAATGAGCACCTGTCGCGGCTGGTGAAAATCCTGACGCACGTTGAACTCGTTCGCCCGACCGTCCCAGAAACTGCGATGTATCATGCGTATGGCGCCCAAATGAGGAGCGCATGCCTCTCGCGGCAAGTGGGCGCAGCGCTGGTCGACGCGACGGGCAACTTGATCGCCACAGGGACGAATGAGGTCCCGAAGGGCGGCGGTGGCGTTTACGGGCAGAGGTTTGATGACGGTTCTCTCGATGAACGCTGCGCTTACCGCGTTTCCGGCCCGAGGGAATGCACAAACACGCGCGAGCAAAACAGAATTATCCAGGAGCTCATACAGGACGTTCCCGAACTGAAAGCGCTTTCTGCAAATCGCAAGGAGGCCTTAGCGACCGAACTGCGCAAGACCAGGATCGGGCGCCTGCTGGAGTTCAGCCGTGCGGTTCACGCCGAGATGAATGCAGTTCTCTCCGCAGCGCGGCAGGCCATTTCGCCGGTTGGAACACGGCTGTTCGTGACGACGTTCCCGTGCCACAACTGCGCGCGGCAGTTGGTTGCTGCTGGTGTAGACGAGGTCCAGTACATCGAACCGTACCCGAAGAGCCAAGCTCTCCTGTTCCACAACGACTCCATTCAGCTCGAGGCTGCCGAATGGAAGCCGCCTAGTCGGGGTGGAGAGAAAGTCTGGGTCCATCCGTTCTCGGGAGTAGCCCCACACATGTATGATCGGGCTTTCATCAAAGATCGACCACTCAAAAACGAGACCACAGGTGCAATGGAATTCGGGAGCCCGGACTGGGGCACCCAATGGGACGTCAGGCGGATAAGCTACGTCCAGCTCGAAGCGCAGTTAGCCAAAGAGGACGCCGATGTCGAATGACGGCAAACGCCCGCTACTGTTGGTTGTAAAGCCGGAGCGCCAGACGAGCCCTCGGCCGCAGGATTTTGTCGAGCCGGTTCAGGAGGCGCTGTTTCCCAGCCCAAACAAAGCGCTGGCGGTGTTCGTAGCGGTTCCCGAGATCACAGAAAACGAATTCACTGTCGCGTTGGAGTCTTCGCGCCCGACATTCGTTCTTGAGCTCCGAGCGTGCCCTCGGTTCGACGTTGGCCGCCTCAATCGCCGAGAGGCGTTTCAACGGTTTCAGAACGTGAATGCCCAATATGTGGATGTAAGCTCATGCGCACCCAGTTCGGGCGAAATTGACGTCATACTAACTTTGCGAAACGTTCTGGCCCAACTGCGTGTCCCCGGCCCCCTTATGTTCCTGCTGGACTCTTCCTCTGGCGACCTCGCCGACGAAATCACCAGGACTCTTGTAGACGTTTCGGCGGAGAACTGGGACATTTGCCGGGTTCCCTCATATCAGCCTTTGCGGCCCGTCGCCGCAACCCGTTAAGTTGAGCAAGTCGGGGACGCTACGTTCTCCGGCCGCGAGGTCGGCGGATTCCGCCGACACACCCGACCCGCGGACCCCTCGAAACCGCATCGCCTTCCGTGGTCGAGATCGGGATTTGCGCGCCGCTCGTTTGTAACGCCGCGCCTGGGCGCCCTCCCGCGCGCAGGTTACGCCGCCGCCTTACTTCTTCTCTTTCCCTTTATTCAAGACAATCAGGTTATCAGTGACGGAAAATACATTCGGTACGGCGTTGGCGCGCGTCCTGATGAGCGTGTCATCAAGCTGATTGTCTACCACGCCATCCAGCGTCACGTGTCCGTTCTCCACAATGATGTGAATCGATGGCAGCGCCTGATACCCATAGCGGGTTCCGATCTCGGGGTCGCCATAGATGGCTCGAGCCTCGGCGCGGCGTATCTGCCAATCCATGGGAGATAGCGGAAGCACCCTGATCTCATTGACCACGCTGGTCACACCGGGAATGTGCTTGACCGCGTTTTCGGCATCGGACTCAATATCCCACGGAGGCTCGGGAGGGCACACCCCGCGCAGCGTGACGACACCGCCGTTCAACTGAAAGGTGAGGTCGTCAAAGATCGAGTAGTACGGCAACATCAAGAGGTTATGGCGGATCTCGCGCGCCAGTTGCGTTTCATTTGGGGGGCCTGAGGTAAAGACGTCATTGTGTTTCGGTTTCTGGTTATTCGCCTGATCGGCCAGTCCGGATGCTACCGACAGCAGAGCGATGATTACAAGTGAAGGCAGCTTCTGCATCGTCATTCCTCCTGTTGTGTGAGATGCGAAAGCCGCGAGCGGGTTTCGCGCGGCTAGAATCCCAAAGTTGAGCTGTGCCCGATGTCACATTCCTTTTCCAAAGGGCCCAGACGCCGAAACGGCCAGCCTCACGAGGTTTCACCCCTGGGACCGCTGCGCTCAAAGCCGTGGATCGCTGGAAAATAAGGGGGTTCGGTGGCTTGTCCGCCAATGACTCTGTCCCCCAATGGCTCAAAAGGACTAAGAACCGCAAAAGGCTTTCGGGCGTCAAAATAGATGAAGGCCACAGAGACTCTAGTGAGCGCTTCGTGGCCGGGAGGCAGCGAAATGGAACGCTACGCGGTCCAACAGTGGTTTCGACGAGGAGTGTCGCTGGTGTGTGTTTTGGCCATGATGGGGCTTGGAGCCGTTGTGCTGGCGCAGGGGCCCGCAGCTCCGCCTGCGCCCCCGCCTCCGGCTCAGGCCCAAGCGGCGGCTTTGGCTCCCCAGCAACTGGATGACCTGGTTGCGCCCATCGCACTCTATCCGGATCCCCTGTTGGGACAGGTGCTGGCTGCCTGTACCTACCCCGTGGAACTGGTGGAAGCGGAACAGTGGCTGCAGGCCAACAGCAACCTGCAGGGCCAGCAGTTGATGGATGCCGCGCGTCAGCAGAATTGGGATGCCAGCGTGCAAGCGCTGGTGGCCATGCCGGACGTGCTGGCAAAGCTCACCGAGAACGTCCAGTGGACTACGGATCTGGGCAACGCCTTCCTGGCGCAACAGGCCGATGTGATGGGGGCCGTGCAGCGCATGCGCGAGCGCGCCCAGGCGAACGGCAAACTACAATCCACGCAGCAAGAGACGGTGACTACCCAGGACCAGGGCGGGCAATCAGCAATCGAAATTGAGCCGGCCAATCCCCAGGTGATCTACGTCCCCACCTACGACCCCTACTATGTTTGGGGGCCTCCAGCCTGGGGATTCTATCCGCCGCTCTATTATCCCGACTACGGATATGGGTTCGGACCCGGCATCGACATCGGGCTGTGCTTCGGCGGTTGGGGCGGCTGGGGCTTTGGCGGCTGGGGTTGGGGCTGGGGCCCGAACTGGTTCGGCGGTGGCCTATTCATCAACGCCGGCTTTTTCAATCATTATGGATTCCACGGTTACGGTTTTCGCAACGGATTTCAGGGGAGAACGGCATGGATGCACGATCCCGCTCATCGGCTCGGCGTAGCCTATCCAAACAGCCGGCTCAATAGCCGGTTCGGCGGTGCTTCGCAAGCTTCGCGCATGGCCGCAGGGCGGTCCGGAAACTGGCACACGTTCGGCGCTGGTAACGCCGGGAATCGGAACTCGTTCCGGGGAGGCACGGCTCAAGCGGGCGCGCGAAGCTTCGGCGCCACGCGAGGCTCCTCGGGCTGGCAGCACTTCCAGGGCCAGCAGGGCTATCGGGGCTCCGCGCAAAGCTATCGGGGCTCCGCGCAAAGCTATCGGGGTTCCGCGCAAGGCTATCGGGGTTCCGCGCAAAGCTATCGCGGCTCCGCCCAAAGCTACCGCGGCTCCGCCCAAAGTTATCGGGGCTCCGCGCAAAGCTACCGCGGCTCCCCGCAGCGCTCCTTCGGGTCGGCGCCTCGTATGTCCGCTCCCAGCTACCGCGGTGGCGGTGGCTTCCGGAGCTACGGCGGCGGTTCGCGCAGCTCCAGCGGCGGAGGCTTCCACGGTGGCGGCGGTTCGCGCAGCTCCGGTGGCGGCGGCTCCCACGGTGGTGGTGGCCACGGCGGCAGAAGGTAGTTGCCACAGCCACGGGGCAAGACGCCAACGGGCACCCTTAGGCAATTCCAGCTACTCCGGGCTCAAGAAGCTCAGAGCGTTGTCACCCTGTTCCACCACGCGGGTGCGCCGCAGGGAGCCGAAGGCCTCGGGCACGGCGACCCGGACGGAATGCTGCGCGATGACGAGCGGGGGCGGCGTGGCGGATAGCAGCTCAAGCGCCGCGGTCAATTCGCGGTCTAGAGTGTAGGGCGGGTCCAGAAATACGATGGCGGCGGGAAAGCGCCCGAGCGACAGCAGCGCGGGGCCGGCAATCACCGAAGAGCGCACCTCCAGATCGAGCGCGGCCAGGTTCTGCCGCAGCACCTGGAGGGCGGCGCGGCTGCGTTCCAGAAACCAGGCATGGGCAGCGCCGCGGCTGAGCGCTTCGATGCCGACGGCACCGGTTCCGGCATAAGCGTCAAGGAACGTCGCGCCCCGAATGCGCGGCGCCAGGATATCGAATAGCGTCTCGCGCAGGCGGTCGGACGTGGGCCGCGTCGAGCCGCCGGGAATGCCCGCGATCCGGCGCGAACGGAGATCTCCAGCGATGACGCGCATCAGCCCACCGTTACCAACCCGTACCGCCGCTGCCAGTGGTCGCGGATATACGCCACCGCGCGGCGCAGGTCCTCTTCGGCGGGCGGCCTCGCCACGAAATCGACCGCCTCGCGCCGCGCGATTTCCAGAATCTCCGCATCGCGCAGAATGTTGGCCACGCGCAGCGCCGGCAGCCCCGATTGCTTGGTGCCGAAGAATTCGCCCGGCCCGCGCAACTTCAGGTCGATTTCCGAAATATGGAAACCGTCGGTGGAATCGACCAGCGTGCGTATCCGTTCGCGCGCGGCGTCGTTCATCTTCTCCGTCACCAGAATGCAGTAGCTTTGTGCCGCGCCGCGGCCGACGCGCCCGCGAAGCTGGTGGAGTTGCGCCAGCCCGAAGCGCTCCGCCTGTTCCACCACCATGACGCTGGCGTTGGGAACGTCCATGCCGACCTCGATCACCGTGGTCGATACCAGAATCTGGATGCGGCCCTGCTTGAAGCGCTGCATCACGTCTTCCTTTTCGTCGCCGCCCAGGCGGCCATGCATCAGGCCCACGGCGAGATCGGGGAAGACCTCGCGCGACAGGTGCTCGTACATTTTCTGCGCCGCCTTCATGGCCTGGGTTTCCGATTCTTCGATCACCGGGTAAACCACGTAAGCCTGGCGGCCCTCCGCTATCTGGCGCGTGAGGAAGCTGTAAACCTGCTCGACGCGGTTGGCGGTGGCGTGTTTGGTGATGATCGGCTTGCGGCCGGGCGGCAGCTCGTCGATCACCGAGACGTCCAGGTCGCCATAGAGAGTCATAGCGAGCGTGCGCGGAATCGGCGTGGCGGTCATCACCAGCACGTCCGGCTGCGCGCCTTTTTTCACGAGCTGGAGCCTTTGCAGCACGCCGAATCGGTGTTGCTCGTCGATGACAGCGAGGCCCAGGCGGTGGAATTCCACGTCCTTTTCAAGCAGCGCGTGGGTGCCTACCACCACCTGCGCGAGGCCGGCGGAAACCAGTTGCTTCAGCTTCTCTTTTTCGCGGCTGGTGAACGATCCGGTCAGGAGCGCGGTGACATATCCCAACGGAGAGAGAATCTGGCGAAAATAAAACGCGTGCTGCGCGGCAAGGATTTCGGTGGGCGCCAGCACGGCCACCTGGTAGCCGTTTTCAATGGCGATCACCGCCGCTTCGGCCGCCACGATGGTCTTGCCGCTGCCCACATCGCCTTGCAGCAGGCGGTTCATGGGATGCGGCTGGCGCATATCGGCGGCGATCTCGGTGATGACACGCTTCTGCGCGCCGGTGGGTTTGAACGGCAGCATCCGCTTGACGCGCTCGCGCACGCGCTCGTTGATTTCGAAAGCGATGCCGGTAACCGTGCGCGCCTTGCCGCGCTTCAGCGCCACGCCGCACTCCAGCCAGAAGAATTCCTCGAAGATCAGCCGGAACTGCGCCGGCGAGCGGAAGGCGTTGAGCAGGCGCAGGTCGGAATCGGGTGGCGGGAAGTGCACGTCGCGGATGGCGGTCGCGCGGTCGGGCAGCTTGAAGCGGGCGCGCAGGTGCTCGGGCAGCGGATCGTCAAGCGGTCCCAGCGCCTCAAGAATGCGATGCGTAATGGTGCGCAGCAGCCGTGTGGTGATCTTGGAGACCGCCTCGTAGATGGGTACCACACGCCCCACGTGGAGCGTGGCGTCGCCTTCGTCATCGCCGGACAGGATTTCAAACTCAGGGTGCAGCATGGTGAGCTGGCCGGAGTAAGTATCGAACTCGACCTTGCCGAACAGCGCTACCTTCATGCCTTCCGCCAGCACATTCGCCAGGTAGCCGCCGTGGAACCATTTGCCCACCAGGATGGCGCGCGAGGAATCGCTGAAGCGGGCTTCGAACATCCCCAGGTTGCGGCGGCGGAAGCCGGAAAGCTTGGCCGAGCTGACGCTGGCAATCACCGTGGCCATCTCGCCCGGCGCCAGTTGGGCGATGGTCTTCATGTTGCTGCGGTCCTCGTAGCGGAACGGCACGTAGCCAAGCAGGTCTTCGACGGTGGTTAGACCCTTGGCTTCGAGCAGCGCGGCCCGCGCCGGACCGATGCCCTTGACGTAGGTTAGGGAAGTAGCGAGATCCATGCGGGTCTCGAACCCAGTGTACACTGCCGCGGGAGGAAGGCCCTGGTTGCCACCGCGCGGCGGGTTGGCGCAATCTTCGCGTCTGCACCCCACGCCACGCCCCGGTCTCCGTTATACTTTGAGATTCATGCCTGGACTGCTGGAGGGCAAGCTTGCCCTCGTCACCGGAATCGCCAACAGATGGAGCCTGGCTTACGCGATCGCCCAGGCATTTGCGCGCGAAGGAGCCACGCTGGTGCTCACCTATCTCGGCGAGCGGCAGAAGGTGGCGATCGATGAGCTGGCGCCGGACCTCAACGTGGCGCTGATTCACCCCTGCGACGTCACCAAGGACGAGGAACTGGCGGCGCTCACCGAAGCGCTCGCTCGCCTGGCACGGCCGCTCCACGCGGTGGTGCACAGCCTGGCCTTCGCCAACCGCGAAGATCTGACGCGGCCGTTCGTCGAGACCGGCCGTGCCGGTTTCCTGCTGGCGCAGGAAGTGAGCGCATATTCGCTGGTGGCGCTGGCGCGGGCGGTGATGCCGGCCATGACCGAGGGTGGCTCCATCTCCACGCTCACCTACCTGGGAGCGCAGCGCGTTGTGCCGAATTACAATGTAATGGGCGTGGCCAAGGCGTCGCTGGAAGCTGCCATGCGATATCTGGCGAGCGAATTGGGCGAGCGCAACATTCGCGTCAACGCCATTTCGGCCGGGCCGGTGAAGACGGCTTCGGCGCGGGCCATCAAGGGGTTTTCCGGCATTCTGGAAGCCGCGGCGCGCAACCCGCTGCGGCGCAATACCGATCCGGCCGAGGTGGCCGACTCCGCCGTGTTTCTGGCCAGCGCCCTGGCCCGCGGCGTCACCGGTAACGTGCTGTTTGTCGATTCGGGAATGCAGATCATGGGATTCTAAATGAAAGTCGAAGTGGTTCTCACCGAAGCCGACCTCGCGCAGGAGTTCACCGAGGCTTTTGAAGCGCGCGATTTGCCGGAAAAGTTCTTCTACTGGTTTCCGCGCTCGGCGGCGGATTGGGCCGTGCTGGCGGCCGACCCGGACCTTTACGGCGGCCTGGCGGCGACCTGGAAGGAGCTGGGGTCGGGCGCCTGGGAGATGGCTTCACACTTCCACGGCCGCGTGCCCGTCATCAGCTTCGGCGCCGGCGACGGAGCGCACGACGCGCTGCTGCTGGGCGCCTTGAAGGATTCCGGCTGCGAGTGCCTCTACTTCCCGGTGGACGCAAGCCAGAGCCTGCTGGAAATGGCGGCGGCCAAGGCCGAGGACAACGATATCGAAACCACCTGCATCAAGGCCGATATTTCAAGCCCCGTGCACCTGGTCTACGCCGCCGACGCGGCCGAGCCGCCGCGCCTGTTCGTGCTCTCCGGCAACACCCTCAGCTCGCTCGATCCGATGGTCGAGATCCGCTACCTGGCGCAGTGCATGAAGCCCGGCGACCGGTTGATGATCGACGGCGAAATCTACCACGCGGAGCAAACCATGGAGCGGAACACACGGCCCGCGGTGCGCAACTTCATCTGGGCGCTGCTCGAAAGCGTGGGTATCCAGCAGTCAAACGGCGAGATTCGATTCAACCAGAAACACGACGAGCGCCACGAAGGCCTGCATTTGATCACCCGCTACTTCCGCGCTGAGACCGATCTTTCCGCCACCGTGGTGAGCCAGAGCATCGCCCTCCAGCGCGGGGAGCATATCGGGCTCAACTTCCAGTATGCTTACACTCCGGAAGCCTTCCGCTGGCTGCTGGCCGAACACGGCGGGCTGGACCTGATGCGGGTGCATGTGTCGCCCGACGGCCGGTTTCTGACTGCGGTCTGTAAGAAATAGCGGCACCGCGCCGCCAACTGTGGAAAAATGCCCGGCTCGGCCAATGGTGTGCGGCCGAGCCGGTAATAATTGAAAGCCCGATCTCGACGCGTGAGTGGGCGCAATTAAAGACTAACCGCACTGGGAGGCACAAACAAGGCTAAGTTCCGATACAGCAGTTTCATAACACTAGATATGAACCAATGGCCGGTGGTTACTAGTCTGCGGAACGTTCGCGGCGCGGCGGTGCGGGGCCGAATCAGCCGCTCCTTTTTTTATCCACCACCCAAAGTTCGCTCGAACAACGCCAGAATTCGCTTGTATTCATCGGCCCAACTGCTTGGCTCCACGAATGCGTGGTTTTCGACCGGGTAGACGGCAAGCTCCCAATTCTCCTTGCGCAGTTCGATGAGTCGCTGCACCAGGCGCACGGTATCGTGGAACTCGACGTTGGTATCTACCATGCCGTGGCAGATGAGCAGCGCGCCCCTCAGCCCTTCGGCGAAGAAAATAGGCGATGAGCGCCGGTAGGCTGTGGGATCGCTCTGCGGCAGGTTGAGGATGTCCGAGGTGTAGCCCTGATTGTAGAGCGCCCAATCGGAAACCGGCCGCAGCGCCGCGCCGGCGGCGAAGGTGTCACTCTGGGTGAACATGGCCATCAGGGTGAGAAAGCCGCCGTAGCTGCCGCCCCACAGGCCGATTTTCCTGGGATTGACGCCCTGCCGGGTCACCAGGTATTTGCCAGCGTCGGTGATGTCGTCCAGGTCCTTGCCGCCCATGTGCTCGTAGATCGCGGTGCGCCAGTCGCGGCCGTAGCCGGCCGAGCCGCGGTAATCGACGTCGATGACGATGAAACCGCGCTCCATCAGCAGGTGGTCGAACAGATACTCGCGGTAGTAAGTGGAACTCCACCAGCGGTCCACGTTCTGCAGGTATCCGGCGCCATGCACGAACACCACGCCGGGGCCGCCCTTGCGAAAATGGGCCGGCTTGAACAGGCGTGCCGGCACCTCGACGCCGTCGCGCGCGGTGAACGTGATAATCGGAACATCGAGCCAGGGGTAGGCGGCGAAATCGGGCGCCGGCGACGTGGTCAGGCGCAGCGGCTTCGCGCCCTGCCGGTTCTCCTGCACGTAGAGATCGGGCGGCTGGTTGGTGTAGGAATAGACGTCGGCGATCCAATGCTCGTCGGGCGAAACCGTGGTGGTGTGCTTACCGGGCGGGCCGGTGAGACGGGTGAGCTCGCCGCCTTCGCCACTCATCTCGTAGAGATGGTTTTCGTAAGGCGAATCCTTGTTTGCCGTGATATAAAAATGCGATTTATCGGGCGACTGGCGCATCGCCAGCACTTCCCAGTTGCCTGAGGTGAGGGCACGCGGCTCGCCGCCGTCCCAGGCCACCGCGTAAAGGTGCGAATAGCCTGTGCGCTCGGATTGGAAGTAAACTTCGCGGCCGTTTTTCATCCAGCCCAGGGTGAATGCGCCGGGGCCGCCGATCCAGGCGTCGTCATGGTCGTGCGCCAGCACCCGCGTCTTGCCGGTAGCGGGATCCAGGGCAAAGATCCAGCGGTCTTTGTTATCGGCGGCGCGGCCCAGCAGCGCGGCCTTGGAGCCATCCTCGCTCCAAACGGGCACCGAAAGGTAAACCTCGCGTTCCGCCGGTCCGGCGGCGTGCGGACCGCGCCCTCCATGTTCCGGGTTAGGAGTGGGCGGCGCGGACCCAGGCGCGGCTGGCGCGGCTTTCTGGCCGTGGTCCACCCACTTCATCTCGCCCGACACGGCGTCGAACACCGCCAGGCGCCGGCGTGCCAGCGTGTCGCCGACGTTCGGACGGCCGCGGACATCTTCGGTATAAGCGGTGTCGGTGATCCAGTCGGGCACCGTGGTGCTCTTTGCGCCAGAGGCTTCCACCAGGGCGGCGATCACGTATTTTTCATCGGGCGAAAGCTGCAGCGCCACGACCGACTGGTGCGCCTCCAGCGTGAATGGCTTGCGCGGGTGCTCCCGCTTGCGTTTGGCCTCGGCCTCGTCGCGCCGCGCGGCGCGCTCGCGGACACTTTCGAAAAGCTCTTTCTGCTCCTTCTTCAGGGCTTCCTGGCTGGCGCTGGCGGGCTTTTGCTCGGCGGGAACTGCGGGCGGCGCAGCGCTACCGCGTCCGCCGCGCCCGCCAAAGCCGCCTTCGAAGCCCACTGGCGCCGAGGGTTGCGGTGCGCCGGCGGCACGAATGTCGGTCATCTGCTCCAGGTAGCCGGTGTCGAGCGACATCACGTAAAGATTGCCGCCACGCGTGAAATAGATGCGCTTGCCATCGGGCAGAAAATGCGGGTCGGTCTCGGCTTCGCTGGTGTTGGTGAGCTGGCGGACCTGTCCGTTGGTCGAGTCATAGAGGAACAGGTCGCCGTCGCGTGCGTAAACAGTGAGCCGCCGGTCGCGCGAAATGTCGCCATAGGCCGGCGGCGCCTGTTTCTCCTCCGCCTCGGTGAGCTTGCGCGGAAGCGAGCCGTCGCGCCCCACCTCGTAGGTGTCGAGCGGCGCATCCTGCTTGTCGCTGGCCTGCTTCCACTGGAAATAGATGCGTTGGTTGTCGTGTGACCAGCGGATCTCGGTGGGCTCGTAACCCACCAGCGCCGGGCCGCGCATGATGTTGTCGACCGTGAGCGGAAACTTCTCCGCCGTCCGGGCCTGGAATACGAACAGCGCCAGCGCGACGGGGATGAGGGTTTTGCGGATCAAGACTGCATCATATCGCAACCAGCCGGCTCGATTGGCCGGCCATGCGCCTCTTCACGGACATCTTCACGGCCCTCCCGTTGTCGCCGGACGAGGGGATGTCGCATACTGGAATTGGCGGCCGCGTCATGGCGAAGCCATCCATTTCCCCCGACACGGAGATCGTTGAGCAGGACCGTCTGGTTCCGCTGTATCGCGTCGTCCTGCTCGACGACAACGACCACACCTACGATTACGTCATCGAGATGTTGCAGAAGATTTTCGTCTTCAGCCTGGAAGAGGCTTATCGTCACGCCGAGGAAGTGGACCGCGCGGGCCGTACCGTGCTGATCACCTGCGAATTGCCGCAAGCCGAATTCGCGCGCGACCAGATCCAGTCGTACGGCCCGGATCTGCGCCTGCCGCGCTCGCAGGGCTCCATGTCGGCCGTGGTCGAGCCGGCCTGCTGATCGGCGTGGCGCAGGCATTCCCGCCGCGCATTCCCGCCGCGCCAGGACTGCTACTTCTTGGTGTCGTCGAAGGTGATGGTGGATTCGCCCGTGTACTTGTGGTAGTTGCGGAAATCGATGGTGTTGCGGGTGCACAGGTCGGAGCCGCGCTGGCACATCAGATTCTCCGAGTGAACCGGCAGCAGGTACCTTCTGGCGTCGCCCAGTTGCACGTACTCATAGTCGGTCGCGGTTTCCACATGGTCGGCGGGAAAGTCCGAGGGAAAACCGTAGGCCTGTTCCTCGATGCGCAGCACGCGCGAGGTCGACGGATCGATCCACACCGCTCCTTTATATGCCGGCGAATAGCGCTGCGACGATACGATGACGTTCCAGTGCGAGTGCGGGTGGTCCACGTTGAAATCGTAGACCTTGGCGTTGATGCCGGCGATGCGCGCGCTCTCGCGGAAGCGGAATTGGGCGTCGGTGGCCGGCGAGAAGAGGTCGACCAACAGAGTGCCGAATTCGCCCGTGGACCAGGCGCCGTCGGTATCTTTGAAGCTATCGCGCGGCTTGCCGTTCACCTTGATGTTGCGGTAGTCCTCTTTGCCGTGGTCGTAAACCACGGCGGCCGTAACCAGGTCGTCGGGCCGCCAGTTGGCTGGTCTGGTGTCGCTGCTATAGCGGGCGATGTCTTCCTGGCACATGTAATTGGGCAAGCCCTCGGTGAAGTCGAACGCAGCTCCGGCGGCCCTGCGGATCTGGTCGTCGCTCTGCCGCGGCCGAGCCTCCGGAACCGGCACCTCGTCCGCATCCCGGTAAACCGGGACGGGAGGCGGCACGGCGGCTTCGGCCGTCTCGGGCTGCGCGGCGGCAACGGGCTGCGTGGCAGCCGGCGGCGCATTGCCGCCCGTTCCCGCTTGCGCCGGCGGCTCTACTGGAGGCTCGGCGGCATGCTCGCGCGCCGCGTCGGCCGGCTTGCCGCGCCGCAGAACGGGCGGGCCAGGATCGTCGGCATCCGGCTTTGCGGGCGGCGGCGCCGCCTGGGTAGCGGACCCGGCCGCCTGCGCGGCCGCTGCGGAGGCATCCTTCGGATTGTCCTTCCAGGTGTCTACCGCGCCGCTGTCTTTGTCTTTGCTGGCCGCCGTTTGGGAGCCAGCGGCCTTCTCCCAATAGACATTCACCGCGATCAGGTAGCCCTTCTCATCCTCCGGGCCCTCGACGGACAATTGGTCCCCAACGGCGAACTGGGGATTCTTGATCTCTTCCCCGTTCTTGAAGAATTTGGTCTTTTCGTTGCGCTTGAAGTCAATTCGGCGATCGTCGTCGAGCGCGATGGTGATGGTCTTGTTATCCATCTGCCGCAACTTGCCGCGAAAGTTCGGCATCGGCTCGCCCTTGGTGCCGTTGGGATTCGTCTTGCTGCGGCCGATTGGAATGCTGGGGCCGCCGCCTCCCGGATAACCCCCCGGATACCCGCCAGGGTAACCTCCGGGTGGGTAGCCGCCGCCTGGGTAACCTCCCGGCGGGTAGACTTGCGCGCTTGCGGCACCGGCCGCCAGCAACCAGATGAGGAACAAACCGCCGGCCGTGTACGAAACGGCACTGCCGGCGTGAGACACACCACGGGCAGGCTGGAACTGTTCCATAACTAGATGTGATGCGGCGCGGCGGGCCGAGGTTACGCGCAGTTCCGGCCCGCGAAGTGCAATCAGCATCCCAAATCGCGGACTTCCTCGGCTAAAGTGAAGGTGAGAGATCCTGTGAACCCCCACCGGTTACTGGTCTTCGATGCCGACCGCGCCTTCCATGAGGTTCTAGCCTCCGTGCTGCGGCGTGACGGACGATCCATTCAGGACGCTTACGACCGCCACGAAGCGCTGGAAGCGCTGCGGCACTCCGCCTGCGATCTGGTACTGGCCGGTCCAGGCCGCAACGGCGACGAAGGGCTCAAATTGTTGCGGCGCATGCGCTCCATCCGCCCCGAGGCGAAAGTGATCCTGGCCGGCAAGCGCGATCCGGCCGGGGCGCTGGCGGCCATTCGCGGCCGCGCCTACTCCTACTTCCACAAACCGATTGCCGCCGGCCCGCTGGCCGATATAGTGCAACTGGCGCTCGATGCCACCGCTTGGCGCGACGACATCAAGGTTACTTCGGCCCGCCCGGAGTGGATCACCCTGGAGGTGCGCTGCAAGCTCGAAGCCGCCGAGCGCACTACCCAGTTTATCCGCGAAATGCTGGCGGACCTGGAGCCGCAAAAGGCCGAGGACGTCGCCGCGACATTCCGCGAGTTGCTCATCAACGCCATTGAACACGGCGGCAAGTCGGACGTGCAGAAGCGGGTGCGGGCTTCGCTGCTGCGCACCTCGCGCGCGGTGATGACCCACATCGCCGATCCGGGCAAGGGCTTCTCGCTGGAGGCCCTGCCGCACGCCGCCATTTCCAACCCCGATGACTCGCCCACCAAGCACATCGAGTACCGCGAAGAGCACGGCAAGCGCCCCGGCGGTTTCGGCATCCTCATGGCCAGCCACCTGGTCGATGAGCTGCTCTACAACGAGCGCGGCAACGCCGTGCTGGCGGTGAAATATTTGAAGTAGCCGGGTGGGGCAGGTTTCAACCTGCCGACGCCCGCTTGCGGGCGTGTTTCTGCTGCAGCGCCCGCCCGTAATACCAGGTGGAACCGGCGTAGGCCGCGATGCAGGGCGCCGGGAGGCGATCTTCGATGTGCAGGTAATCTTCGTTGTGGCAACGGTGAAATGTCTAAGGTCGGCTCAGCGGGTATTGACGGCGTATATATACATCGTTATCCTTGAGATTGGGGAGCGCGCTTCAATTTGAGTGGGACGACGCCAACGCCGGCCATCTGAAGCGCCATCGGGTGACCCCGAGCGAATTTGAAGAGTTACTGCAAAATGAGCCGCTGGATCTCGAGTATGAGACTGAAACTGGCGAGGGGCGCTACAAATCGCTTGGCGCCACGCGCCGCGGCCGGATTTTGGTTGTTATCTGGACACTCCGGCGCGGGCGTGTACGGGCAATCACGGCATACCCGGCGCCGAAGCGGCTCCGGACGATCTACCTGCGACACAGAGGTGAGCGATGAATAGGCGGAAAGTTCCGGCGTTTCGTTCCGAGGCCGAGGAGGCGCGTTGGTGGTACGCCCACCGCGAAGAACTCGACCGCGACCTGGAGGACGCCGCAAGGAAAGGTACGCTGAAGACGCTGCGCCGCGCCGACCTTCTGAAGCGCGCGTCGGCCTCCCGTGTGATTTCGATACGCCTGCGCGAGGCCGATCTGGCCAGGCTGCGCCGCTTGGCGTCGCAAAAGGGGCTGCCGTACCAGACATACATGAAATCGCTCCTGCACGAGGCCCTCGCCAGAGAGGAAAGACGGCGGGCGGGCTAGCGCGCGGCGCAAAGATCGCTCAGTTCAGGCCATTCCTCTTTCCTCCTCTGTTTTATCGCCGTTAGTCTTCAGGCAATCCGCCGAAAAAACCGGAGGCTGCGGAGGACGCTGGCCGTGCGTTCGGAGCCGCGACCGTCAGGGAGCGGGCCGGGGTAGCACCGAAGCTCGCTGTGAGAGGCCCTAGCCAGACAGGGGCTGTACTGCCGGCGTTGTTCAGGGCCCTTCTTAACTGTCGTGCGGACTCGCCCAGGTCGCCCCACCCCTCACCGTCCTTCCAGCCCGTACCCCTCCCACCGCGCTACCACCGCGCTGGCCAGGCAGTTGCCCAAAACGTTGATCGAGGTGCGCGCCATGTCGAGCAGGGCGTCCACTCCCAGCAGCACGGCGATACCTTCCATCGGCAGATGAAACGTCGCCAGCGTTCCGGTAAGGATGACGATGGCGGCGCGCGGCACGCCGGCTACGCCCTTGCTGGTCAGCATCAGGGTCAGCATGATGACCAGTTGCTGGCTGAGAGAAAGGTGGATGCCGGCTCCCTGCGCCACGAAGATCGCTGCCGTCGAGAGATATAGCGTGGTGCCGGCCAGGTTGAAGCTGTAGCCGGTGGGCAGGACAAATCCAACGATGTGCTTGGGGACGCCGAACTCCTCCATGTTCTCGAGCGCTAGCGGCAGGGCGGCCTCGCTCGATGCGGTGGAAAAGGCGATCAGGAACGGCTGCCGCACCGCGCGATAAAAGCGGCCGGGCGGAATGCGAAACAGAATCACCACCGGGACCAGCACCAGCAGCACGAACAGCGCGGACGCGACGTACATGGTGGCGATCAGCTTTCCCAGACCGAACAGCACGCCGACGCCCTTGGAACCGATGGTGACCGCGATGGCCGCGCCCACCCCAAACGGCGCCAGGTACATCACGTATTTGGTGTATTGGAACATCACCTCGGCCAGCGATCCGCAGAACTCGACCACCGGCTTCGACCGGGTGCCGATGGCCGCGCAGGCGGCGCCGAACAGGAAGGCAAAGACGACGACCTGCAGCACATCGTTGCGCGCCATGGCGTCGATGATGCTGGCGGGGAAGACGTGTTCGAGAATATCGCCGAGTTTCGCCGGTGGCTGCGCCGCCTGCTCCTCGGCGCCCGCACCCATCGGCACGCCCGCCCCCGGCCGCGCCAGGTTTACCGCCGCCAAGCCCAGGAACAGAGCCAGCGTGGTGACGATTTCGAAATAGACGATGGCCTTGACGCCGACGCGCCCCATCCGCTTCAAATCGCCCCCGCCGGCGATTCCCGCTACTAGCATTGCGAAGATCAGCGGCGCAATGATGGAACGAATCAGCCGCAGAAACACGTTGCTTACGGGCGCCAGGTGCGGGGCGAACCTTGGAGCAAGCGCGCCCACGGCCACGCCCGCCGCCATGCCGATGAAGATCCACGCCGTCAGCGACGGCCGCTTCATCGCTTGCCCCAATCCAGTTTCTGCCGCAGCACGTCGAAGAACCTGGCGTGCGGCGGCCGGATCAAATGCAGGGCGTAGTTCGAGCTGCGGCAGACAATCGCATCGCCCTCCGCAATCGGGCCGCCCACCTGGCCGTCAATCGTCAGGTAGGTGGATTCATTCGGGTTGTGCGCCAGGATGCGGATCACGCTGGTTTCCGGCACCAGCACCGGGCGGTTGGTGAGCGTATGCGGGCAGATGGGCGTCAGGCAAATAGCCGGCACCGCCGGGAAGATCACCGGGCCGCCCGCCGAGAGCGAGTATGCCGTCGATCCGGTGGGAGTGGAGATGATCAACCCGTCGGCCTTGTACTCGCAGACAAGCTGCTGATCCACCCAGGCTTCCAGATCGATCATGCGCGCGATGGCCGCTTTCGTCAGCACGGCGTCGTTCAGCGCCTGGTAAGACGCCACCACCTCGTCGCCGCGCACCACTTCGGTGGACAGCAGTTTGCGCTTGGCGATGCGGTGTTCGCCGCGAAACGCCCGCTCCAGCTCGGGATAGATCTCGCCGACCGTGATGGCGGTCAGGAAGCCCAGCCCGCCCAGGTTGACGGCAAACAACGGAATCTCCAGCTTGCCGATGGCGCGGGCGGCGGAAAGCAGCGTGCCGTCACCACCCAGCACAATTACCAGGTCGCAGCCCGGCGGAACTTCGCTGCGCGGTATGCCCAGTGCCGCGGGCGCGTAGGCGGCCGTCTCCAGGTCGCAGCGTACCGCGATGCCGCGGTCCTTCAGCCACTCGAGCAGCCGCGGCACCACGGCCAAAGCTGCCGCCGAGTGCGGCTTAGAACAGATGCCGACGGTACTAATGGTGGGCATAGAGCAGGAACTCCTTGTTCCCTTCGGCGCCGAGGATGGGGCTTTCGATCACGTCGGTGCGGAAGCCGAGATCCGCCGCGGCCCGTTCGACCCGCTGGCAAGCCGCCAGGTGCACTTCGGGCCGGCGTACAATGCCGCCCTTGCCCACTTGCCCCTTGCCGGCTTCAAACTGCGGTTTGACCAGTATAACTATTTGCCCATTCGGCCGTAACAGCGGCGCCACCGCCGGCAGAATCAGCGTGGCCGAAATGAAGCTCACGTCGCAGGTGGCCAGATCCACCGCTTCGCCGATCTCCGCGGCGGACAGACGGCGCGCATTGATGCGGTCGTGCACCACCACCCGTGCATCGCTGCGCAGCCTCCAGTCGAGCTGGCCTGCGCCCACATCCACCGCGTGCACTCGCGCCGCGCCCCCTTGCAGCAGCACATCGGTGAAGCCGCCGGTGGAAGCGCCGATGTCCAGGCAGATCCAGCCGGCCACGCCGATGTTCCAATGCCGCAGCGCCTCCGCCAGCTTGAATCCGCCGCGGCTCACGTAAGGCGGCGGCGCCAGGACAGTGAGCGCCGCCTCCGCCGCTACCGCCTGGCCCGGCTTGGCCGCTTTGCGGCCGTCCACCATCACCTCGCCGGCCATGATTAGCGCCTGCGCCTTCTCGCGCGTTTCGGCGAGACCGCGTTCCACCAGCAGCCGGTCCAGCCGCGTCTTCATGACTTGCGGCGGACAATCAGGTCGGCCAGCTCGTGCAGCCGCGCGGCGCGCTCCCCGAATGGCTCCAGCACCTGGTGCGCGCGGGCGCACTCGGCTTCGGCCATCGCCCGCGACGTCTCCAGCCCATAGACCGCGGGGAACGTGATCTTGTGCTGCGCCGCATCCTTGCCGGCGGTTTTGCCGAGCGCTTCGGAGGATTCCTCCACGTCCAGTATGTCGTCGACAATCTGGAACGCCAGGCCGATGTGCTCGCCATAACAGGAGAGCGCCGCGTATTGCGCCTCGCTCGCGCCCGCGTAAATGGCTCCCATGCGCAGGCTGGCCCGCAACAGCGCGCCCGTTTTGGCGCGATGGATCGATTCGAGCAGCGCCGCATCCGGCGGCTTCCCTTCCCCTTCCAGATCCGCCACCTGGCCGCCGATCATGCCGCCTACCGTGCCCGCCGCCGTGGCCAGTTCCGCCATCAGCCTCGCTTTGCGATCCGGCGGCGCCGGCAGCTCGGCCAGCACCTGGAACGCCAGCGTCAGCAGCGCATCGCCCGCCAGAATCGCCATCGCATCGCCGAACACTTTGTGATTGGTCAGCTTACCGCGCCGGTAATCGTCGTTATCGAGCGCCGGCAGATCGTCGTGGATCAGCGAGTAGGTGTGGATCAGCTCGAGCGGGCAGGCCGCCGTCACCGCGCCATCCATATCGCCCGCCACCGCGCGCGCCGCTTCCAGGCACAGCACCGGCCGGATGCGTTTGCCGCCGGCGAACAGGCTGTAGCGCATGGCGCGGTGAATGGTCTCGGGAGGCGCCGTTTCCGGCGGCGTCAGCCGGTCCAGTTCGGCATCCACCAGCCGTTGCTGCACGGCGAGGTAGTCGCGCAGGTTCATGCTTTATCCGCTTCCTCCGGATGGAACGGCTCGGCGGTGATCTTGCCTTCCTTGCGAAGCAAAATCTCCACCCGCGTTTCCGCCGCTTCGAGCTGTTCCCGGCATTCTTCGGAAAGGCTCATGCCGCGCTCGAACAGCTCGAGCGAACGCTCCAGCGGCAAATCTCCGCCTTCCAATTCCTTCACCACCTTCTCCAACTCCTCCAGGGAGGCTTCGAAGGATCGAACCGGCTGTGGCTCGCTGTTTCCCGCCATACGGCCATTCTAGCAAGGGGCCCGGCGGCGCAGACCGATTCTTCAAGCGAAGCATGGTCGGTGAGACAGCCGGCCCGGTTCTCGGGTGCGATGCGGATTTCGCCTGCCAACCGAGATATTGCCCGCGGCGCCGCTCATGCCCGCCTGCTCAGAAAGGACCTGCCGTCGAGGCGGACATCAAGGCCCCCCGAGTGGTCCCGTCCGGCGCCCCCGCTGCCGGTATGGTCCGCGGAATGCCGCGGCGGTCCGGGTTCCGGCCCCGGCCGCTCCTGGGCTGCGCGGCGCAGGCTGAACAGGGATTGCAAGGCCGCGCGGCGCACCTCGGGGGCCGCGTCGCGCATCAACTGCCGCAGACTGGCGGTGAAATCGCGGTGGCATGTTTGGCCCATGATCCAGGCCGCGGTGGCGCGGAACGGCGCGGGCTGCCGCAGCAGCGACGAGACGCCCTGCGCAATGTCGATCTTCTCCAGCAGGAAAAGACCCATGATGGCGTTACCCACCACGCGGTTATTCTCGTCGTCCAGACGGTCCATCAGGGCGCGGCGCGCTTCGGGCGCATCGAGCCCCCAGATGGACTCGAGCAGATTGGCGCGGATGCGCGGATCGGCGCTCGACAGGCGCCTCTCGATCCACGCCATATTCTGAATGCGCCGGCCCACCAGAAGCGTAGCCTTGCTGGCGATGTGCCGGTCCGAGGATTCGGCCAGGTGCGCCAGCAGATGGTTGATCCGGACGCCCGGTGAGACTTCATCCAGGATGTCCAGAGCGCGCTCGGCCGATTTGCCCTCCAGGCGCGCCGTTTCGCCATCCCGGTCGGGCAACTGGCGCGCCAGCGCGACATCGAAGCAACTGTCCGCCGCCATCAGCCGCTTCGACACCCGAATCGCGTTCTCGCGGCCCAGCGCGCCGGGATCTGTAATGGTGGGGATCGTCTTCGCGTCGCGCAGCAGCATCCGCGCCAGCAGCCTGCGCCCCGGACAATCCGGCTCGCTTTCGATCAACCGCAGCGCGATCTGCAGGAACAACTCGGGCTCATAGCCGGCAATCTTGCGCAGAATACCCGGCACCGCCATGTTGCGCCCGCACTCTTCCATGGCGCGCAGGATGTAGTCGCGCACAACCTGCTCGTTGACCGGCGCCAGGTGGCCGCTCATGGTTGTCTCCCATGCCCCTTATCGGCCAATTGCGGGAAAACCGTACGGCCATTCCCGCTGGCCTGTGGCCCCGCTCGGCGATCACTGCACCGGGCAAACGCTCGCCAGTGTATCGGCCAACACGGTTACCATGGCGTTTCACCCGGCCGCCTCCGCCGGCAAGGCGCGCTCCCGCATCTGATAATGTAGTTCCAATGCCCGCTGAGAACCCGTTCCAGGATCCGCTGCGCTTCGAACGGCGCATCCCGCCGTGCGCGGTGGTGATCTTCGGCGCCAACGGCGACCTCACCAAGCGCAAGCTGCTGCCCGCGCTTTACCGGCTGGCCTATGACCGGCGGCTGTCACCCGGCTTCGCCATCGTGGGAACCTCGCGCACGACTCTCACCGACGAACAGTTTCGCGCCAAGATGAAAGAGGCGGTCACGGCATTTTCCGAGGACACTCCGCTGGACGAGGATGTCTGGAAGGCGTTCGGCGAGGGCCTCCACTACGTGGCGGGGGATATAGGCGACGTCGCTCTTTATCAACGCATCGGCGAGAAGCTCACCCACCTGGATCAAACCCACCAGACCGGCGGCAACGTGCTGTTTTATCTTTCCACCCAGCCCAGCCAGTACGCGCAAGCAGCGCAGGGCATCGGCGCGGCCGGCCTGCAGCACGGCGCGGGCTGGCGCCGGCTGGTGGTGGAGAAGCCTTTCGGCCATGACTTGGCCAGCGCGCGCGAGTTGAGCGATCGCCTGCACGAAGTCTTCGCCGAATCCGACGTCTACCGCATCGACCATTACCTGGGCAAGGAAACCGTGCAGAACATTCTGGCCTTTCGTTTCGGCAACGGGATCTTTGAGCCGCTCTGGAACCGCCGGTATATCAATCACGTCGAGATCACGGCCGCGGAATCGATCGGCGTCGAGGGCCGCGGCGCTTACTACCAGGAAGCCGGCGCGCTCGCCGACATGATCCAGAACCACCTCTTGCAAGTGATGGCCACCATCGCCATGGAGCCCAGCGCCAGCTTCCGCGCCGGCAGCGTGCGCGATGAGCGCTCCAAGCTGCTGCGCTCCATGAAACCGATGGCGGCAGACGAGATCCGCCTGAACTCGGTGGCGGGCCAGTACGGCCCGGCGCGCATCGGCGGCGAAGATGTGCCCGGCTTTCGCCAGGAGCCCGGCGTCGCCCCGGCTTCCACCACCGATACCTACGCCGCGGTGACCCTGTTCGTCGAGAACTGGCGCTGGGCGGGCGTGCCTTTTTACGTCCGCACAGGCAAGCGGCTGCCCAAGCGCGTCACCGAAATCGCCATCCACTTCAATAGCGCCCCGCTGGCCATATTCGATGGCGAGATGGCGGACGGCACGCCCAACCTGCTGATCGTGCGCATCCAGCCGGAGGAGGGCATTTCCCTCAAGTTCCTTTCCAAACGTCCCGGCGCCGGCATGAAACTGCGCCCGGTGTCGATGGATTTCAACTACGGCTCCAGCTTCGGCGAGCGCTCGCCTTCCGCTTACGAAACGCTGCTGCTCGATGCCTTGCTGGGTGACGCCACGCTGTATACGCGGCAGGACATGGTGGAAGCCAGTTGGGCCGTGGTCGAGCCCATCCAGAACGCGTGGCGCGCCGACGATTTCGACTTTCCCAACTATGCCGCCGGAACCTGGGGACCGCCTGCCGCGGACGCTATGCTGGCCCGCCGCGGCCATGCCTGGAGGAAACCGTAATGCCGGCCACACCGCCCGAAAAAATCCTCAAGGAACTCGCCGATCTCTGGGTCGCCACCAGTAAGGAAGCAGCCGGCGAAGCGGCGCAAGGCGTGCTGCGCGCCTGCAGCATGACCCTGATTGTCATCGCCGAAGAGCGCGAGGATCCCGCCAGCCTGGGCGAAACCATCGCCGCTCTGATGCCGGAGCATCCGGCGCGCACCATCGTCGTCCGCCTCACCGGCGCCGGCGGGCGCTCCCTAGCCCAGCGCGTCTTCGCCCAGTGCTGGATGCCGTTCGGCCAGCGCCGCCAGATCTGCTGCGAGCAGGTCGAGATCACTTGTTCGGATGCCTCGCTCGGCGACGTGCCCTCGGTGGTGTTGCCGCTCGAAGTGCCTGACCTTCCCGTGATCCTGTGGTGCCGCAGCCCGCGCCTGCTGGAGATGGCCGAGTTCCCCGCCCTGGCCGCTGTGGCGCGGCGCGTGGTGGTGGATTCGGGCGCCATGGCGGATGCCCCCGCCGCCCTCCGGCGCCTGGCCGGCGAAACCGCCCGCGGTATGCTGCTCGGCGACCTCGCCTGGACTCGCCTCACCCGCTGGCGGCAAACGCTGGCGCAGATCTTCGAAGACCCGCGCCATGCAGTCCGTCTCGCCGGCGCCGCGCGCATCCGCGTGTGCGACGCGGGCGCGGTCACCTCGCGAGCCCTGTACATGGCCGCCTGGATGGCCGGCGCTCTCGCTTCGGCCGGCGTCAGTGCCACGGCACAAATCAGCACCAACACGCAGCAAACCTCCGCCGAACTCGAATGCGGCGGCTTACACGCGCGCCTGGAGCGCCAGGACGGCCACCTCGCCGCCACCGTCGACGGCGTTTCGCAGTGCACCATCCTGCCCCAGCCGGACGACTACCTGCTGCTGCGCGAGGAGCTCGGCATCGTGCAAAGCGACCCGGTGTTTGAAAAAACACTGGCGTCCGCCGCCCGCTTTGCGTATGCTACCGATTGAATGAGCGTTTCTTATCACACCTGCCAGAATGCGCCGGCGGCCGCTGAGGCATGCGCCGGCCACATCGTCGCCTCGCTCGAAGATGCGCTTGCCAGCCAGGAACTGGCCACGCTGGCCGTCTCCGGCGGCACCAGCCCCAAGTTGATGTTTGAGCGCCTGGCGGCCGCCAATCTGCCATGGAACCGCACTCACCTCTTCTTCGTGGATGAGCGCATGGTTCCTCCTTCCGACCCGGCCAGCAATTTCAAGCTGGCCAACGAGCACCTCATCCTGCCGGCCCGCGTGCCCCAGTCGAGCGTTCACCGCGTCCTGGGCGAGCTGGCTCCGCAGGCTGCGGCCCAACGCTACGCCGAAGAGATCCGCCGCTTCTTCGGATTGAACGAAGGCGATCTTCCGTCTTTTGACATGGTGCATCGCGGCATGGGGCCAGACGGGCATTCGGCCAGCCTGTTCCCCGGAGACCCGCTGATCGAAGACCGCGAGGGCATAGCCGCCGCAACCTTCGCCCCCCAGTTTCGCCAGTGGCGGGTTACCCTGCTGCCAGGCGTCCTGATGGCCGCCAAGAGCACCGTTTTCCTGGTCACCGGGGACGACAAGAAAGAGGCCCTCCGTTCGGTGATCAAGGGCGAGTACGATCCCATGAAGTATCCCGCGCAGATCGCTACCCGCCCCGGCCACGATGTCGCCTGGTTCCTGGACGAAGCCGCCGCCGCACTCATGGAGCAGTAGCCGGCGCGCGGCACACCGGGGCTGCGGCATCGCTGGTCCGCAAGTGTCCTGTCTCGCAAATTCGTATCATGATTCAGGGAGCTTTGTATCAGGGCACGGCTTCAGCCGTGCCTCAAATTGCACCCCGCACGCGGCTTTAGCCCCTGCCGCTTCTTCCTTGCACGGCGCGTAAAGCCACAGGGAATCTCCTCGCGTGCGCCGACGACTCCCGCTTCGACCGGGTTCGCTGCAAGACACTCGCGGTGCCGCAGGAAGCTTGCCGGACCGGCAGGGCAACGGCGGGCGCCCTTTCGCCCCGTTCCGATGCTACAGGATCTCATGGGCGGTCCCAGTGCTTACGCGCTGGGCTACTCTCTATCGCCCTGACGGGATCGCCCCACTGTCCTCGTTGTTCAAGCCCTCGCACCCAAACCCAGCAGTACCCGGCCGAAACGTTACACTATCCTTTATGGAATGGATCGAACCGGCATCCCGCCGCCATGCTCACATTCCGGCCGTCGCTCAAACCGCGGCCGAACGCGCCGCGCGCATCGACCGGGCCCTCACCACCTCCGGGCAAGCCCTGGAGTCGCTGCAGCAGTCGGCCGGCTGCTGGTGGGGCGATCTCACGGCGGACACCACGCTCGAATCCGATTACATCCTCTACGACCTGTGGCGTCACCAGCCGGATGCCGATGGCGAATGGCGTCCGCCCGTCGCGCCGCGCATCCGCAAAGCCCGCCAGTCGATCCTCCGACGCCAGCTCCCCGATGGCGGCTGGAATATTTACCCCGGCGGCCCTTCGGAAATCAATGCGACCGCCCGCGCTTACACGGCGTGTAAGCTGGCCGGGCAGATAGCCGGCATCGATCCTAACTCGGCCGCGATGCGCCGCGCCCGCGACCGCGTGCTGGCGCTCGGCGGCCTGCAAGCCGCCAACAGCTACACCAAGATCAACTTCAGCCTGCTGGGCCTATATCCGCGCCAGTGGGCGCCCAGCGTCCCCCCGGAAATCGTCCTCGCGCCGGGCGACATCCTCTATGAAATGTCTTCCTGGACGCGCGCCATCCTGGTGCCGCTTTCCATCGTGCAAGCCATCGGTAAAACGAAGGTCACGCCGCACGGTATGGGGGTGGATGAGTTGCTGCGCCCCACCACAAAGCACTCCCTGCCCAAGCGCGACGCCGCCGCCCTCCTCTTCCACCAGGTGGACCGCGCCGTCAAACTCTGGGAAAAGCGCGGCCTGAAGAACGTGCGTGCGCGCGCCATCCGCGAAGCGGAACGCTGGATGCTGGAGCGCACCCGCCACACCGACGGCCTCGGCGCCATCTACCCATCCATGATGTACTGCATCATGGCGCTGGAAGCGCTCGGCTATCCCGAAGACCAGCCGGACCTGGTCGAGAGCGTCCGCCACTTCGAGAACCTGATTCTGGAGGACGAAGACCACTTCCAATTCCAGCCCGCCGTATCGCCGCTCTGGGACACCGCTATCTGCTCCTATGCGCTCGGCCAGTTACAAGAAGTGCGCGCCGGGGCCGAATCGTGGGCACCCTCCCCCGCAGCCCTCACCCGCGCCGCCGACTGGATGCTCTCGAAGGAAGTGCGCCGCAAGGGCGATTGGGCCATCAAACGGCCCGACCTGGTGCCCTCCGGCTGGGCGTTCGAATTCGCCAACGAATATTACCCCGATGTGGACGATACCGCCATGGTGCTGCTCGCGCTCGGCCACGCCAAGGCCAGCGACGCCGAGGCGCAGGCCCGCGTCGAGCGGCGCGCCATCGATTGGATCCTGGGCATGCAATCCTCCGACGGCGGATGGGCCGCCTTCGACGCCGATAACAACTGGCGGATTCTCAACAAGGTGCCCTTCGCCGACCACAACGCCATGCTCGATCCGACCTGCCCCGATATCACCGGCCGCGTCATCGATGCCCTGGTCAAGCGCGGACTGCCGATCGCCCACCCCGCCATTCAGCGCGGCGTTCAGTTTCTGCTGCACGCGCAGGAGCGCGATGGAAGCTGGTACGGCCGCTGGGGCGTCAATTACATTTACGGCACGTTCCTGGCGTTGCGCGCGCTGCGCGCGGCGGGCGGCGCCCCGGCGCGACGGGCGATGGTCAACGCCGCCGCCTGGATTCGCCACGTCGCCAACCGCGACGGCGGCTGGGGCGAATCCTGCCAGAGCTATCGCGATAACTGCTTCGTCCCCGGCCCCTCCACCGCGTCGCAAACCGCCTGGGCCGTCCTCGGCCTCTGCGCCGCCGGCGATGCCGCTTCGGCCGCCGCCGAACGCGGTGTAACTTACCTCTTAGAGACCCAACAACCCGACGGCCGCTGGAAAGAAGATCAAGCCACCGGCACCGGCTTCCCCAATGTCTTCTATCTTACTTACCACTTATACAGGGATTACTTCCCGCTGTTAGCCCTGGCGACAGTGCGGGCAAGCAGGATGCGAGAGCAGACGGGGTAGCGGCGGGGACGAGCCCAGGTGCAAGCCGGATCCTTACGACCTCGCCGCGCCTGATCCCGGACGGCGGATCTCTTTGATCGCTGGAGTGTCTCCGCAACTTTAAGAGGAATTGGAATTGGTTACGCCACGGTTTCGTCGCGCGGCCCACGGGCGAGGCATGCCTCGCCCCTACAACGCAATCGTAGGGGCCGGGCATGCCCGGCCCGCTTCAGGCGCAGCACTCAGAAGCAGGCTGGAATACGCCCAAATAGCCATCAATCGGGCTGTGACTCGCTGCTCGTGCCCGTGGCTTCCTGTTCGCGGCCGCTGTCGTGATACAAGTGGTTGTACTGAGGCGGCTGCTGGATTGTCTCCGCAATCTTAATAGGAATGTAGACCCGCATTTCCGTTATCACCGCTGCTGTTGTTCAATCGCAAACGCGGCTCGCTGGACCAAAGGATGGCGCTTTGGCCTATACTGAATGAGATCTGGAAGTCCAAAATGGAAATTCAGGGTAAATTAAACAAAATCAGATAGGACTCGAAGGAATTCAGTCATGAGAAAAGTCAATGTGCTTGAATTTGTCTCCCTTGATGGTGTCATACAAGCCCCAGGCGGGCCAGAGGAAGATACCAGTGGCGGCTTCGCGTATGGCGGGTGGATAAGTCCACAT
>Ga0187876_1000397_pt1 | contig 46172 bp, 35 predicted proteins | sample June2016WEW_17_4_FD_133000 | JGI IMG/M metagenome (GOLD analysis project Ga0187876, IMG submission 133000) | Peatland microbial communities from SPRUCE experiment site at the Marcell Experimental Forest, Minnesota, USA - June2016WEW_17_40 | ecosystem: Environmental > Terrestrial > Soil >... | reverse complement strand
CGGGAGCTGCCGCCGGCTGTACCAGGTTGTTGAACTGGAACGTGACCGGCGCGCCACCGGGTGGTGTTATCACTGAGGTCATGTCATTCCCGGGCGCGCCCGCCGCGTTAGTTAAAGTTGAGATCCAATTGACGCCGGCGGTGACGGGGCTGGCGCCCGGCGCCGTGGTCAGGTAATAGTAGTAGGTTCGGCCGGCGAAAACGGTGGGCCCATCCAACCCGCCAAACCGCAGGACGAACCCGACTGCGTGCGCGGTTGAGGCGGTTGACAGGATAAGCGCTGCGGCAGCGAATGTGCGGCACAACACTGCACGAGATTTGAAGATCCCCATCTGCGGCTCCTCCGTTGGGGCAATAGCGGGAGTGATTCCCGTTTGCCTATGCCTTGCACCCTGTTCAGCGACAGCCGGCACCCAACTGACCCACTTGGCAGTCCCCATGTACTGCTAGCTTAGGCAGGCCGCAATTATTATGCCAAAATGCAGCGCATTTGAAGCCGCCGATGTAACAGCTTAGGGTTGGCCACGTAAGGACATCTTAGAAGGCTTGTTGGGATCCAGAACAGTGTCCGTAGTGTGGAATTCTCCAAACACTGAGCGCGAAATGACCTTCTGGAAAATCAACACTGGCCCCGTGTTGGCAAAATGAACGCCAGAGTTCTCCCTGAATCCCACCTTGCGGTATTTCGGGGATCGCCTGCTCAAGGTGACCGGAGGTCTTCTCTTTAACCCGCGTCGCGTGAACTTCGCAAATCGGCATTCTCGTCCATCCATTCCCCGACCCAGAGGAACCTCTCCAGAGGCGTCGGCAACCCGTCCGCGCCGAGCCAGAGGAGCAGGTTCGCGCGGCGGATGCGCGGCGTGTAAAGCCGATCCAACTCCGCCCGTATCTCCTCGCACGTGACGCCCGGCTTCTGGAAGACGTTCGGGTTGAAGATTCCGCCGAAGAGCACCGCCTCCTCGCCGAGAGTATCCAGGGCAACGTCGAACGTTGTATCGCCCACCGTCGGCGGTGTGGTCGCGTTGTAACCGTCGCAGCCGGTGCGGCGTACGATCGGCAGCAGGTTTCGCAGCAGGCCGCACATGTGCAGGACCACCTTCTTTCCGCGCCGGTGCATGATGGCGCAGTAATCGCGGATCTGCGGCAGGCTGTGGCGCTCATAGATGGCCGGACTGGTCAGGGTCGAGCTGGTATTCTCGACCGGGATGACCGCTTCGGCGGGGGTACGGCGCGCGACGATTTCATACTCCTGCTTGCGCCGTTCGTGCATGACGCCGAGCAGCGCCTCCATCTCCTCCGGCGCGTCTTGCAGAAGGTAGTAAAAGTTCGCCGCACCCATGTCCACCTCGATCAACTGCTGGACAGGTGAAGGATCGAGTGTTGGCAGGTACATGCCGTAGTCGCCGATGAGCGCCTCGGCGCGACGGAAACTCTCCTCATGTCCGGGGACTTCCTCATAGCGCATGTGCTCCCACATGCTCCGCAACACGCGCATATCTCCGAGCGTTTCGACCGACGACTTGACCGGATGGCCGTTGCGCGAGGCCGAAACCAGTGTGCCCCAGGGAGTCTTGTTGGTCACCACAACCGTGCCGTCGAGCTGCTCCGTGCGCTCGATGGTCCTTTCCGGCCAGACGGGGCGCGCCGGCAGCGGCGCCCGGAACTCTTCCGACAGACCGTACCCGCCGAACTGCATCACGTCGCACCCGATTCGCCGGTAGAATTCCCAGGGCGTCATCGCCCGTTCCGGCTCGGGCATGAGCGACATCGTCTGGCTGTCAACCAGTGTGGCCCAGGAGAGCCGATCAACCGGCTTGCGGTTGAGAATGCTGTGAAGGCGCTCGCGTCCATTCATAAAGTCTCCTTCGCGCGCATGATCGGAAAGAGGAGCCGGAACGGTTTGTCGTAGGTACGGCATGGCCAGCCAGTTGCAAAGCCAAATATCATCCGCTCGCCCGCGCGCGCGCCACTGCGGCCTGGCCCAGGGCGATGCAGCCGTCGTTCGGGGGGACCAGTTGGTAGGTCAGGACGCGGAAGTCTTTGCGCTCCAGCTCGCGGACGGTCCGCTCGAAAAGCAGCTTGTTCTGAAAGACCCCGCCGGAAAGCGCGACGGAGGAAATGTTCTCCGCTTCGCGGATTCGCTCGCACGTTTCTATTACGCCGTTGCACAGGCCGTTGTGGAACTCCGCCGAGATCGTCTCAGCCGGAACATTGTCGCGCAGGCGCTCGACAGCCGAGTGTATGTACGAGCGCGGGTCGAGCAGGAACACGCCGTTTTCCCGGCGGATCTCCTGCGGCAGAGCGCTCATTACGTCTTCTGCCGCCGCGGCCTCCAGCTCCATCGGCGCCTGGCCTTCGTGCGTGTTACGGTCGCAGATGCCGAGCAGCGAGGCGACCGCGTCGAACAGCCGTCCCGTGCTCGTGGTGAAAGGCGTATTGACACGGCGTTCGATCATCTGAATGACCACGCGCGCGCGGCCCATCTCCATTCGCTTTACGAACGGGATGTCGAGATTCGCCCATTCCGGTCCGAACGCAGCGTGGAGATACGCGACGGCGGTACGCCACGGTTCGGCGATCGCCGCGTCGCCGCCGGGAAGCGGCATCGGCGCCAGGTGCCCGACGCGGCGAAAATCCCGCAGGTCCGCGATGAGGAACTCGCCGCCCCAGATGGTCCCGTCCGTGCCGAAGCCGGTCCCGTCGAGCGCAAGGCCGAGAACCGGCCCTTCCTCGCCATGCTCCGCCAGCACCGCGGCGATATGCGCGTGGTGATGCTGGACGCCGACCAGCGGCAGGCCCGTCAGCTCCAGTGCGTAGCGCGTCGAGAAGTAGTCCGGGTGCAGGTCGTGCGCCACGATCTCCGGCTCGATCTCCAGAATCCGGCGGAGGTGCGCCACGGTCTCCTCGAAGAAGTCGAGCGCCTGTGCGTTTTTCAGGTCACCGAGGTGCTGGCCGAGGAAGGCGTTGCGCCCTTTCGTCAGGCAGATGGCGCCTTTGAGCTCCGCGCCGACGGCGAGAACTTTCGGCCCGTCGCGCTTGAGGGCGATCGGCAGCGGGACGTATCCGCGCGCCCGGCGCAGGAGGCGTTCGCGGCCGGCCATGACGCGCGCGATGGAATCGTCGCTCCGCGCGCAGATGTCGCGGTTGTGCACCAGGAACGCATCGGCGATGCCGCGCAGCCGCTCGATCGCTTCCGTGTTCGAGATGCAGAGCGGCTCGTCGCTGACGTTGGCGCTGGTCATGACGAGCGCCGTGAAGCCCTCCGCCAGCAGCAGATGCTGAATCGGCGTACACGGGAGCATGACGCCGTAGCTCCGGTTGCGCGGCGCGACGGAAGGCGCCAGGCGTTCCGGCTCGCGCTTGCGCAGCAGGACAATCGGCCTGCGGAAACTGAGGAGAAGTTCGCGCTCCGCTTCGCCGGCCTCGGCGTACTGCATGACGGTTTCGATGTCGTTCGACATCACCGCGAACGGTTTTTCCTCGCGTCGCTTGCGCCGGCGGAGTTCGCGAACGGCCTCTTCATTCGTGGCGTCGCAGGCGAGATGGAATCCGCCGAGTCCCTTGATCGCGAGGATTTCGCCCCGCTTCAGCCGCGCGGCCGCCTCGCGGATCAGGTCGGGCGCATCCAGCGGGCGTCCGGCCGGGTCCTGGAGTTGGACCGCCGGTCCGCAGGCCGGGCACGCGACCGGCTGGGCATGGAATCGGCGGTCGGCCGGATCGTGGTATTCCCGGCTGCACGCCGCGCACATCGGGAAATCCTTCATCGTCGTATTCGGCCGGTCGTACGGGACGTCCGTGACGATGGTGTAGCGCGGGCCGCAGTTGGTGCAGTTGATGAAGGGATACCGGAACCGGCGGTCGGCGGGATCGAAAAGTTCCTTCAGGCAGTCGGCGCAGACGTTCGTGTCGGGCGAAATGAGCGCGCTGCGTTCGGCGCCGGCGCGGCTCTCGCGGATGATGAACGACGTCTCGCCGGACGACGGGACGAAGCTCTGCGCAAGGTCGGCGATTCGGGCGAGCGGAGGCAGCTCGGTCTGAAGGTCATGGACGAAACGGTTGATCGCTTCCCACGGCCCTTCGACTTCGATCTTGACCCCTTCCGCGTCGTTCAGCACCCATCCGGCGAGCCCGTGTCGCGCGGCAAGCTGGTAAACGAACGGCCTGAACCCGACGCCCTGAACCACGCCGGCGACCGCGAGACGTTTCCGGACGCGTTCCGAAGGTTCCAATCAGTCCTCGAGATTCAGGCGGCGCAGTTCCTCCGGCGCGAGTTGGACCTCCAGCCCCTGCAAGGCGACGCGGGTTTCGTTGAGCGTCCGCGGGCCGATCAGCGGGAAGGTCGGGAACGGCTGGCAGAGCACGTAGGCGAGGGCGATGTTGATCGGCTGAACGCCGCGCTTCGCGGCCATTTCCTTGGCGCGCGCCAGGCGCCGGAAGTTGTCCTCGCTGTACCAGCAGCGGACCAATTCCGGGTCCGAGCGGTTCTCCGGGCTCGCGGCGCCCGCGAAAAAGCCGCGCGCCTGGCTCGACCAGGACATGAGCGTCATCTGCGTGCGGCGGAACCACTCGCGCGAGCGCGCGTCGGACGAGGAGAGGCATCCCTTCCACGGCGCCTCGATCATCCGCGCGAGACTGAAGTTGTTGCTGACCATCGCAAGGCCGGCCAGTTTGTGCGAGCGGGCGTATTCGTTCGCGGCCTCGACGCGCTCGAGGCTCCAGTTCGACCCGCCGAAGACACGTATCCGCCCGGCGCGCTGGTGCTCGTTCATGACATCCACGAATTCGCCGACCGGGATCTCCGTATTGTCGCGGTGCATCATGTAGATGTCGAGGTAGTCCGTTTGAAGGCGCTCCAGGCTCTGCATGAGTTGCGCGGTGAGGTCCTTCGGGTTGCAGGACGGCGTGTGCGCGCCCTTGTCAATGAGGATGACCTGGCGGCGGATGTTCCGGTCCTTGACCCAATGCCCGAGGACTTTTTCGCACGCTCCGGCGCCGTAGATCCAGGCGGTGTCGAAGCAATTCCCGCCGGACTCGAAGAAATCGTCGAACATCACCTGCGCCATCGGCAGAGTCGTCTGGTTGTCCGCGCCCATGACCAGCCGCGAGACGGGCGCTTCGATCCCCGGTATCCGGCCGAATTTCATCCGGTGGTCCTTCCGCACGGCCAGCGGCCGCCGATGGACCGGCAGCCGATTCGCCCCGGGTTTCTCCGCATCGTAGACGACGCCGACGGCCTGCCGCCAGCGATCCAGCGATTTCATGTTGCCGAGGCTGTCTTCCCAGGTCATCGCCGGCGACGGCGCCTGCCGCTCGGCGATGTGATCCGCGACCGTATCGGCCTCGATCGAGTAGAGCGGCAGCGGGCACTCCACCGCGATCTCCTGCGGCTCGGCCTGGCCGCGTTTCCGGAGGAGGATGCGCGTCGTGCCGCCGTTGCGCGCAGGCACGAAGGGATCGGGCAGGAAAATGCTCCCTTCCGATCCGTCAATGCGGACGACGTTTTCCTGCGTCACGCGCACGCCGGTCGAAAGCTCCGCGACGATGCCGCCGGGAAACTTCAGCGAGGCGATGGCCCACTCATCCGCACCGGTGACCGCGTTGAGTTTGCCGCAGCCGGTCAGCTCGACCGGCTCCGCGAAGTCCTTCCCCAGCGCGGCGCCCGCGACGAGCCGCGCGATCGAAACGCAGTAGCAGCCGACGTCGAGGATTCCGCCGCCGCCCAGGGAGTTCTTGAGCAGGCGAGCTTCCTCATTCGATGGGCCGGCGAAGCTGAACGTAGCGTGGATGACGCACACATCGCCGATCGCCTTGGAGCGGATCAACTCGACGAGCCGCGCCGTCTGCGGGTGGCAGCGGTACATGAACGCCTCCATGAGGAAGACATCATGACGCCGCGCGGCCTCGATGGAGGCCATCGCTTCGGGGTAGTTCAGCGCGAGCGGTTTCTCGCAGAGGATGTGCTTTCCGGCTTCCGCGGCCTTGATCGTCCATTCCGCGTGCACCGGATGCGGCGTCGCGATATATACCGCCTGGACTTGCGGGTCGGCGAGCAGTTCCTCGTAGCTGCCATGCCGGCGCGCGATGCCGAACTGCGCGCCGAACGCCTCGGCCGTTTCCTTCGAGCGGCTGCCGACGCCGACGAGGCGCCCCTTCTCGGACTCCGCCACTGCCTTGGCGAAGGTGCGCGCGATGGCGCCGGTTCCCAGAATGCCCCAGGCCAGGCGATCTTTCATTGAAGCCCTCTCCCTGTGTGTGTTACCGCGTTGAACTCGCACTCTCCGGCGCCTTGCCGGTGATTTGCTCCGGCGTCGGCAGTTCCGCGACGTCCCAGCCGCCGCCCAACGCGACGATGAGCTGGACGCTGGAGGTCATCTGCTGGGACCGGATGGTAACGGCAGTCTGCTGGTTAGTCAAGAGAGCGAGTTGCGCGGTGATGACGTTGAGGTAGCTGTCTATCCCGAGTTCATACCGGTGCGTGGCAAGCGCCAGGGTGCGCGCGGCCGACTGGACTGCGGCATCCTCCTGACTCAGCTGCTTCGAGAGGATGCGCAGCGCCGCCAGGCTGTCCTCGACTTCCTGGAAGGCCGTCAGCACCGTCTGGCGGTAGGTGGCGACAGTGGCAGAATATTGCGCCCGACTCTGTTCTACAACGGCGCTTCGCAGGCCGGCGTCGAAGATCGTCTCGGTCAGCCCTGCGCCGACGGACCAGAGTTTGATCGGATCTTTGATGAGGTCCCCGATCGGGTCGCCGCTTTCCAATCCCGCCGAACCGGTCAGCGTCAGCGTCGGAAAGAAGGCCGCTTTCGCGATGCCGATCTGCTCGTTCGCGGCGGCGACGTTGCGCTCCGATGCGGCGACGTCCGGGCGCCGCTCGAGAAGTTGCGACGGAATGCCGACAGGAATCGCCGGGGGGGTTGCCTTGAAAGGCTCGACCGCGATCGAAAACGACGACGCCGGTTTGCCGATCAGCAGAGCGATCGCGTGCTCGAGCTGGGCGCGCGCGATCCCGAGGCCGGTGGTCTGCGCCTGCACGGTTCTTAACAGAGTTTCAGCCTGCGAGACGTCTTCGTCCGAAGCGATGCCGGCGGCGTACTGGACCTTGAGCAGATCCAGGTTCTTCTGATCGGCGGCCACCGTATCGGTGTTCACCTGAATCAGCATATCCTGCGCGCGAAGTTGATAATAATCAGCGGCGAGGTCCGCCTGCGAGGTCAGCAGCAGCCCTTCAAGCGTGGCTGCACTCGCCTGGGCCGCGAAGGTATTCGCATTCACGTTGTTGCGGATATTGCCCCACAGGTCCGGCACCCACGAGGCGTCGAACGGCAGCAGGTAGATGCTCCAGTTTTGTTCCGCCCTGGCGGCCGACGGCGGCGGCGTGCCGGACTCATACGCGCGGGTTGCGGAAGGCGCCGTCGTGAGCACCGGGTAATAAGCCGCGCGGGCCTCCTTGACCACGGCGCGCGCCGCCAGGAAATTGGCGAACGCAGCGGCGATGTTCTGGTTCGAGACGCTCACCTGCTCCTCGAGCGCGTTCAATTGCGGGTCGCCGAAGATCTCCCACCAGTTGCCGCGGCGCGCGTCGTCTTTCGGCTGCGCCGGCTTCCAGTCGGCGGCTTCCTTGAACGCGTCCGGCGTCTCCACGGACGGCTTCTGATATTTCGGGGCGAAATTGCACCCGCCGATCCACAGCGCAAGAGCCGCCGCCCAAACGGCGATGATCGAGAATCTCGGGTTCATGTGTTTACTTCAACCTCCTGTGAGACCTCGCGCACGGGTTTTCCGTGCACCCGCTTCCACCAGACGGCGACGCGGTCCAGATAGAGATAGACGACCGGCGTCGTGTAAAGGGTCAACACCTGGCTCACCGCCAGCCCGCCGACGATGGCGATTCCAAGCGGCCGGCGCAACTCCGAGCCGGTGCCCAACCCCACGACGAGCGGCATGGCGCCGAGCATTGCGGCCATCGTGGTCATCAGGATGGGCCGAAACCGCAGTAAACAGGCCTGGAAGATGGCGTCCTTCGAACTCTTGCCCTCATTGCGCTCCGCATCCAGCGCGAAGTCAATCATCAGGATCGCATTCTTCTTGACGATGCCGATGAGCAGGATGATCCCGATGAGCGCGATAATGCTGAGGTCCGTACGACAGAGCATCAGCGCCAGCACCGCGCCGAGACCCGCCGACGGCAGCGTGGAAAGAATCGTGATCGGGTGAATGTAGCTTTCGTAAAGGACGCCCAGCACAATGTAGACGGCCACCACCGCGATGGCGATCAGCCAGGGTTCGGTGGACAGGGACGCCGTGAAGGCCTGGAACGTGCCCGAGAAGTCGCCGCGAATGCTCGCCGGCATGCCGGCATCCTGCTTCATCTTGTTGACCTCATCGCGGGCGTCGCTGAGCGCCATGCCGGGCGCCAAGTTGAACGACACCGTCACCGAGGGAAACTGTCCCTGGTGGTTCACCGCGATGGGCGCCGTGCCGGCCTCGAAATGCGTCATCGCGCTCAAAGGAACCTGCCCGCTGGTCCCGGTCGGGAGATAAACGTAGTTCAGCCCTTCCGGGCTCTGCCAGTATTTGGGCGCGACCTCCATGACGACGTGGTACTGGTTCAGCGCCGTGTACATCGTCGAGACCTGCTCCTGCCCGAAGGCGCCGTAAAGGGTGGAGTCCAGCACCTGCGGCGTGATTCCCATCCGCATGGCCGTCGCCCGGTCGTAATCGAGGTGCGCCTGAAGTCCGTCGTTGCGCTGATCGCTGTTCACGTCGGTCAGTCCGTGGAGTTTCTTCATCTTCGCGAGTATGATCGGCCCCCACGTGACCAGGTCCTGCAGGTTATCGCACCAGACGGTGTACTGGTACTGCGCCGGGCTCGACCGGCCGCCGATCCGCAGGTCCTGGCTGGCCTGGAGGTACATCGTTACTCCAGCCACTTTCGAAGCCGGGCGGCGCAGCCGGGCGATGACCTGGTCGGCGGTTGCGTTGCGCCGGTTGCCCGGCTTCAATGCGATGAACAGACTTCCGGTGTCCGTGCCCGTACCGCCGCCGGTGAAGGCGACGACATTGTCCACGGCCGGGTCCGCCTTGACGATGTCCACGATGCGCAGCATCGCCGCCTGCATCGCCTGGAACGAACTGTTCTGCGTGCCCAGCACGCGGCCGAACACAACGCCCGTATCCTGCTGCGGGAAAAAGCCCCTGGGTATGGTGATGAACAGGTACACATTGAACGCGATCGTCACGATCAGCGTGCTGAGCGTGAGGAAAGGATGCCGCAGCACCCAGGACAGGCTGCGCTCATAGACGCTCAGCATCCCGGCGAGCACCCTGCCGGTGGCGCGGTAGAATTTCCCTTCGTCCTCCTTGCGGTGGTGCCTCAGAAGCCGCGAGCACATCATCGGCGTGGTGGTCAGCGAGACGCCGAGCGAAACGATGATGGCCACCGAGAGCGTGACCGCGAACTCGCGGAACAGCCGCCCGACGATGCCGCCCATCAGCAGGATCGGCGTGAAGACCGTCACGAGCGACAGGCTGATGGAGACGACCGTGAACCCGATTTCGCGCGCGCCCCGCAAGGCTGCGTCCATCGGCGCCATGCCCTGTTCGAGGTGGCGCGTGATGTTCTCGATCACCACGATCGCGTCGTCCACGACGAACCCCGTCGAGATCGTCATCGCCATCAGCGAGAGATTGTCGAGGCTGTAATGACAAAGGTACATGACGCCGAACGTGCCGATCAGCGAGACCGGGACCGCCACGCCTGGAATCAGCGTCGCGCGCACGTTGCGGAGAAAGAGGAAGACCACCAGGATCACCAGCGAGACCGAGATGGCCAGCGTGATCTCCACGTCGCGGACCGACGCCCGGATCGTGGTCGTCCGGTCCATCATGACCGCCAGGTCAATCGCCTGCGGGATGGACGCTCTCAGCGCCGGCAGCGCGGCAGTGATGCGGTCCACGGCGTCAATCACGTTCGCCTGCGGCTGCTTGAAGATCACCAGGAGCACGCTGGGCTTGCCGTTGGCGAAGCCAGCCGCCCGCACGTCTTCCACCGAGTCCACGACGCTGGCGAAGTCCGAAAGCTTGACGGCGTTGCCGTTCTGGTAGCCAACGATCAGCGGCTGGTAGTCCGCCGCCTGGAGCAACTGATCGTTGACAGTGATGTCCGCGGTGGTCGCATCGTCCGAGACCTGGCCCTTGGGCGCGTTGGCGTTCTGCCGGCTCAGTACGTTGGCGACGTCCCGCAGGCCGAGCCCGTAGCCGTTCAACTGCGTCGGGTTGACTTCCACGCGAACTCCGGGAAGCGAGCCGCCGCCGACGATGACCTGGCCGACGCCGTCGATCTGCGAAAGCCTCTGCATGAGAATCGTGGACGCCGCATCGTACAGGCGCCCGCGGCCGTAGACGTCGGAGGTCAGCGCCAAGATCATGATCGGCGCGTCGGACGGGTTCACCTTTCGCCACGTCGGCTTGCTCGGCAGGTTGGAAGGCAAATACGCGCTGGCGGCGTTGATAGCGGCCTGCACATCGCGAGCGGCGCCGTCAATGTTCCGGTCCAGGGCGAACTGCAGGGTGATGCCGGTCGAGCCCAGCGTGCTCGTGGAGGTCATTTCGGTCACGCTGGAGATGCGGCCGAACTGGCGTTCCAGCGGCGTGGCGACCGACGAAGCCATGATCTCCGGGCTGGCGCCCGGCAGGCTCGCGCCGACGGAAATGGTTGGAAAATCCACCTGCGGCAGCGGCGACACGGGCAGCATCAGGAACGCGATCGCCCCGCCGAGCGCGATGGCCGCCGTCAGCAGCGTCGTGGCCACCGGCCGATGGATGAATGGCGAGGAAAGGCTCATGGCTGCTTCACCGGATCCGGATCTCCGTTCGTTTCGATGGCGTGCGTCGCCGTCAGCTTCCCGCCGATCCGGTCGAAGAAAATGTAGATCACCGGCGTCGTGTACAGGGTGAGCAACTGGCTCAGGAGCAGCCCGCCCACGATGGCGATGCCGAGCGGCCGCCGCAGCTCAGCGCCCACGCCGCCGCCGAGCGCCAGCGGCAGCCCGCCCAGCAGCGCGGTCATCGTCGTCATCAGGATCGGGCGCAACCGAAGCAGGCAGGCCTGGTAGATCGCGTCCGTCGAGGTCTTCTTTTCCTTGCGCTGCGCGTCGAGCGCGAAGTCAATCATCATAATCGCGTTCTTCTGCACGATGCCGATCAGCAGGATGATGCCGATGATCGCCACCACGCTCAATTCCGACCCGCAGATCAGCAGCGCCAGCAGCGCGCCGACGCCGGCCGACGGCAGCGTCGAGAGGATCGTGACCGGGTGGATGTAGCTTTCGTACAGGACTCCGAGCACGAGGTAGACCGTCACGATGGCGGCCAGGATCAGGAGAGGCTCGTTCGTCAGCGACGCCTGGAAAGACTTGGCCGTGCCCTGGAACGATGCCTGAATGGACAGCGGCATCTGGATTTGCTGCCGCGTCTGCTCGATCGCTGCCGCCGCCTCGCCCAGCGACGTCCCGGCCGGCAAATTGTAGGAGATGGTGACGCACGGGAATTGGCCCTGATGGTTGACCGACAGGGGCCCCGTTTGCATTTCAAAATGGCTGAACGCGCTGAGCGGCACCGCGCCGCCGGTCGTCGAAGGGACGTAGATGTCCTGCAATTTGGACGGGTTCTTCTGGAAGTCCGGCAGCGTTTCCAGGACCAGGTGGTACTGGTTCAGTTGGGTGAACAACGTCAGGATCTGCCGCTGGCCGAAGGCATCGTAGAGCGTGTTGTCCACCGCCTGCGGCGTAATCCCCAGCCGCGAAGCCGTCTGGCGGTCCACGACCAGCGACGCCTGCAGGCCGCCGGGCTGCTCATCGGTCGCCAGGTCGCGAAGCTGCGGCAACGCCCTGAGCTTGTCCATGAACTTCATGGTCCAGGTGTGGAGCTCCGCCAGGTCGGGACCTTCGAGTGTATATTGGTACTGCGTCCGGCTGACGCGGTCTTCCACGGTCAGGTCCTGGATCGGCTGCATGTACAGCGTGATGCCCTCGACCTTCGCCAGCTCCGGCTCGAGGCGGTGCATCACGTCCGTGGCGCTGATCTTGCGCTCGTCGAGCGGCTTGAGATTGATGAGGACGCGCCCGCTGTTCAACGTGGTGTTGACGCCGTCCACGCCGATGAACGTGGAAAGGCTCTCGACCGCCGGATCCTTGAGGATGACCTCGGCGAGCGCCTGCTGCCGGCGCGCCATCGCCGGGAATGAAATCGTCTGAGGCGCCTCGGAGATGGCTTGAATGACGCCCGTGTCCTGCACCGGGAAGAACCCTTTCGGCACGATGATATACAGCACGACGGTCAGGAGCAGCGTCGCCGCGGCCACGATCAGGACGGTCGGCTGGTGCTTCAGGACCGCCCGGAGCGTCCGGCCGTAAAACCGGATGACGGCCTCGAAAAAGCTCTCCGATTTACGGTAGAACCATCCCTCGGCCGACTCGGTTCTCGGGCGCAGCAGCAGCGAGCACATCATCGGCGTCAGCGTCAGCGAGACCACGGCGGAAATCAGGATGGTCACGCAAAGGGTGATCGCGAATTCGCGGAACAGCCGCCCGACGATGTCGCCCATGAACAGCACCGGGATCAGCACCGCGATGAGCGACACGGTCAGCGACATGATGGTGAACCCGATCTGCTCGGCCCCTTTCAACGCCGCCTGCAGCGGCTGATCGCCCTGCTCGATGTAGCGGACGATGTTCTCGATCATCACGATCGCATCGTCCACCACAAAGCCGGTCGAGATCGTCAGCGCCATGAGCGTCAGGTTGTTCAGACTGTAGCCGAGCAGATACATCAAAGCGAAGGTGCCGATCAGCGAAAGCGGCACCGCCACGCTGGGGATGACCGTCGCCGACAGCGTCCGCAGGAAAAGGAAAATCACCAGCACGACGAGCGCCACGGTGAGCATGAGCTCGAACTCGACATCGCGGACCGAGGCGCGGATGGTCGTGGTACGGTCGGTCAGAATGGAAACGTGGACGGAACCCGGCAGCGTCAACTGCAGTTGCGGCAGGCGCGCGCGGACGCGGTTCACGACCTCGATGATGTTCGCGCCGGGCTGGCGCTGGATGTTGACGATCACCGCCGGCGTTTGGTTCATCCACGCGGCCTGCTTGACGTTTTCGACATCATCCACGATCGTGGCCACGTCCGAGAGCATCACCGGCGCGCCGTTCCGGAACGCGATCGGGATGGCGCGGTACTCCGCGCTCGTCAGCAACTGGTCGTTCGCGCCGATGAGGTAGGACTGCTGCGGTCCGTCGAAATTGCCGACGGCCTGGTTCAGGCTCGTCGCCTGGAGCGCCGCCCGCAGGTCCTCGAGGCTGACTCCGTAGGCCAGCAGCGCGGTGGGGTTCGCCTGGATCCGCACCGCGGGCTTCTGGCCGCCTGCGATGGTCACCAGGCCGATGCCCGGCAACTGCGCGATCTTCTGCACCAGCCGCGTGTCGGCCAGGTCCTCCACCTGCGAGAGTGGAATCGCGTCCGACGTCAGCGCCAGCGTCAGCACCGGCGCATCGGCAGGGTTCGATTTGCTGTAGATCGGCGGCGACGGAAGGTTCGAGGGCAGGTACGTCGTAGCCGCGTTGATCGCCGCCTGGACCTGCTGCTCCGCGACGTCAATGTCCATGAAGAGCGAGAACTGCATGATGATGACCGAGCTGCCGGTGGAGCTGGTCGAGGTCATCTGGTTCAGCCCCGGCACCTGCCCGAACTGCCGCTCCAGCGGCGCGGTGACGGCGGAGGCCATCACGTCCGGGCTTGCCCCAGGATAGAACGTCACCACCTGGATCGTCGGGTAATCCACTTCCGGCAGCGCCGAGACAGGCAATTGGTTGTAGGCCACCAGCCCGGCGAGGAGGATTGCGGCCATCAGCAACGACGTGGCGACCGGCCGCAGAATGAATGGGCGCGACGGGCTCATGGTTTCTGGCCCTTGGAAGATTTCGTGTCGTGGGGAGTTCCCTCGTCCGCTCCGTTGGACGCCTTGCGCTCGGTGACCGCCATGCCTTCCTGGAGCCGGTTGAAGTTATCCGCCGCGATGGTCTCGTCCGGCTCCACTCCCGTCACCGACGCCGTGCCGCCTTCGGTGATTCCAACTTTCACCGGCCGCATCTCGAGGGTGTTGTCCGGTTTCACCACATAAACGAACGCGCCGTTGCCGCCGCGCTGGATCGTCCCGTCCGGGACGAGCGTGACGTCGCTCAGCGTATTGACCAGCAGCCGCGCATTCACGAACTGGTTGGGAAAGAGCATATCGTCCTTGTTGTCGAACTGCGCTTTCAGTCGGATCGTGCCGGTAGTGGTGTCAATCTGGCTGTCCAGCGCCAGGAGCGTCCCCGTCGCGATCTTCTTCTTCTGGGCGCGGTCCCACGCCTCGACCGTCAGCACATGTCCCTGCCGCAACTGCTCCTGGATCGCCGGCAGGTAATCCTCGGCGACGCTGAAAATGACGGTGATCGGCTGAAGCTGCGTGATCACGACCATGCCGGTGGTACCGGCCGCATGGACAATGTTTCCGACGTCAACCAGCCGAAGCCCGACCAGCCCGGCCACGGGCGCCTGGATGCTGCAATAATCCACCTGTGTCTGCGCGCTGGCCACCTGGCCTTCGTCGAACTTGACCGTGCCTTCCAACTGGCGGACGAGCGACGCCTGATCGTCGAATTGCTGTTTGGGAATCGCCTTCTGTGTGTACGCCTCCTCGTATCGCGCCTGGTTGATCTTCGCTTCCGCCAGCGTCTCCCGATCATGCTGGAGCTGCCCTTGCGCCGTCGTCAGTTGAGCATCGTACGGCCTGGAGTCAATTTGCAGCAGCACAAAGCCTTGGGGGACGATCTGCCCTTCCGTGTAATTCACCTTCGTGATCTGCCCGTCCACGCGGCTGAGGATGGTCACCGTCGCCAACGGCGTCACGGTGCCCAGCCCGTTGACATAGACCGGGATCGCGCCCTTCTGCGCCTTGGCCAGCGCGATCTCGACCGGCGCAGGCGCGTGCGGTATGACGGGAGGCGTCCGAAGGCGCAAGTACACGAGCAAACCGATTCCCAGAACGACGGCGAGCACGATCACAACCCACGGCCAGCTCCGGCCTGTCCTTTCGGGCGGTTGATCATCAGGCGCGACGGGAAAGATAAGGCGAGCTTCCTCATTCGGCTTGTCCTCGGGCATTGGGTCCTTCTCCGTCAAAAGGCTGAAAGGACGGCGACCGCCGCAGGCTGCGGCACGGCGCTCCTTCAGGCGTCCCGCCGGAATACGAGCTTTCCCTGCTCACATTTCAATATGCGGGAAAATAGTTCGTTCGCTAACTAATGAGATGATACACCGGTCTACTACTTTTGTCAAGGTAATCAAGCAATCAGGACCGGATGATCGGTTTCGCCGCGAGCTGAAGAGGTGCCCTGCCTGGCGAACCGGGAAAGACAGATGGCCGCGCCCGAAGCGCGGCCATCTAGCCTATCTATTTATCTTGTATGAAGTTAGATGGGATTACAGCTTGAGCAGCCGACGCTTTCCTTTTCGCTGCCGGCGCGCCAGAGCGGCGTTGATGGCCTTCAGGTATGCAAGCGCGGACGCCTGGATGATATCGGTGCTGATGGCGCGCGCCGTCACGCGCTGGCCCTGGCATTCTACCTCGACCGACACTTCGCCCTGCGCGTCCATGCCCATCGTCACCGCCCGGATGCGGTAGTCCTTCAGCCGCGCGGCCACGCCCGTCAGCCGCTCGATGGCGCGATATACCGCATCCACCGGCCCGTCGCCGGTGGCGGCGTCCTCGAGCAGTTTGTCCTTCGGCCCTCGCAACCGCAGCGTCGCCGTGGGGATCGCATGCGTCCCGGCGCTCACGTGCAGCGACTCGATCCGATAGACCTCCGTCACCTGCGCGAACTCGTCCTCCAGGATCGCCTCGATGTCCTCGTCGTAGACCACCTTCTTCTTGTCGGCCAGCGTCTTGAACCGCTCGAACATGAGCTGCAACTGCTGATCCGTCAGCTTGAACCCGAGTTCGCGGGCGCGGACGCGCAGCGCGTGCCGGCCGGAGTGTTTGCCCAGCACCAGGTGGCTGCGCGACAAGCCGATGTCCTCGGGCCGCATGATCTCGTAGGTCGTGCGCTCCTTCAAGACGCCGTCCTGGTGGATACCGGCTTCGTGCGCGAACGCGTTTTCGCCGACGATCGCCTTGTTGCGCTGCACCTGCATGCCGGTGAGCGTGCTCACCATGCGGCTCGTGGCCAGCAGGCGGCGGGTGGCGATTCCCGTCACGGCCTGGAAGAGGTCGCGGCGCGTCTTGATGGCCATCACGATCTCCTCGAGCGCGGCATTGCCCGCGCGTTCTCCCAGGCCGTTGACCGTGCACTCAACCTGGTCCGCTCCGGCCTGCACGGCGGCCAGCGAGTTCGCTACCGCCAGCCCCAGGTCGTTGTGGCAATGCACGCTGATCGTCGCGGCGTGGATGTTCGGCACGTGCTTGCGCAGGTGCCGGATCAACTCCGAGAAATGCTCCGGCATCGCGTAGCCGACGGTGTCGGGAATGTTCACCGTCGTCGCGCCGGCCTCGATCACCGCCGTCACGACCTCGGCCAGGAACTGCGGCTCCGTGCGCGAAGCGTCCTCCGGCGAGAACTCCACGTCCGGGCAATGCCGCTTGGCCTGCCGGACGCTGGCGGCGGCGATGCGCTGAATCTCCGGCTTGGCCTTGTGCAGCTTGTACTTGCGATGGATTTCGCTGGTGGCGCAGAAGAGGTGGATGCGCGGGTGCGCCGCCTTGCGCAGCGCCTGCCAGGCGCGCTCGATGTCCGCCTCCACGGTCCGGGCCAGCCCGCAAATGACCGGGCCGCGCACCGATTCGGAGACCGCCTGCACCGCCTCGAAATCGCCGGCCGACGTGATGGGAAAACCGGCTTCGATCACGTCCACCTTGAGCAGCTCGAGCTGCCGGGCGATCTGCAGTTTCTCTTTCAGGTTCAAGCTCGCGCCCGGGGACTGCTCGCCGTCTCTCAGGGTCGTATCGAAGATCATGATGCGCCGCATGGTTTTCCCTCCTTGCCCTCAGACAGGAACGCCGGAGTTCCGGCTCCGGCGTTCCGCTCGTCCATGCCTGTCAAACCCTTTCGGGGGTCGTTTTCATTTCCCGCGTTTCGCGGCTTTGCGGCCCGGCGCCTTCTTCCAATTCTCCGGCCGCAGCGAGCGGACCGCTGCGCCGGCGCGCCACATCTCGGAGTCGTGGATGACCTTCAACTCCTTCCCCAGCTCCTGGCGATAATCCGCCCGGCTGTTCTTGTCGAGCACGATGGCGGTCTCTTTGCCGCTCTTGACGCGGTTGTAGAGGTCGCGGAAAACCGGCTCGACGGCCTTGCGGAACTTCGGCGCCCAGTCGAGCGCGCCGCGCTGCGCCGTGGCGCTGGTATTAGCGAACATCCAGTCCATCCCGTTCTCGCCGACCAGCCGGATGAGGCTCTGCGTCAGCTCCTCGACCGTCTCGTTGAATGCCTCGCTCGGCTCGTGGCCGTGCTTGCGCAGCTCGTTGTACTGCGCTTCCATCACTCCCGCAAGGCAGCCCATGAGCACGCCGCGCTCGCCGGTGAGGTCGCTGTATACTTCCTTCTCGAAGCTCGTCGGGAACAGGAAGCCCGACCCGATCGCGATGCCCAGTGCCAGGGTCCGGTCGAGAGCGCGGCCGGTGGCATCCTGGTGGACGGCGAAGGAGCTGTTGATGCCGCTCCCGTCGAGGAAGTTCCGCCGCACGCTGGTGCCGGAACCCTTCGGCGCGACCAGGATCACGTCAATGTCCTTCGGCGGGATCACCTTCGTCTGCTTCTTATAGACGATGGAGAACCCGTGCGAGAAATAGAGCGCCTTGCCGGCGGTCATGAAGGGCTTGATGTTCGGCCACAGCATCATCTGCGCGGCGTCGGAGACCAGGTACTGGACGATGGTCCCGCGCTCGGCGGCCGCCTCGATGTCGAAGAGCGTCTTGCCCGGTTTCCAGCCGTCCTTCAGGGCCTTGTCCCAATAGAACTTGTCGGTCTTGCGCTGGCCGATGATGACCGGGATGCCGTTATCGCGCATATTCAGCGACTGCGCCGGCCCCTGCACGCCATAGCCGAGCACGGCGATCACTTCGTCCTTGAGCACTTTCCGCGCCTTCGCCAGCGGGAACTCTTCCCGCGTGACGACCGTTTCCTCCACGCCGCCGAAATTCATCCTCGCCATGAGCGCAACCTCCTAAACCTTGAAAGCCTCGGGAACGCCTCCCGATTCAAAAAGCAGTTTTGCACTGCAAAAGCCGTTGCCGCGCCTGGCTCGCCGGTTCACTTCTGCTCGCCGCGCGCCAGGGCGACGAGTCCGGTGCGGACCAGTTCGCGGATGCCGTAAGGGCGCACCACCTCCACGAACGCGTCCACCTTGGCCTCCGGGCCCGAAAGCTCGACGACCATGTCCGTCGAGGAGATGTCCACGACATTGCCGCGGAAAATCTCGATGAGCGAAACGATCTCCGAGCGCTTCGCCGGCGGCGCGAACACCTTCACGAGCGCCAGGTCGCGTTGCACGATGTCGCGGCCGGAGTAGTCCGACACCTTCAGCACGTCAATGACCTTGCCGAGCTGCTTGCGCACCTGTTCGAGGACGGCCTCGTCCCCTTCGACGACGATGGTCATCCGCGACACGCCCGGGTTCTCCGTGCGGCCGACGGTCAACGAGTCAATGTTGAATCCGCGGCTGCTGAAAAGGCCGGCGACGTGCGCCAGGACGCCCGATTTGTTCTCCACCAGCGCGCTGATGACGTGCCGCATGTTCAGTTCCTCACCGCTCTCCATGTCATTCCCGCTTCCGCGGGAATGACGGATAGACAACAGCTCCGCCCACGCGCCGATTACGCCAATCCGCCCATCATGCGATTGATCGCCTCGCCGGCCGGCACGATCGGAAACACGTTTTCCTCCGGCGCGACGACGACATCCAGGAAAACCGGCCCTTCCGTTCGAATCATCTCCTCGAGCGCGCGGTGGACGTCTTTCGGGTCCGTCACGCGCAGCCCGCGCGCGCCGTACGCCTCGGCCACCTTGACGAAATCAGGGTTGTCCATATGGCTGTGGCTGTACCGTTTATTGTAGAAAAGCTCCTGCCACTGCCGCACCAGGCCCAGGTAGCCGTTGTTCAGGATCAGCACCTTCACCGGCAGCTTGTGCTGCACGACGGTCGCCAGTTCCTGGATGTTCATCTGGATCGAGCCGTCGCCGGCGATGTCAATCACCAGCCGGTCCGGCCAGGCGGCCTGCGCGCCGAGCGCCGCCGGGAAGCCGAAGCCCATCGTCCCGAGTCCGCCGGAGGTCAGCAGCGTCCTGGGCTTCCGGAACGTGTACCAGAGCGCGGTCCACATCTGGTTCTGGCCGACCTCGGTGGTGATGATCGTGTCCTCGGGGACCATCCGGCAGAGTTCTTGGATGACCGCCTGCGGCTTGATCGCATCGCCGCCGTTGTAGCTGAGCGGATGATTCTGCTTCCATCCGGCGATCTGCGCGTGCCACGCCTCGCGTGCGCCGTGACGCACGTGCGGGAGCAACTCGCGCAGAATCTGCGCGGCGTCGCCGACGACGGGGATATCCACGTGGACCGTCTTGCTGATCGAACTGGGATCCACGTCAATGTGGACGACCTTGGCTGAGGGCGCAAAGGCGTCAATCCGGCCGGTGACGCGGTCGTCGAACCGCGCGCCGACGGCGAAGACCAGGTCCGATTCGGTGACGGCGTAGTTCGCCGCCGGCGTGCCATGCATGCCGAGCATGCCCAGCGACAGGCCGTGGTCGCCCGGGAAGGCGCCCAATCCCATCAGCGTCATGGTCACCGGCGCGTTCGCCGTCTCGGCCAACTGGCGCAGTTCCTCGGAGGCGTTCGAGAGGATAACCCCTCCGCCGACGAAAAGCACCGGCTTCTGCGCCTCGTTCAGCGCCGCGGCCGCGAGGCGGATCTGGCGCGGGTGCCCTTCCGTGCGCGGCTTATAGCCGGGCAGCCGGATGCGCTTGTCCGGTTCGCCCTCCAGTTCGGCCATGGTGATATCCACCGGCACATCTATGACCACCGGCCCCGGCCGGCCGGTCCGCGCGATGTAGAATGCCTCCTTGATCGTGCGCGCCAGGTCGCGGATGTCCTTGACCAGGTAATTGTGCTTCGTGATCGAGCGCGTGATGCCCGTCGTGTCCGCTTCCTGGAACGCGTCGTTCCCGATCAAGTGCGTCTTCACCTGGCCGGTGATCGCGATGACCGGGATCGAGTCCATGTTGGCCGTGGCGATGCCGGTCGTGAGGTTCGTCGCACCCGGGCCGGAGGTGGCGATGCAGACGCCCACGCGGCCGGTCGCGCGGGCATAGCCGTCGGCGGCGTGCGCCGCGGCCTGCTCGTGGCGGACCAGCACGAACCGTATCGGCGCGTCGTACAGCGCGTCGAACAGAGGAAGGACCGCGCCGCCCGGATAGCCGAAAATGACTTCCGTCCCTTCCTCGACCAGCGTCTCGACCAGAATCCGCGAACCTTTGGTTGCCATCCGAATGTCCTCCGGCTCATTCCACGGCCCCTCGGAACCGCAGGAATGAGCGCCTATTTCTATCATCTCCACTCGATGAGCGTCAAGCTCAAACGCCCTCGCCGCCGCCGACCGCTCCTGTTCCACGCCTGAGAACAACAAAAAAACCCGCTGCCTTTCATCGGCAGCGGGTTTTGGTTTTCGACGTTCTGTACGGCCGAACTACCCTCACCCGCCGCTCGAAGCAAGTACGAGCACTACCAGTGCCGTCCCGGTAACCGGGGCGGCGCAGGTAAGCCGCACAATACTCGGAGTCAGACAGGTTCGGGACATCGCTCTCTCTCTTAACACACTGGCCGAAGTATATCCAATCTTTCTCCCCTTGTCAACTTCAGATCGAGGAAAGAATCACATTTCAATTCTGAGCAATCCGGCCCCGGATTTGATAAACTCATAAACTGCGATGAAACTGACTCTGAAATCCGTTTGGGCGGAACTTCGGTACGGACGCTTCTGGGGGCGCATCATGGCCTATCTCATCATCTTCATCCTCGCCTACGTCCTCTGGTGCGTTCTTCTTTACTCGTGGCAGGACCGCCTGGTGTGGCCCGCGGAGCTCTCGCAGGCGCAGTCGGCCAGGCCGAAGAACGCGGAAGCCGTCTCGCTCCCGATTGAGCGCGGCGGCGCTGTGGAAGCCTGGTTCTTCCCCGCGAAGCCCGACGAAAGCGGGAAGCCGGCGCCCGTGGTCATGTATTTCCACGGGAACGCGGAACTGATTGACCAGCAGGACCGCATCATCGAGGGATACGCCAAGCTCGGCCTTTCGGTTTTCCTGCCGGAGTATCGCGGCTACGGACGCTCGGCGGGGAAGCCCTCGGAGAAGGAGATCGCGGCCGACATGATCCGCTTCTATGACCGGCTCATCCGGCGCCCCGACGTGGATCCTTCGCGGATCGTGCTCCACGGGCGCTCCGTCGGCGGCGGCGTAGCCGCGGACCTGGCGATGCGACGCACGCCGGCGGCGCTGATTCTCGAATCCACGTTCTCGAGCCTCGCAGCCATGGCGCTTAAGTTCGGCGCGCCGCCCTTCCTGCTCAAGCACCCCTTCCGCACCGACCGTGTGGTCGAGGGGCTGGATGTGCCGATGCTGATCTTCCACGGCACGCGCGACACGGTGGTGCCGGTATCGAACGGGCGGCGGCTGCACAAACTGGCGCGGGGCTCCACGTATGTCGAATACAATTCGGAGCACAACGATTTTCCCGGCGAGGGCAACGAGGAAGCTTACTGGCGCGAGATTCAGGCGTTCCTCATCCGCCCCGGGGTGCTGAGCGCCCCCAAACCGGCTCCGGCCGCCCCGCAGCCTCCTCCGGCGCCTTGAGGAACTCCGCGTGACGCCCGGATGTCACCTGTGGATCCGCACGTAGATCGTCCGCGCCATCCCTTCATCCACGGCGAACTCGCTTTCGCCCAGCGCGAAGACGTACGCCGGGAACTTGCGGATCAGGCTCACCGACACGCCCGGCACCGCGCCGATGGACATCAGCTCCTGCATCCGCGAGTCCTCGCCGGTGAGCAGGTACGCCACGCGTCCGCCCTCGCCGGGCTCGAGGTCGGCCAGCGAGGCGATGAGTTTTTCCCCTCCGCGCCGGCGCACGCGGCAGCATTCGCCCTCGGGAATCGGCTTGCCGTGCGGGCAGGCCGAGGGATGGCCGAGGAGCTGGCAGACCTTATCCTCCAGGCCGGCATAGAGGATGTGCTCGAGCCGGCAACTGGCCTCGTCGAGCGCGGTGTCGCGCACATCCAGCACGTCGGCCATGAGCCGCTCGGCCAGACGATGGCGGCGGATCGCGCCGGCCGCCTCGCGCAGGCCGCGTTCGGTCAGCCGCGCCTCGCCGTCCGCCACGCTCACGATGCCCATCTGCGAGAGTTCGTCGAATGCCGGCGACTTCTCCAGCGCCGAGAGCAAGGTCGGCGACTCGCCCTCTTCCTTCCGCAGCCAGAGCGTTTCGAGAATCTCCTGCGCGCTATCGCTCAGCGACATCTTTGCGCCTCCTGTTTTTCAGCCAGCGGATCCAGCGCGGCTCCGGCAGCGATTCAAAGCCGCAGCGCGGACACCGGACCATGCGGCACCCGCTCATCGGGCAACTGCGGCAGGCCTTCTCGGCCGCCGCCTCGTCGAATTCCATTCCGCAGTATCCGCAGCGGGTCATAACACGATCCTCAGCGCGTGCAACAGCGCATTCAACCCCACCCCGATCGCAAACGAGAAGACCAGGATAAACGCCGAGATGCCGACGCCCCATTTGATGCCGCGCTCTTTGACGTTGATGACAAACTGCGCGATGCAGGGCAGGAACAGCGTCAGCGTCACCGCCGCGACGGTCAGTTGCACGCCGGTCAGCACGCCCTGCTTCTGCAGATCGTAAAGCCCGGCCGCGCCGTAATCCCTGCGGAAGAACCCGAAGATGAATATCTTCGCGCTCTCCGGCGGCAGGCCGAGCCAGCGGACCGGCTGCTCCAGCGCCTTCTGGGTCAGGTCGAAAAGGCCCGTCAGCCGGCCCAGCCAGATCAGGACGCTGGCCAGGATGAACAGCGGGATGACCTCCTTGAAATACCACACGATGCGCGTGTACGTCTTCACGAAAATGTTCTCGATGCGCGGCAGCCTCAGCGGCGGCAGCTCCATGTAGAAGCGCGGCGGGTCGCCCGGGAGCAGCCGCGCGCACAGGAAGCCGATGAGCAGAAAGACGAGCACGAGCACGCCGGCCCAGATCGCCAGGGCGGCCGAGTTGCCGTGCAGCAATGCGAAGATCAGGCCCAGCTGCGCCGAACACGGGACGGCCAGCGCCAGGAGCACCGTAGCGATGATCCGCTCGCGGACCGTCGGCAGCGTGCGCGTCACCACGGTCGCCATCGTGTCGCAGCCCAGGCCGAGCACCATCGGGATGACGCCGCGCCCGCTCAGCCCGATCTTCTTGAAAACCCGGTCAATCAGCATCGCCAGCCGCGGCAGATAGCCGGTGTCCTCCATCACAGAGAAAAACAGGAAGAAAAATCCGACGATCGGCAGGATGATCGCCACGCCGTAGCGGAGTCCCAGCGTGATCACGCCGTATTCCCCGGCGAGCAAGTCCCGGACCGGGCTCCACGGCACGAAGCGTCCGCAGAGCGCTTCCACCGCCGGATTGAGGTACCGTCCGAAGACCGTGTTTTCCAGGAAGTCCACCGCGACCCCGGCGCCGAATTGCCCGACAAACTTGTAGAGCCCGACGTAGAGCACCAGCAGCAATATCGGGAAGCCGGTCCAGGGGTTGATGAGAACGGCGCTCAGCCGCTCCGCGAATGACTGCGGGCGCTTCGGCGCGAACTTCATGACCCTCGCCGCCAGGTGCGACGCCTGCCGCTGGCGTTCCGTGGCGATCAGGTATCGCAACGGCTGCGAATACCCGCGTTGACACTCGGCGACGGTCGCTTCCACCGCCGCGGCGGCCTCCGCGCTCAGCCGGCTGCGCGTATCCGCGTCTCCCTGCAGCAGCAACAGCGCCTCTCCGCGCGCGCCGGGCCGCCCTTCCGCGGCCAGTTGACGCTCAATCGCTCCCAGGGCGGATTCAATCCGGCGACTGTATTTCATCACGCGGAACTCGCCCGCAGGCGAGCACCGGCCGATCGCCTCCCGCAATTCGCCGATTCCGCGGCTCGTCGTCGAGACCGTGGCTACGACCGGAATTCCCAGCAATTTGCTGAGCCGCGCCGCGTCAATCTGGATCCCGCGTTTCTCCGCTTCGTCCATGATGTTGAGGACGAGGATCAGCGGCAGCCCGGCCTCGCGGAGCTGAAGCGTGAACGCCAGCATCCGCTCCAGGTTCTTCGCGTCCACCACCTGCAGCACCGCGTTCGGCTTCTCCGCGAACAAGACCATCGCTCGGCCGACGCGCTCTTCCTCAGAATTCGGCAGCAGCGAGTACATGCCCGGCGTGTCGGCGACTTCCCATTCCTGGTCGCCGATCTGGGCTTTGCCTTGGGTGATCTCGACGGTCGTTCCGGGGTAGTTCGAGACGACGGCATAAGCGCCGGTGAGCCGGTTGAAGAGCAGGCTCTTCCCGACGTTCGGGCTGCCGACGAGGACGACCAGCCGGCGCGCCGTAGCGGCCGGTTCAGGGCTCGGAGGGCGGTTCGTGACCGACGCGTGAGTCGTACTGCTCTCCACGGCTTCTCCTTCTGCGAGGTTCAGGCCTTGCCTGCGACTTCAGCCGGTTCGGTACGGACGCAGCGGCGGCATTCCTCCGAATCCGCGCCGTGCCCGCATTCGTCTTTGAAACCGCGCTTCCAGCAACCGGCGGCCCCGGGACAGCTTTCGAGGAACCGGAGGAACCTGACGAGGTTCTCCAGCACCTGCGGCTCGATGGCATGCTCCATGTGGCACGCGTTCCGGCCGGCGGCGGCCGGGTCCACCGACAGGACCCGCACGAGGAACTGCGTCAGCGCCTCGTGCCGGCGCACCAGTTCGCGGGCGGCCTTCTGGCCGCGCGGCGTGAGCGTGATCAGGCCGTACGGCTCATAGTTGATCAGCTCCTTCTCCGTCAGCGATTTCAGCGCGCCGGTGACGGAGGACATCTGGACGTCCATCCGCTCTGCGATGTCTCGCACTCGCGCCACCGGCCCCGTTTTCACGAGGTGGTAGATGCACTCGAGATAGTCGCCGAGGCTCTCGCTCAGCGGCGCCGCTCTGGCCATGGTTCCTCCTTCGGTCCGGTAATGTTTGCCTTCCCTAACATCGTAAGGACTGGCAAACATTTTGTCAAGCCTTGCACTGCGCCGGCCGGGCGGCTAGAATACGCGGTCGGGCACGTCTCTTTCTTGGAGGATACAGATGAAGAAAGCGAAGGTCTTTTTCGCGCCCGTGGCGGACGCGGAGAGCCTGGAATCCCAGGCCGAAAAAGCGGTGCAGCTCGCGGAAGCGGCGCAGTTCGCGAAAATCATCCAGAAAGGCCGTCCCTGCGCGCTCAAGACGCACTTCGGCGAAGGCCAGGGCATCGGCTACATCCAGCCGCCGATCTGCGCCGCCGTCGCCGACTGGGTCCGCCGCGCCGGCGGCCAGCCGTTCCTGACCGACACGAACACGCTCTACCGGGGCCATCGCAGCAACGCGGTGGACCACCTTTTGCAGGCGGAGGAGCACGGCTTCACGTTCGAGGCGGTGCGCACGCACGTCATCATCGCCGACGGGCTTCACGGGGCGGACCAGGTCACCGTGCCGATCGCGGGCGGCCGGCGCTTCAAGGAAGTCCGCATCGCTTCCGCCCTGCACCAGGCCCCCAGCGCGGTGGTGCTGACGCACGTGAAGGGCCACCTGGCGACAGGCTTCGGCGGGAGCATCAAGAACGTCGGCATGGGCTGCGCCGCGCGCGCCGGAAAGCTCGCCCAGCACCAGGGCGGCCATCCGAAGTTCGACGAGAAGAAGTGCAAGTCGTGCGGCACCTGCGTGCGGTGGTGCCCGACCGACGCGCTGTCGCTGAGGGGAAAACTCGAACGCGTGGCGCTCGAGCCTGAAAAGTGCATCGGCTGCGGCGAGTGCCTGGCGCTCTGCCCGTTCGACGCCATCGGGTTCGACTGGTCAACGCTCGGGCCGGAGCTGATCGAGAAAGTCTGCGAGCACGTGCTCGGCTTCCTCCAGAACAAGGCCGGCCGCGTCGGCTACCTGAATTTCATCACACACGTCACCAAGAACTGCGATTGCATGGGGAACAAGCAGAAGGCGGAGCGGCCGAACATCGGCATCGTCGCCTCGACGGACATCGTGGCGGCGGACAAGGCCGCCGCAGACCTGACGCGGGAGCGCTACGGCGAGGACATCTGGGCGAAATGGTGGCCCGAGTCCAATTACACGAGCCAGTTCGAATATGCCGAGAAGCTCGGCATCGGGACGCGCGACTACGAGCTCAAGGAAATCTAGCCCGGTCTATTCCTCGTGGTGCGTGTATTGGAACCGGCCGGCCTTCTGCGCCTTTTCGTACTGCGCAGGCAGATGCTCGCGGACCTGTTCGGCCATCTCGCGGTCGGAGATGTTCGTGATGCGGCCTTCCTTCTCGTACTGGTCCGCCACCCACCGCATGATTTTGACGATGTGGGTTTTCTTGATCCGCTCCTCGCCGACCAGGCCGAGGAAATTGTTGACCCACAGGTACACGCCGTCGGCGCCGGATTTGTCGGTGATGACGATCTCCGGCGGGCGCTTCAGGAGTTTCTCGGTATCGAAGATGTTGTAGATGCGCTCGTCGCGCGCGAGCCCGTCGGCATGGATGCCGGCGCGCGTCTTGTGGAAGTCGTCGCCGACGAACGGATAGCGCACGGAGATGCGCGTTCCGATGGAGCGGTAGAACTGCGCGATCTCGGTGATGATCGTCGTATCAATCCCGCACATGTCGCCCTTCAGGCCGATGTATTCCATCAGCGCGCCTTCGAGCGGCGGGTTGCCGGTGCGCTCGCCGATGCCGATCAGCGTGCAGTTGAGCGCGTCGCAGCCGTAGAGCCAGGCGGTCGCGCCGTTGATCAGCGCCTTGTGGAAATCGTTGTGGCCGTGCCACTCGAGCTGGTCGCCCGGCACGCCCGCCTTGTGGATCATTGCGAGGACCAGTTTCGGCACGCTCCGCGGCAGGGCCGCGCCCGGATACGAGACGCCGAATCCCATCGTGTCGCAGAGCCGGATCTTGACCTTGAGGGAATCCTCCACCTGCTCCGAAATGCGCATCAACTCCTCGACGTACGGAATCACGAATCCTTCGATGTCGGCGCGCGTGACGTCTTCGAGATGGCACCGCGGCCGGATGCCCTGGTCGAGCGCGGCCTTCACGATGCCCGTATAGCGGTCGAGCGCCTTGCGCCGGTCGAGCCGCAGCTTCATGAAGATGTGGTAGTCGGAGCACGAGGTGAGCAGCCCCGTCTCTTTCAGGCCCATCTTCCGGACCAGGCCCAGGTCGCCCGGGTCCGCGCGAATCCAGCCGGTGATTTCCGGATAGCGGTATCCTCGGTCGAGGCACTTCTGCACCGCCTCCTGGTCCTTGGCGCTGTAGAGGAAGAACTCGGTCTGCCGGATGACGCCCCGCGGCCCGCTCAGCCGGGAGATCAGGTCGAAGAGTTCCAGAATCTGCTTGACGGTGTACGGCGGCCGGGCCTGCTGGCCGTCGCGGAACGTCGTATCGGTGATGCGAATGTCGCGCGCCTTCAGGTCGGCCGGATGGATGACGTACGATTTGCCGTCCAACTCCGCGTGGATCGGATCGTCGAAGACGATGTGCGGCGGCATGGTGTGCGGGAAGACGTCCGCGAGGAGTACCGGCGCAGAAACCTCCTTGATCTTGCTCATCGGCCTTCGTTCCTTCAGAATGGGGCAAGTGAAAGCGACGGGCGTCCGGGCGACCGGCCGGACGACTCGCGACATTATAACAAGGGTGCCGGCTCGTCTCAACAGTGCTTCGCCGAGTGAAAGGTTAAACCAATCACCGCTTGACATCGCCCGCCGCCTGACGGAAAATACCCGCCACCCAATCGCACGAGGAGGAAGAACATGGGCAAGCTGTGGGATAAAGGATACGAGCTCAACAAGGTCGTCGAGCGCTTCACGGTCGGCGATGATTACAAGCTGGACCTGGAGCTGGTCCGCTGGGACTGCGCCGGCTCGATCGCCCATGCGGCGATGCTCGCGAAGATCGGCATCCTGACGCACGACGAGTACGAGCGCCTTCAGAAGCGCCTCGTGGAGATCGTGGCGCTGCACGCGCGCGACGAGTTCACGATTCTCCCGGCCGAGGAGGACGTCCACACCGCCGTCGAGGGCGACCTGACGAAACGCCTGGGCGACGTCGGCAAGAAGCTCCACACGGCGCGCTCGCGCAACGACCAGGTCCTCCTCGACCTGCGCCTCTACATGCGCGACAAGCTGCTGACGCTCTTCGAGCTCGCCTGCGACATGGGCGGCTTGCTCGCGGACTTCGCCGAGAAGCACAAGGAGGTGCCGATCGTCGGCCGCACGCACTATCAGCGCGCGATGCCCAGTTCCGTCGGGCTCTGGGCCGGCGCCATCGCCGAATCGCTGCTGGACGACCTGGCGCTCCTCCGCGCGGCGTACCAGGTCGCCGACCAGTGCCCGCTCGGCTCCGCCGCGAGCTACGGAGTCAACCTCGACATTGACCGCCAGATGGTCTCAGACCTGCTCGGGTTCGCGCGCGTGCAGAACAACGCCCTCTACGCCAACAACTCGCGCGGCAAGGTCGAAGCCATCGCGCTCTCCGCGCTCTCGCAGATCATGCTCGACCTCAGCAAAATGGCCAACGACATCATTTTCTGGTCCATGCCGGAATTCGGATACTTCGTTCTGCCGCAGGACCTCTGCGGCGGCAGCAGCCTGATGCCGCAGAAGCGCAACCCGGCGCTCTTCGAGCTCACCCGCGCGAAGACCGCCGTCGTGATCGCCTGCCACTTGCAGGTGATGGAGATCATCCGCCCGCTGATCAGCGGCTACCACCGCGACTTCCAGGAGACGAAGCGGCCGCTGATGACCGGAGTGGAGATCACGCAGGCTGCGTTGCAGGTCTGCGGGCTCGGCCTGTCGAAGCTCTCGGTGGACGAGAAGCGCTGCATCGCTGCCTTCACGCCGGAGGTCTTCTCCACCGACCGCGTGCTGGACATGGTCAAAGGCGGCGCGCCTTTCCGCGACGCTTACCAGCAGGTGGCGCGCTCGCTCGAGAAGACGGCGATGGAGGACCCGCGCGCGAACATCCGCAAGAAGACCCATCTCGGCGCGACGGGAAACCTGGGGCTGGACCTCGCGCGCAAGCGCCTCGGCGATGAGCGCGGCTGGCTGAACCAGGCGCGCGCGGCCTGGGTCCCCGCCATCGAAAAGCTGCTCAAGTAGGCCGTCTCGATGCCGCGCCCTTGCGGGCCGCTTCACTTCGCCGCGATCCGGTCTCGCAATTTCACGATCTGCGCCGACCAGGGATCTTTTGGCGGACAAAGCGCCGCGGCCTCGTCCAGCGCCGCGAGCGCCTCCGGCTTCTGCCCCGACCGCGCCAGGAGTATGGCCAGCCTGCAGCGCGGTTCCATGCGCTTCGGGTCGCCCTTCACCGCCGCGGTGAGTTCGCTGATGGCGCGAGGCAGGTTCCGGTCGGAAGCCTGGAGCAGCAACTCCGCGTAAAGCATTCTTGAGTCGGCATCGTACGGGTTCTGCCGGATGCAGCGCTCGATCCAGTCCACGGCTTTCTTAAGGTCGGACGTCGCCGCCGGCCGGTCAACGGGCCCGAGTTTCCTGGCTCGGTTCAGATACAACGTGGCGACGATCCGGCGAACGGGCCAGTAACCGGGAGCGACATGCTCGACCTCCTCGTATTCGGCGATGGCGGCGCTGTCCTTCCCTGAACGCCAGTCGAGATCCGCGCGACTTGTCAACGCGATCAGGTAGTCCCGTCCGTATCGGGAGAATCGCGCCGCCTCGATGTCATTCCGCGTGACCTCCTCCGCTCCCATTCGAGGCTCGCGCGACGGGCCGGTCAGCAGCCATTCCGCCCGGGCGCCGCTGTATACGACGCCCACCGCCGCCGCGATGACCATCACCGACGCGGTGGCGAAGAGGAGCGACGTATCCACCCGGCTGCCGAGGCGCATGCCGGCCGGCGCGGGGCCTTCGGATCGTCCGGAGGCGATCATGATGCCGAGCAGCGTCCAGTATGCCGCCGCCGACGCCCAGTACCGCAGCGAGATCTGGACCAGCCCATTCGTGAACATCGCCAGGAACCCGCCGAATACCGCCCATGCCGCAATCCGCAGCGCCGTGTCCTCCGCCTGTGCTTTCCGCAGATGCCCGCGGACGGCGAAGAAATGTCCGGCCAGGTACAGCCCCAGCGCGATGAGGCCGCCTTCGACCGCAACCAGGAGCAGTTCATTGTGGGGATAGATCGTGATGTTGCCCAGCAAGCCGCGCTCCATCGCCGCGATCGGCTTGTAATCCGAGTAATGGAGCAGGAACATGCCGCTGCCCCAGCCGAAGACCGGGCGATCGGCGATCATGCGCAGCGCGCCCTGCCACATGAACCAGCGCGTGGCCTGGTTCGGCGATCGCATCAGTCGCACGTGCAAGCCCGGCAGCCAGCTCAGGCAGATGAACCCCGCAACGGCGAGTCCGACGAACCCGGCCAACAGGCCGTATCGCGCGCGGGACGAAAGCTGCGCGGCGATGACGCACGCCAGGCCGACGACCAGCCCGAGCAGCCCGCCCCACTCCTGGCAGAGCGCGAATACGCCCAGGAGCAGCAGAAGGCACGGCCACAGCGCCGCGGGCGGCAGCGCCAGCGCCTCGCCGCGCTTCGCCGGGCGGGTGATGAGCGGCGTCAGGAGATCGGCCAGCCCCAGCACGAGCGCCGGAAGGAGAAACGTCGCGAGAAAAGCCCGGTGGCCTTGCACCGCCTCCAGCAAAGAGCCCCGTTGCCAGAGAATCGAAAAGAAGTTTCTGAAGCCGTGAACTTGCCCAATCCACTTGTCGCCCGACAGCAGAACATGCAGCAGGCCGGCCAGCGCAGCCAGCGTTCCGGCGGCGAACATCGCTCGCAGGATCAGTCGAGTGTGCCGGCGGCCGGAGAGCAGATGTCCCAGCCCCAGCGCCCAGGCCACGCCGAAAAACATGGGCAGGCTGCCGATGGCGGCGAGCCGTGGCTGCGGCGCCCAGGCGCTGCTCGCCACCGAGAACGCCGCGTACGCGCAGAACAGGCACGCCGCGGGCCGGAGCGCGCGCCACGTACCCACCGGCAACCGCCGCGGCCATGCCCAGATGAGGAACAAGGCCAGCGCGCCGCACTGGAAGATTACGGCCTCCAGGTAGATATCAAAGGCGAAGCCGTGCCACTTTGCGACGGAGACCCCCATCAGCACCGCCGAGGCGAGCGCTGCGGCGATCCACCCGCGCCGGCCGGAGGCGGCCGGCTCGGCAAGGGCTTTCCCAAGCTTGGCGCTTCGCGAAGACAACGGGCCGCGCTCCTCCAATCGTCACCCCGGAACCGCCGCAGATTCTAGATACCGCGCCGGCCGATTGCAATTCATTCCGGCGCTCTTGACCGCGTTCGCACGCCGGATTATGATTGCGACAGTCGAGCCCGTTCGGACCCCGCCGGAAAGGTCCGTTCCCTTATTGCAAGGAGGCGTTTATGCGGTCGAGACTCATCCTGCCCGTCGCGCTCATCGGCGCCGCACTGTCATTCGGAAGTCTTTCTTCAGCAGCGGAAGAGAAAAGCATGGCCAATCCCATCGTCGTCATGGAGACGTCCGAAGGCACGATCAAGATTGAACTCTGGCCCGCGCAGGCGCCGAAAACGGTCGAGAACTTCCTGTCGTATGTGGACGAGAAATTCTATGACGACACGATCTTCCATCGCGTCATCGAGAAATTCATGATCCAGGGCGGCGGCTTCACGGCCGACATGGTCCAGAAAAAGACGCACCCGTCCATCAAGAACGAAGCCAGCGCCGACGTGAAGAATGTCCGCGGCACCATCGCCATGGCTCGAACCGGCGTCGTGGACAGCGCCACGGCGCAGTTCTTCATCAACACGGTGGACAACGCGTTCCTCAATCACGCCGGTGAGACGCCGAGGACTTTCGGCTACGCGGTCTTCGGCAAGGTCATTGGCGGCATGGATGTCGTTGACAAGATAGCCAAAGTCCAGACCGGTCAAGGCGACGTTCCGGTCAAGGTGGTTCTCATCAAGAGCATCCGGCGCGCCGAGCCGGCGAAGTAGCTGCGCGTGATGTGCCGCTCGCAGTGTGCCCGTCAGGGCATTTACTATTGACATTCGCATAAGGAAAGGAATTCTCTCGCTAAGACGCCAGGAACGCAAAGAAGGTAAGACAACCTGATTATGCTGTTCCTGGCGCTCTTTGCGTCTTTGCGAGAGACCTTTCCTTATTCTTGCACGAAGATCAATAAGCAGCGCCTGAGGGCGCCACTACAAGCAACTGCAAGTCCCGTTTCACGGATTTTCCCCCATTTCCCGCTTGACATCCGCCCTGATTATGGTATCATGGTACTGCGATACCACATTTCGGGAAAGGTGAAGGTCCATGGCGACTATCCTGAAAATTTCCGACGCGGCGTCGCTGGCGCTGCACACGATGGTGTTCCTGGCGGACCGTCGCGAGCGGCCGCTGACGACGAAGGAGATCGCCTCGACGTTCAAGGTCTCCGAGGCGCACCTGGCGAAGGTGCTCCAGAGGCTGGCGAAGGCCGGGCTGGTGCTGTCCGCGCCGGGACCTCACGGCGGCTTCCATCTCCGCGACGGCGCGGAGCGGACGACGCTGCTGCAGGTCTATGAGGCGATCGAAGGTCCGATGAGTTCGACCCACTGCCTGCTCGGCGTGCCGGTGTGCGGCGGCAAGAAGTGCGTTCTCGGGCAACTGGTCTGCAGCCTGAATGAGCAGGTCAGGAAACATTTTTCCAAAACGCGACTGAGCGACGCCAAGGCCGCTTTCGCGGGATTAGGTCGAGGGTGATGCTGTGAAGCGAAAGATTGTGAAGATCGACGAAGAGAAATGCAGCGGTTGCGGCCAGTGCGCGACCGCCTGCGCCGAGGGCGCGATCAGGATTGCGGACGGCAAAGCGCGCCTGGTCAGCGAGAGCTACTGCGACGGCCTCGGCGCGTGCCTGGGAGAGTGCCCGGAGGGCGCGATCGCGATTGAGGAACGCGAGGCGGACGAATTCGACGAGAAGGCGGTCGAGGCCGCGCGTGGCTCGCCGGCCACGGACGATCCGGGTCCGCACGCCTGCCCGGGAAGCGCCATGCGCCAGTTGAAGCCTCACCGCGCCGCCGGAACCGAAAGCGAGATGCCTGCGGGCGAGTCGGAACTGCGCCACTGGCCGGTGCAGCTCAAGCTGGTCGCGGCGAGCGCGCCGTTCCTGAAGGGCGCGGACCTGCTCCTGGCGGCGGACTGCGTGCCGTTCGCCATGGCGGACTTCCATTCGAAATTCCTCCGAGGCCGGTCCGTGGTCATCGGCTGCCCCAAGCTGGACGACCCGGCGATCTACGTCGAGAAATTGACGGAGATCTTCAAGCGTTCCGGCATCCGGAGCGTCACCGTGCTCCACATGGAAGTCCCCTGCTGCTTCGGGCTGAAGCGGATCGCTGAGGTGGCGCTGGAAGCCTCGGGCAACCACTATCCGATGCGTGACGTCACGGTCAGTATCGAAGGTAAGGTTGTCGAAGCGCATTGGTCGGAGCGGATGACATGATTTCTGCGGCGCTGAAAAGGAGCCTCAACGATCTCCACGCGCAATATAACCGGCGCGGAATGATCCATCCGGACCCGCTGGAATTCCTGTGGGATTACCCCGATCCGCGCGACCGCGAGGTCGTGGCGCTGGTCGCTTCGTCGCTGGCGTACGGGCGCGTCGCGCAGATTCTCAAGAGCGTCCACAGCGTGCTGGACCGCATGGGCGCGCCGGCGCGTTTTCTGAAACGCTCCTCGGAAAGCACGTTGCTCAGGACCTTCGGCGGCTTCCGGCACCGGTTCACGACCGGTGAAGAGATGGCCGCCCTGCTCTACGGCGCGAAGCGGGCATCCGAGCGGCACGGATCGCTGCTCGCCTGTTTCGAGGCGGGGCTCGGCGACTCCGACGAGACGGTCCTCGGCGCGCTTTCCGCATTCGTCGCGCAGATTTCCGAGCCGTCCGGCGACGCGTGCGGCAGCCTGCTGGCCTCGCCGGCGGACGGCAGCGCGTGCAAACGCCTCAACCTTTTCCTGCGCTGGCTGGTGCGGCGCGACGCGGTGGACCCGGGCGGATGGGAATCGGTCGGCGCCGCGCGGCTGATCATCCCGCTGGACGTGCATATCCATCGCATCTGCCGGACGCTCCGCCTCACCCGCCGAAACGCGGCGGACATGCGGACGGCGGTTGAGATCACCAAAGCATTCCGGCTCATTTGTCCCGAGGACCCGATTCGATACGATTTCTCGCTAAGCCGGCTCGGCATCCGAAAGGACGCGGACCCGGCGGAGTTCTTCAACTGTAGCCGCGTCGCCGGGGCGGCGCGCGGATAGTTCAAGGAGAATCACATGGGCACAGTGCAATGTCCCGGGCAGGATATGAGGTTCTGGAAGCCGGAGGATATCTTCGAGGCGCCCTGCCCTCACTGCGGCGCGCGGATGGAATTCTGGAAGGACGACGTCCGGCGCCAGTGCAAGGGGTGCGGAGAGATGGCGCCGAACCCGAGGCTGGACCTCGGTTGCGCCTCATGGTGCAAGTACGCGGACAAGTGCCTCGGCATCGCGCCGGGGACGGGCAAACCGGCGGCCGCACCCGAGTCGGGCGCCGGCCCGGCCGCGAAGAAACAGGGCTGATCTGGAAAGGGGCAAACGCATGGCGCAGAAAAAATCCCGGCGCGGGGCCGGGAAAAGGAAACTGGCGGCCGCGAAAGCGCACACTCTGGCGGAGTTGATCTTGTACGCGCCGGGGTCCGTCGTCAGCCGCACCCTCGCGGAGAACGCCGCCGGCACGGTGACGCTCTTCGCGTTCGACGCGGGGCAAGGCCTGAGCGAGCATTCCGCGCCCTATGACGCGCTCGTCCAAGTCCTCGATGGCGAGGCGCAACTGGCGATCGGCGGCAAAGCGGTGCTTGCGCGCGCGGGGCAACTGGTCGTCATGCCGGCGAACGTCCCGCACGCGGTCCAAGCGGTGAAAAAGTTCAAGATGCTCCTGACGATGCTGCGGGCCGGGTAAGTATTCCAGCGAATTGGGGTTCCGTTTTTTCAGAAGGGAGAAACTGCAATGTTCTGTTATCAGTGCGAGCAGACGGCGAAAGGGGTCGGGTGCACGGTGAGCGGCGTGTGCGGGAAGAATCCCGAGGTCGCAGGCTTGCAGGATCTGCTGGTGCACGCGTGCAAGGGCCTTTCCATGTACGCGGCGCGGGCGCGGAAACTGGGCGTGAAGGACCATGAGGCGGACGTCTTCACGATCGAGGCGGTCTTCGCGACGCTGACCAACGTCAATTTCGACCCGGCCGCCCTGCGCCGCATGGTCGCCAAGGCCGCCAAGGTACGCGCGCGCGTGAAGGCGGAATACGAAAACGCCTGCAAGGCCGCGGGCAAGACGCCCGAGGCGCTCTCCGGTCCGGCGACGTGGCAGCCGGCGGCCGACCCGCAGAGCCTGGACCGTCAGGCCGAGGAGATTGCCATCCTGCGCCGCAAGCAGTCGCTCGGCGACGACGTCACCGGCCTGCAGGAACTCATCGTTTACGGCCTGAAAGGCGTCGCGGCGTACGCGGACCACGCGCAGATCCTCGGGCAGGAAAGCGACGAGGTGTACTCGTTCTTCCACGAGACGCTCTCCTGGCTGAGCACGAACCCGACGGACATCGGCGCGCTTCTCGGCAAGGCATTGCAGGTCGGCGAGATCAACCTCAAGGTCATGGGCCTGCTCGACGCGGCGAACACCGGCGCGTACGGCCATCCGGTCCCGACCGCGGTGCGCGTCCGGCCGGTCAAGGGCAAGGCGATCGTCGTCTCCGGGCACGACCTCAAGGATCTGGAGGAGCTGCTCAAGCAGACCGATGGAAAAGGGATCAACGTCTACACGCACGGCGAGATGCTCCCGGCGCACGGCTATCCGGGCCTGAAGAAGTACAAGCACCTCGTCGGGAATTACGGCGGCGCGTGGCAGGAGCAGCAGAAGGAATTCTCCGAATTCCCCGGCGCAATCCTCATGACCACCAACTGCCTCATGAAGCCGCAGAAGGCGTACGAGGACCGGCTGTTCACCGCGGGCGTGGTCGGCTGGCCCGGTGTGGCGCACATCGCCGGCCGGGACTTCCAGCCGGTCATCCAGGCGGCGCTGGCGGAGGACGGGTTCGCGGCCGACGCGCCGGAGAAGACCATCCTGACCGGCTTCGGCCACGAGGCGGTCATGAGCGTGGCCGGCAAGGTGATCGAGGCGGTGAAGAGCGGCGCCATCCGCCGGTTCTTCCTCATCGGCGGCTGCGACGGCGCCAAGCCCGGCCGCAACTACTACACCGACTTCGCCCAAGCCGTGCCGAAGGACTGCGTCATCCTCACGCTCGCGTGCGGCAAGTACCGATTCAACAAGCTGGACTTCGGCGATATCGGCGGGATTCCGCGCCTGCTCGACGTCGGGCAATGCAACGACGCCTACTCCGCCGTGCAGATCGCCGTGGCGCTCGCCGGTGCGTTCAAATGCGGCGTCAACGACTTGCCGCTTTCGATGATCCTCTCCTGGTACGAGCAGAAGGCGTGCGCGATCCTCCTGACGCTGCTGCACCTGGGGATCAAGAACATGCGGCTCGGCCCGACGCTGCCGGCGTTCGTCACGCCCGCCGCGCTCAAGGTCCTCTCGGAGAAATTCAACATCATGCCGATCAGCACGCCACAGGAAGACTTGAAGATGATCTTGAAGTAACCGGCGGTTCTTTGTATGCTCAAGGGGTCGGCCCGGCGGGCCGGAAACTCTTGGCCGGAGAGGAGACGATGAAAAAGTACATCTGCGACGTGTGCGGTTACATCTACGATCCGGCGAAGGGCGACCCGGAAAACGATATCCCGCCGGGCACCGCGTTCGAGAAGCTTCCCGACGATTGGACCTGCCCCGAATGCGGCGTGCCGAAGAGCCAGTTCTCGGTTTTGGGCTGATGAGGACTGAATATACAAGGATTCACCACGACGACACGACGGTCACGACGAGCGGAGTTGAAATGGATTGACACTCCCGGCCGTTCGTCGTGCTCGTCGTGTCGCCGTGGTGAGAATCAGTGTTTCGTTTCTTATGGAGAAAGAGATGCAGGCACCGGAGAAGAAGCAGCTCAAGGAGCAGACGGCCATCTGGATGGACCACGCCGGCGCGCACGACGAGATCGGCAAGGTTTACCACGATCTCGGCGAATGGGCGGCGCGGAACAAGGTCAAGCTCGCCGGCCCCGGCTTCACCGTCTTCCTCAGCCCGCCGAGCGAATTCGATCCGTCCTCGGCGCTGTTCGAGGTCTGCATGCCGGTCGCCGCGGCGACCAAGGGCGATGCGAAAGTCCGCGTGAAGAAAATCCCCGCCATGACCGTGGCCGCCGCGCAGGTCAAAGGCCCGTACAAACAGATCCCCGCGCATTACACCGAGATGCTCGCCTGGCTGGATGCCGAAGGCTGGGACGTAGTCGGCCCGCCGCGCGAAGTCTACCTCAAGCGCCCCGACCCCAAGGGCAAAGGCGACCCGAAGGAATTCGTCACCGAGATCCAGTTCCCGATCAAGGCGTGAGACGGCGCGGGTTGCCTAAGTCGCCTGATTAACGCACCTGTGAGGGGTTGTGAAACCGGCGCAAGTCTGAGGCACGTCATTCCCTCGCAGGCGGGAATCCAAGTATTTCTCTTCGGCACTGGCTTCCCGCATTCGCGGGAATAACAAACAGGGTTGCTTAGCATCTAGTTTTCCGCCAGCAGTTCCTCGTCGTTCTCCAGCAGCCGTTTCAACTCGCCGAGAAACTTCGCGGCGGTGACGCCGTCAATGATTCGGTGGTCGCAGGAGAGCGTCAGTTTCATCACGCGGCCGACCTCGATCTTGTCCCCCTTCACGACCGGCGCGGCGAGCGCGGAGGCTACGGCCAGCGTGATGGCGGACGGCGGGTTGATGATCGGCTCGAATTGCTCCACGTCGAACATGCCCAGGCTGCTGACGGTGAAGGTCGGATGGCGGCGCTCCTCCGGCGACAGCTTTCCCGACCGCGCCTTCTCGACCAGCGCGCGGGTGCGCTCGACGATTTGCTCGAGCGAAAGCGCCTGCGCGTTCCGAATAACCGCGACGGTGAGCCCTTCGTCGGTGTCCACGGCCAGGCCCAGATTGATCCCCTTCCACTTGATGATCCTGCCGCGGTCATAGCTCCGGTTGGCCTCGGGATGCAATTTCAGCGCCTTCAGGGCGGCGAGCATGACGAGATGCGTGATCGTCGCGCCGTATTTCTGCTTGAGTTCCTCTTTCCGGGCGAAGAGGCGCGTGACGTCTATGCTGCGCGTGATGTAGAAGTGCGGGATGACGTGCTTGGCGGCGGTCACGCGGCGCGCCTGCGTCTTCAGCCGGTACGCGGCCTCGACGACTTCGGCCTCATCCTCGGTCACGTCAATGGCCGGCAGTTCCTCGTCGGGCGACGGCTTGATCGCAGGACGGGTTTCCGCCGGCGGTGGTTCAGCCGCCTGACGCACCGGCGCAGCGGAGGGTTTCTCCGCCGGCGACGCGCGACCCGGCGAGAGCGCCTCGATATCCTGCGCGATGATCCGTCCGCCGGGGCCGGTGCCTTTGACCTGGCCCAGGTCAATTCCTTTTTCCTGCGCCAGCTTGCGCGCGCGAGGCGAAGCGGCGGCTCGCGGCTCGGCGCCTGGCGTCGCCGGAGCAGGCTGCGGCGCGGGCGCTTTCGGAGCTGCCGGGACTTTTTCCTTCGGTGCGGGCTTTTGCGGGGGCAGTTCGGCGGTTGCCGTCACCGGAGCAGGTTGCGGCGCGGGCGCTTTCGGAGCCTGCGGGGCTTTCTCCTTCGGTGCGGCCTTCTGCTCGGGCGGTTCAGCGGTTGCCCGCTGTTTTTCCGGCTCGGCGCCCTTCGCTTCCGCGTCAATATAGCCGATGACCTCGCCGACGGGCACTTCGCTCCCGTCGCCGTGGACGATCTTCGACAGAACACCGCTGTGGAAGCACTCCAGTTCCATCGTCGCTTTGTCCGACTCGACCTCGGCCAGCACGTCGCCCTCGCGGACGCGGGCGCCGGGCTTGACCTTCCACGCGATGATCTTGCCCTCCTGCATGCTGTCGGAAAGCTTCGGCATCGTGATTTCGTACATGGGCGGCTCTCTCAACTCTTCTCAGATCTTCGTGCCTTGGTGACTTAGTGGTTCAAACAGAGAACATCTTTTTAACGGCGCGGATGACGTCTTCCGCGTGCGGGATGCACGCCTGCTCCAGTTCGCGCGCGTACGGCAGCGGCACGTCGGCGCCTGAAACTCGCCCCACCGGCGCGTCGAGTTCGTCGAAGACCTGCTCGCAGATGTTCGCGGCCACCTCCGCGCCGATGCCGCAATGCGGCGGCGGCTCCTCGACCACCACCGCGCGGTGAGTCCGCGCGACGGACTCGGTCACCGTCTTGACGTCCCACGGCCGAAGCGTCCGCAGGTCAATCACCTCCGCCTCGATCTTCTCCTGCGCGAGCTGCTCGGCCGCCTGGAGCGCGACGTGCGTCATCGCGCCATAGCCGATGAGCGTGACGTCCCGCCCTTCTCGCAGCACGGCCGCCTGGCCGATCACCGCCGCGTCGAGGCCGTCGGGCACTTCGCCCTGGAGATTGTACAGTCCCTCGTGTTCGAGGAAGATCACCGGGTTATCGTCGCGGACGGCGGCCTTGAGCAGCGCCTTCGCGTCGGCGGGCGTGGCGGGATAGACGACTTTCAGGCCCGGCGTATGGACGAAGTGGACCTCCAGGCTGTGCGAGTGCTGGCTGCCGAGTTGGTGCCCGCCGCCGCCCGGCATGCGGATGGTGATCGGCAGCTTGACCTGTCCGCCGAACATGTAGCGCATGAGCGCCATGTGATTCAGGATCTGGTCCATCGCCAGGTAGGCGAAATTGACGGTCATCAGCTCGGGCACCGGGCGCATTCCGTCCATCGCCAGCCCGATCGCCATGCCGACGATGGCCGCTTCCGAGATCGGCGTGTCGAAAACGCGCTTCGCGCCGAACTCCTTCAGCAGCCCGCGGGTGACCTTGAACGATCCCTCGTAAAGCGCCACGTCCTCGCCGAAGACGATGACGGACGGATCGCGCTTCATCTCCTCGAAGAGCGCCTGGTTGATCGCGTCGCGGTAACTGATGATCGCCATGCCCGCTCCCAAAGCCGTCCTTTTTCTCCGCTACGTCATCTCCACGTACAGATCGTCGTACAACTTCTCCACCGGCAGCTCCGAGCCGGCCTCGGCGAACGCGACCGCCTCGTCGAGCAGCTTGCGGACCTTGTCATCCACCTCCTTGAACTCCTCCTCGGTCGCCTCGAAGTCGTGCCGGATGGCCTCCTTGAGCCTGGGGATCGGGTCGCGCTTCTTCCAGAGCGCCACCTCTTCGGGCGACCGGTAGGTGGCCGGGTCGGACATGGAATGTCCGCGGTAGCGGTAGCATTTCGCCTCGATGAAACTAGGCCCGCGGCCGGCTCGCGCGTGGGCGATAGCGCGCTCGGCCACGGAATGCATCTTGAAGAAATCCATCCCGTTGACTACGGCGGTCGGCATATTGTAGGCGCGAGCCTTCTGCGCGAGCGACTTCTCGGCGCTGGCCCGGCTGACGCTCGTGCCGATGGCGTAGACGTTGTTCTCGCAGACCCAGACGATGGGCAACTGGTAGAGCGAGGACATGTTGAGCGCCTCATGATAAACGCCCTGGTTGGTCGCGCCGTCGCCGAAAAAGCACAGCACCACGCGGTTCTCCTGCTTGTTCCTGACGGAGAGCGCGAGGCCGACGGCGATCGGACACATCCCTGCGACGATGGCGTAGCCGCCGAAGAAATTGATGTCCCGGTCGAAGAGGTGCATCGAGCCGCCCTTGCCCTTGCAGCAGCCGTCGGCGTGGCCGAAGAGTTCCGCCATCGCCCTCTTCGGATCGCCGCCCCGGATGAGGAAGTAAGCGTGGTCGCGGTAGGAGCCGATCACGTAATCTTCGTTCCGCAGGTGCACCAGCGCGCCGACGGCCACCGCCTCCTCGCCCGAGTACAGATGGCAGAACCCGCCGATGCGGCCCTTCGTGTATTGCTCGGCGACGCGCGTCTCGAAGCTGCGCGCGAGCTGCATCCGGTAGTAGGCGTCCATCAATTCGCGCTTGTTCATGCGATATCCCGATGATCCTGCCTGCCCTGAGCAACGCCGAAGGGCCGCCCTGAGCAACGCCGAAGGGCCGCCCTCGCGGCGCTGCCCGGCCCTGAAAAAGATCGTAGCACGGGAACGGTGCGCAAACAAGCCCGCGCCGTCCGCTTGAAGTCGCGCGCAAATCCATGTATGTTGTGTGTTGGGGAGATTGAAACTTCTTGTGGGGGAACCCGATGAGCACGGAACTGAAGAAAGGCGTCCACTGGGTCGGCGTCGTGGACTGGGGCATCCGCCATTTCCACGGCTACGAGCTGAGCACGCATCGCGGCACGACGTACAATGCGTACCTGATCGTGGACGACAAGGTCGCGCTCGTGGACACGGTCTGGGGACCGTTCCAGGATGAATTCATCGAGAACCTCCGCGCGGTCATTGATCCGGCCAGGATCGATTTCATCGTGGCCAACCATTCCGAGCCGGACCATTCCGGCAGCCTGCCGGCCTTGATGCGGCTCTGCCCGCAGGCCACCGTGGTCGTCTCGAAGCGCGGCGCCGAAAGCCTGCCGGGACATTATCACCAGCGCTGGAAGCTCAAGCCGGTCCAGACCGGCGAAAGCATCCGCCTGGGCCACGACGAACTCGTCTTCATCGAGGCGGCGATGCTCCACTGGCCCGACAGTATGTTCACCTATCTCACCGGGCGGAACATCCTCATGCCGAACGACGCCTTCGGCCAGCATTACGCGACGGCGTTCCGGTTCAACGACCAGGTCAACGATGCGGAACTCCACCAGGAGGCGATCAAGTACTACGCCAACATTCTCACGCCGTTCAGCAAGCTCGTGACGAAGAAGATCGAGGAAGTCCTCGAGCTGGACCTGCGGATCGATATGATCGCACCGAGCCACGGCGTCATCTGGCGGAAGGACCCGGTGCAGATCGTCCGCAAGTACCAGGAATGGGCCGCGCAGAAACCGGAGCCGTCGGCGGTGGTGCTCTACGACACGATGTGGGAGGCGACGCGCCGGATGGCCGAAGCGATCGGCGTAGGACTCGCCGCCGAAGGCGTGCCGTTCAAGCTCTTCCACATGGCCGTCTCGGACCGCAACGACGTGCTGACGGAAGTCTTCAAGGCCAAGGCGGTCATCATCGGATCGCCGACGCTGAACAACGGCCTGCTGCCGGCGATCACGCCGATCCTGGAGGACCTCAAGGGCCTCAAGTTCCAGAACAAGATCGGCGCGGCGTTCGGCTCATACGGCTGGAGCGGCGAATCGGTCAAGCAGATCGAGGCGCACCTGGCGGCGTGCAACATCCCGCTCGCCGCCGAAGGCGTCAGCGCCAAATGGCAGCCGACCGCCGCCGATCTCCTGAACTGCGAAACCCTCGGCCGCAAAGTGGCCGCGGCCGTCAAGGCCGAATGAGTCAACGGTTCGCTATAAAGTACACGAGACTCAGGGAACTCCGAGGAGATACGCGATTAGAAGAATGAGTTGGGTATGGTATCCCCAGAACTCCGGGGCTGTTGAAAAGGCCGTCGGGCGAGGGCGCCGGACCTGCAACGGAGCGAGATTTCCTGCAAAACTGTATTATTAAAACAGACGCGCCGCGCGCTGTCTCTCAGGAAGACACCGCGCGGCGCGAACGCGAATCAATTGAATCCCGACTCCGGCTAATTGCCGTTACGCCTCCGCATCCGTCGCCCGATCAGACCGGCCAGGCCGATGCCGAGCAACGTCACAGTCGCCGGCTCCGGGACTCCTCCCGAAGGAGGCGGCGCCGGAGCAACGAATCCTTGCACTTCGTACACCTGGTTGCCACCGCCGAACGTCGAGAATAAGAAGTCGCCCGTTTCCGGATCGAGGAAGGCCCCTTCCGCGCCCGACAGTCCCGTGATGAAGTCCACGTTGGTGCCGACGATCGGGTCGCCGTTCGCATCTACCTGCCACGCCTGCACAGCACCCGCGCCGTACTCGGACAGCAGAATGCTTGACGTTGAAAAGTCGGTCGAACCTGATGGCACGTAAAGGACGCCCTCAGGGCCGCCGGTGATGGAAACCGTCGTCGTGGGCGCGCTGAGATTGTACGTTCCCGACCCATCCGAAGTGAAGGGAACATTGTACCAGACGTTCCCGTTGTAAGAGACCACTTTCAGGTCACCCGCGCCCGGTTGGCCGGCCGGCACGAATAGCAAGCTGCCGACCGAACTCGCAATCCCGAGCGGAGTCAGAGCCACTTGCTTGTCCGGCGACGTGCTGCCAGGCTTGATTTCGCCGATGCTGTTGTCAGAATAGCTCGTGTAGAACAGGTCGCCGTTCGGCGCATAGTCCAATCCGCCGTCAATCCCGCCCGAGGTGATGCCCGGCGCCGTCGAATACTGCGTCGCGGTGCCCGAGAACCCGGTGATATGGTTTCCCGCGCCGCGCACAACACTGATCGAATCAATCGTGCCGCTCGTTGTATTGGCGCTGCCGCCAATCAACAGCGTGTTGAGATCGCCGGACAGGAGAGTCAGTCCCCCGTAAGGCGTCGAAAGTCCCGGCACTGCTCCCAGGTCAAGCAGAGTGTAATCCGCGCTGTAAGGCGACGAGAGCGTCGGAACACCCAGCGCCGTTCGAGTCTGGACAACTCCAATCAGCGCCGCGACGGCCAGCAGCCATACCCCGTACCTGCGAATTCCCCGCATTTCACTCATGCCCCCCCCCTCCTGAAAAGAAACCGCCCCAATGCGCCTGCATAAAGAGCCTCCGTTGAACGGCACGGCAAATATCATTCCACTTGTAACTAAAACGCGCACAAATCGTATCCGGTCCCGCCGGTCCGTAACCTGTTACCACGAAGGCGTTTAGTTCCAGCGTCTGAATATCCGTTTCGAGGTTTTCGTTGACGACGATGGCATAACGTCGTGCGAGTGTTTAACGGCGTCAACACGTGTTGCCGAGCTTGGACAGATTCGGGGTATTGGGCCAGACCTCGTTTTCCCAGTGATTCGATGCGCATCGTCATGACCTGCTGCGCCGGATCATCACGGCGACCGGGTTCGACAGGAATGAGAACTTGGTCATATCGGTCACTGGGAAAACCAAGACCACTCGGGATTCTCACCGCAGTCAGACGCTTGCGGGCCGCGCATCGGCGTGTCGTTTTCCAGAACAGCCGAGAAGCTGATTGACACCGGACAATTCGAGAGTACAATCTCCTGCTTGCAACTCGACTGTCCTTTGGCGGACAGCCCAATGGGAAATTCCGGCTTGCAAGAGCCGAACGTGCTTGCGAAGGCCTGTGCTTGGACGGTGGTTCTCGCCGCGCTCGGCTGCGCCGTTTGGGCGCGAAGCGCTCCCGCGGCGGAAGCGCTGCCGGGCGGCGTTGAGGTCACGCTCAAGGGCAGCCTGGTCTGCAACGGCGCCTGCATCGCCGATCCCAAGCCCGACGATCATCTCCTGGTCCTCTATGCCATTGACGGCACGCCGGAAGTCCGGGCCGAGGTGGAGAAAATCATGGCCAAATTCTACCCGGACAAGGGCCTCGACGCCGATGCCGCGCAAGAGCTGATGGACCAGTTCACCGCTCGGTTGAAGTACTACATCCCTCGCGACAGCCCCGCCCTGAAGGACGACAAGAACCGCCCGCCGAACCATTACTGCATGCCCGCCACAGCCAGCGCCGTGACCGGCGTCGTCGCCCTGAAGGACGGCAAGCGGTGGCTCACCGCCGCCCGGATCGAGCCGGCCCACCTCAAGTACCCGGACAGAATGCTCGCGCCGGACGTTCCTTTCGTCCGGCCCGGCCGCGAGCCGCTGATCCTCCGCATCACCGACAGGCTGACGCTGAAGTGCGTGTGCATCCCGCCCGGGAAATTTCTGATGGGCACGCCGTTCTACATGTGGCCGTATTTCGTGGAAGAGTATCCGCACGCCGTGACGCTGACGCGCCCGTTCTACATGGCCGAAATTCCGGTGACGCAAGAAATATACCAGGCGGTCATGGGCGTCAATCCCAGCACGGTCAAGGACCCGCAGCTTCCGGTCCAGGATCCGCGTTTCGCCGACATCGAGGAATTCTGCAAGCGGCTCTCGGAGAAAAACTCGCGGAAGGTCCGCCTGCCGACCGACGCCGAGTGGGAATACGTCGCCCGCGTCGGCACCTCAAACCCCGGCTTCCAGGAGAAGTACAAGGACCAGTTCAGCGGCGGCGACGGCGGTTTCAAGGCGCCGCTGACGGTAAAATCGCGGCAGCCGAATGCCTGGGGGCTGTACGACATGCCCAGTTGCTGGTGGGAAATCACCGGCGACCGCGGCATGTACAACGCGCGCCACAGCGAAACGGACCCGTATTACCCGCCGCCCGCCGGCGACGCCGCCCAGGTCCAGCGCAGCGGCCGGGGCATTCTCCAGCCGCAATGGTCCATCGGCACGCATGAGTTCATCACGGAGAAGGGCTACGCCGGCCAGAAATTCCGCGTCGTCGTCGAAGCCGAGCCGGCGGCGGCGCCGCGTTGACCGGCGATTCGTCAGCGATCTCTCCAGCGCGTCCCATGGCGGAATGCGCTTCAGACATGGCCGGTATCACCGTAACCCAAGCGTCCGGAGCAGAGGCCTTCTTTCGCCCCGCAACTCGCCTTGACAAGCGGGATTCTTATGGTGAGAATCCGATTTTATGAAACGATTTCTGGTGACGCTGCCGCGCAACCTCGTCGGCTGCTTTAGAGGCCGGAGGATCGTCTGGCATGTCATCGCCATCGTTCTCACTTTCATCCTCG
>Ga0187876_1000395_pt1 | contig 46275 bp, 91 predicted proteins | sample June2016WEW_17_4_FD_133000 | JGI IMG/M metagenome (GOLD analysis project Ga0187876, IMG submission 133000) | Peatland microbial communities from SPRUCE experiment site at the Marcell Experimental Forest, Minnesota, USA - June2016WEW_17_40 | ecosystem: Environmental > Terrestrial > Soil >... | reverse complement strand
TTATTTGATATATATTATTTTTTTCGCTAGATATTCAAGCAGGAAAAAGTAATAGCAATTTCTTGGGGACTTTTGCAACACAACTCTGACTTTTGCAACAGAAGGGAGTTATGCAACAAAGCCGCCTAAATGTTAAAGTTTATATAATTGAATAACTTTATTAGGAAGAAGCCTAAAGATATATGCGATGACATCATCAAGCAACGAAGCAGGGGCCAGCGAACTAGATAAACTGAATAAGCGAGTGGCACAACTCGAAACTGCGCTAACGATGATGCAACAGCAGTATGAATCTGGCCTGACTGAACGAAGTAATCAGTGGGAAGAGATTCGCGAGCAAAACGACGCCCTAGATAAACTCTATACAGCGTTCGAAGAGGCGACGAGAATTCGCGACTTACGAGAAGAAGGAAACTGTAAATTCTGCCCGTATCATCAGAAAGTGAAAGAATATATAGAACAGGTAACAGTACATTAATAGTTATTCGCGGGTAGCCCCGCGATGACACAGCCGCCGGTGATTTATGTTCGTTAGTCACCTCATAACCCGCCGGCGGCCTTTTAACACATGTTAATTAACAGATGATTAAGAAATGTGCGTGTGATGGTAAGCTGCACTACGAAAGCGTAGCTCATAAGGTAGTTCTTATCTGTTCAGACTGCGGCAGACACTATAATCTAGGCTATCATTATAACGAGAGTGAGACGTCTCTACCACTTGACTTAATCGACCGACGGATTCTTAATAAGGTACTCTCGCAGTCTCGTTGCACCTCGAATGAGTTACTCGAATCATTTACGCCGACTAACCCGCGAGAAGTACCCCCTTCATATTCTACGATACTACGAAAGATGCAACGACTGGCGAGACACGGCTACATCATCGCCGAACGAAAGAAGAATCGAAGATTTGTGTACTACGCGACTGAGAAACTAGAAAGTTTAAATAACCTGTGAGGTGAAAGGCGCTGAGTCAATTCTTAGTAAAGTGGCAAATCCCTTCGCAGACCTGTGTGGTGCAGGCTCAGCGCCCACCATCATTATGACAACAGAATCGTTTAAGGACGCGCTGGCCTTCAGTCAGGAGCCTAAATACCTCGACGAGATGGATGTTTTTTATAGAGAGTTCTTCGGAACCGATAATCTTACTATTCGTTATGTTGAGAATATCGTCGAGCAGTTTAAAGGCTACGACAGAGAGATTAAGCTGGAAGACACAGACCAGTACTTCAGAATCGAAGAAAAGCGCGACAGGTACTATAAAACAGGTAATATTACCCTAGAGCTATGGTCTGTTTTTAATACGAGAAAGGGCTGGCTCTACACGAGTAGAGCGAACTATATCGCCTATCACTTTATAAATGGCGTTACTCACATGCTGGATAGACCTATGCTGCAACGAGCGTGGGCGCTGAATGAAAAAGAGTGGCGCGATACGTACCCTGAGATAGACGTTGAGAATACTGGCTGGACGTCAGTCGTTATTCTCATACCGAAACCAGTGCTGTCGCAAGCGATGGCAGAGGCGTCAGTGTATACGCACGTCAGAACCGGAACCGAAGTTGACAATCGTTAAATGGAATTCCTTCAATGAAGGCGAGTGCGAAGAATCAGAGCTTCCAAAACTGGCCCGCGATGAAACCGTGAAAAGCATGTTTGTATTACGTAAATGTGTGATATGAGGAAAAACTCTGTGGATTCGCTACGGTAGGACAGTCTGCCGTAACTGTACCCCGTTCGACTGTAGAAACGAGATGTACTAGATGACAGTTCACACGAACAGAACTTTACAGCTCGAATACGAAGGTCACACGAACGCGCATAACCCACGATACGCTATGCCGCGAAACTGTAAATGGTGCGGTAAAGAGTTCAGTCCTTTAGTTGGCTACTGGGTCGGTATGCAGCAGGTTAAGCTCACGCGAGCGAAAAATAGAGTCTACTGTAGTAAAGAGTGCAATAAAGCGTGGACTCGTTTTAAGGTGAATACGTGCCGCTAGGTATTCAAAGACTAGAGGTACATCCTCGACCGGATAAGCTAGCCGCCCCGCGAAACTGTAAATGGTGTGGAACTGAGTTTACACCAGTATTAGCACACTGGGAAAGAAAACAACTGATTAAGCACACTAAAGCGAATGAGCGACAGTATTGCAGCGAGAAGTGCAAAAAAGCATACTATAACGCAATAAGCGTTAATCGTCGTCGAGAAGCGAGGCTAAATGCAGGTAATGGGTAAGAATCTAGTTAAGCTACCGCTTAACGAGAGCATCTTTGAGTGTATTCGACTTATGAAAGAGGATAAGGATACGCAAGTTCGTTTCTTAGAGGGGCCGCTGTGGAAGATAGACGCCACTCGCCACGAAGGCGGGGTTATCGAATCGCGTATTTACCATCTTGTTAACCATCACGTCTACGTTATTCGAACGTTAGACGCCGGCGTTGATTCTGACACGTTTTATATTCAAGTGTCAGGTAGAGGGAACGTAAACGAAATATCGAGAGAAAATGCGCTCGAAGTAGTTGGGCTGCGCACAGGTTACGTCGAGGACTATGATTTTCATTTCGACGAACCACTACCGCCGCTCGATAACCCCGCCTACACGTGCGGAGACTGGTAAATGCAAGAACAAGTATTAATACGACACGAAGAGCCGCGTCAGGTTCAGATTACGTGGGGCGGTGCAAAAGGTAACATCGGTCGCGTCTTTTGCCCTAAGAACGTCTGGCAGCCTTCGCGCGGTAGAACAATCCGGCGGTGTTACTACTGCAAAAACTACGCCGGTCGAACTAAAGTGGTGATTTTATGCGTTCTAAAGCAAAAAGAGATATGAGAATTAAATGCGGCTGCGCGAAGTCCCGAAATCACGGTTATATCTGTGTACACGGTTTCACCGCTCAGCACGAACGCGATGGCATACTACGATACTGTCGTAAGTGTGTCGAAGACGAGACATGATAATTAAATGTGAGTGTAAGAATAGCCGACATCGCGGAGACCTCTGTATAAAGGGGTTTACCGTCCGGCACGAACGTCAAATCGCTGGCATAAGACGACTACATTGTCGTGCGTGTGTTAAAGAAGAATCTAATCGAGGATGTTAAATGACACTGGAAAGAAAGTATAAGCGTGGCTTAGGGCGCGTCTATGTAGATAGCGAAACGGGCGATGAATACCCATCGGTAACCACTATAATTAACGCAACCTTAGCGAAAGGCCCATTCTTAGCGAAATGGCAAGATAAGATACGCGAAGAGAGCTTCGTTAAGCGGTTCGAAGCGTTCTGTGAACATCTACCTGAGAACGTGAGAGAATACGTCGACAGGCCGACGGTTTACGCTATTTATAAACAGTCATTAGGTGCGCCTAACGCCTACAGAGACGCAAAGGGCGACACAGGCACGTATATTCACAGTATGATTGAAACCTACTTACAGCCAGTTAATAAGGTAAAACCGTTAAGTTATTATCTCGAAAACGACCCGCGAGCTGAAAAAGTATTAACGAACTTTAAGACGTGGATGGCTAAGACCGGCCTCACGCCGGTTAAGGTAGAACATTATCTATGCTCACCTACACACGGTTACGCCGGTACGGTCGACCTCGTCGCGAAACAGAAGATTAAAGGCGGCTCGAAACAGCTCGTACTTGTCGACTTTAAGACTGGCTCTATGCAAAAAGACCAGCTTCTACAACTAGCGGCCTACGCGCTCGCGTACGAAGAGCTGTACTTCGTTCGTCCGGCTGTTGCGTACTTCCTTAAAATCGACGTCGACGCGGGCTCAGTCGGTGAGCAGATGCACATGTATTATGATGACTTATCGTATCTGTTTGAACACTACATCAGAACCTTAGAGCTGTGGAAGTGGCGCGTGGATAGTAAGAACGAATGGCGGAGTTGGTAATTACTAAAGTATATTACGTCGTAGCTATGATTAACACGTGTTAAGTGGCGTCGGACTGATGCGTTAATGGCGAAGTACGAAAAGAAAAAGAAGGACATACCTAAGATGGTTGGGCTATGTATCGGCTGTGGGAAGCAGAAGCCTATCGAGCTGACCGGCAACCCGAAGCTGATATGCAACGACTGTCGGCGGAGGATGAAAATTTAAGATGTTCTACGGTTGGGAAGATTATCAGATAAGAAAGCTCTATCAGGAGCTTAACCCGTATCGCAGCGGAGACAGAGCGGTAATTCGCTATATCCTCGATGAGCTTGAAATGAGAGGCACTCGGGCAGAGAGAGAGAAGAAATGAAGCGCGATAGTCTAGACGTTGCTAACTATGTTAACTACATATTAAGCGAGCGCGAGCAACTTAAGTGTACAATAGCCACGCTCGAAGACGACGTTGAACTTATAGGCGGCGAGTATCAGGCCGCTAGGAAAAAAGTCGAGAAGCTGGAAGAGCAGGTCGCTACGCTTCGGATTCAGCTCGAATACGAGGCTGATAAAGTCTACGAGCTGGAAGAAGAAAATAAACGCCTTCGTCTCGCTGTAGCGCTCGACCGACGGACATATAAAGGAGCCTAAATGAGTAGTATTGAAATAATGAGCGGCGCTCGACAAGTAGCGCCTATGATGGTCGCCCCGCGAAAAGTAGCACCACCGAATAAGATGGTGTACTGTATATCGGCAAGCGGCGGAACGAACGTAACCCTAGCAGGAATAGAAGATTATAACGTCGTAACAGGAGATGGCTCGTATCCCGACCAAAGCTTCGTTAACGCGTGTAAGGCCGCTGGACGTAGCTGTCTAGTTAATAATTCAAACGACGGCACGAGTTCAAACTGGTCAGACGCGTATTATGCACAGATGGCCGCGATGGGCGTTAATGCTGTCGGTGGAGAATCCGAATCCGGCGCTGAGATGGACGCTATTATGGCGAATCTTATCGCCTACACATACGGCGGTGAGGGAACAGGCGGGCCAACCGGCAATAACGATATATGGTCTGGAAACACGTTTACACCCTCTGGCGTCGGTAAATACGGCATCGCAGCTATTCTAGAGACGTATACTTCAAGCTCGATGATAGGAGCCGCTGAGATAGCTCAAGAAGCACTCATTAACAAACAAGCTGGCTGCTTCGAAGTGGGGCTCTGTATAGGTAGCTGGGCCGAAGGCGATTATGGTGCTAACGCGCAGACGTACATAGATATGGTTAACGCTATGGCCGCTAATGGTGTCGTCTGCCGTAAATTTGATTATTGGTATGAAGAGACCGGCGAGTTCTCAGTTCCAAGTCTGTTCACCGAATTAATGCAGACATACGAACCAGATATGACGCCGATAACGCAACGAGCAAGCGGCGTAACGCCTACACCTACACCAACGCCACCAGTTCTTATCGCAGACGGCACAGCACCAGCTCCGGTCTTCTTAAACGGGACGCTGTACTCGTTCGCCTGTGGGGTAGACAATCGACTGTATTGTCAGGAAGGCGCTGGTAAGTGGCAAGCACTCGGCGGTCAGCTTACAGCGGCCCCGGCAGTGGCAAGCGACGGTAACGATATTCATATAGTCGTTCGTGGAGCGAATCAACAGACGCTTTACTACCGAACGCTTCTGAATAATCCAGCGTGGGTTAACATAGGTGGAACTGCTCGAAGTGCGCCATCACTAGCGTTTACCCCGACAGTCGCACCGACGCATCCGGTACTTGTCGTCGAAGTCAGAGGTAACGATAAAGCAGTTTACCAGAAGAATCTAGACATGGCGACCGGCACGTGGGCAAAGTGGGTTTCACTTGGCGGACAACTCGCGTAGGTGAAGTATGAAAGTTCTCGAAGAGATGTGCAAGCGCGAACCGATGTATCGTAATACACGTAAGAACTATTATGAGGTTCTTATGAAAGACGCGATACGCGCTAAACTCGCTGCGAGAAAACATGTCGACTGAAATCTATTATACGAAAGAGGGAATACGCTACCGGCGCGTTCCCCTCCATTCGGAGGATGAAGATGACGAAACCGACGAGCAAGAACCAAGTGGAAACTACCGACCACTCTACAACGGCCCCGACGCAGAAAATATCGTTAATGATGACTCCGTGTAGATGTGAGTTCTGCGCTAAAGTCGACGTAGCAAGTGGTGTTTTAGTGATGGACGACGGTAACGAGTTCATTTACTGTAACATAGACGGCGTGTGGTGGGGTATTGGACATACGTGTCCTGAGTTTTTGTCTAAGGCGCGATGAATGAGTAACACAGAAACATACGTCAGAATAACACTGAGCGAAGAATCGTATAAAGCGGTTCTTGGAAAAGCTCACGAAGAGAAAGCGACAATTTCTATGGTAGCTGAGAAACTAATCGAACAGTATCTCGGTGAGGTATAATGAGAGAGTGTTCACATGGTGCGTGTCACCGGCTCATACCGGATAATGACTATCATAGACAGTGTGAGCATTGTCGAGAGCATTGTCGCGAACTAGGTAAGAAACGCCGCGAGAGACTTAAAGCGCAAGGGTTATGTTCGTGCGGTAAACCAGCCACGCGAGGCACGGCTATATGCGATACGTGTAGACAGCAGCGCGGGACATACAGAACTAAGACCCGTAAACAGCGCAGGGTAACTAAGGTAAAAGCATCTGTCCGGCTGTACCCGAACACGATTAACGTTAAGAAGCAGTTCGTTAAGGAAATAGAATCGGTCGCTAAAGTTAAAGGTATGCACAGAAACGACGTGATGGAGACGCTCGTTAAAGAACATATCAGTACGGTGAAAATATGGTAATGCCAGAATATTATCTCGGCGAGAAGAAACAGGTGGCTATAGGCTACTGTTCTGTCCCGACGTGCCGTATGCCAAGCGTGACGATGATAGAAGGACAGTACTTCTGCCCGCGATGTGCCGATATGTTAGTTAGACAGTTACTCGAAACGTGGGGGTTCTGCGTTAATCTTATGCGTGACTTCGGGGGCGCTCGGGGTCAGGAGCTACAGAGAAATTACGGATAATGGCACAGCTACGAAAGCGAAATAAACTTAAGAAAAAGAGAGCGAAGAAGAAAAATGCCCGCACACTATAAACCCTGCGCGAACTGCACGAAGGCAGAAGCCACGACGAATAACAGTATGTTCTACTGTACAGCGATAGACCGACAGATACCGAACGAAGAGTTCATAAATAAGTGCGAGCACTTTAACGCCCGTAAGAATCTTAAGATGTACCTATAGCTATGGGTGTAGTCTGGACTAAGCAGGATAAGCTGAGCGACCCGTACAACTGCGTCGTATGCGGTAAAGAGTTTCGATACGTCATTTCACACTGGGACGGTCGAATGAGAGTTAAGAAGACTGGCCGCCCCGCGATTAAGAGAAAAAACACGATTCCCCGATTTAGATTTAAACCTTATGATACTAATGTATAGAATCTTCTGTGGGCAATGGAACGACGTCGAAGACGGGATTTGTTTACTACTCGACGCCATAGAGTATAGATTCACTATGATGGACGTCCTGTAGGTGAGAAATTGTCAAGTAATCCTAAAGACTATATGTGTCGCGATTGCACGAGGGGCGTTCGCGTTCACGATGACTCCAAGATGCGACGCTCAGAGCTGAAGTGTGAAGTCTCAAAGACGTGGGTTAGCCCGTTCGCTGACATCTGTGATAAGTTTAAGCTACGAGGCGACCGGGGAATCGGTAAAAAACTCATAGAAAAACTTACTGAGAACGAAGAGTGAGGTTTAAAAAAATGGATGTTACTACAGCGTGGTTTTTACTTGTCGGAATTGTCGTTATAGGCTATCTCGCATTTGTGTATCTTCTCACGAAACGGTGAAAAATGATAACTGTCTACTCACTTCCGATATGCCCGAACTGTAACGTGTTAAAGAACACACTTAAAGGCCGCGACATAGAATTCGAAGAAAAGGATTTAGACACACCAGAGACAAAGACGAAACTGCTAATGGCTGGTGTTTTTACGGTAGTAGCGCCAGTATTACAGATTAATAATACGTTCTACGTTTATAACCAGATATTTAACGAGAGTGGGGCCGTTAAAGACGAGATTTTACAGGAGTTAAAATGACCCGCGAAGATGACGAACGTAAGAACGTGCCCGACCAGCTGAAACGCACCGACTTGCAAAGAAAAACGTGCCGGTCGTGTACGACGACATGCCCGTATCCGTTAAACCATGTATACCTACTCTTCAGACGATACGGCAAGTGTAGTCACTACAGAGGGGGGATATGGGGTCGTGAAAAATGACGAATAATTCACCGTACTTCATTCGCGACGAAGAGGTTCCGCTGGATAAGCTGAAAGGCAACCCGCGAAATCCTAGAGTACACTCAGAAGATGAGATAAAACGCTTAATCGAGAGCTTTAATAACTTCGGTACGACCGTGCCTATGATAGTCGACGAGGACTATAACATCATAGCCGGACACGCTCGACTTAAGGCCGCTAAACGCGCGGGACTAAAGACATTCCCTGTCAGGATATTTAAATTCCCCGAGCACCTCGACGAAGCGTATCTTATAGCGGATAATAAGTTATCCGAGATGAGCGAGTGGGATAACGCCGAATTAATAGATATGTTCGATGACTTGCGCGATGCGGGAGTAAATCTGGACATCACGGCGTTTAACATTAACGAACGTGATGAGATTCTCGCTGAACCACTAACCGCTGAGCCGAGCTTCGACGGCGAAATGAGCGAAGAGAAGGACTTTATTATTATATCGTTCAGAATGAGCAAGCCCGAATATGAGAATAACAAGGATTCGATAGAGCAGTTCATTTCGATAACGAACTTAACTCCGCATATTCAACAGGTATGATAAAATGACGCAATATCTACATTATAACTTTGCACAAAACTCGAAGAGCATACTTAATCAGGGCGCGGGCGGTTCAGCGTATAACGGTCAAGCGGTCAGAGCACAGTTTCAGAAAAACTCGCTAGGAAATCCGATGTGGGGGCCGTTGACGGCTAACACAGACGGGATTAACGTACCCGGCATAAACAGCCCGTACAACCACACGTGGCAAGCCGGTTTAAACATAAACCAGTGGTGGCCGGGCGCTGGCTGTGAAGGCGGTATTCAGGATGGTAACGACGGTAAGCTGTGGAGCGCTGGAAACGACCTCTATTATGGCTACCTTCACGGCGTGTCTGACGGCTGTCTTTCAGGCGTAGCAAGTACCTATAACTTCACTGTTGAGATTGCCTATAACGAATCACCGAGCTATAATGATAACAGCGTTCAGTTCTGGCTAGGCGTAGGAAGCGCTAAACCAGTTTCGATACCACTAGCCGGTTGCGCTGATGAGGGACGTATATACTGGGTTTTCGACTATAATCTTCAGCTTAACACGAACTATTATTTCCAAGTTTCAGTAAACCTTCCCGACGCGAGTCAGTGGGCGAGCGCGGGTAATTACGCTATCGGTAACTGCATAGAAAGCGGAGCGCCGTGTGCTGATGCGGCAGTAACAGGATTTCCGTGCGGAGCGTATCTCTACTCGTGGCGCGAGGATGATACAGTTCTCGACCTCTCGGCCGGCGGTAACTGGGCTGACGATGTTGTATTATGGGCTGGCGGTTCGCCAACTCCGACGCCAACACCACCAGCGCCCGTAGCAGCAGACGGCTCGAATGGAGCACAGGCATTGTGGCATTGGACTACGTGCGAGATATACGATAAAAGGTACTAAAATGCCGACGTATAAGTGGCCTAAAGTTAAAAACCAGCGCGGGTTCGCCCGCGATAGAATTAAACCGATTAACCCTGAGCACCTAAACGACCCCGCGTGGAAAAGCACTAAGGAGAAACCTGTTATGCACTGCGACGGGTGCGGTTCGATGTTTAATATGGAGAAAGACGACTGGTACTCAGTTAAAGCGCCGTCGCGGATACTTGTTCTATGCGACGAGTGTGCTGAGGCCGACGTCGACAGAGCGAAAAGCGAGGGGCGGCTTAAGCCCCACTGGTGAGGTAAAATGGCTGGTAAATACGATTTCTATTGTATCTACGTGATGGCAGTCTGCGCTATGGTGTGTATTCTGTCATACGTGACGTATTTAATAGTAAGATAGCTATGAGCGCGAACTGTTATGGGTTATGTTGCTCGTCCTTTAGCCATATTTCTTTTAGACCGGGCGAACCAGAGCGGATAGCTGAGTATCTTGGCATTTCAGAAGAGAAGTTCCGAGAACTGTACTGTTTCACCTACCCCGAGAACTGGCGCTATAAAGTCGACGGTAAGCAAGTCTACGAAGGCACAATCTACCAGAAGCCGTGTCCGTTCCACACGACGGGACTCTGCGCGATTGAAGCTGTTAAACCAGAGACGTGTCTAAACTATATGCCCGCCTGTAAGGCGGTATCGTGGCCGATGCGTCAGCAGTGTAAAGCTCACCACTGGCCTAAGCTAACTACGCCTATCGAACCGTATGAGCTGATAATGGGCTGGCAGATACGCCGGTGGATGATGCACAGAGAGAACCACGGGAAGCTCAGACTGAAGAGCATAATGGATGTTAAGACGTGGTGCGCCCATTGCTCGCATTTAGCGCCGTATGGTGTGCGGTTTAATGAGTCCCGCGAGGATGAAAAACGATTGTTAGGCGACGTGTATGTCTATTGCGAGTTAGACGGTGAATCGCCGATGACAGGATGCGGTAAGTGGGAGTTAGGCGAAAATCAGCTCGACGTGATTAAGAGAATAAAAGAGGACGCGAAAGAATGAACGGAACACAACATTATGTAGACTCTCTTAGCCCCGCGAATAGCATAGCGGACATTAATGAGCAGTTGGACATAGTAGTGAATACTCTTCGAGAAATATCGAAGGATATGTACAGACGGGCTAATGTCGTTTATGCCTACGTAGAAGTAGAAACCGCCGCGAACACGTTGCACGTAGTTAATATGAAGCTTAAACGTCTCGATGCAACACAAAGAACCGCTTGAACTGGCGCGAATCACCCGCAACTCTGAATGGGACAGGCTAAGAAGGCAGTTCCTTAAGCTACACGATAAGTGCGAGTTCTGTGGCGTTCGTAACCGAGGCGTAAAAACCTTAGTCGCACATCACGTCGTACCCTACTGGGTCGACCGGACTAAGGAGCTAGACGTCGAGAATCTGTTCGCTCTTTGCGAAGAGCATCATTTCACCTTCGGGCATTTCTGTAACTGGAAGAAATTCAACCCGCGAATAAGAGAAGACGCTGAGCTATTCAGAGCACGAGCAAAGGAAGCGAAGACGTGGAAACCATAAAGATACTCTGTCCGTGGTGTAAGGGCGCGTGCCTAGAGATTGTTCCAGAATTTATTCTCTCTCTGGACGTCATTCTCTCGACGTGTCCGAAGTGCAGCTTCTCGTGGGTAACTATTCCTAAATCTGAAATGAGCGAAGCTGAGCTTAAGATGTGTGGTTTATAATGTGGCAAGACGTAGCGCTACTCGGCGTTAACCTGATATTCGGGTTTCTGCTCGTCCCGCAAATATTCGACGTATACAGAAAAAAACAGGCGTTAAACCTCATAACGTGTATCACGACAGCAGGTGCGTTATCATTATTATGTTTCATCTATGCGAGTCTGGGGCTGTGGCTGGCCGTGACCGGCGATTTAATCGACGTCGGTGCGTGGGTTATGTTACTCATACTTTCTATTCTGGTAATAAAGAAGGTGATATAAGATGACCGAAGAAGACGTTAAGTTAATGAAGCGCTGGATGACAGTCTTTCCAGATGAGTTATTCCCTATGTCTATTGTGTATCTATACCCTGACTTATGGCGAGAGATTATTCAGAACCAGATAGACCGAAAAGAGCGAGAGTTAAAATGAAAGTAAAATGTTCCGTGGAGTACGAGCTGAAACCTAAAAGACCAAGTCTACAGGCTGGCCGTGTCTATGGCAGCTTCGGCCTAGACGCCGAACAGGGCAAACGCGTCTACGTAGCTCCCTTTACAATCGAGGCCAAGCCCGGACAGATAATCGCTTTTGTAGGCATATCTGGAACCGGAAAAACTACGTGCCTAGAGCAGCTTAAGGCGCAAACAGAAGCCTACGACCTTCGCGAGATAGTCTTCGAGCCGGAGAAAACCGTCATAGAACACTTCGCCGATTATGACGAAGCCCTGAAGAATCTTTCAATCGCGGGGCTGGCAGAAGCTCAACTTCTTGTTCGATACCCTCAAGAGTTATCCGACGGCCAGCGCTATCGGTTTAAGCTGGCGTTGGGGTTATCAAGCAAAAATTCTGTGGTAGTGTGCGACGAATTTCTTGCAACGTTAGACAGAATCTCAGCGAAGACTATCGCCTTCAGCATAGGAAAAGCGATTAGAAAAACAGATAAGATTCTCGCTGTCGCGACGACACACGAGGACATCCTAGAAGACTTATATCCTGACATTATAGTTACCTTCGGCGCCGAGGGTGCGGAAGTCTCACATCAGAACGAAATTAAAAAAAAATTAGCTTTTATGACGATTTGTTCATTGCACGAGGCTCTCGAAGCGATTGGAACAGATTCAGTAAGTGGCACTATCGAGGCTCAGAAATCGGATTCATAAGATGCGCCTACACTCTTATTCATAACGGCGAACCCATCGCGTTTATCAGCTTCAGTCCGCCGGGTCTGGCAAACTCGGTTCGTAATAAGGTCTTCGGCGGTAAGATTTCTAAGAAGATGACCACGAAAGGAGCGAAACTAACAAATGCCAAGTTCATTAATCTTAGTCGCGTCGTTATCGACCCACGCTATAGAGGATGTGGGATAGCTTCTGATTTCGTTGCGGCAGTGTGCCTGTATGACGATTTGGTAGACGTGCGATACGTGGAGCTAATAGCCTCGATGGGTAAGGTAAACCTCTTCTGGAAAAAGGCTGGTTTCATCGACTACGGCCAAACTCTAAGTGACACCATAGGCGGAACCGTTGCCATAGGCGGTAAGTCGAACAAACGAAAGCAGAAGTCTACCTTAATAGGCAACCGAGGCGTTCGTTCTAGAGTGAATCCGCACACGTGGCTTTATGAGGCTAAAGGCGGTAAAGTCAGGTCAGAGACACAAGCGCAGAGTAAACTGGCGGTGATGAGATACTACTTACTCGACCGTAAAAAGATGAAAGGTGCGAAATTTATATAAACTCACCCCGCGATTACAATACTATGAACGATAATGAAAAGATAGTATGTCAGTGGTCAAAAAACCGAAAGTGTAGGAGCCCCGACAGAAGGGCAAATCAGGATGACATCGGTTGTTTGTACTGCGCTCTAGGGGAGTTGCTTTCACGATGACAAAAAAACAAGAAGAGATTCAAAAACGTCGAATGGACTTTTATCTTTTAATGGCTCACGGAGCCCGAAAGTCTGAAGCCGTTAATAAAATCGCTAAGATTTATCACGTTGGTAAACAACAGCTTTATCGCGACTGGAAGAAGCGAAACGAGTGGGACATAGTCGAAGAGCCTGATAAGGACAAAATGATAAAAGACACACTCTTCGAGCTAGACGAACTGATTCGTCGGAACTGGCTAATCATCGACGCCTCGCCTGACAGGACAGATTCAAACGGGATGTTACTCACTGAAGAAGGGCGACCGATGTGGCCGTTTAAACTTCCCGATATGCGAGAACGCCAAAGAGCTGCCGCTGAGCTTAAGGAAATCACGTTCAGAAAGCTACAGGCAGCTCAATCTATAGGAATCGTCCCGCAAGAGCCTATACAGATAGACATTAAAGACCCGAAGGACGTCGCGAAGAAGCTTAAGGTTATCTTCCCGAACGACCCCGCGAAACAAGAAGAGTATATGACTACGTTACTTGAAATGTCACAGAATTAACACGTGTTAAACAGGAGATTAAAAATGAAAGGGAATAGTAAAATAAAGAAGCATCACGTAATTTCAGTTGTTTACCCTCTGAGATTAGCTGACACGCTGAGAGGTATATTTTTGTTTTACAGGTTCATTAACACGTCGTGTTAAACTATGGGTAGAAAACCGAAGAAGAAGCCGTTAGGAACCGGCTTAACTAAAAAAGAGATACAGGCTATTGCCTATCAGAACCCGGTTGTTTTCGCTAATGACGTTCTCAGCCGTGACTTGGGAAAACCAGTCGAGCTAGACGAATGGCAGAAAGAGGTTCTACGCTCGGATTCTCGACGGATTATTCTGAACTGCTGTCGGCAGTCTGGTAAATCGACGATAACCGCGCTAATGGCGTTACATCACGCGCTACACACGCCCAAAGCGTTAGTAATTATCATTTCTAACACCGAAAAGCAAGCGAAGGAAACCTTCAGAAAGATAATGGAGTTCTACGGTCACGTTCCCGACAGAATCGGCACGTTAAAAGATACAGTCTTCGAGGTCGAGTTCGCTAATAAAGCTAGAATTATGGCGATGACTGGCCGCCAGCCGGATTCGCTCAGAGGGTGGTCAAAACTTACACTTCTTATAGTAGACGAAGCCTCTATGGTAGAGGAAGACGCTTATGATTTTGTTCGCCCAATGCTTGCCGTATCGGAGGGTATGGGGATGGAAACTAAAATTATGCTACTCTCCACCCCGCACGGTAAGCGTGGTTTCTTCTTCGAGGCGTGGACTGAAGCTCACGAAGATAATAAACCGGGCTGGCGATGGTTCAGCGTTAAAGCCGAAGACTGCCCGCGAATAACATCGGAATTCTTACAGGAAGAGAAAGACCGAATGGTGAGCTGGAAGTTCGAACAGGAATATCATTGTGAGTTTATAGAAAATATTTCTAATATATTCCAATACTCAGACGACGCGTGGACTGATGAAAACGACGATTGGGACTTCGACATAGGGGTATAGATGAGAAGTAAAAAAGAGATTCACAGAAAGAAATGATAATCTGTAAGCTGAATAATAAACAGTGTGTCGAGCGCGACTGTCATAATCGGCAACTGGTTAGCGTCGAGTTTTACATTATCTGTAAGCACTCACGCATAGAATGGGCCGGCGAAAAGAAACTTGAAGTGATAGACTTACCAACAGAAAAGAAGTGTTACGTATGACTGATAATGGGAAAACAGAAAATATAGTCGAAAAATCTATTAAGGCAACGTGGCCGGAAATCGTCAGATATACCGTTGGTATGGCATTATGCCCGCGATGCGAAGATGAGAAAAAAAGACGATTTTTCGCTAAGGAGAATAAATGAGATTCACTCACGACGAGCGCCCTCTGAACAACATACCAGACGCGAAGCCTAGAGAAGGCTCGTATATCTGGGGGTTAGAAAGAGAAGTATCGAATGAAGAACTAAAGAAGTTCGGACGTCCGGGTCAGAAAATGCCGACTGAAGCTCAGAAATCGGCCCGCGAAGAGAAAAAAGAAAAGAAACGACTATCTGGCATAGGACAAATGGTAGTAGGCATAGACCTCGGCAAACAAAGCGATGCTACGGTGATGGTAGTAGTAGAACCTTCGGATATGAATAACTCACCTACGTATCTTGTTCATAAAGTCGTGCCTGTGGCGCTTGGAACGCCGTATACCGACATAGCAAGGGCAATCGTCCGGCTTGATGGCATACTCAGGAAAAAGAAAAACGTTAAGGAAGTCATTTATTGCATAGACTCGGGCGGAGCCGACCCGATGGTCGACGTTATCGACGAAGCAATGCCTCATGCAGACATATATCGGATGTACGTAACATCAGGACGTCGAGCACACGTCAGCGACTACGAAAGGAACATCCCTAAGCCCGAACTGGTAAATACCCTTAAAAAAGTCCTCGAAGACGACCGTATCAGATTCGAAGGACGGCTCATAACAGGTAGATTTAACGAAGGAATGAAGCTCTTAAAGGCCGAGATAGATAATTTCCAAATGCGCGTACAGGAAAGCGGATGGGATAAATACGAAGCTGGCACGGGACATCACGACGACGCAGTCTCGGCGTTAATGCTGGCTATCTGGTGGTTAGAGCGGGAAGCCGGACTTGGCCCTCTGAGGCTGTTCTAATGAACTGTAACACGTGCGATGCTGAGATAGACGAAGAAATTTATTTAATCACTTACGTAGACCGCCAGCCGGTTTACACGTGTTCAAGCTGTTGGATGCAACGAAAGAAAGACATTTTAAAAGTCGCCCCGCGAAATGAACGATAAGCTAGTATATTATAAAAACTGTTTATGGGAATATCGTTTAGGCTACGGGTGCGAGCTGAAGGCTATTTTTCTAAACGGTAACGTACCCGACTGTCCCGGCTATGCGCCCCGCGAAGAAACCGCCCCGCGAAAAGATAAAGATGAGTTATGTAAGTAAACACTGATACCTATATGAACCTCTCACTGATAACTTAAGTTCGATGTTCGAAACTTCCGTTTCTCAAGTGCGAGAATATCCACCCCTCTTAACATTTTTTTACTTAGAATATTCAGAATAACTATAAATAACCGAAAATAAACATACGGAAATAGAAAAAAGCTCTAAAAAAAGCTAAAAATATTTTCGGTATTGAAAAGCTCAGGTAGGGCTTCATTTTAACGAAAGAAGCTTGCTACGGCTTTCGTTAGTACAGTTAAAATAGCTCGAATGTGCGGTTTAGAACGTCCGGTTAAGAGCCCGGGCTCCCTACGGGCGCCCTTCGGCAGCCAGAACCCCGACGCCCTACCATTCGCTAATCCGGACACGCCAGCGCCTCGGTTCAGTTAGCCGCACCAAGCCACCGAAAAGGGGCCTTTAGGGGCGCTTGGCCTCTTGTCAATCCAATGCCGGCCTAGAGAATCCACCTGTCCGGCATCTTCCGTTAGCGAAACGGACGTTGATTCTGGCCTCGGATTGCCTAGGCCCGTCCCGCGAAAAGGTTTGATGAGGGTTGCTAAAAGGTTTGATGAGTGAAGTAAAAGGATTAAAGCCGGGCAGGTAACGGATGGCATTAGGTGGCATCTTCTGAGTGAAGACATCGAATGTCCGGCCGTCTTCGCTAGACTTATACGTTCTATCACCTGAATTCGAGTGATGAGTGATAACTGGGGTATGCGGCAGTATGCTCAGAAGCCCGAATTCGAGGATTTCGGTCTTTGGTTAAAGCCAAAAGTGGCACTACCACCAAGACCAACGCCTCGGTATAAGGTAAAACAATGGCCGAAGTTTATTCAAATTGTTGTTAGCCTACCAAGTAGGAAAAGAAAGCCGAGGGACAGCCGCAAAGCAAGACAAGTCTGGATAAAGCATAAGGCATATTCACCACATCGACGGCGACCCGATGAATAACGACATCACCAACTTGGCGTGTCTCAGTCTAAAGCAACATATCTATGTTCACGAGCGACAGGGCAACACTCAGGCCGTTAAGTTACTCAGAAAGGCTCTTTAGTCCTTTATATACTACCCTCTCGGTGATAGTTTAAGATGCTCCAACTGATAGGGTGGCGTAATCAATAGGTAACCAAGTTGGCCGGACAAACCAAACCACCAAAAGCCAATCGGGGTAGCCGTTGGTAGGGCTGGCAAGTTGCTCGGGAAGGTGCGGCTCAGCGGCCTAAGCGGCCTACGGCCTTCAGCCACTCAGCCACTTCAGCCTCGGCTTCGACAGCACACCGATAACACCGCACCCTTCTACTATGTCGGTTAGTTACCCCGCCAATGCCGCCTTCCCGGTTGCTCGATTGGTGAAGGAGGTATCGCCGGATTGATAGCAGTGGCCCGGCATCGGCCCGCGATGAGCCAGTGTATAACTCAGTGGATTGTTGCTATAGTAGACAGACGAAGACCCAGACGAAGACGAGACGAGACCCGACTCAGTCAGACCCGGACTCGAGGACTCAGCGCGAGACGCGAGAAAGAAGTGTCCGGCTAGACCAGATAACTCAGTGGGACTAGGACTCGAGGGCTAGGGCGAGGTATGTCAGGCCGATGGGCTATAGAAGCGTCGTGGTGACTCTGCTTGTCCGGCTTCGCCCCGCGAAGAGATGAGGACTACACTACTAAAGACACACTCAGTAGGATAGAAGCGAACAGGCTAAGACGAGACGTGCGAACAGGCAATGCGTAGCGAAGCGACGACTTCAGTTCTAAGCCGAGACATCTCAGAGCAGAAAGAAATCTTCAGCCGGACAACCCAATCGGACAAAGCCGGAGAAGCCGGACGTTGCTAGAAGCAGTCCGCTGTTCTGGCCGGGGTTCGGCAAGTATACTTGGCTTCTAGAGCCCTAGCGATAGGGCGGGGTAGGGAGCACCCTACCTCGGAAGCGGGGGCGCAAACGGGGGCTCGATTGTGCGGCTAGGAATGTCCGGTTGGAAAAAATGAGTCTCAACCGCCCGGCGGATGTGGCCAACAGGGGGTGCTCACTCCCGGAATTCAAACAACTTCAGACTAAATCGTCGAACGCTTACAGTCCGGACACGTCTTTCTCGGGGAAACGGTGGATATGTTTATAACATTTGTCGAACGCTTACTTACTAACGACTAACTAATGAAACTGGGATTTAAAATGCAGACGTGTAAATGTGAATCGTGCGACAACTGCCTTAAACTGAAACACTCAGGATTGGACTACAGGGTTAAGTGTGATAGACTAGGTAAAGTTCGCTTCGGGGACAACGAAGACCTCGCAAGGTGCTGTTCGCGCTATGAGCCTGACCGTGAAGAACGACTTCTCCTACACGAAATAGAAATCGACGCGCTAAAATCTAAAGTAAATCAACTGATGGATAGGGTAGATTATCTTATTGCTCTTCATATTAAATCAGACACCGACACCGAAGAATCACCGTTCACTGAAGAAGAAACCGTAGAAATCAGAAATGAGCGACGACGAGCGAAGAAAGCTTAAGGACAGAGAATACCACGCTCGACCAGACGTGAAAGCCAGACGTCGAGCCCGCGAACAGACCGCTGAATTTAAACTGAAAAGACGACTGGACTTGAGAAAACGTGAACGAAACAGATTATACCAACGTATCTATCGAGAACGAAATTCGAGTCAAGGCTAGACGTAAGTGCTTCGGTTCCGACAGGACGATTCAGATTAATAACTGGAACGGCCCGCTCGTAGACGTTTATAATACGTGGTTCCCGCGAAAAGAGAGAGTACTAATGTCGGCTGAAGAGAAGGAAAGCAAGCGGAAGGCGTATTATGCCAAGTACAGCCAGCGTCCCGAAGTGAAAGAGCGGCAGCGTGAGAAGGACAGAGCGCGGTATCATCGACTACACCCCGAAGCAAAATATAATAAAAAAAGTTAACACATGTTAATCAGAGAAGCGATTCACGGCGATGCTAAAGACGTCCTAAAAACGCTAAAACCCGGGTCAGTCGACTGCGTCGTCACATCTCCACCCTACTATAACCTACGCGAATATGGTAGCAGGTTGGGAACCGAGCTTTCGGTAGCTGAGTATATTAAAAATCTAATGAGCATCTTCAGCGAAGTTCATAAGGTACTGAAGGACACCGGAAACGTTTTTGTCGTTATTGGAACTACGTTTTATAATAAGAGCGACCTAATGATTCCAGAACAGTTCGCGCTGGCTATGCGTTTTGCTATGGACTTTTACTGTCGTTACACGTGGCTAAAGCGAAGAACAATCATCTGGCATAAGCCGAGCTGCCTTCCGCAGAGCGTGAAGGACGATTTCACTCTGGATTTTGAGTATGTCTATCACTTCGTAAAGTCGAAAGACTACTACTGGAACCAGATTTTTGAGCCGTATGCCGAGATAACGCTAAAGCAGAAAGCATACGGGGGGCGAGCACAGAAGGACTATTCGAGTGCTAAAGCGCAGAACCCGAGTGACACTAAACGCCGAATTATCGAGTCTATCGACCCAGAGCGCGGGCGAAATAAGCGCTGCGTGTGGAGCATTAACCCCCCTCGCGCTAACACAGAAGAACATTTCGCCGTGTTCCCCGAGGCGCTCGTAGAACCGATGATACTCGCCGGCTGTCCCGAGAATGGAACGGTACTAGACCCGTTCGTCGGCAGCGGAACGACGTGCCTCGTAGCGAGAAGACTGGGTCGCGGGTATATTGGCATCGACGTGAACGCTAAGTATGTCGAAATGACAAAACGTAGATTAAGCGAAGAGATGAGCTAACACGCCAAGTCAGCGTAAAGGCGAAAGTAGAGAAGACTATCTAGCTCGTCAGCGCGAGTATAACCGCACGTGGAGAAAGACGCCGAGTGGTAAAGCCTCTGTGCAAAAGAGTAACCAGTCGCTCGGGAGTAAAGCTAGTAAAAAGAAATTTGAGAAGTCGCCGAAAGGTAAAGCTCGTAAAAAGAAATTTGAGCAGTCGCCGAAGGGTAAAGCTCGTAAAAGGAAAGATAATAAGAAATATAGACAGAAACTTAATGAGAATAAGTTTAAACTTCTCGGCGACACGTGCTTCTTTCACGAGACTAACGACTGTAGGGGTGGATTAGAAGCACACGAGAAGTCAGGTAACGGTCACGAAAAAGGGGCGGTGCGTATCTTACGTGACGAACCGTGGAGAGCCTCGGAATTTGTGCATCTATGTTATGTTCACCATAGTAGAGTTTCAAACGCTATGACATTCGGCTTCACGTGGGAAGAGATAGTTAAAAAATATGGAGAGAAATTCTAAATTATGACACTAAGAAAAATAAACCAGAAGACGTACACGCGGCAAATAGTCGGCGAGAAATACGTCGAGGACTGCCCCCTCGTTGGGACAGTGAACTACATGTACGTAACGCTGTGTATGACGTGCAATCATCATAAGGGCATACACAGACCCGACCTGAGCAAGCCGGACGAGTTTATCGACTGCATTTACCCCGCGAGCGTCTACGCTATCGGCGGTAAGCGAACGAATCTTAAAGAGGCCGTACCTGGGTAAAGTAATTAAGGTAAGAGTATAGAGGATAACTGTGTTTGAGCGACGTTGCCCGATAGACAAAAGTACTGTTCTATTCGCTAATGTTGCGGGTGTCGTGCCGAAGCGTTGTGTCAGGTGCGAACATCTCAGATGCGACTCGAAAGGATACTGGTGCGTCGTGGGAGTAAAAGATGGTTAAAGAAATCAGACTGTCGTACAAGAAACTGGAAATAGATGAGCTGTCAGAGGCTCTCGACGATGTTAAGAACCGTCTGGCGAACATGGCCGTCTACGACGAGTTTAGCATCGCCGTAACGGGAAAGGAAAAGCCTAATCGGATAAACTAAATGCCCTCGGCGTATAAAGCGCTAATCGCGCAGATAATTATTGGCTTACCAGCGATGATTATAGCGAACTGGTATATGCTAACGCACTACATACTGCCGACGACGCCACTCTCTTTCATTTATGCGGGGGTAGGATTATTTATTCTGTATGTGCTACTCGGGTTTATCATTTTAATTCCCGGCGTCATAGCGCAGAGAGTGGGCGACCAGAAGTGACGTTCTTAAGTAAACAAATGAGCGCTCGCGAAGAGGCGTTTCTACTTCGCGTTGAAATGATGTTGATGATTATTATTATAATCGGCATCTATGGTTCGTGGTTAACAGGAGTAAGATGAGAGTAACAGTTACTTGTCCGAGCTGCCAGACGAATCAGGTTCTCTTTGACGGTAACGTCATTCGAGCGCTTGAGATAACGTTCGACGCGCGGGCGCAATGTCCGATATGTGAGTCGCAGTTCAGAGTGGCTATGACCATCGAGCGCGATAACCTAACCAGTGTTAGGTTCATCGACGACGATGAGAGCGAGAACGAGGACGTAGAATGACCGCGATAGACAAAAAAATGCCTGTCGTCTACGTCGAAAACCGGCGCGTACGCCTGCGCATTAAGAAAATGGAGATTGGCAAGTCTTACGAGGTAGAGTATAAAGGCGCGAAGCTGATGTTCACACGCGCCGATAAGAACCTCATAGAAATGGACTCACCAGAACCAGCGTCTCTCGAAGCACTCATAAACGGGCTGGTCGCACAGGCGGCTGATGAAAAGGTAAAGGCGGTAGTGATTGACAGCGAAGACGACGAAGACAACGACGCAGATAGCGATATGCCAGACGTGCCTGCACTATAACGGCGGGTTAATGCTGATACACGGTAAGCACTACATTTGTCGACTAGAGCACCACCCGCATAAAGGCAACTGCGACTATGAGATTAACCTAAGACGAGGCAGCGAATGGGAGTCTGTACAATAGTTTCCAGACAGCTAGAACTTCATTGCCTTTGTTGTGCGATTTCGCTCGCAGAGACCGACCGCGAAGCCGGGTTCGACTTCGGAGAAGACTACTTCAGTGATTTTTTATTTATCTACTGGGAAGCTATGAATAACCTAAGAGCGCCGCCGCATCTGATTCGAATGGCCCCTAACTGGCTGACGATTAGCGACATTAACAGGATGCTAAAATGACAGAAGAAGCGCCGATAATCGACGCTAAGAACGTCGAGAAGTTTCTATCAGAACAGCCGATTAAATGTCCCTATTGTCACAGTCCGCTTAAGGTGAGTAACACGTTTAAAAACGCTATCACGTACACCGAATGTACAGGCTGCGATAGCTTCTGGGTAACTGTCCCGAACAGATTCACGAAGGAGTTTAAGGCGATGATTATTCAGCACTCGACCATAAGAGAAAGACTATTTGGAGTTAAAGTATGAAACCAGAACTTTTTAATGAATACTTCGGTTCAGGCTGTTCTTATGCCTGCACCACCACACAAGCGAAGAAAGAACTGAAGATTTATAAAGTAGTCGAGCGAACGCGGCCAGACTTTATGACTGAGGATTGTACAGAGTGTAAGTTTAGTCATACTTTCGCTACGATAGTCGCCCCGCGAAAGATTAGAGACACGACGTATTGTGGACTATATAATGATATGCGAGAACGCGGCGGCGTATGCCCGCTACTACACATAATCCGCTACGAAAACGGGAGTATTAAGAAGGAGTAACAATGGCAGAGAACGACATCGAGATTCTACAGAACAGTATCTTTATGATGCTCGGTATGGTGATGGCGGCTACTATGGACGCTAATGCAAAATCGCTTTGCTTTAACGGGCTTATGCAGCTACTCGGCTACATACGTGGGAACGTTACTGAAGTCGCGCCAATCTACGCTTAAAAATGAACAGCTTACGACTTCGCTTAGTTTTATGGCGTATTCTCGGCGAAGAGTGGTGGCTATTCGTTCTGTTTGTGCTGTTTATGCTGCTGGTCTTCGCGGTAGGGTATGTAGGGTCTAGATGACGATACTAAAAATAACGTTCGAAAACGGCTTCGAAGGCGAATGTCCGCTCGGTAAAAGTAGGTCAAGCGCTTGTATGTCGTGTAAGCACACCGATAAGGTAGGCGTCTGTTATCACCCGCGAGATATAACAACCGAAATCATCGAGGGTAAAAAAGCACCAGCGCGTGTCGAAGGCGGTCTCTGGCTGCCAGCGCTCGGCCGCTCGACTGATGAGGTCGAGATGAAAAACCGGACATTCTACGATAAAAAAACAGGCGAAGTCGTCGAGTTAATCCCGTTGGATAAACAAGTCGACGAGCGACTTAAGAGGGAAGCTAAGAAAAATGCACGATAACAGAGAACTATGCCGCGACTGTTCGAACTTTTATCTCGATAATGACAGCATTAAGCTCGATATGACCTGCGAACACGTTAGCATCTCAGCACTTTACAAGTGTAAACTGAACCTCGAACCGTCCCGCGACGTGAGCGAAATAGGAATAATACATCGCGAATGGTGCGATGAGAAAGTCTGCGCGTACATAAGAGATTCAATCTACTGGCCGCGCGGTGAACAATGGAGGAAGGATGAAGATAGATGAAAACGGCTGTTACGTCGACGAACAGAGTCAGATAGATAACTTAGAGCGACGAGTGAAAGCGCTCGAAGAAAATTTAAAGCGCGTTAATGCTCAGCTCGATAAGCCGATTAAGGACTTAAAATGAAAATGGAAGAACAGTGTAAGTCCTGCGTTAACTGGGACGATGTTTTCACGTTAGACGGTAAAATCGTCGAGGGCTGCTGGCTGAAGACGTGCGAGCCAGACTGTAAAGCCTACGAGGACGTCGTCGAAATGGTAAAACAGGACATCGAGAAAGACGAACTGTACGAGATAGAGTTTCACAAGGTTAAACGAGTAGCGAAATATGGTTGAAGCTCAGAACGTCTTTCTAATCTGCACGAACGAAGACCTCGCCGAGTTACTAATCGACATCATTCAGCGACTTGAAAAGCTAGAGTCGTGGGCGGAGAAACACGAGAAGGCGGCTAAGAACGTCCGCGCAAGTGTAGCGGTTCTTAAGAGTAGAGTAGACAGAATATCCGAAGAGCTTCGAAGTGAGTACAACGTATTATGAAAACTTTAGTTAAAACTAATATGAGCTACATTAGCGACCGACTTGCGGGAAAACTGAAGGCTGGCGAGTCGAGAAGTACTAAATGGCCTGAAGTCAGGGCGGCTTTCTTAAAGGCTAACCCTGTGTGTGTCGTGTGCGAGTCGACCAAGAAACTACAGGTACACCACATGAAACCGTTTCACCTGTTCCCCGCGCTTGAACTCGACCCCGCGAACTTAATCACGTTATGCGAGAATAGTAGTACGAATCATCACTTTATGGTCGGACATCTCGAAGACTGGCGAAGCTTTAATCCTAATGTTATTCTTGATGCTAAGATGTGGTGGACTAAGCTTAAACAACGACAGTATGACACCGTAGGATTCTAAATGTTATGTTCAATCTGTGGAGCGCGGCTCAGGCCGTCGTCAGGATACGCCGTCTTAAAGACAGTAACGCTCAGAAAGTGGGCATACGGTAGCGCCTTCGGTAGAGGCCACGGATTGTTCTTCGTCACTGAATTTAAAGTTCATAACTGCTGCAAAGCCCGCGAAATAAAAGAATGGGAAAACGATGCGTGGATGCAAGAAAGGTGGCACCTGTCGTGAATGACGTTAACGTTAAGTGGATGAATAAAAGATATAAGCGGCTCGAATTAAACTTCGAAGACCGACCCGACGGCGACACGATTAGAGTTTTCGTTACCGACGGTCTGAAGCCTGTTTGCTATGTCGAGCTGAGCAAGTGTACTTTACGAAAGATGCTAGGAGTTTAGAAGAAATGGAAGAATTTGAGTTAAAGGATATGTACGTGCGCGAACATCAGCTTCGCGACTTAGAACTCACCGTTGCACAGGCGGCTCTTAATGCTCTACTTAAAAAAATCGGTGACTTGACCGACGGAGAGATGACCGCTGAAATGCTGCTCGCGATTCTAAAGGAGTTGAGAAGCGAGGGTGGGAGTAGTGAATGAGTAAACATAACGTCGCACCGATTAAGAAGGCGGTGTATTGTGAGCATATAAGCGAATACGTTCCCGCTGATGCGTGTAGTAAATGCAAGTATCAGCACGGTTACGGATTCGTGAAAGACGCGTACGATATGTTCGGCGTTATATGCGAGATGAGCAAGAGCGGCCTAGAGCCAACGGTGACGCCGTCCGCTCACAGGTGAGAAATGACACATCATAAGCATAAACACGAGACTATTGGCCCCGCGAATAGCATAGCGGACATTAATTATTATTTCGATGGTGATAAAGTCATAGCCGACTTTGACCACGAGCCAAGCCAAGAAGCCGCAGTATTTAAGCGACTTGAAAAGCAGGGGCTCGTCTATCGGAAAGGATATGTAGCGTATCTTACCCCGTTGGGCAAGAAGTTCGCTGAACTACTTTTAACCGGACGCGTGGCTCTGAATAAGCCCGCGATGAAACAGGAGAATTAAGAATGAAAGATAAAATGAAGTTACCAGTAACACCGAAAGGTCACGTACTCGGGTATATTCGTTCGCCGAAGCACCCCGACGCGCGACGACTAATAAGTAAGAAACAAGAAGCTGCGCTACCGGCCAGCTACGTTATTCCAGCAGTCGTAGACGTCATAGACCAAGACGGCGAGGGATGCTGTACCGCCTGCGCCTTCGTTGGCGTTAATAAGATGCGGTCTCAGTTCGTTACAGGCAGCTACTTCGATGGCGATTTAAACTGTCAGTACTACTGGGAGCGCGAGCACGACGGGACACTCTCACAGGGCGACGTCGGTTCGAGTATCACGTCGGCTTTTTGGGTAGGTCAGACCTACGGCGTGGCTCACGGCGCACTTGACCCAGACACGAGTCTTCTAAACACGCCACCAACCGCAGCACAGATAGCAAGCGCTGAGGTTGATAAAACTCTCACGCCTCAGCAGCTCGACGCTACAGACGAAACCGTTACTATCGCTAATATGAAGGCGGCTATTTATAATAACTATCCAGTTCAGAGCGGTTTCACGTGCTACGAAGGTATAGACGAGGTTGATTCGAGCGGGAACCTTCCTATGCCATCAGGTAACGCGATAGGCGGTCACTCGACGATGTTCTTCGGTTGGGACGATAACCACGTGAACCTCGACGGCAGTAAGGGCGCGATGATTGTTCTTAACTCGTGGGGTCAGTGGGGCGCTACAGCCTACGGATTCCCGACTGGTATTTTCTATATGCCGTATGCTTACATAACGGATACAGACGACGCTTTCGGCGACACGTGGGCGATGATAAAACAGTCTGACTTTCCAGTCGTACCAAACGGGCCTGCTCCTGTCGCTGCTGAAGGCTCTGTCCCGGCTCTGGCGATGGTTAATGGCGTTATGAACATCTTCTACAGGGGTACAGATAACGCAGTCTGGTACAGACCTGTTTCTGGAAAAGGTGCGGGTACATCTCTAGGCGGTATTCTTACCGAGGGCGTCGCGGCTGTCGGTGTCGGCAGTAACGCGTATGTCTTCGCGCGAGGCGCTGATAAAGAGTCGACGTATTATCGAACTCTCGTCGGCACGTGGGTAGACCTCGACGGCATAGCAACATCAGCACCTACCGCTGTTCTTAACGGAACTACTATCGAAGTCGCTGTTCGTGGCGCTAACACAGGCGTTTATGTTCTGACGATAGACACGACGACCGGCGCGATTAGTAAGTGGCAGACGCTAGGTATTGAGACGAACTAAACGAGTAGAGGGCGGGCGAGTCCCCGTCTTTCTATACAACGTTGGAACCTGCGATACACTGTGAAAAATGTGGACGTCCGATAAAATTAGAGCCTCTGATTGACTCGGACAACACTCTTTATTTATTATGTACCTTCTGTGTTGAGAAACATTATCTACCCGTTGTAGAAGTAGAATCGAACCCCGAGCTGCAAGACCTCGTCGACAGCAAACTTCCAGAGGGGCAACAGAAGCGTAAACGACGGAAAAGGGTACCTAAAAATGGAAAAAGACGATTTATTCGCGGAGCTGCCAAAAAAAGAGAAAGAACGACTGATACAATCAGCGATAGGACACGGCTTCGTCACGCTGAGCAACCGATGTTTAGCCATAGAAGTCGAGCTTGAAAACATTCGAAAAGACATGCTTGATATAAAAGATAAAATCTACTGGGAGCGAATTGCTAACCAACAGTGTCACGGAGACCGCTGCGATGAGTGACGACGACGTTATAAAACCAGTCGACGGCTCAGACGTCCCGAACGATTTAAGTACCCTCCACTTTACGATTCACGACGGGCCACAGGTCGTTCGTTATGTTATCGAACCTGAGAATGACTGTTTCGAGCCAGAAGATAACCGTAAATCGTACTTAGTTTTTGCTTTCATTCTTGCGTTAACGTTTTTACTTGGTCTGATGAGTCAGTATATCTGGCATATAATCTAGGAGATTAAATGGAAAATTATCTACACATGGTCTTAGAAGACCTGACGAACGTGCTGTTAAACGACTTCGCAAAGGCGAAGGAACTCGATAAAAGCCTCTTTCAATTCCGTAAGTTTTCAGTCGACCGCGACGCGGACGGCGACTTTAGCGGGTACTATATTTTTAGACTAACCATCTTCGACGCTGGCGCGGTAGAAGAGGCTAAAGACATAATCGAAGTCGCGTACCCGTTACACCCCGCGCTGTATGCGATACTCGTCGACGAAGAGCGCGAGAAAGCAGGACTTCCACCGCACCCTATGAAAAAGTAACTAATGCCGCCGACGTCTTCGAAGCGTACTCCCGAACAGGAGAAGCGTCACCAACAGTTAGGTACGTTACTCCATAACTTTAAGTTAGTGCAACTCAGAATCGCGAAGAACTACATTAACGACGCGATTGAAAAAGACATCGGCTACGTTCGGTCGGCGTTCGCGAAGACGAATAACATAGAACATGTTACACGCGAGTTAAATATTCATTTTAGAACAGTCTCGCCCGCGATATGGAAAAACGCTATTCACGACGTGTGGAGCACGGTCGGTCAAAACTCTATTCAGCTTTATTCGGCTTACTTAGTAGGTAAAGGTAGCGTATCATACATTAAAGAACTCGACGGCGAAGAGGTAGAAGTCGTCGACTTCGAAGACGATGAGTGGGCTCCAATCCCTGAGTTTAACTTCTTCGAGAAAGAGCCCGAGATGATTATTAAAACGTGGCTAGGCGACGTCGAGTATAAAGCCACGGCAGACGCGAGCGACCAATGGGAATCTGCTGTCGACAGCTACCTAGCCGGCGCTGATAATCGTTTAAGCGGCGTATCAGACACAACGTGGGCGAGTATTCAGAGCGACATACAGGCCGGCACCGCTAACGGTGACGATATAAAAACCATAGCGGCAAGTGTCGAGTCTAATCTTACCGACTCGTGGGCGAACAGAGGCGAAACTATTGCGCGAACAGAAACGTGTGCGGCTTGTAATTATTCTTCTCTACTGACTGCACAGACGTCAGCGCCGAATATGAATAAAATATGGATGTGCTCATTTATGAACTCGCGCGAAGCACACATGGACGCTGATTCTGATTATGGAACCGGCTCGGGAATACCGCTCGATGAGCCTTTCGAAGTCGGCGACGACGAGTTAGACTACCCCGGCGACCCTGACGGTTCTGCTGATAATATCATTAATTGTATGTGCTCGATAGGGTATGAGAACCCCGAGAGTAGCGGTCAGGCCGAAGGCACAGAAGAAGGCGAAGAAGGCGCTGGCGGCGTGACCAACTTAAGCGGGCTAACGGACGACCAGAACAGTCAGCTTTCAGATTTAATAAGCCAGCTCAGTCAGGGAACCGGCGCTCTGAGCGACGAACAGATTTCATTTTTAACTTCACAAATACAGAGCATCTTAAGCGGTGGCGAAGCGGTTACGACGACTGGCGCTGAAACAGGAGTCGAAGCCACAGGAGTCGCTACGTCGTGGATGGCAGACCCGTCAGTTACAGAGCTTGGGCCGGACGCTGACCTTGAAGAACAGATTTCAGCATACGCGGCAGCTCACCCCGGAATGGTTTACGACGCGCAGACTGATTCGTTCGCTTATGAGACCTACACCACAGAACAGGCTCAGGGGCTTCTCTTAGAGAACGCGAAAGCTCAAGCACTTGGGGACTTAGATAATGCTAAGAACTTTAAGGACATATCAGAATGGAACGACACGTATAATGTCGCGCGACTGAGCAACACGATAGGCTATAAAAACTACGACCCAGAAGTGCTTAAAGACGTTATGGGTACTCTCTTTAATTATGAAATGTCCCCAGAAGTTGCAGACGACTTCTTACCGAGCATAACCTACGACGCGACTCGACAAGCGGTTATGGCGGGGGGGATGGGTCAGGCGGGCGGTAATATCACGCTTATCGGTAAATACGACTCAGCGGCAGACTTCGCGGGCTTTTGGAGTAGAGCGGGCGGCAGTAGAGGCATAGGCGCGGTCGGTAACGCTGTAGGTACCTTTGAAGCTAACGACGTCGAATCAGCGACGACGCTTCACGAAATCGGTCACATTTGGGAGAGCGCTCAGTCGGCAGCCGTACGCGACAGTTGGGGCGAGATGTTCGGCGACTTAAGCTCAGGCGAACAACGGTCAATCAGTATGTACGCCACGACTGACTATCTAGGCACACCGTACTACTCAGCGTACGGTCAGTATGCCGAGGGCTTCGCTGAGTCGTATAGTTACTGGGCGAGCGGCAACGGTGACTATCTCCCACAGGCGGTACAGGACTGGATGGAAGCGAACAACGCGCCAGAAGACGTGACAGACTTTAACTGGAACCCGAAGAGATTAATGCAGATAAACGCGACAATCGCGAGTAGGTAAAAATGACGACAGTTGACCCGCAGTGTTTTCACTGCAAACATTTTAAAGAAGAACCGAACGAGTACGGTCTATACGGATGCGACGCGTTCCCCGACGGTATTCCGCTGGCTATCTGGATGAACTACGTTATACATAATAAGTCATTCAGCGACCACGGAACGCTATTCGAGCAGAAAGAAGAATGAGGAAACAGCGATTCGAGCCTAAGCTGGTGAGGCAGTTAAACGGATGGTTTAAAGACACGAGCACAACAGGCATAGCTTACCGACTCAGACCACAACAGGGAAGTAAAGGCTACCAGCATATTGATATTCTCGTCGACGGCCCCGGTCACTATATAGGCATAGAATGTAAGAGCGTAACTGAGCCCGCGACAAAGAAAATTTATTTCAGTGAGTACTTCACGACTGACGCGAAGGGCGTACATCAGATAGTACGCATAGACGAATTCCTTCACGACAGCGGTCGACAGGGAATCTGCGCGATAGAACTCCACGACGATAAGCACTTCGAGACGAGGTTCGTGCCGTGGCAAGTTGTCTCAGATATTTATTATAGCCACGTTAAAGGCATAGAATTCGAGACCGTTCGTGAGTGGCCGCAGTTCAGGCGGGTTAAGGGCGTCTTTAACTTCGATGAATGTCTGGACGCGCTGAGTGCGCGAAAGGGCTAAAATCGAGGCTATTAGAGCCTGTCATTTCGACGATTAGACGACGTGTAGCACTCCGTTTTTACACTACCCGCGAAACCCTATGGGTGACAGTATCAAAACATAGTCCGAGACTAGATAAGTATATTAAGTTCTACGATAATGAAACTGAATGTGGTGAGTAGGACAGCGGAAGTCTCTACGATGATTGCTTGGTAAGTAACGTTATAAAAAAAGCGCTGCCAACATGAGCTGTGTCGTGGGTTCAATTCCCACCCACCACATTAAGGTGACTATGAAGAACACTCGCAAGCCTAAGAAAGACGCTAAGAAGAAAGCACCGAACAACCTAAAAGAAATGAAGTGTCCTAAGTGCAATTATTCTTTTAAAGTAGCCGACCTCGAAAACTTCGTATGCCCTAATTGCTACTTTAAGCAGATTCCGAAGTATCGCTCTAAGAAGAAGAGTCGAGAAAAGAATCCTTACGTGCCTTAAATATGTTCGCTTCAGTTTAAATACGTTCGTTTTTTCCGAACATATATAAAAGCAACAGAACATATATAAGCAGGCTGTTAATGCGTTTACAGCTTCTTTATAATAAAGTTGTTAATGCGTGTTAATCGTTACCTTTTCGTTACTAATCGTTACCTTAGCTTCCGTTATTTCAAAACATAGGTATATATATGATATGTGTGATATGTATATTCGTGCAATAACGCACAGGTGACTAACAATGCAAACCCGAAAATGTCTAAACTGTGGGCGAAACTTCATAGTCGCTCGCGAAGGTCAGTTCTACTGCTCTAGCTACTGTTACGAGCAGAAGTGTAACGACGACGATTTCGCTCGACACATCGGCCAGATAGTAGTCGGTGACGAGTACCTAGAGCGGCCAGAGTTTCAGACCGAGAACGAATTCACACTTAACCTCGACGCTCAGGAGATGTACGAACTATGAGAGTAACTGAGTATCACGTTAAGGTTAACGAGGTCACAGAGCTAAAAGATAAAATCTGTGACCTTCTCGGAAAGTCACACGACGCAGAGAACCGCCGCCTTCTGGATGAGATGCTTTCGCTCGCGGGCGAGATAGTAATTCTTAAAGAGTGCGACTTCTGTGGTCAGCTCTTCGAACCTGAGTGCGACACCGAGGACTTCTGTTCATACGAGTGCCGAGAAGCTCAGATAGCACAAGACGACGCGACCGACGCTGAGATAGAGCGCCAGCAGTTTCACGCACACGGAGTTGAGCTATAATGGAGCCGAAAGAAGCTATCAGACAGTCGAAGATGCTCGTCTCTGAAATCAGAGACGACATTCTTCTTAAGATGGAAGAGCTTCACGAGCTGATTAATAATCCAATCCCGTTTTCGAGCGGGAACTATAATCACAGCCGCGAAGTCGAGGCGATTCTAGAAAACGCAGTATTTCGAATAGGGAGCCAGCTTCGAAAGATGGAGGATGAGTAAAATGCCTATCGAATGTAGAGAACGATGGGTTCTTCACACCGAACAGTACTGCCCCACGACTGGGCAAGAGTGGGTCTTCGACTCGGAATGTAGCGAGTACTGCCCCACGAACTGTATCGCGTGTCCTGAATTCGAACCAGACCTATACGACGACACGCGCTGCTGTAGCGACGGCGGGTTAACTGTTCATAAGGAGCCGAAGTAAAATGACAAATGATGAATTTACTACAATGGCGCTGATGTGGCTTATTACCGACTTCAGAGCAGCCATAGAAGCTCAGGACTGGAACCGGGTCGAGAACACTACCTACAGACTGGCGGTACTACGCGAGAAGCTGGCGAGTGAGTAGCGATGACGACAGAGCTAGAACTAGAAGGGTCACACGTCTACAGGAAAGACGGACGCACGTTCGTCTTCCTAGACGCTGACGAGATGGACGAACTAAAGAGTCGCGCGGACGCATACGAGCGGTTCGCCCGCGAGAAGTGTGCGACGTGCTTTATAGACTCTAAAGAGGTGAACGACGATGGAGATAAAAATAGCTAGAGAGACGCTCGATAAGATTCGAGTCGCCGCGTACGAGAGATTCGTTCGCGAGAAGTGCTCTACGTGTAAGCACGAAGGACACTGTATCGTAAAGGAACAACAGCTAGACGACGCTCGAAGAGGCGTGAGGCCGGTATGAACGCGTGTTTCGTGCGTGAAGAACCGACACTCGATGAGCGAATAGCGAAAGATTTCGCGTGGCTTGAATTTCTGACCACGCGCGAGGTAAGCCCGATGATATGGTCGGAGACTGTTATGGGTCTTAAGAATCTGAAAAACGACTTAACGAAAGTAGGGGTATTATGAAAATGGTAAAAGTTATAACATTAGAAGGAACATTCGAATTAGACGACGGAACCACGACGAAGTTCTGTATAAACTCACAGCGTCAGCGTGTGCAGTGGGGGAATTCGAACGCGAACCTCGGCCTGACGGTCGACGTGCTCGACATATTAACCCGCGAAATGGAAATTCTAGACGGAGTATGTGAGTAGAGAGTAGTACAATGCATGTAAGCGGCGAGTTAGACCTAGAGAAGTGCTTCGTTATCTCACCGAGAGACGAAAACCTTCACTGCTGGCGGGACTGCACACTTAAGCTATGCACTCTCGCCAGCGTCGACCCGCGAAAAGAAATAGACTATACCACACGAAGAGGTGCGTGGGAAGTGTATCGTAAGAAGTAGGAGACGAAAGACGCGATGCGGTAATTACGGAGGTTGGAACCCCTACCGTAAACCTGCCTATCGTCGCTGATAAACACCTCCAAAAAACCAAGAAATGCGTCAGATAGGAGGTATTGCCACTGTCTCGCGTCCGTCTATTCCTACAGGAGAATAAAAATGAGAGCTGAGATTTACTTAATAGATAAAAGCTACAAGCGCGGTAAGATTATCGGCATAGATTCTACGGGACTTATGATGAGAACCGAAGGCGTGAAATGTTACGTACCGTTAACTTCAATTCTTTATCTTAACTATGAAGAAAAAGAAAAAGCCAGCGCCAACGTCGACGATGAGTGAGCGAATAGTCGCGTATATGCGCGAAGAGTACCCGTGGGCCAAGAACATCGAAGTCATACAAGATAAAAACGATTTCGTCGCGCGGCTTACGTTCTATCGTAACGAGATTCGCGAATTCGCGCTGACAGTTAAAGGTAACAGGATTCTAAGCGTGGTAAAGAGATGAGAAAAAAACAGAGACAGATAGCGATTCACGAGGACACGTATCAGTCGTTAGTCGAAGCTAAACTTAGTTACTACTCTGAGCACAGAGTGATGAGAACATTCGACGAAGTTATACGACACGCGCTCGCGCTCGACGAAAGGAGCCGGCGAAAGAGGACGGAGAAAGAATGAGCTTAAGCGATTATGACGACGACGTAGTCGAAGACGACGAGAAGCGAAGACGGCTTAAGAACTACAGCGAACGCGACGCAGACCTCAGAAGCGACTGGTGCAAGTTACAGGAGCGAAGCTGTCCGCACAGATACAATATGCAGTCGAATGACTGTGTCGAGTGTCGCGGGCTCACAGAGCGGGACGCGCTCGACTACATAACCGAGCAGATAGGCAAACTTAAGAAGCTTATCGCAGGGGGGGGTACGTGATGATTATAAACATTATCGGCGCTGTCGGAATCGTCGGAATGGGTATCGTTGCTATAAGCTTATTATGGCGGTTAGCCCGCGATGAGAAACGCTTATGGGTATTAGCCGGCGATGACGACGAGGACGTAGCTGAACCGATGAGCGCAGCCGAAATTGAATGTAAAGCTGAGCTACGAGAAACTTGGGAACGATTTCACCTAGTAGACGCTACGGAGAACTGAAATGAACGAAAGCAGCTTTGACGCGATGGACGCCTTTTGTGGCGACTGTGACCGGGTCTGCGAGGACGATTGTGCTGAATGTGAAAAGCAATATAAAGAACAGATAGATAAACTAGAACAGGAGAACGAGGCGCAAAGGCGATTCTGTACTCGCCTTATCGGCCTTCTCGCACTAGCCCGCGAAAAAGGCTTCAGAGAGTACGACTATATAGATTCGCCAGTTTTACTAAAAGGACAGATTTACTAATGACGCCGGAAGAAGCGATAGAACTAACAGAAAAACTAAACGAGGCATTTAAACCATTTATGGACTCGGTTATTAATGCGTTCGTCGCTCTAGCTGAGTGGGCGGAAGAGAATAAAGAACTGTTCGAAAGAGTAAAAGCTGAACTTGAAAGAATAGAGAAAGAAATGGAGAGTGAAAAATGCTGATAGGTGAAACAATATCTTGGTTTCTCATTGGTACGATAATTGGGTGGCTGATAGTGGCGATTTGGTTAGCGTATCACTGGGGTGGGGTTTGAAAAATGAGTAAAATAATAAAAATAAAATATGAAGATTTACTTGAGATTGAAGCCTCATTAGCAGAAACGTTAGACGTAATAAGGCAGATACGGCGCGGAACATACTACGAGAAAGAAGAAGAAAAGTGAAGGGGGTTTGAAAAATTAGAGTATTTTGCTATCGTTGTACTGAGGCTGTAGATTTATGCGACGAAGTACCAAATATTCCCTACTGTAATTATAAGGGGCCGTGTGCTGTGTGTACCTACTGTATCTATGCGGATAAATTTTATAATTACGACGGAGAAGAAGAAGTGAGCTGAAAAATGACAGACGACTGTTCTAAATGTAAATGGGGCTGGGATTGTCACGGTCGTTATTTAGAGAACGGAAAGTGCGTGTATCGAATCGGTAAACAGGCGTTTTCGTTTTATGAACCAGAGGACGAGAAATGATTCTTCTTATTCTCGCGCTGATAGGCGCTCTTATCTTCATAGACGGCATAGGCCGCGTCTTTATTCAGAACGGCCAGTATCATAACTTCTGGTTCGACGGTGAGCGCTACGCACGTGCGGCTATGGGCGCTATGATTATTTTAATAGCGTACCTTCTACGGTAATGCTCGGTGCGGCTATGGGCGCTATGATTATTTTAATAGCGTACCTTCTACGGTAATGCTCGACGCGATTATTACCCCTCTTATTATTATCTCACTAGCCATAGGCGACGTGTGCGGGCTTTATATGATTCTTGATATGCTGTTCGGCATATCTGACTTTTTTTAGCTTCGGACTTGCTACAAGTCTACCGGCGAGCTTATTAGCTCTCGCAATCTTCTTTTAAGCGGTGCCGCAAGCTGAACAGCGTACGCTTTTTAAGAGATTCACTGATTCTTTGCGAGGGCGTTCAGGTGTAAATGTAAATCCTCAGACTGACCAAGAAGTTCTTGTTCATATCATCGGCGACCAAGCGACCGCTTCTATAAAGAGAGACACCGCAGCGTATTTAAAGGCGTTCTCAGAGTTGCCGTGGTTACGCGCGTCAGTCACTAAGGTAGCTAACTCCACCGCTTCGAACGACTGGGAAATACTCTATGTCATTCGCGAGACGGATAAAAACGGCGACAGCCGAATTTTAGAGCAAGAGCCGACTGAAGAAATACCGCTTCAGACATTTATAAACAATCCAAATCTAAACTTCAGCTTTCAGCAGATAATTTGGCTCACTCAGGCGTATCTGGAACTTGTAGGCGAGGCGTTCTGGTGGATGGTTCCCATCGCCGGCGTCGTACAAGCGTATCCCGTCTCGCCGGGTAAAGTCGTTCGCGTACCCTCGCCCGAAGAGCCGTTCTTCACGGTTTCTGGCCCGCAAGGCGAGTTCAGAGTCGCGATGAGCGATATGATTTGGTTTACACAGCCAGACCCCGCAGACCCGTACAGTCGCGGCGTAGGGTTAGCACAGAGCTTAAGTCACGACCTCGACACAGACGACGCGGCATCGAGATATGTATTATCCTACTTTAATAATAACGCCAGACCTCCGCTGTTAATCTACGGTGAAGGGCTTAATGCTGAGCGCGTACGCCAGCTAGAAGACGATTGGAACTTGCAGCATCAGGGATTCTGGAACGCTGGTAAGGCGCGATTCTTAAGCCGAAAGGTCGAAATAAAAGAACTATCTCAGAAATTCGAAGGCACGGATATTGTTAATCTACGGCAGCACCAGAGAGACGTAACCGCCTCAGTTATAGGCGTTCCGCCTGAGATACTGGGAATACTTCAAGCGTCGAATCGAGCTACGATAGACGCGGCAGACCTGTTCTTCAGTAGATACACGCTGAAGCCTCGACTTGACTACCTACAGGAGACACTTAACAAGCAGCTTATCCCGCGATTTGATGACACCGGAACGCTTGTTATGCTCTACGTTAACCCGGTGCAGAAAGATAAAGACACCATCCTAAAAGCTGCTCGATTTATGCCGTCTGCGCTGATGATAGACGAATGGCGCGAGCTTATGGAATACCCGCCACTCGACGACGGCGACGGCCAGTGTTTCGTAGTGCCGATTAACGTTCAGGTATTATCGAATCTTAAATCAGGTAAAATAGACGTCCCGGCAGCCGCTCCAATGGGTGCGCCTCCGAAAGACGCCGGACAAGCGGCATACGGCGAGCTGAAGACGCCCCACGGAACGCTAAAGGGACGTAAGACAAAGAGAATACGTGATTTAGAGCGCTACGTTCGTAAAGAAGTTAAAAAGAATCGAGAAGACGACGACTTTAAATCACGCGCGTATTACGACGAATAACGTCGGTGACTAAAAATGACAGCTAGACTTCCGGTTATCACTTTAATGCCCCCCGAACACTGCGCCGACTGTAAAAAAGCGTGGGACGCTGACGACAAAGCAGAACGATTTACGCTATTTGGCACACCAGAACATTGTGTCTGGCTCTGTAATAGCTGCTTCAGAAAACAACACGCAATGGAACTGAAAGCGCTAGAGAGAAGAAAGTTAGTCGACGTTAAGATTCGACCTAACGGAGACTAAGAAGGTGAGAGAATGACGCTTGCGGATAATGTTGTACAGGGCAAGCCAATTTACAGGACGCTTAAACTGACTGAGGTTAAAGACGTCTCGACGCCTACCGCTATGCGTCTCGCGTTCACTGTTTCAGATGAAATAGTCGACCGCGACGGAGACTCACTCGACGCGGGGGGCTGGACGCTCGATAACTTCACTAAAAACCCCGTCGTTATGTGGGCTCACGATTATACAAAATTACCGATAGCCCGCGCGATAAAGACGTGGATTGATGGTACTAGTCTAAAAAGCGTATGTGAATTTACGCCAGACGAACTGTACGACGATAACTACCACGGACTACGTGGTTCTACAGTTTTCAGATTCTACTTAAATGGATTTCTTAACGCCGTGTCTGCTGGTTTCTACCCTATCGACTGGGAAGCGATGAGCAAACAGCCAGACGGCCCCGGCATTTTGGGAGGGACGCACTTTATGAAACAGGATTTAATAGAGTATTCTGCGGTTCCCGTCCCAAGTAACCCCGACGCGTTACAGCTTCCCGGAGTTGGCACGAAGGGATTCTCTGATAATGAAATTAAAGCGATGAGGGCGGAGATGGCGAAATGGGTCGAGACGGCTCAGAAACTATGCTCTTGTCCCGTTAAAGCAAACACAGGAGATTTAACTATGGTTAAAGCAGGTGCAATATCCTATAAGGATGCACACCCAGACGGCACACCGCTCTCCGCGAAAGACGCCAAGTGGAACGCTGCAAAAGAACGTGCGGCTGCTACGAAGGCAGAGCATTTTAAAATCATGCATGCAGGATTCACCGGCGACGATGAGAACGATAAGAGTGCTTACGTGTATCCACATCACAAAGGCACACCGCCTCACGAAGTGAACCTTAAGGCCGTAAAGCGAGCGTTTAAAGCTGCGTCGCTTATGATGACGCCCGACCAAGACGAAAACGGTCAGATGATTAAAGACGCTGGCACAGACGGCACGTATAGCGCGACTTCGAGCGGTGACGTAGACCATTATGGTTTTACGAATAACGATAACGCTGTAGTCGCTGCTCACATGCAACAGCACATTACCGAGTTTAACGAACCGCTCCCGCAGATGTGGGACGCTTCTACTCCCGGTCAGCCCGGCACAGCGAAATCAGAAACTAAAGCACAGCCACAGACCGAACCGATGATTAAGCCACAGGCTAAGATTTGCGGCAGTTGTAAGAACTTCTCAGCTCCCGGCAGTGGAGATAGTAGCGAAGCTGGTTGTGAGCTTGGCTCAGACCCCGCGACGTGTCCTGTTCCAGTTCTTCCGGCAGTTGGGACGTGTAGTAAGTGCGCGAGCTTCGACAATGACGGAACGAACTGTCAAGAGACTAAGTTCCCCGCGACGTGCGGTAGAACTGATGAATCTAAGGTCGCGGTTAAGGCAGAAAGCGCCGGCGACGACGCTACTGGTGGAGCCGTAGTCGGCCCGAAGGATGAATTCTGTACTGACTGCAAGAGCTATGTCGGCGACGGCAAGTGTTCAGAAGACTCAACGCCTAATAAGTGCGGGAAGTCGACGAAGACTGAAAAGAAAGCTATGGGGCCAAACGCTGACGCGTGTGGTAAGTGTAAGAGCTTCTCAGACGGCGAGTGCTCAGACGAGAAAGCGCCGACACACTGTGGAAAAGCTTCGCCTAATGACGCTATGTGCGACGGTTGTCCGAATTATAAAGACGACTCGTGCGAAGACGGTAAGAACCCACCGTGCCAGAAGAGCGAGAAGAAAGACGTCGAGGACGTCGCTGAGAATAAGGGCGTTATCGGCTATAAGAAAACGCCTCTCGCGCCAGAAGACCAATCGTGGGACGGCCCCGGACAAATCGCGGCTGCAACGCCCGATGACTTAAAGGTTATGTGTACGTGGGTGGATTCTAGCGGCGACCCAGACTCTAAGGGTAGCTATAAACTTCCACATCACATGGCTGGCGGTCAACACTCGTGCGTTCTCGCTGGCGTTCGTGGCTGTGGTGGCGCTGTACAAGGCGCTCGAAGTCCTTTACAGGTTCCTTCGGGAGACTTGCCCGGCATAAAAGCTCACCTCGAAAAGCACTATCACGAATTCGGCGATAAAGCTCCGTGGGAGCCCGACACCGACGGCAAGAGTGCTGAAGAGAAAGAGTATGAGACTATGATGGACTTAGCTAAGAAAGCTGTTACTACCAAGATTGGTCGAACGCTTTCGGCTTCTAATGTGGGAGCGCTTAACGAGGCTCTCGGTAACTTCAGTGAAGGCTTCCAAGCTCACGCTGAGGCTATGAAAGCTCACGAAGCGGTGACGAAGAATCACGCTAAGGCCGCTGATGCTCACGAGAAAGCTATGAAATGCTATAAGGACGGAATCTCGAAGATTAAAACAGTTCTCGGTAAAGAAGAAGGGGGCGAAGACGACCAGAGCACAATGCCTGAAGACGTCGAACCACCTACGCCGGGACAGCCAGCTCCGCAAGAGCCGGGCTCGAACCAGCCCCAAGCTAAGGGTGCGGGAGCTGAAGACATCGAAGAGGTTTACGTTATTGACATTGACGAATTCAAAGACGTGATGAAAGAAACCGTCTCTGAATTCCGAAAAGCTATTGGAAAGTAACTAAACTGCGCGTCGTTACGAAAGACAGCGCAGCTTAACCAAAAAGAGGTATTATTTATGGAGAAAACAGAATTGAGCCGCGATGCAATAAAGGGGCTCATAGCAGAGATTCTCGGCCCAGAGGTCGACGACATCCGTCAGGCTGTCGCACAGCGCGATAATCTACAAACTCGCGCGATGCTCGGTGGTCAGGGAACTACTCAAGAACCAAAGGACACGACCGAGTCGGTCGGTGGGTTCATAAAAGCGCTCGTTATGGCGCGAGGCGACCCAGACCGTGCGTATCGGTTCGCAAAGAGTACTTTTGGTGACGAGTCTAAAATCACGAAGGCTCTGAGTGCGTCAGTAGACGTCACTGGTGGTTTTCTTATCCCAGAGGTTTTGTCGACAGAAATCATAGAATTTCTGAGGCCGGCTTCCGTCGTCCGTGCAATGGGCGCTCGTGTTATGCCGCTTGTAAACTATCAGATGAGTATTCCAAAAGTGACCGCTGGTGCAAATGCAACCTACGTGGGTGAAAACGTTAACATACAGGCAACTCAACAGGAGTTCGGCCAGTTGACACTTGTGGCTAAGAAACTAGCCGCGCTCGTGCCAATCTCGAATGAACTTCTGCAAGTTAATACTATCGCTGCTGACCAAATCGTCCGTCAGGACTTGGTTAAAGCTATGGCTCAGCGTGAAGACCTCGCCTTTATTCGAGGCGACGGGACGCAGAACACGCCTAAAGGTATTCTGAACTGGGTTAACTCGAATAACATATTCCCCGCTACTACGGTAACGTCTGGAATGACGACCCTTCAGAACGCTACGAACGACCTAGCGACTTGTATCTTAAAACTGCGTGAGGCCAACATTCCAATGACAAATTGTGGTTGGATAATCGCTCCGCAGATTGAGTACTTCCTGTCGACGTTGAGGGACTCTCTCGGTAACTACGCATTTAGACCTGAGATGAGCACCGGAAAGCTTCTTGGCTTCCCGTACAGCGTCACCACGCAAATCCCTGTGAACCTGACGACTGGTGAAGTCACCAACTGTTCAGAAATTTACTTTGTGAACTTCGATGACTGTTTCATTGGCGATACGATGCAGGTTCGCATAGACGTCTCCAACACGGCGGCCTATTACGATGGGCAACAGGTAGTGGCAACCTTTTCAGAAGACCAAACTATCATACGCGCGATTTCGATGCACGACTTCATTATGAGGTACGACTACGCCGGCGCTGTTATGAATGAGGTAGCTGGATGGGGCGTTAACGTCGCGTAAGGAGTGAAGAAAAATGGTTAGATATTACGATATTTCAAGTCGCGTTCAGGTTGTGAACCTCGGACACTCTGTGGCAATTCCAGCGCCAAGCGTTTCTGCAACAGCTAAGACTACGGTCGTGGCTCCAACAGGAGCTTCGCCTACGAGTGCGGCCACCACGCTTAATTCTTTTGACAGAATGGGGTACTGGTCGTGGATGTTACAGATGGTTCTCGGACTCGATATGGATGCTGGCAACACAGTTTCTCTAGAAGCTGTTATGGCAGCTTCGCCAGACGGGTCTACGTGGACGCCATTCACTAGCACAGACTCGACGAAAGTCGAACAGAGCCCACTGTACAAGCAGCTCTATCTTAACGCTGAGCCATCGGCAACGCACGTCACCGCTATTCCAGCAGGTTTCGTCGACCAGCCGTATGTGTACACCGCACCTACGCTCGCGTCGAGCACACCAACGCTCATAGAAGCCCGATTCTTCGGTAGTTTCAGAGACGCTAATGTGGTCGGTAACTACGTCGCGCCTATCATAACTGTGGTCGACACGCCTGTTTCAACCAGCTACGACTCGGCTATGTTGATGGATGTTAACCTGCTTCTAGGAGCTGGCGACACTATGCCAGTGATAGTGAGCAGCGGCGCTCAGCCAACGAGCACGTATGTACCTTACTACTCGCAGGGACAGTAACCCCGATGAAAGAAATAAAATTCATTGGAAAAGTGCCACCTTATAACATTGGCGAAGTAGCTACGTTCGACGACGTTCGGGCAGCTAGATACGTTGAGATTCACGCAGCGGTCTACACCGAACTAAAAAACGTATCCGCCCCGCCAGAAGACAAGATGGTGCGACCAAGCGAAGTAAAGAAAAAGTAGAGAAAGGGCGATTCGCCCTTCTCACCTCCCTTTTTAAGAAGGAGGCTAAGAAATGACAGACATTTACATTAGCGCAGACTCGGCGGGGTGCTTACATACACTGTTAACCGGAAAACTGAAGCAAGAAGATTTCGCGGACGACGAGATAACAGTACTCGCTCCCGGCTCGATAGTAAATTCACTACTCGCTTCTGGGGCCGTAGAAACCGGAAATCTAGCTGCCGGCGCTGTCACTGGTGCCGCATTAGGCATCGGAACGCTTCAGATGATAAAAAAGACCGTGACGTATAACGGTGGCGCTACGCAAGCAATAGGAACGTTACCGGCTAAGTCTCTTCTTATTAGTGCTATTTCAATGTGTAATACAAGTTGGGACGGCACAGACGCGTCTATTTCAGTTGGATATACCGGCGGCGCTGGGAATATCTTTGACGGCGGCTCGGTTTCTATCGTAAGTGGTGCTGAAGCTGGCGACGATACAGCAGTTAGTTACGCGGCAGATACGTGGGTGAGTGGCGTTCAGAACGATTCAGAAGCCGTAACGACGTGGGGACATCCGAAGTTTAAGTTTTACACCAGCCAGACAGTAGTTAACGCATACGTGACTCCCGGAACTGGTGCAGCACACGGCTCAACCGATATAATGTTGTTCTATATCCAGACTCAGTGAGGCACGAAAATGTTTCCAACGAACAGTCAGGGCATACGAGTCGGAATGGACACAGCCGGCGATTTCAGCGGTGGCGCGTATAACGCAGAAGGCACAGAGATTATTCAGTGGGCGGACTTATTTAACAGTCTGTTTACGACATTACCAGATAGTAGTACGCCCGCGATAAACGTTATATGCACAGGGCTAACGCTCGAAGACTTTGGTGTTTCTGGTGTTACTCCCGTTAACGGTACAATTCCGATAACGATTATCGCACCTACGGCTAAGGTCGACGGAGCGATTACGGAAGCGGATTTACTCGCACATAAGTTCGCTGGTTCTTCAACACCGTGCGGCGCTAGAATTAGAGTCGTCGCTGATGCAAGCAATAACGCAGCAGGCGTTTTAATCGGTAACACGAGCACACCACACTTTCCGCTATACGCGGGTAACTACGTTGACCTCGCGTGTTCCGATTTAACGAACCTCTACTATCAGTTTCAACACAGCGGCGATAAGATTTACTACATAACAACTGCGTGAGGTGAAAAATGACAGACTCAGCAAAATGGTATTATAAAGGCGTCGAACACATCCTCGCGGGTGACGCGAAATGGTCTGCCGGTAATACAAATCTCTATATGGCGTTATATACGACGTTTACGCCGACACAAATAACCGATGAGATACTCGGAACGTGGGGTTCTACTTGTACAGAAGTAAGCGGCGTAGGTCTAGGTTACACAACTAGCGGTCAACAACTTACGAGTGTCACAGCGCCTTCGGTTTATTCGAGCACGAACATAATTCTCTCGTCTGCAACCGTAACGTGGCCGGGGCCGTGTACCTTTACAGGTGTTAACGGCGCGGTAATCTACTACGCGGGAACGCAGAATTACGTTTTAGGCTATATCGCTTGGGCGTCCCCAAAAGCTGCACAGGGTGGGGCGTTTAGCGTTCCGTGTCCGACGGCAGGATGGTTCGAGCAGCAGGTGAGCTAAGATGGTTACGCAGCAGATGGCGTTAACTACCTCACCGACTTATACCGCTATCTCGATAACTGGAACGCTTACATCTCCGCAAGCTGAAACCTCTCAGTTAAGCGGTAGAGGCGTAGTTACATTTAGAAACGAAAGCACACAGGACATTTATCTCTCTAATAACGCGGACTGCCACACGAATATGAACTATATTACGCTGCCTGTTGGGGACTCAATAGTGTACGCGTGTGATACCGGAAGCACCGTGACGTTTTATTTTGCTGCTGTTTCGAGTGCGTCATACCTAAAGAGGGAAGAGTGTAAATAAATGACTACCGATTGTACTGCGTCAGTCAGCGGAAACTGGTCGAATACTGCAACGTGGGGCGGCTCTGCGGTTCCAACGGACGGTCAGAGCGTTGCGATAGCTGCCGGTATCACTGTGTTATTTGACGTAGACCAATCGGGATTCGCGACGGGAATAAATGGTATCTCAGGTGGCACTGGTTCGGTGTTGATGTTTGCATATAATGCAACGCCGACGACTGGTAATGGTGCTGTCTGGCTACAGATGAAAACTGGCACCACGATTAGCGGCACACAAACCAATGTAAGAATCGGCGGTGGCGGTCCTACAACTTCACCTGTTGAAGATGCGTGTCAGGTCAAATATGGAACATGGCCATCGAGCGGCGTTGCAGTCACCAACAGTGGATTAGCAGGCTCTTCATATAATGCAACATTAGCAGTTAATGAATATAGAGCTTACCAGTCAGGCTCAACTGCTCAGACACAAGCAAACTCAACCGATACGATAGATGTCCCTAAAGGCGCAGCGGTGAACAACCTAACCACGCACACGCTTGAGTTTTTCTTTTACATATCATCGACGGCATCAACGACCTACCTGATGGCAAAAAACACGTATTATGTAATCTCAATCTCTTCGACCGGGCAGCTTGTCATAACGCGATACGACACAGGCGGAAGCGCATATAAAACGTGGACTTCGCCATCAAATACGTTTTATAGTGGGGGTTTTTACGCCGTTCAAATATCGTGGGATTGCTCGACGGTTACAAACACACCCGTAGCGAAGGTAAACAATTTATTGGTAACTTTAACGCCGACCACGTCAGGAACGACGACCGCTTGGAAAGATGATAGTGGCTCGGATATGTATATCTTCAGTAGGTCCGCTGCAACGAGTCCGATTATAGGCATGGCGTTCTTGTTCAGATTGCACAGTCGGTGCCTTACTGATGCTGAGATGACTACAAATTACAATGCCGACCGCAATAGGTACGAAGGTCCGATGATACAGCGACCGGCAGCGGTTACAGAAGCACTGTCTTCAAACGCAAACTCCGGGCAAACCACTGTCACGGTTGGTGCCGGGAACACCTCTCAGTTCATAGCAGCCAGTTCGCCGTCACTTATTACGGGAACGAGTGCAGCGTCGGGACAGAAGGTAGTAAACGTAACCAATGGCGCATTGTTCACGGCAGGGCAAATCGTAACAATCGGAGACTCATCACAAAACGAGACAAACGTAATCGCATCTATTAATTCAAATGCGCTTACGATGCAGATGAACCTACTTTACACATATACCTCTGCTCACGGAGGTTATGTGTGTATCGGTTCAAGTGGCGTGATTTATCTAGTTAATGGTGCAGAAAGCGGGTCGCCGTCAACATCGTTACGTGAAACTGCGGTTATCGCGAGCATAAATGCTGGCGCGGGAACCCTTACGGTGAATAGCAACCTGCAAAATTCGTACACGACCTCCGCGGGTGCGTACGTAGTTCAGCAGCAGATTCCACAGGCGGTGATGAATTGGCACGGTGCATCAAGCACGAGCGGGTATATAGGCGCCACGGGCCCGAGCCATTCGATACAGGGTTGGTATCCAACAACGGGTTCTGCAAACAGCAATGCATATGTGATGATTAATGCTGCTGCGGTATCTGGGCAAGGTTATATTGATATTGTATCAGACATGGGGTTCCAAGCAGGTGACCAGATATTAATTGGTTCGGGTTCGACGAGTCTTGATGGTAATAATTGTTTATACACCGTGACCAAGTACGAAGCGACTGGTGGTACTGGCGGTGTTCCGCGAGTGCATATCTTCCCGAATTTGGCCACAACAAACCGGGCGGGAGGAAATGCTAACCCAGAAAGTAATGATTATGTAGCATGGTACAGCAGGCCGATTGTGCTTTCAAGAACGATTTATGCTA
>Ga0187876_1000394_pt1 | contig 46292 bp, 34 predicted proteins | sample June2016WEW_17_4_FD_133000 | JGI IMG/M metagenome (GOLD analysis project Ga0187876, IMG submission 133000) | Peatland microbial communities from SPRUCE experiment site at the Marcell Experimental Forest, Minnesota, USA - June2016WEW_17_40 | ecosystem: Environmental > Terrestrial > Soil >... | reverse complement strand
TTGGAACGTTATCGCCGAACTAGTCCAGGAGTTCGCACAGCAAGAGGTCGGAGCCCGCCGTGCAATGAAGTACTCGAGTGATGCTCTTTTCTCGTTCGCCAACCTGGTGCGGCGCAAGTGGGGCATGCGCCTTTCATGGCGAGGATTCGCCTCGAGCCTTCGCTTGGCGCCATTGGCCTGCGCCGGCGCCGCCGGACGTCTTGGAACTCAGGCCGTAGTCAGGCGGTTATCAAATAAATCACGTCGCGCCGCACGGAACACATCGGGTTGAACAGGGAAGATGGGAATTCCCGATTAATGACGCTGATGAGCCTATGGCGCAGAAGGGCATGGGCGCGGTGTATGCGCGAACGTCTTGCGGCACAACGCTCCGAGGCTCGATCACCAACGAAGAACGGCAACGGCTGATCGAGGCGTTCTATCGTCCACACCATGCGCGGCTTGAGGAGGTCGTGGCGAGAGGACTCCGGGAGCGAGGCAAAGCGCTCCTGGTCGACTGCCACAGCTTTCCGTCCAAGCCGCTGCCCTGGGACCAGGATCAAACGCCTGACCGCCCCGCCTTCTGCATCGGCACCGATGACCACTATACCCCGAAGGCGCTGGGCAACCTCGTGTACGCCACGCTGCAACGGAGCGGCTGTTCCGTGGAAGTCAACCGGCCCTACAGCGGCGTTCTCGTGCCGCCCAGTCGCTATCGCGCCGACAGGCGTGTCTGCCGCCAAAATGATCCAATATGTCTTGGTAGCTGTTGGATCTGTGCGCGACCGTTTTCTTTAGCATTTTGTGAAAACCAGACTTCGTGACCTCAAGCCCAAATACCTCTCGTGTTAAGACGCCAACATTCTCGCCAAATGTTTCGATTGAGGGTCTGTCCGCCACAGACGTCTTCCCCGACCGGCGCAAGAATCCAAACACATGATCGAGGCACCTCCTGTAAGCGAACTTTGCCCAGCCGCAACAGGCAATGGCGCGCCCGCTCCGTTGCCGCCCTCAAGCCGCGCGGATTATACCACGCCTCCCGCACGAGATTCAGCAACACCACGACCGCGATTCCTGACCTACGACCCCCTTGATCCGTAACTCGCCAAGGGAAGGCAATGTGAGAAGAGGTGTAATTACGAGGGAATTAGTGTCCCTTTTACGCAAGGAAGTTCCATCGTGGAACACCGTCACCGAACGAACGTCGCCGCCGGGTGCGTAGGTGATGTTCAGGAAGGCTGGCTCGCTCTGGAGGCTCTTCGCCAAGGCGGTAATGTTGGAAGCAGAGTCCACAATGAACATTGCCGAAAAGCAATCACGGCATTCCTGAAAGGCGGCAACCTTGGAGTTGTTGTGAATGCCAAGTATGACTTCATCGCGTATTCTCCAGTCTCAGGTCCCCGCGGTGCAACCGAGTGCTGTTGGCGCGGTTATGCACCTCGACGAAGGCGGCCACCTCCGCCATCGTGCGCTCGAACTCGGCTTCCTCCATGGCGTAGACGTAGTGCGAACAAAGCCTCTGGTTGCACTCCATGCTCCAATCAATCTCCGGACCGATCATTCCGCGCTCCGCCAGCTCATTGTACATGCGGCTCCCGGGAATGGGCGCAAACCGGGCCAGAGTGACGAACGGCGGGTTGATCTCCTTCACAAAGTCAATAGTCTGGCGCACCGTCTCCGGCGTCTCGTGAGGAGTCCCGATCAGAATATAGGCAGCCCAGTACATGCCCAGCCGGTCGAGAACCTGTGCGGCTCGTCGAACGGCGTCCAGCGATACATGCTTGTTCATGTGCTTGAGGATCTGCGGACTGCCGGACTCCACCCCCAGCCGCACGGTTACACATCCCGCATCGGCCATCTTCTCGGCCAGTTCGTCATCGAGGAGGTCCGCGCGCGTGAGGCATTCCCACTGAATTTGCGCGTCGCGCGACACGAGCCCGGAGCACAGGTCCAGCACGCGCTGGCGGTTCAGGGTAAAGGAGGCATCTCGGAAGGAGAAGTAGGTCGTGCCGTACCGTTCTTTCAGGCGCTCGATCTCCGCGATCACATTTGCGGCCGATCGGTACCGCACCTTGCGTCCCCAAACCGTTGCGACTCCGCAGAACGCGCATCCGTATGGACACCCTCGGGAGCTCATGATAGCCCCGAAGTCCACCGGGCGATAGGAGGTCATGTCCGTCAGGGCCTCGATGGCCGGAAACGGCAGGCGATCCAGATCGGCGATCGGCTCGCGATCCGCGCTATGTCGGATACCGCCCTCGGTGCGGGACGAGACCCCGGCGATGGCGCTCGGAGCAGCGTTGCGATCCCTTTCCAGATGTGCCACCAGTTCGGCGATCGTCGCTTCGCCTTCGCCGCGCACCGCGAAGTCAATGCTCGGATCGCGCAGGAACTGCTCGGGGAACACGGTCGGGTGGTCGCCGCCGACCACAACCGGCATGTCCGGCTCAACCCGCTTGCAGATCGCGGCCACGCGGCGGGCGCTCTCTGCTTTCACCGACAGCGCCGTGATGCCGATCAGGTCCGCTTTCCGGTCCCGGACCGTAGCCTCCACCTCCCGCCATACAGGGTGGCCTTCGTCCGCAAGCCCGCGCAGGTAGTCGCTGTGGCGGCAGGCCACTGCGGACCAGGGCAGCGTTTCCCCTTGCTCGAGGCATTCAGCATCGTATACCTCCACCTTGTGGCCCTTCTCAATCAGCACAGCGGCCATGGAGGTCAGCCCCATCGGGTAGTAGTAACGATTGAAATTCATGAAGCGATAGAACGGCGGGTCAATGAACAGGACTCTCATGGTGTCTTGTATCCCTGTTTGGTTCCCGCTTCTCGTCCCGAAAGTTCCTATTCGACCCGCAGGATGATTAGGCTGATGTCGTCGCAGCGATCTCCGTTACTGGCGATCATACAGTATTCACCGGGCGCCCAGCGCAGGCGATCCAGCACCGCCGGAGCGTCTCGGTCGGGATGCCGCAGATGCGGGGCCTTCGGATCATGAACTCCTCGAGTTCGGGGATGGTGGTAACCGTCTGGATGCCGTCGCGGTTCGGGCGTGAGTGGCTCTTCAGGTAGTCCTCTGCGATGCGTTCGGCTTCGTGCCGGGTCACGGGTGGCACAACCACTTCTTCCCTTTGCTCCGGTTACTGGGTCATTGCTTGGCGTATCAGAATATTCAGTGGTAAGTCCCTACACATTCCACTCCATCTGCACTTCATTGTACTTCCATGTCTTGAAATGCTGCCTTCGGTACAGCGCAATTAGTCTGGCGTTGCGCGCCGGGTCGTGGCTTGGCACCTTCACTCCACCGCGCTCATCATTCGGGATTTGCCATTTGGCCGTCCCTCCGGGGACGGCCGGCTCCCGCACGCGAGATTGTACGCCCGACGGGGCCGTTGTCAAGGCCGTTGCCGACAGTTTATCGGTCCTGGTGATTCCCCCGCGGCGTTGGGCAAGCCCGAATCCCGGCCAAACGAGACTGTCGAATTGCTTTTTGGCAGCAGGAAAGCATACCTCTCCCGGCTCATCGTGGTTAACCGCTTCTGCGCACCTCTGACACGGCGTTAGACTGGCACTGGGCATAACCGACCTATTCGGCGAAGGATCGTTGCGAAAAGGCGGCGCGGAATGGCGACCTCCGCCATCTGGAAGACCAGGTACCTGCCATGACGCGCCGATCTGGGCGAGTTTGCGATAGCTGCGCGCAAGGCCGAGGGGCGGCTCTAAAAGGGAGGATCAGCACCGGATGAGCATTGGACTGAGCACACAGACTTCGGGTGCAGCAGCACAGACAGTAACGCGTTACTGTCCATACCTCAACTTTGAGGTTCCAGGTTCCCGGGACACCATACATAATTATTGATACGGGCGGCAGCATTGGCGGGTACGCCGGGGACATAATGCCGGTTCTTTCTTGACTCCGGCGAGGAGTCACGGTACGGTCCACGCATGGGAAGAATCGCCAGAGTAGTCGTGCCGCAGAGTCCCCGGGCAGCATACGTAACTGCGGACCGGCAGGCGCAACCGCGCGCATACATGAGGAACTCGATCATGGCGAAGACCCGAAGGCGTTCCGCTTCGCAGCCCACGGGCAATGACGTTCCCCGATTCGGCATGTTCGAGGAGCGCTTCGAGCACTCCGGCGCGTACGCGAATCCCTACGCGCAGGCCGCAGCGACGGCCACTCTCCGCCGGCCCGACAAGAGAGAATGGACCATCCCTCTCTTCTGGGACGGCGGGAAGGCCTGGAAACTCCGCGTCAGCCCCGATCTGGAGGGAGACTGGTCTTACTCCATCCGCTCCGACGACGCCGGCCTGAACGGGCGCGGCGGCTCATTCCGGTGCGTCGCGTCCGGTCTGCGCGGAAGCATCCAGCCCATGAAGGGGCATCCTCTGCACTTCCAGTATCAGGACGGCACGCCGATGTGGTTCTTCGGCGAGAAGGCCTGGCGCGTGCTCCAGGCCGAGCCGGCCAAGAAGCTGAACCACGAGACGGCCATGCACCACGTGGACGTCCGCGCGGCACAGGGCTTCAATTACATGCACACCGAACTGGCCGGCACGGGCGGCGTCGAGGGCGGGGGCAACGAGGGCGGCGAGCTGTTCCTGGATGCCGCAAACGAGGTCATCAATCCCGCCTTCCTTCAGGAGGCGGATGCTCGTCTCCGCCACATCAACGACAAGGGCATGGTCTTCGGGCTGGTGGTTCTCTATGCCATGGGCAATCCCTACTGGAGATCGCTGCCGACCCACCAGGCCCGCCTGCGGTTCGCCCGATACGTCGTGGCCCGGTATGCGGCCTTCCATATCGTCTTCCATGTCACGGGCGAATGGCAGTACATGCTCGGCGAGGAGGAGTTCTTCCGCTCCATTGGCCGCGAGATCCGCCGAACGGACCCGCACGGCCGGATGATCGGGATACATCCCGGCCCCGGCCCTGTCGGCATCTCATCGCAGGAGTTCGCGGACGACGACTGGATGAGCTTCGGCGAGTACTCCCAGGCGTACTTCGCGTTCAGCAGGCAAGAGGCCCATGACGCCCACCGCAACGAGCTGCGGAAGTTCCTCAAGGACGCGCGCCGCCATGGCAAGCCGGTGGTCGCGGCCGAGTACGCCTACTATCTCCGCGACGCCGACGGGGATGGCATCGTGGACAAGGAACACTCCCACACCCGCACGTCCTTTCGCCGCGCATCCTGGGTCATCCCGATGGCCGGCGCCTACTTCGTCACCGGCTTCGGGAGCACCTATTTCGGCGGACGGCGGGAACCCGGTCCTTTCCTCGTGGACAACCCGCGATACGCGGACGCCCTGGCCGACCTGGACCGGCTGCACCGGTTCTTCACCTCGCTGCCCTGGTGGAAGCTGGAGCCCAGCGACGAGCGGGTCCGCGCCGATGGCGGGTACGCGTACTGCCTCTCCGACGGCAAGAGCATCTGCGTCATCTACCTGGCCGGCGCGCGAGGCGGCGATCTCGAACTCCCTCGCGGCCGGTTCGTCCTCAGCCGATTCAATCCGCGGACGGGAGAGACGGTGCAACTGCCTCCAGTGCGCGGAAGATCGGTGCGACTGGAGGCGCCTGACGACCAGGATTGGGTCTTCCGGGCCAGTTCCGTTCGCCCGGCCCGAGGATGAGCGGCGACGGGTAGTTCCGGGGACACCAAATTAACCATTTGTTTTTCCTGGTGTCCCCAGAGCCCAGAACCACGCTGTAAAAAACAGGGGCGGAAATAGTTATGTATGGCCTCCCCCCGAATTCAAAGAGTTTTTCGGGGGCAAACGGCCTTGACACGCCGGGAACAAAGGGTGTAGAGTTCTGGCAAATACAGCGTATGCTGTAATAGCGGGCCGGTTGATGCTCCCGATTCTGTTCAAGGGCGAAAACGGAAGGGAGTTACAGCGTGTCGGAAGATATGATTCTGGAAGTGCTCGCGGGCGAGCACAAGGGGCCAGAGATAACCATTCCTGCCGGCGGTGCGGTTTGGGGGCGCGGTTCGGACTGCGATATATCCCCTGACGAAGGCACGGTTTCCCAGCAGCATTGTCGGATTGTCCGGGAAAAGACCGAATGGGTCATCGAGGATCTCGATAGTGGCGGCGACGTCATCGTCAACGGTCAGAAGACGAGCAGCAGTCCTCTGAAGCACAGGGATGAACTGCGACTTTGCAATCTGTCTTTGAAGGCGATAACGGTTCCGCTGCCTATTCTGACTCCCCAGCTCACGCTAAGACGATCGAATCAGTGTCTCCTCGCGCAGTCCGCCAGGCGAACCCGATTCCACGGTAAAATCGGACACTCAGAGTGAAGAACGTAGAACCACATTCGCGACAAGCTCCAAGAACGGCAAGCGAATTGACAAAGGAACCTCTGCAATGGCGAGCGACGGCTATGAAGTGAAGAAAGGTATCATCGGAAAGCCGAAGGTAGCTTACCAGTGTGCCAAGTGTCACAACGACCTCGAATCTGACCTTACTGACGCCGGGAAAAAGGACACCTGCCCGCTCTGCAAGGCCGTTTTCATTGTGCCCGGTCAACGAGAATTGCAGGAAATGCAGGATGCGGCGAAGCAAGCGGAAGAGGAACGTTTGCAAGCTGCGGCAAGGCGACAGCTACGGGAAAAAACCCGTCAGCAGATGATTGCGGAAGAGGCTGCCCGAAGGAGCGAACAGATGGCCGCAGCGGAGACCCGGCGGCTTGAGGAGAAAAAAAGGCACGAGGATGAAACTTGTCGAAAGCAGCAGGCGCAATCGGAAAAGGACTTGAGCGGGGCACTGAACGCCGATCATGCCGGCATTGCAACCTCTCTTTCGCGCGCTTGCGGTAGAGTGTTTAAACCAGTGTTTTTCCTTGGGGAAATCTTTAGTGTCTTTATCATCGCAATTTGCTCTTTGGCTATAGCAGCGGTCTTGGTCTACCTTGTGTTTGTAATTCGTCCTGAAACGCAACCTGTGCCACCCGAACCCTCTCCCCAAGCAGAACAATGCCGACAGTATTTCATCGCCCTTCACACCCCTACTAACGATTCTGCACCCGCTAACAGACCACGGCAGCCGGCCGAAGGACGGCGAGCGAAGAAGGAAAACATCAAGCTGGCGATTGAGAATCTTCGGGCCAAGTATCATTCGCCAGATGAACGGTCCTTGGCCGACACTTTGACCGAGGAGATAGAGCGACTGCCACAACATCATGTTGACCGTGTGCTTTTGGGGCTTGACTCATTTCTAAATGAAACACTAAAGACATCTCTCGTGCATTCAGACAAGGAAGTGAATCTGTGGGACGCCATGGGGTGGTATGTTAGCGAGTATGTAGAAGGGCTTGACAATATAAATGCCGTCGAGAAAGAGAACCTTGTCGCGATGGAGGTTGCACGTGCTAAACGTCTCCAGGCGGCCGAGGTTGTTGGTGGAGCATTCCTTGTGCTAATGGGCTTCTTGATATTCCCATTGCTCCTGAGAATTGAGCGAAACACTCGGGCATTAGCTACTGATGTACAGAATAAGACAAAGTCGAAGGAGAGTTGACTATAGGGTCCTTTTAAGAAAGGCTACAGTATGGCGACTAAAGAACGGTTAGGGCGGGTGATGCGGCTCATCATTATCGGGGCGTTAGCAAGCGCCTTGCTCGCCGGATGTAATAGGTCAGAGATTGCGGCGCTCCATGAAAAAGTCGCAGCATTGGAGCAACTGGAGCAGGCGCTTGTCCTGGAACACCAAGAGACGGCTCAGGCACTTGAGGCGGAGCGGCAGGAGATGGGGCAACTGCGTAAGGACGCCGCGAGCAGTGTCCAATCGCAAATATGGGGGGGAGTCAGCACGCGGAAATTAGTTGTGATGGACAGCAAAGGTAAGACCGGTGCTGTACTTGAAGTAAATAATGACGGGCCCACATTGAGGTTGATGGACGCGAACGGTAAAGACCGCGCCATATTGGAAGTGGGGAAAGGCGGCCCGGTGCTGAGGTTGAAAGACGAGAGCGGCATGGGCGACGTTATGCTGGCTGCACAGAAGGACGAATCGGGACTTATTTTAGCCGACAAAAAGGGCATCGTCCGCGCCGTGTTGTCCATGGGCAAAGACGGACCGGTACTGGTCCTACGGGATGAAAATGGCAAAACGAGAGTCGCCCTTGCTGTATTGGAAAATGGGGCCGGGCTCGGTTTGTTCGATGAGAATGGCAGGGACCGTGCCGGGTTTGCTATGGACGAGAACGGTCCAAGAGTGAACTTGCGCGACGAGCAGGGCAATAACGTTTGGAAAACTCCGTAATGGTTTAGGGGCAACTTTAGAGGAGGACGAAGGATGAAAGTATTGGCAGGCGTTGTTGCACTGACATTTGCGGTCTGCGCATACGCTCAGGAGCCGGTATCTTTCACGACAACCGATGGTAAGACATTGACGAATGTTAAAATCCTAGGTCACGAGGGCGGCGATGTGTTCCTGCGTTATGCCGGTCCGGACGGAATGGGAATGGCGTGGTTCGACTTGGACACCATACCCGACAGTGCGCGACCGAGCCTTGGATTGCCGCTGAGCGGGGAACAGATGTCATTTGAGTCAGCTCTAGCGCATGTAGCTCAAAATGCGACGTTGCAGGCCGAAGCGAGCCTTGGCAACGACGCGCGGCAAAAACAGTGGCAGGATGAGGCTATAGCAAGTCTTGCTGGGCCAATTCACAAGGTTAGTTTTGTTGGAACAGACGGCGAGTCCGTAACGGAAGATTCATCGAGCCTGACTCCGGAGGAAATCGGACTTTACACCACACAGTACGTAGGGCAGCAAGCCGCTGCTTGGTCGAATGCGCCGACCTCACCATACTACTTGATGATGCTTAACGAACGCTGGCTGGAGGATGTGTTCAGGCGTGAATTGCGCGAGGAGCGTCGGCAAGCGGAAACGATGAAGCGACTTAATGGACCGGACCATGAGGTTACATTCATAGGACCGGACGGGAAACCTGTAACGAAACATTCTTCGCACTTGACAGCCGAGGAGAGGAACCTTTACACAAAACAGTACGCAGTGCAGCAAAGGGCCATCGAGCGGCAAAACCGTCCAATTCCGGCGTCGGTCAGCCAAGCCGAGATACTGCATCAACACAATACGGTAGGGCAAGGCGCGACATCACACCAACAGAATGCAGTGAAGCAACAGCAAGCACCTCCGCCGAGGCAGCAGGCGCCAGCGCCGTCGCAGGGGCCGAATGTCGATGCACTCAAACGGTCCGCGAAAGCGGGCAACAAGAGCGCCCAAGCACAATTGAAGTCTATGGGATTAAGTTGGTAATCTTTCGCACTTCCGGGATCACCATACTTGACTATTTCTTTACCAAAATACGTATGGTATCCCCTGAACCTGCGGAACCTGTTGAGGGTCACCGTTTCGGCGATTGAGTTTCTCCGAGCTTCGACTCGATACGCGCGAGGGGGGCCTCTATGTCTGCAACGCTCCCCGCGAGATCCTGACGCCGGCCGGAGCCAGCTCATCCCCTCCTGATGGCCAGCGCGATGTCCAGCCGGTGCGCCGGGGTGCGCACCGTGACCGTTCCTCCCCCATGCTTGATCCGCGACGCAGCGATCACCCGCGCGCTCGCCGGCTCGACCCAATCGAGACGCCAGTCGCCCGCGGGCAACTCGATCGTGAGTTCCTCAGAGTAGTCGCCCGGGATCGGCTCGTAACAGGAGCCGACCTGTATCTCCTTGATGTACCAGCCGGCGTACTTCGCGTGGTGGAGGTAACCTCGCGCAGGTCTTGCCACAACCGCTCACGGGTGCCATTCTTCCTTTAGCAAATGGAGGGCCGAACGAGATTGCGCGCGTCCCCGGAACTTCGGGGGCTACGATCTGCGGCGAAGGACGCCCCCTTTGACCAGGCTGATCAGGACTGCGACGACGAAAAAGAACATCCCGAGGACCATGGCAAAGATGCCTCGGGATTCTTCGATGGTTCTCGCTTTCTGCCAGAGGAGAACGATGAGGTGGAAGACGATCAGGCCGCAGGAGCGCACGCCGGCTTTGCTGAAACTCCGGTTGCGGGTGAGCCGCCAGTAGCCGAAGGCCGCGGCGGTCATGACGAGACTGTATCCGAGCGGGAACCATGGACGCTGAGCGTAGCCTTCCGTGGCGGCGAGCGGGAACACGAAAACGAGGGGCACCCAGATGGCGGCGGAGAAGCGCTGCAGGGCCTGCGCCTCTTTGTCGTGGAAGATGGCGCCGATGGCGAGGATGCCGATCAGAAATACGTGTATGGCGATGCCGGCGATCCAGTTGGCGGGAATCTTTCCGGTTCCGGCGCTGATCAGGGCGCATTCCAGGATCAGCAGCGCGAGCAGAGCGCGAGGGGCGCTCTTTTGCCGCCAGGATAGAACAAGCTCGACGGCCACGGCGGCCGCCAGCACCCAGAGGCTGGGGCGGACGAGTGTATCGCTATCGAGCGTGCGCGGGCCGACCGCGGAAGCGATGAGCAAAAGGGTGATGATTCCGGCCTCGGCGCCGCCGATGCGGCGGATCGCGGCGTAGACATAGAAGAGCAAAGCGCCGCCGATCGCCCACAGCACGGGCGTGCCGACCGTCCGGCGGATCGTCTCGAGAACATCGGCACAGACGCCGTAACGCTCGGCGCTGGAGAAGGAGAGAAGAACCGCGAGCAGCGGAAGCCACAGGGCAAGGGCGCGCAGTCGGGCATGTCCGCCGGCGCGGGCCATTTCCAGAATCAGGAGAGCCACGGCGAGGATGAAGGGGACCAGCGCATACGTGCCGAGCGGGCTGGCCATCCCTTCGATGGGCAGGAAGGAGAGGGTCAGGAAGTACTCGCGGGCGAACACGGCCAGCGCGAGGAGGAAGAAGAGCGAGAACGGGAAGTACGGCCAGCCCCAGGGAGTGCCGTTGTCCTGGATGTACTTCGGGCCGCGCCGGATGGCGGGCAACAGGGTGAGGAAGGCGAGCGCCTGGGCGAGCGGGAAGCCCAGGACCGCGAACGCAAGGCGCTTCGCGTCGGAAGGCGCAACGTATTCCTGATAGAACATTAAGCCCAGTGGATACAGGAAGAAGACAGCCATGATCGCCAGGAAGGCGGGATTGTACGCGCGCAGGCGGAGTTTCATGCCGAAAACAAGAGTCTGCGAGATGATGATGGCGGCGGCGAAGGCCGTCAGGACGAGCGGCGCGGCCATCTCGCGCGTGTGGCGGATGCCGAGTTCATCGAGGCTGACGGAAGTGGCCAGGGAGAGCAGAGGGACAAGGATCAGGATCGAGCGCGCGTCCTGCCAGACTTTGCCGAAGCGCACGATCAAAGGGGCGGTGATCGCCAGGATCGCGGTGTACGCGGACATGAGCCCGACAAGCCACCACCCGTTCGAGGCAACCCCGCTGGAGTTGAAGCGGATGGAAAAACCATAGAAGACGAGCGCGGCGCTGATCAGATAGAAGGGGTTATGGATCATCAGGAAGCGCGGCAGATGCCCTAATGCGATGCTCGCGGGCCGGCCGTTCGAAGGAAGTGCCTGGAGCGGCGGCGGGGGCGGCGCCGGCGCGGCGGGAGGAAGAGGTTGAAGTTGGGGTTCGCTTTGGGGTGCTGCTCCGGAGTCGGCGGGGTCGCCGGGACCGGCGTCTTGCGCCTCCATGCCCCTGCTCCCTCAGCATGGGAACGTTTTGCCGGGACTTTCCCATTGGGCCATCCTTCCGAGGACGGCCGACTTCCCGACGCAGTATTATAGCGCCTCAGAGGCCTCGGTCAAGTTCATTCCCCGGGATCAAGCCCGCCAGGGGCGGGTAAACCTGTCAAGTTGGAAACGGGACGATAGCGGGATATCCCAAACATCTATCCCGCCAGAGACGGGCAAGTCGGCGTCGTCGGTTTCGACGCGCCAGGCGATACCAATCGGAGCGGCCCCAGTCACAAGCGCGGCTTTCCCGTCGCCATGTACAGTCGGGGTCCGGCCGTTCCATCCCGCTTCCGATACTTGCGTCAGGTTGGTTTGGGTTGTCGCCGGCGATTGGATTCGTTTTTTCAAATGAGGTTGTCGAGGCGACTGTTTTTTTCGGGGTATTTTGCGGCTGCGTCGTGCGATGACGGCATTGGAGGGATGGCGTAGGCCATGTGGACTCATTCCGGCCCGTTTCGGCATCAATGTGGCGGCATGAAAGGGGGCATGATATAAGGAATACTCTGATTGTTCCACGTGAAACAATTTAGAAAAGGTCTTACCTGCGAACGAATCCGGGAGCCGGGACCGCGCGGGTCAGCCTTCGCCGTTTTGGCCGCCGGACGTGCCGTGCTGCGCGTCCCAGTCCTCGAGCGTGAAGAGGACCTCGCGCGCCTGGCTGCCTTTGTATTCGCCGACGATGCCCGCGGCGGCCATGAGGTCCACCAGCCGCGAGGCGCGGCCGTAGCCGATGCCGAGCTTGCGCTGCAGGAGCGAGACGGAGCCGCGCTGGCTCTCGAGGATGATGCGGACCGCGTCGTCGAAGAGCGGGTCCTGCGCGGCGCCTTCGCCTTCCTGGAGGCCCTGCGGGTTGGCGAGTTCGGCGTCGTAGTGCGGCTTGGCGCGCTGGGCGATGAGCGTGGTCACGCGCCGGATCTCCTCGTCGCTGGTGAACGCGCCCTGGCCGCGGATGAGCTTGGCGGAGCCGGGCGGCAGGAAGAGCATGTCGCCGCGGCCGAGGAGTTTCTCCGCGCCGTTGCGGTCGAGGATCGTGCGCGAGTCCACTTTGCTGGCGGTCTGGAACGCCAGCCGCGACGGCAGGTTCGCCTTGATCAGGCCGGTGACGACGTCCACGGACGGCCGTTGCGTGGCGACGATCAGGTGGATGCCCACCGCGCGCGACTTCTGCGCCAGCCGTGTGATCGTGTTCTCCACGTCCTTCGCCGAGACCATCATCAGGTCGGCCAGCTCGTCAATGATGATGATGATGTGCGGCAGGTGGAAGGCCACGCCTTCGAGATCGTCCTCGGGGCCGACGTCGAGCCGCTTGCGGATTTCCTTCTCGCCGAGCGCGTTATAGGCGCCGATATTCCGCACGCCGACGTTCGCCAGCAGCGAGTAGCGCTCGTCCATCTTGTGCGTGGCCCACTCGAGCACGGCGCTGGCCTTCTTCATGTCGGTCAGCACGGGCGTCATCAGGTGCGGGATGTCGCGGAAGGCGGAGAGTTCGACCATCTTCGGGTCAATCAGGATCAGCTTGACGTCCTCGGGCGACTGGGTCATCAGGAACGTCATGATGATGGAGTTCATGCAGACGGACTTGCCGGAGCCGGTGGCGCCGGCGATGAGGAGGTGCGGCATCTGCGCGAGGTCGGCGAGGAGCGGCTCGCCGCTGGCGTCCTTGCCCAGGAGGAGCGGGATCGTCATGCGCTTGCGCTGCATGATGCCGCTCTCGAAGAGTTCGCGGAGGCGGACGACCTGGCGGGTGTTGTTGGGCACTTCGATCCCGACGGTGGACTTGCCCGGGATCGGCGCGACGACGCGGACGCTCTGCGCCTTGAGCGCGCGCGCGATGTCGTCGGAGAGGCCTATGATCTTGCCGATCTTGATCCCGGCGGCGAGTTCCAGCTCGAACTGGGTGATGACCGGGCCGGGATCCACCTCGACGACCTGCGCGACGATGCCGAACTCCTCGAGCGTGCGTTCAAGCACCTCGCGCTTGCCCTCGACGTCCTCGTCGGGCGCGCTCGCGTCGGCCGGCTGCGGCGGATCGAGCACCTCCAGGCCGGGCATGCGGTAATCGCCGGCCGTCTCCGGCTCCTTGCGCGCGGCCTCCTTCGAGCGCGGCGGCTTTTCCGGCGCGGCCTGCGGGACGGGTTTCCGCGGCTCCTTTTCCCGGAGGACGACAGTCGGCGCTTCGGACGCCGGCGTGGGAAGCGGCTTGCCCGCCGAGCGCTCTTCGGAATCGGTCGCCGCAGGCTCAAGCGCAGGCGCCGTCTTCCGCTCCGCCAGGCGCTTGCGCAGCGACTCCTTCTGCTCGGCGATGCGCTCTTCGGCGGAGAGCTTGGAAGCGGTCGCTTCAGCGGAATTCTCCGCCGTCGTCGCGCCGGAGGACGCCGCGGCTCCGCCGTGCATCGTCACCATCTCGACGCCCTTCCGGCCGAGCCAGAGCACCCAGGCGTCCGCCGCCAGCAGCGCCCCGAGCACCAGGCCGGCCAGCGCGGCCACGTATCCGCCGAGCCCGAGCGGCTTGAGCAGAACCTCTGCGAGAAAGTGGCCGATAATTCCGCCCGCGCCTCCGGGCATGGCCTTCGGGTCGAAGATGCGGGAGGCCAACCCGCACCACGCCAGCAGGAAAAGGCCGGCGCCGAGCCCGCGTACGACGGGGTCGGTGACGGGCTGAGCGATGATCATCAGCCCGCCGACCACCGCTGTCGCGAAAACCAGCAGGATGGCGCCCATCCCGAAGAAAAACCAGAACAGCCATGCGAGGTGCGCGCCGACGGTGCCGCAGATGTTTTCGGGGGTCGTGTTGACCGGAGCGACCACAGGGTACGGATAATCGCTGCGGTTGTAACTGATAAAGCTCATGAGGAGGATCAGCGCCAGCGCGACGAGGGCAACGCCCAGTCCTCTGAGATAGATCTTGCGGCGGTCCATGGAAAAGCCTTATGTTCCAGTATGTCCGAACCCGCCGTCGCTGCGCGCGGTCTCGGGCAGGGAATCGGCGAGTTGCCATTCGGCTCGGGCGACGCGCTGGATGACCAGTTGCGCGATGCGCGCCCCGCGCTCGATGGTGAACGGCTGGCGGCCGATGTTGCCGAGGATAATCCCGACCTCGCCGCGATAATCGGCGTCAATCGTGCCGGGCGTATTGACCACGAAGACGCCGTTCTTGAGCGCCAGCCCGCTGCGCGGGCGCACCTGCGCCTCGTAGCCCGGCGGCACGGCGATGTAGATGCCCGTCGGGACCAGCCGCACCTCGCCGGGCTGAATCACCACCGGCGCCTCGACGGCGGCCCGGAGGTCCATTCCGCTCGCGTGCTCGCTCATGTAAGCCGGCAGCGCGATGTCCTCCGTCCCCGGCTTCCGCTTGATCGCGACTTGAATCCGGTCCTGCGCCGTCACGCGGTTTCCTCCAATCGCTCGAATCGCTTCCGCCGCCCTTTATAATCCGAACGCGGCTTCTCCGCAAGGGGAAAGAGCGGGACTCTACCGCGCGACGTTCGGGTAGAGCCTTGCCGCGACGATCACGAAAGCGCTCGTCGCGAGGAGCAGGACGGCCAAATCCAGCCCTACGCCGTAGCTGCTCGCCCCTCCGACCACCATCATCGCCCGCAGCGCGTCCACCTCGTACGTCAGCGGGTTGGCGTTCGAAATGACCTGCAGCCAATTGGGCATGATGGCGATGGGATAGATGGCGTTGCTGGCGAAGAACAGCGGCATGGTCAGGATCTGGCCGATCCCCATGAACCGCTCGCGCGTCTTGACGATGCAGGCGATGATCAGCGAAAGCGTGGAGAAGAACGCCGCGCCCAGCAGGACGGCGCATACGACGCCCAGCAGGTCCAGCGGGTTCCAGCGCAACTTGACTCCGAGCATGAACGCCAGCGCGTAGACGATGATCGCCTGCGACAGGGCGCGGACGCCCGCCGAGAGGGCTTTGCCCAGCACCAGCGCGGCGCGCGGAGTCGGGCTGACCAGGAACTTCTGAACGATCCCGAGGTCCCGCTCCCAGATGATCGCGATGCCGTAAAAGATCGCGATGAAGAGCACGCTCTGCGCCAGGATGCCCGGCGCCATGAAGTCCAGGTAGCGCAGGTCGCCGGTGGGAATCGCGCGGACGCGGCTGAACACCTGTCCGAACACCAGCAGCCACAGGGCCGGCTGCATGGCGCGCGTGATCAGCTCGGTCGGATCGTGGCGCAGCTTGCGCACTTCCAGCTCGGCGATGACGCCGGTCTTCCCCGCGAAACGCGCCACCGCGGCCAGCGGGTTCCATCCGGCGCGCGGCGCGGCTGCGCTAGCCGAGCCGCCGGGCGGTGCGCCGGGTCCTTGAGGTTTCACGATAGCTGCCTCCCGATTCCGATGCGACCGATGCGCCGGCATAGTGCGCGAAGACCTGCTCGAGCGTCGCGCCGTCTCCGCCGATTCCCTTCTTGAGTTCATCCGGCGAGCCGACCGCCCGCACGGTGCCCTGGTGCATGATGGCGACCCGGTCGCACAGGTCGTCGGCTTCATCCATGTAGTGCGTGGTCAGCAGGATCGTTGCGCCGAAGTCGGTCCGGAGCTGCCTCATGCGGTCCCACACCGCCTCGCGAGCCAGCGGGTCCAGGCCGATCGTCGGCTCATCCAGGAACAGCACCTTCGGCTCGTGAAGGATGGACTGGGCGATCTCCAGCCGCCGGATCATGCCGCCGGAATACGTGCGGACGAGCCGGTTCGCCGCCTCCGTGAGGCCTAGGAGTTGCAGCGCCCGTTGCACGCGCGGCTTGCGTTCGGCGCGCGGCAGGTCGTAGAGCTTGGTGAAGATCAGCAGGTTCTCGTAGCCGGTCAGAGTCCCGTCCGCTGAGAGCATCTGCGGCACGTAGCCGATGATGCGCCGGACGTCGCGCGCCCGCCGGACCACGTCCAGGCCGCCCACGCTCGCCTTGCCCGAAGTGGGCGGCAGCAGCGTCGTCAGCATCTTGATGAGCGTCGTCTTGCCCGCGCCGTTCGGCCCGAGCAAGCCGAACACCTCGCCGGCCTCCACGGCGAGCGATACGGCGTCCACGGCCTTCAGCGCGCCGAAGCAGCGCGTGAGCACTTCGGTCTTCAGAATGGACACGGCATCACCTCGCAGACCCGGCACGGCCTTCGGCGCCGGACGTGAAAAGGGGCCGCAGGAACGTTTTGCCGGTCAAGTATACGCCGCCGGCCGCGCCCGTCAAGTCGAAAAGCCGCCGCCGGCCGCGCGCCCGGCTGATCTTGCTTGCAAGGGAGGCGCATTCGAGGTATGAGTACCTTTTCAGATCAGGAGGGAAAGCAATGTTCGAGGAAGACCGCATTCAGACGTCCGCCGGCGAGTTGAAGATAACCTTCGTGGGGCACGGGACGCTGATCTTCACGTTCGCCGGCAAGGTGTTCCACGTGGACCCGTATTCGCGCCTGGCGGATTACGAGACGCTGCCGAAGGCGGACGCGATTCTGATCACGCACTCCCACGGCGACCACTTCGATCCGAAGGCCATCGCGGCGGCGCGCAAGGACGGGACGACGGTCGTGCTGACGGAGAAGGCTGCCGAGGAGATGCCGGGCGGAATCGTGATGAAGAACGGCGAGACGCGGACGGTCGCCGGAGTCAAGATCGAGGCTGTCCCGGCTTACAACGTCGCCCACAAGCGCCCGACCGGCGAGCCGTTCCATCCGCGCGGCGAGGGCAACGGCTACGTCCTGGCCTTCGGCGCAACGCGCGTGTACGTGGCCGGCGATACGGAGGACATTCCCGAGATGAAGGAGCTGAAGGGCATCGCCATCGCCTTCCTGCCGGTGAATCTGCCCTACACGATGTCGCCGGAGATGGCAGCGCACGCGGCGAAGGCCTTCCGGCCGAAGATGCTCTATCCCTATCACTACGGCGAGACCGATCTGAGTGAGTTGTCCCGGCTACTGGCCGGCGAGAAGGACATCGAGGTGCGCATTCGGCGGATGAAATAAGCGCGCCGCGAGCGCGCGCTCGAATTTCGCCTCTTGCGTTCGGCGGTCACAGCGCCAGCCGGACGGTCTTGATCTCGAATGGGCGGAAGTCCAGCCGGACGGCCTTCCCGCGCAGCGGCAACGCGCCGGTCCGGTTCTCCAGCAGATCCGTGGTCCATGCGCGCTTGACCGGCAAGGTCGTGGACAGGGCGCACGACGCGGTCACGCGCTTGGATTCGTAAAGGCGGACGATGATTTGCCCCGTGCCGTCCTCCGCCGGCTTAACGGACTCGATGACGACCGTCGGCGCATCCACCTGGAATAGCGACCGCGTCCCGGCGGCGCCTTCGGCGATGACGGCGGGATGGTTGAGGTCGTACGCTTCGCGCACGACGCCGCTCTCCGCCAGGCTGCCGTTCCAAACATAGAATGCATACGTGAACCGCTGCGGCCCCTGGTCGGCCTCCATGTCCGGCCCCTTGGGCGCGCGGAGGAGCGTCAGGGCGATGGTGTTGCCCAGGACGTTCAAGCCGTACTTGCAGTCGTTGAGCACCGCGAAACCGCGCCCTTCCTCGACCAGCGCCGACCATTTCTGGTTGGCGACCTCGAACCGGTCCGCGTCGTACTGCCGCGACCGGTGGTTCGGCCGGCGCAGGTGGCCGAACTGGATCTCGTGCACCGCTTCGTTGGCGTGACAGTCGGCCGCGAAGGCGACCTTGAGCAGCTTGTGGGTCTCGCGCCAGTCCACGAGCGTGTCGAAGTCCACGCGGCGGCTTCCGGCGCGGAGCGTCACGGTCTGCGTCATCGTCGAGTGGTTCAACCGGCGCGTGATCCTCAACTGCGCCATCAACGGCCCCTGGGCGAGCACCTGGACCTTCGCCGGCGCATCGAGCGCGACGGGCGTGAACTCGTAGGGCGAATCGAGGTCCCAGGCGTCGAACTGGAACGGCACGTCCTTGTACATCCGGAACGCGTTGCACGGCCCGGCGGCGATTTCGCGGTCGGCTTCGCGGTCGAAGATGCTCGTGATTTCGCCCCGGTCGTTGAAGCGCACACGCAGCATTTCGTTTTCAAGCTCGTGATTCCCCGCAAGGGCGGCCGAACCCAGGGCTGCCGGCGCGGTCACCGGCCGTGAAGCCGGCACGACGGTCGTCCAGCCGCAGGAAGGGACTATGACCTCGGCGTAGGTCGTCCCGGCGACGCGCTGCGTCCGCAGAGCCTGGCCCGATTCGTCGCCGGCGGCCTTCCAGCTCTTCGGCAGCGGCACGAACGCCGTGCGCGGCCAGTTGAGCGAATTGAACACAGTCAGCCCGCGGCCTTTGCGCGCCAGGGCGCGCATGGCGGCGGACGCGATCTCGCCGGCGCCGGCGATGATCTGCGCATGCGCTGCCTCCGCCTCCTCGTAAACGCGCCGGATGGAGGATCCGGGCAGGATGTCGTGGAACTGGTGCGTCAGCACCGAGCGCCAGAGCGCGGCCAGCTTCGCCCGAATTTTCTCCGCGGGAAATCCGGCGCCGGTCAGCGCCTGCGCGGCGGCGCTCCACAGTTCCGCCTCGCGCAGGGCGACTTCGCTCTTGCGGTTGCCGCGCTTGGTCCGCGCCTGCGAGGTGTAGGTGCCGCGATGCGCCTGAAAATACAGTTCGCCGACGTACCGCGCCGGCGGAATTCCCTGCCGCTCGATCTCCTTGAAGAACTCCAGCGGTCCGGCCAGCTTAACGCGCGGGCAGCCTTCGAGGTCCCCGGCGCGCCGGGCGAATTCGACGTGCTCGCGTGTCGGTCCGCCGCCGCCGTCGCCCCAGCCGAAGGACAGCATCAGCGTGGAAACGCCGTCCTTCTGCGCGCGCTGGTTCCATCGCTGCGTCAGCACCGCCGGGTCGGTCCTGCTGTTGTAGTCCACGAACAGGTGCGCCAGCACGGTCGAGCCGTCAATCCCTTCCCAGGTGAACGTGTTGTACGGGAATGGCTCGCCGCCGTGGTAGTTCCAGAAAATCTTGCTCGTGGAGAAATACGGGATGCCGCATCCGCGAAGGATCTGCGGCAGGGCGCCGGAGTAGCCGAAGACGTCCGGCAGCCAGAGGAGCCGGCTCTCGATGCCGAACTCCTCGCGGAAGAAACGCTTGCCGTACATGCACTGGCGCACGAGCGCCTCGCCGCCGCTGAGGTTCATGTCCGGCTCGACCCACATGCCGCCCTCGGCCACGATCCCGCCGGCCTTCACCGCGGCCTTCCAGCGCGCGTAGAGTTCCGGGTATCGCTGCTTGACGACCGAGTAGAGGTGCGGCTGGCTTTGCAGGAACTTGTAGCCGGGATATTCGGCGACCAGCGCCAACTGGTTGGCGAAGGTGCGGGCGGTCTTGCGCTCGGTCTCCTCCAGCGGCCAGAGCCAAGCGACGTCAATGTGACCGTGGCCGAAGCCGAAAAACGTCGGCGCGGTCGAGCCGTTGCGGCAGGCCAGCAGGGGCGCGAGCTTCCGGCGCGCGGCGTGGAAGGTGCGGCGCATCTCATCCGGCGGGGTCTCGAAGTCAACGATCGTCGTGAAATCGCGCAGGCCGGCGTCAATGTTCGCCACCCGCAGCGAATCCGCCGGCAGGGCATCGCGCAGCACGATCAGCGTCTGCGCGTCCAGCCACAGCGCCCAGGCGTCCTCGTCCCAGATGCCGAATGAGCTTTCGCCGACCGTCCGCTGGGTCGGCGGCGGCTCCGGCACGCTCACGCGTCCCGGCGGCAGCGGGCCGCAGTGGCAGGGCGTCGGCCCGTGGCCGGCATAGGACTCCATCAGAATCTCGAACCGGCCGCCGGCTCGCGCGCGGGTCGTCAGGGTGATGTTCGAGCGCGCGTCGCCGGAGATCGAGCCGACTTCGCGCCCGTTCACGATCACCAGCATCTCGCCGTCCGACCTGCCGCAAAACACCACGCGCCGCCCGGCTGCCTTGGCCGGAGTCCTCACCTGGCAGCGGAACCAGCCGTACTCCCATTTCGCGCCCCACTTCGTGCCGGACGGCATCGGCTTGAAACGCCCGCGCGCCGCCTGCTGCCGGGTCAACTGCTGCTGGGTCACGAATCCTTCCAGATCCACGCGGCCGAGGGGAATGTAGAAATGGTTCTTCAACTCATTCAGCCAGGTCTCGACCCGTTCGCGCCATTCCGACGTCAGGGACATGTTGATCCTCCCATCATGGCCAATTCGTATTGCGAGGGACGGCAGCTTCTGAACCTCAAACTATATGATGATCGAATTGCCGCCGTCAAGCGGCATCCCGCCCGATGCGGTCTCATATTCCTTGTCGGCGGCGCCAGCGGCACAGGGCCGAGGGGAAAGCGAAGCCGAGATCGGAGGACATAACTCTCAACGGCGCGCCGGCGGCGGCCATTTTCCGGAACGCCTGGACCCGCGAATTGTTCACGCACGTTTGCAGCGACGTGCCCGTGTGCTTCTGGAACAAACGCAAGAAATGATACTTGCTGTAGCCGGCGATGCGAGCCAGGCTCGCCAGGCGGCAGCCGCGGCCATGGCTCTCGTGGATGTGCCGCACGATGGTCTGGATGATGCTGGAATGGAAATCCTCCTTCGGGTGCGCCTGCGGCTTCTCGTAGCCCTTTTCCACCAGGCTGGTGACGAGCAGGGCCAGGGCGGCGGCGCAACGCCGGCGCACCGTCTCCGGCGGGGACGACGGCGCGTTCCCGGGGAACAGCACCTCCGCCGCCGAAAGCCCCAGCTCCGGCAGCGTATACCAGCGGTGCCACACCGACCGGTATTGGCTGCGACCTTTTCCCACGCGCAAGTAGCTGACGCTGCACCTGTCGGGCATAAAGTGAAACCAGAGGTGGTCGGCGGGTGGATGGGTCGGCGAGTACTGAAGGTCGTGCGGCTCCATCGCGTCAAAGAAGAATACCGTCCCCGGCCGGGCGGGATAGCTGCGGCCGCGGAGGCTCTGATATCCCGCGCCGCCGAGGACGACGAGCACCTCGCGGTTCGGATGGACGTCAACGTGGCGCCGGGCCCAGGTGTCGTGCTTGCAATGGCGCGCCTCGGGCACTTCCTCCGGAAGTCCGGAGGCGACGAATCGCCAATGCGCCACGTTTCTGAGGACGGCGAGTTTCCGGGCCGAGAAGAGATGGTTCTCCATGGGGCCTCTACCGCAACAAAAGATAACGGGGTCGCAATGTCAGATAATTGAACGCGCCTCGCTATTTTGTTAGAAAACAGGTATCCTGTCAATGCGGTCGGGGCGGCGTCTGCGGCGACGACCGTTGGGAACCTGCAAACGAAGGGAGCGGACCACGGCGCACTTGCGATTGTTCGATGCGAACGGCAGTTTCGGCAACCCCGCGACCAGCGCGCCGGATTGCGCCACAGCGGCGGTGCGCCTGGCGCACATGGACCGGTTGGGCATCGCCCGCTCGCTGGTCTGGAACGTGGAGGCCACGCAGGGCAACCCGCTGGCCGCCAACCGCCGCCTGCTCGACGAGATCGCGCACACGCCGGGCGCGGCCGGGCGCCTGGTCCCGGAGCTGGTGGTCTCCGGGTTGATCGCCTACGAGGGCGACGGCATCGAGCGCTTCGCCGCACAAATGAAGGAAGGCCGCACGCGCGCGCTGCGCTTCGTGAATGTCGGCAGCCGCCTGACCCTCGGCCAGTGCGCGCCGGTCGTGCAGGCCGTCCGGCATCTCAAGCCCTTCATCCTGGTCAAGTGGGGCGAGACACCCGCGGCGGACATCGTGGACTTCGCGGCGCTTTTCCCCGATGTTCCGCTGATCCTCACCGACCTGATCTGGGTGTGCGGCATCGGCGCTTTCGACGCGATGCGCCAGCGGCCGAACGTGCTGATGGAAACCTCCTGGTGGCACACGTGGGAAGGCGTGGCGCACGCCGTGAAGCACTTCGGCGCCGAACGCGTCCTCTTCGGGACGGGATATCGCTGCCACAACAGCGCCGCCATCGCCGCGCTGGCCCGGGCGGAGATCACGCAGGAGCAGCGGGAACTGATCGCCCACGGCAACCTGGACCGCCTGACCGGCTCGGCAACCGAAGAGCGCGCGGCCGCCCGGCCATCCGGGGACCGCCTGTGGCAGCGCTGCCTCGCGGGCGAGCCGCTGGGAGTGGATACGCTGGATGCCCACGGCCACCTGGGGCCGTCGGCGGGTTACGTGCTGGAGAACCAGGACGAGCGCGCGCAGATTCCCGCCGTGTTGCGCGTGATGGACAAGGTCGGCGAGAGCATGATGATCTTCTCGGGCTTGCAGGCGCTGCACGGCTCGCCGGCGGAAGGAAACGACCTGGTGCGCGAACTGATCAAGCCGCACGCGGGCCGGTTCGCCATGTACGCGGCGTTCAATCCCATCTACGCGGCCGACCTCCTGCCGAGGCTCGACGGCTGGTTCGCCGACCCGCAGGTCGTCGGGTTCAAGCTGCTGTGCGGCTACTGGAGGGTGCCGGTCACCGACCCGCGGTTCGAGCCGATGTGGGAATACGCCGACCGCCACCGGCTGCCGGTGCTGATGCACTCGTGGAGCGGCGATATGGATTCGCCCGCCATGGCGCGCGGGATCGTCGGCCGGCACCGCAACCTGTCGCTGCTCCTGGGGCACTCCGGCGGAGGCGACGACGGCCGGGCCGAGGCGGAGGCGATGGCGGTGGAATTCCCCAACGTCTTCCTTGAAACGTGCGGCAGCTTCTGCACCACTCGGCGATGGGAGGATACGCTCAAGGCCGTTCCCGTCTCGAAGGTGGTCTACGGCACCGACGCCGCCGCTCACGACATTCACTGGGAACTGGGGCGCATTCTCTCGCTCGATGTTTCGGAAGAGGTCCTCGTGCCCATCCTGGGGCAGAACATGCGCCGCATTCTGGCGCGCCGGCAGTAGCTATTTTAGTGGGAAGGAGTCTGGACTATGTACCGCATCGGCAAGGAAGAGTTGGACGAGCTGAAGAAAGTGATTGACGCGAAAAAGCTGTTCATGGTGGGCGACCCGGCCACCGGCCATCAGCAGGAAGTCGTGCGCTTCGAGCACGAATGGGCGGCGAAGATCGGCGTGAAGCACGCCCTGTGCCTTTCCGGCGGCGGGACGGCGGGACTGGTCTGCGCCCTGGCTGCGCTCGGCATCGGCCCCGGCGACGAGGTCATCGTGCCGGCCTATACGTTCATGGCCACGGCCAGCGCGGTGCTCGTGGTGGGCGCCATCCCGGTCATCGCCGAGGTGGATGACACGTGCCTGCTCGACCCCGAAGATTTCGAGCGCAAGTGCGGCCCGAACGTCAAGGCCGTCATCCCCGTGCACATGGTCGGCATGCCGTGCGACATGGACAAGATCATGGCCATCGCGCGCAAGCACAAGGTCAAGGTGGTCGAAGACTCCTGCCAGTGCGACGGCGGCAGCTACAAGGGAAAGCGGACCGGCAGCATCGGCGACATGGGCGGCTTCAGCTTCAACGACTTCAAGATCATGTCCTGCGGCGAAGGCGGAGCGGTGGTGACCAACGACCGCGCCCTCTACGAGCGCGCGCTGGTTTACTCCGACAGCGGCGCGAACTTCCGTCCGTACGCCAAGGACCTGGCGATCGCGCCGTTCCTGGGATTCCAGTTCCGGCCTTCGGAGATCCAGGGCGCCATCCTGCGCATGCAGTTGCAGAGGCTCGAGGGCATCCTCACCGACCTGCGCCGCAACAAGACCAGGATCATGGCGGAACTGAAGGGCAAGCCGGGCATCAAGTTCATGCGGTCGAATGACCCGAAGGGCGACTGCGGCGTGACCGTCCCCTTCCAGTTCGAGACCAACGCCAAGGCCGTGGCCTTCTCCAAGTGCGAGGGCGTCGGCGGTGGGCTGCCCATCAACAGCGGCAAGCACGTGTACTACAACTGGGATCCGATCTTCCAGCACCGCGTCGGGCATCACCCGGAAATGAATCCCTACAACCATCCGAAGAACAAGGGATTGCGGACCGAATACACCAAGGACATGTGCCCCAAGACCGTGGACTGGCTGAGCCGGACGGTCTTCTGCGGCGTCAGCCCGGACTGGACCGAGAAGCAGCTCTCCGACCGGATTGCGGCCTTGGCCAAGGCAGGGAAAGCAGTCTAGCGCGGAGCAGAAGAAGTCGCCGCCGGCGTGGTCGGGAAATGCTCCGTGACGAGCAGTTCCCGACCCACGCCCGGCGCGGTTTGATTACGCGGACGAGGCGGGGTTGGTCGAGGCGCCGGGGTTCCACGGCCTGCTTCGCATGCCCTGATGGGCACACTGCAGTGGTTTCCCGGAAATAACTTACACAATTCCAGCCCGCGTCATGTCGCGCGCAGTACGCTGCGCGCTCTGGCTGCTCGTAGTGTGCCCGTCAGGGCATACGAAATAGCGCCTGACGGCGCCACTACAAGCGACGCATGAGATTCCTCGCCCCGCTCCTAAGAAAATGCGCGCTCGGCGCGCATTTTCTATTGATGCACCAGCCACGCAGCCGTCGGCGCGGCTAATGTGCCCGGAATGACCGCACATTATTTAAGTCATTTCGGCTAGGCGGCGCTACGGGCGGGTCTGCGCCTGACTCGCGGCCTGGAGCAGGGACTTGGCCTTGCCGGCCAGTTCGTCGAGGTTCACGGGCTTCTGCAGGAAATCCGAGACCGGCAGGAAGCTGTTGTCGGTGTCGAGCGTGTCCAGGCGCGTCCCGAGCTTCTCGTTGACCCCGGTCAGCATCAGGATGGGAATCCGGTTGAGGTCGCGGCTCTTGCACATGGCGCGCGCCAGCTCGAACCCGGCGAAGTTGTCTTCGGGAAACATGACATCGAGGATCACCAGGTCGGGGCGGCGGACCTGCATCGCCGTCATCGCGGCGGAAGTCTCCGTTTGGGTCGCCACCTCGTGTCCTTCCGCGCGCAGGACAATGGCCGCCGCGACGGCGAATTCTTCATCATCATCCACGATCATCACGTAGGCCATCGGAGCATTCTCCTCTTCGCCACGCCCGGAAAAAACCTCGGCGCGCGCAGTTTACATTTGTGCCACGTCGTGGTATATTAACACAAGCACGGCACGCGGTCAAGGTGCACTCCGATCAGGACAATCCCGCGATATTCAGCCTGAATGTGGAGAATGTTGTGAAAAATGCGCGGCTCGCGCCCCGCCGTGCAGTCCAGCGCCGTCGTCGCCGGTGTTAATCCATCGGAAGAGCACAGGTCCCCGCTATGAGTGAATTCGGCTTCGGCCTCGTGAACGTGGTGATGTTCCTGCTGCTCGCGCTGCTTTTCGTGTTCGGCACGCTCCTCTTCGGCCGGTTCGTCCGGCCCCGGCGGCCCGCGGCCGAGAAGAACTCGGTCTATGAATGCGGCGAAAGGCCGATCGGGAAAGCCTGGTTCAACTTCAACCCGCGATTTTACATCGTCGCGCTGATCTTCGTCGCGTTCGACGTCGAGATCGCCTTCACCTTCCCCGTCGCGGCGGTGTTCTCCGCGTGGGTTCAATCGGGCAGGGCGATGTTCGCTTACGCGGAGCTGGCGGGGTTCCTGCTCATCCTCATCGTCGGGCTGGCGTACGTGTGGCGGAAAGGGGACCTCGACTGGCTGAAGCGACTGGACCACGACATCGAAGTCATCGAGGCTGAGAGAGAACATGGAATACCTGCTGACAAACACTGAGTGGTTTCTGAATTGGGGCAGGAAGTCCTCGATCTGGTACCTGCTCTTCGCCTCCGCGTGCTGCGGCATCGAGCTGATGCAGGCCGGCGGCCCGCGGACGGACCTGGACCGCTTCGGCGCGGTTCCGCGCGCGACTCCCCGCCAGGCGGATTTGCTGATCGTGGCCGGCACCATCACGTACAAGATGGCCGAGCGCGTCCGGCTGCTGTACGAGCAAATGGCCGAGCCGCGGTACGTGATCGCCATGGGAAGTTGCGCGAATTGCGGCGGACTGTTCCAGGGAAGCTACTCGGTGCTGAAAGGCGTTGACAAGATCGTGCCGGTGGATATTTACCTGCCCGGCTGCCCTCCGCGGCCCGAGGCGCTGGCGGACGCGATCCTCAAGCTCCAGCAGAAGATGTCGGCGGAGAAGTGGCTCCGGAACCTGAGGGCGTAGGAAATGACGTTCAACGAGCTTTCGGAAAGATTGCGAACGAAATTCGGCGACGCCGCGGCGCCGTCGGCCGAGGGCGCGCCCCAGGCGGTGACGGTCCCGGGTCCGGCCATCGAGCAGGTGGCGAGATTCTGCAAGGAGGACCCGGAACTCGACCTCAACGCCCTGTCGTGCCTGGCGGGAGTGGACCGGAAAGACAGGATCGAACTGGTCTACCACCTGCTCTCGTACCGGAAAGGGCACGAGCTGGTCCTGAAAGCGGCCCTGGACCGCGCCAAGCCCGAGATCCCCACCGTCGAAAGCGTCTGGAAAACGGCGAACTGGCATGAGAGGGAATGCTTCGACCTGCTCGGCGTGAATTTCCTCGGGCATTCGGACCTGCGGCGGATATTGCTCCCGGACGACTGGGTCGGCTATCCGCTGAGGAAAGATTACGTGGCCCCGACGGAATACCACGGGATGAGCAGCACGCGCGTCAATCCGCTGCAGCAGCCGGACGCGCCGGCGGACGGGAAGCGCTCCGAGCTGAAAGACCTGTCGCAGCTCAAATCGCTCTACGGGCCGGTCGCGGGCGAGATGATCGTCAACATGGGGCCGCAGCATCCTTCGACGCACGGCGTGCTCAACTTCCTCCTGGTCACCGACGGCGAGGTGATGCACAAGGCGGTGCCGCATATCGGCTACCTTCATCGCGGCATGGAAAAGATGGCCGAGAGCATCTCTTACCCGGGATACATGCCGTTCACGGACCGCCTGGATTACCTGGCGGCCATGTCGGCGAACCAGGGCTACGCGATGGCGGTCGAAAAGCTCCTCGGCTGCGCGGTGCCGCCGCGCGGCGAGTACCTGCGCGTGCTGGCCTGCGAGTTGAACCGCATCGCCAGCCACCTGGTGGCCACCGGGAGCATGGCGATGGACATCGGCGCGTTCACGCCGTTCCTTCACTGGCTGAGGGAACGCGAGTATATCAATGACATCATGGAGGAGCTCAGTGGCTCCAGGCTGACCTATAATTACATGCGGATCGGCGGCGTGGCGCATGACCTGCCGGAGGGCATGGCCGACAAGATTCTGCGGTGGATGGATCACTTCGAGCCGATCATCGGGGAGTTCGACCGGCTGATTTCCAACAACGAGATCTTCGTGCAGCGGCTGGCGAACGTGGCCGTGGTCAGCGCGGAGGACGCGGTTGATTTCGGCCTCGTCGGGCCGAACCTGCGCGCCAGCGCGGTGCCGTGGGACCTGCGGCGCAACATGCCGTACTCGGCGTACGCGGACTTCCAATTCGACATCCCGCTCGGCCAGGGGTTCCGCGGGACCGCCGGCGACTGCTATGACCGCTTCGTGGTCCGCGTGCTGGAGATGCGCGAGTCCTGCCGGATCCTCCGGCAGGCGCTGGCCAAAATGCCGGCGGGCGATATCAGGACCAAGCTGCCCAAGAGGATCAAGGTGCCGCCGGGAGAAACCTACGCGCGCGTCGAGGCGCCGCGCGGCGAAATGGGCTTCTATCTGATCAGCGACGGACAGGAAACGCCCTATCGGCTCAAGGTCCGCACGGGCTCATTCACGGCGATGTCCATCATCGAGAAACTTTCCCACGGCGTGATGATCGCGGACCTCGTCGCCATCATCGGAAGCCTGGACGTCGTTGCGCCGGAGGTGGACCGGTAACCATGTGGCCTTTGGCGAAATACGTGCTGGAGAATTACCTGCCCCGCGCGTCGAGCGCGACGGGCCAGGTGGTGGTCTATCTCATTTTCGCGCTCGCGGGCGCCGGGATTCTCCTGGGATTCGCGTCCGCCTTCGCGGGCGTGTCGAGCTTCGTGGAACGCCGGGTCGCCGCGCGCATGATGAGCCGCGTCGGTCCGAACCGCGTCGGCCCGCAGGGGCTTCTCCAGTTCATGGCCGACGGCCTGAAACTGGTGCTCAAGGAGGACCTGATTCCCGTCGGAGCGAACCGGCTCCTTTTCCGCATCGCGCCGTACTTCGTCTTCGCGGGCATGTTCGGCACCTTCGTGGCGCTGCCGTTCAGCGCGCGCCTGGTGGCGGCGAACCTGGACGTCGGCATCCTTTATATCCTTTCCATCACGGCGCTCGTCGTCGTCGGGATCATTCTGGGCGGATGGTCGTCCAACTCCAAGTGGTCGCTCTTCGGCGGGCTGCGCTCGGCTGCGCAGATCATCTCGTATGAAATTCCCGCGGGGCTGGCGGTGCTGGTCGTCGTCCTTCACGCGGGCGGTTTGTCCACCCAGCGGATCATCGAGGCGCAGGGCGGAATGCCCTGGAACTGGTTCATCTTCTACAGCCCCTTCTCCCTGATCGCATTTCCGGTCTACTTCACGGCGGCGCTTGCGGAAGGGAACCGGACCCCGTTCGATCTCCCGGAGGCCGAAAGCGAGCTGGTCGCCGGTTACAGCACCGAGTATTCGGGCTTCCGCTTCGTCGTGTTCTTCTTCGCGGAATGGGCGAACCTCTGGATCATGAGCGCCATCGCCGTCCTCTGTTTCTTCGGCGGCTGGCGGATACCGTTCGTGTCGGTGGCGGCGACCTATTCGACGTGGTACTTGATCCTGCTGGGGCTGGCGATCTTCTGCTTCAAGACGCTCACCCTGGTCCTTGTGGTGATCCAGCTTCGCTGGACGCTTCCCCGGCTGCGCGTTGACCAGATGATGAGCATGTGCTGGAAGTACCTGATTCCGATCGCGTTCGTATGTATCCTGGGCACGATGACGTGGATCGTCTTCGTCGGCCAGGACACGATGCCGGGAACAGCGGCGCGGTTCGTCCTTTTCGCGGCCGGCGCGGCCATCGCGGTCCGCCAGATCGTGCGGACGTGGTTCAACTACAGGGCCGACCGCGCCACTTACACGAAGCTGACCGGGCAACCATTGTGGTACCCGCCGTACCGGCTGCCATAGGTGAGGACAGTGAGCCGATATTTCAAGAACATCTCCAACAGCGTGCTCTCGATCCTCGAGGGCATGACCGTGACGCTGAGCTGGATGTTCCGCCGCCCCTACACGGTGCAGTGGCCCGATAAGATCGAGAAGAGCATCGAGGACACGCTGCCGGAGCGGTATCGCGGCCTGCTGGAAGTCGAGACCAGCCTTTGCATCGGCTGCATGGCGTGCATGAAGGAGTGCCCGATCGAGTGCATCGCGGTCTCGATCGAGAGAGATGCCGTGACCAAGGAGCGCCGCATCACGCAGTTCGATATTGACGCGAGCAAGTGCATGGTCTGCGGTCTCTGCGTGGAGGCGTGCCCGACCGGCGGCCTCCGGCACACGACCCAGTTCGCCGCCGCCGACGGAGACATCCGCAACCTCGTCCTGCGGTACATCGAGAAGGGCTCGCCGGTTGCGCCTCACGCGCCGAAGGGACCCGCGCCGGTGGTGCGGCCGAGGGGAAGCATCGTCGCGGCGAAAATCAAGAACGGCTTTTCGGCGCGCTCGGCCGGCCAGGCGGCGGAGAAGCCATGACATACGCCATTATGTTTTACGCCCTGTGCGCGTTGATCCTGGTCAGCTCGGCGGCTGTCGCGCTGTCCACGAACATCATCTATTCCGCGTTCTCGCTCCTCTTCGCCTTCATGGGAGTGGGCTTGATCTACGCGATGCTTTCGGCGGACTTCCTGGCCGTCACGCAGCTCATCCTCTACGTCGGCGGCATCCTGGTCCTTATCCTGTTCGCCGTCATGCTGACGTTCCAGATCGAGGAAACCAAGCGGTCCAACCAGTCGTTTTCGCGCGGGCTCGCGCTGCTGACGGCCGCGGGGCTGTTCGCTCTTCTGACAGCGGCGGTCCTGCTCGCCCCCTGGAAGCCGCATGCCGGCGAGCCGCCCTTCGGGCCGACGACCGCGGAGATCGGGAACAGCCTCCTGGGAGCGTACCGGTTGCCTTTCGAAGTCGTCTCCGTGCTTCTGGTCGTGGGGATGGTCGGCGCGGTGGTCGTGGCGCGCAAAGAAACCCGGGAGAGATGACATGCACATCGGCTTGACTCATTTCCTGGTCCTCTCGGCCGCGATGTTCTGCATGGGAGTGCTGTGCCTCCTGAGCCGCAGGAACGCGATCGGCCTTTTGATGGGCATCGAGCTGATCGTCAACGCGGCGAACATCAACCTGGTCGCGTTCTCGCATTACTTCGGCAACGCGGTGGCCGGCCAGATTTTCGCCCTGTTCGGCATCGTCCTGGCGGCGGTCGGGGTCACGGTGGCGCTGGCCATCGTGCTCGCGCTGTATCGCACATTCCATAAGAGCATTGAAGTTGATTCCGCGTCAACGCTACGGGGTTGAACATGGTTGATTTCTGGTGGCTTGCAGTGATTCCGCTGGCCCCGCTGCTGGGCGCGGTCTACAACGGCCTGCTGGGCAGCCGCATGCAGGCGCGGTTCGGCAAGCCGGCCGTGCACATACCGGCGATTGCCCTGCCGGCGATATCGTTCGCCGTCACGGTCGCCGCTTTCGCGAAGATGGTCTCGCTGCCCGCCGAGGAGCGGAGCCTTTTCGTCCACCTCTGGAACTGGCTGCCGGTCGGCGGACTGGACGCCGGCCTGGCGTTCATCATGGACCCGTTGACGCTGGTCATGTGCTTCGTGGTGACGTTCGTGGGCACGCTGATCCACGTCTACTCGATCGGCTATATGCACGACGAGCCGGGCTACTGGCGCTTTTTCTCCTACCTGAACCTTTTCATGTTCTCGATGCTCGTGCTGGTCCTCGGGGACAATTTCGTGCTGATGTTCGTCGGCTGGGAAGGCGTCGGCCTCTGCTCCTACCTGCTGATCAGCTTCTGGTACAAGGAGCACAAGAACGCGGTCGCGGGCATGAAGGCATTCGTCGTCAACCGGATCGGCGATTTCGGCTTCATGCTCGGCGTGTTCCTGCTGTTCTGGGGAATGCAGGGCGACTGGACGCAGGGCCGGTTCCAGCCGCAAGCGCCGGCCGCCTCGCCCGCCGCTGCTTCGGCTCAGCAGGCGGCGGTCGCCGCCCCGGCGCCGGCGGTCGGCCTGACCTTCCGGAACGTCAAGGAAAGACTGACCGATCCGGCCTTCCGCGAGGCGTTCATCCAGAAGAAGGTCTTCGGAATCAGCCTGGTGGCATTGATCGGGACGCTGCTTTTCGTCGGCGCGATGGGTAAGTCGGCGCAGCTTCCTTTATATGTGTGGCTGCCGGACGCCATGGCCGGCCCGACGCCGGTCAGCGCGCTGATCCACGCGGCCACGATGGTGACCGCCGGCGTTTACATGGTCGCGCGGCTGAACTTCATTTTCGCCCTGAGCCCCTTCGTGATGACCTGGATCGCCGTGATCGGGGTGCTGACCGCGGTCTTCGCCGCGACCATCGGCTTCTTTCAGCACGACATCAAAAAAGTGCTGGCCTACTCGACGATCAGCCAGCTCGGCTTCATGTTCATCGCGGTGGGCGTCGGCGCGTACGGGGTGGGAATTTTCCACCTGATGACCCACGCGTTTTTCAAGGCCTGCCTGTTCCTCGGCGCGGGCAGTGTGATTGTGGGCTGCCACCACGAGCAGGACATGCGAAAGATGGGCGGCCTGAAGAAGCTGATGCCCGTTACGGCGGCGACGTACTTCATCGCCTGCTGCGCCATCGCCGGCTTCCCGCTGACCTCCGGGTTCTTCTCCAAGGACGAGATTCTGTGGAAGGCGTTCAACGCGGGGAACCTGATTCTTCCCGGCGGCGGCATCGCCGTCTGGGCCCTCGGCGCGCTGGCGGCCGTCGGCACTTCCTTCTACATGTTCCGCTCCTATTACATGACCTTCAGCGGCGAGTACCGCGGCGCCGACCGCGCCCATGACCGCGAGACCGGCGCCCACGCCGAGCATCATCACGCGCCGAAGGAATCGCCCCGCAGCATGACGGCCGTGCTCATTGCGCTCGCGGCGCTGTCGCTGCTCGGCGGGCTCGCGGGATTGCCGCACCTCTGGCATCTGCCGAACTACCTGGATCAGTGGCTCGAACCGGTCTTTGCGGGGACGGCCGGGCTGATCCGCGACGCGGGACACGGCGCTTCCGCCGAGTGGGCGTTGATGGCGCTCTCGATCGCGCTGGCGCTCACCGGCTGGCAACTGGCCCGGTGGCTGTATCGCGACAACAAGAGCCCGGTCCCGCAGAAGCTCTACGCCAGCCGCACGGCCTGGGTGCACGGAATCCACACCCTGGTCTACAACAAGTATTACGTGGATGAGATCTACAACGCCACCGTGATCAACGCGGTCATGCTGGGGCGGCTCGCCCTGGACTGGTTCGACCGGACCGTCGTGGACGGGCTGGTCAACGTCACCCGCCCGATCGTCCTGGGCCTGGCCTGGCTGCACGGCAAGACGGACAGCCAGGTGGTGGACGGCGCCGTCAACGGGACCGCTTCGATGATCTCCGACGCCGGCGGCGTGCTGTGCCTCTTGCAGACCGGAAACATTCGGACCTATTTGTACGTGGCCATGGCCGGCGGAATCATCCTGATCCTGGCCAGCTACGTGCTCTTCTAACGGAGGAGATTGGGTTTCGCTATGGACTACCCAACGACGTCAACGCTGCTCTCATGGATGGTCTTCATGCCGCTGATCGGCGCGGCGCTTATCCTGGTGCTGGCCTGCGTGAAGCAGGCGGTCAACGGGTCGAAGGAGTTCCTCGACAACGCCAGCCGCGCGGTCGGCCTGGCGACCTGCGCCATCGTGTTGCTCCTCGGGTGCTTCCTGTGGAAGAACTTCGACGGCGCCTCGACGAAGCTGCAGTTCGTCCACCACTTCGTCTGGATGCGGCAGTTCAACATCGAGTTCTTCCTGGGCGTTGACGGCATCTCCATCACCATGGTGCTGCTCACCGCGCTGATCTCGCTCGTGGCGATGGTCGCTTCGCTGCCATGGTGGGGAAAGGTGGACAGCCACCATTTCAGCCAGCGGAAAGTCCCCGGCTACATGGTCATGTTCCTGCTCCTCGAGACCGGCATGCTGGGCACCTTCTGCGCGATGGACTTCTTCATGTTCTACATCTTCTGGGAACTCATGCTCCTGCCGATGTACTTCCTGATCGGCATCTGGGGCGGCCCGCGCAAGGAATACGCCGCGATCAAGTTCTTCCTCTACACGCTCGCCGGCTCGGTGCTGATGCTCCTGTGCATGATCGGCCTCTACTACACCTCCGGGCCGAGCGTGCTGGCGGACGGGACCGCGACCCCGCACACCTTCAACATCATGGCGCTTTCGTCCATGGGCCAGGCCGGCCTGTTCGCCAAGGCGGCGCCGATCCTGGGCATCGCGTTCTCGAAGATCATCTTCGTGGGCCTGTTCATCGGCTTCGCCATCAAGGTCCCGATGTTCCCGTTCCATACGTGGCTGCCCGATGCGCACGTTGAGGCGCCGACCCCGATCTCCGTCATCCTCGCGGGCATCCTGCTGAAGACCGGCGCGTACGGGATGATCCGCTTCAATTTCCAGATCCTGCCCGAGGCGGCCCTCTGGGCGGCCACGGCCATCGGCGCGTTCGGGACGATCAACATCGTGTACGGCGCCTTCGTGTGCCTGGCGCAGCGCGACCTGAAGAAGATGATCGCGTACTCCTCGATCAGCCACATGGGGTTCGTGCTCCTGGGGCTTGCGGCGATGACGCCGCAGGGCATCACCGGCGCCGTGTTCCAGATGGTCAGCCACGGGCTGATCTCGCCGATGCTGTTCCTCATCGCCGGCGTCATTTACGACCGCGCCCACACGCGCGAGATCGCCGGCTTCGGCGGCCTGGCCCAGAACATGCCCGAGTACTCCGGCATCACCGGCCTGGCCTTCATGGCCAGCCTGGGACTGCCCGGCCTGGCCGGCTTCATCGGCGAGTTCCTGGTATTCGTCGGCGCGTTCGTGCAGTTCCGCATCATGACCATCCTCTCCGCGACGGCGGTCATCATCACGGCGGCGTACTACCTTTGGACGATGCAGCGGATGTTCCTCGGCCAGCTCAACGAGAAATGGAAATCGCTCCTGGATATTAACTGGCGCGAGCGGTTCACGCTGTACCCGCTGGCCGCGATGGTCATCTTCTTCGGCTTTTATCCGGTCCCGATCTTCGACCTGATGAACAAATCGCTCCACAGCCTGATGGCCATCGTGCGAGTGACGCCCCCGATGGGATCTTGAGGTGAACGGATGTCGAGTCTCCACGACCTGAAACTGTTTCTGCCCGAGGCGATCCTGATCTGCGGGGTCCTCCTCGTCCTCTGCGCCGACCTGTTCGCGATGAACGTCCCGGCGCTCAGGCGGAAGTTGGCGCTCGGGATCACCCTGGCGGCGTTCGCCCTGGCGGCGCTGGCGCTCTGGAGCGTTCATCCCGGAGCGGCCGGCGCCGTGTCCCTCTTCTCGGGCATGGTCGTCGTGGACTCGTTCTCCATCTACTTCAAGTGGCTGTTCCTGGCGGCGGGCGCCGTGGTGGCGATCCTGTCGTACTCGTCGCTGGAGGTGGAGCGCCCGCAGGAAGGCGAATTCTTCGCGCTGCTGCTGGCGCTCACCGTCGGCATGTTCCTGCTCGCGAGCGCGACGCATTGCCTGATGATCGTCCTCTCCATCGAGTTCCTCTCGATCTGCTCCTACGTCCTGACCGCGTTCAAACGGAACGAGCCGAACTCCACGGAGGCGGCGCTCAAGTACGTCGTGTATGGCGCGCTGGCCTCCGGGATCATGCTGTTCGGCTTCTCGTATCTCTATGGTCTGACCGGGCAACTGGACATCCGGGAGATCGGCAAGGCGATGGCGGGGCTGCTGGCGAGCGGAGGGCCGGCCTCGAACAAGCTGATCTGCTCCATCGCGCTCGTCATGGTGTTCGCCGGGTTCGCCTACAAGATCGCGGCGGTGCCGTTTCACATGTGGTGCCCGGACGTATACCAGGGCGCGCCGACGCCCGTGACGGCGCTGCTCTCCGTCGGCCCGAAGGCCGCCGGGTTCGCGGTGCTCATCCGCTTTTTCACCACCGTCGTCGGCACGGCCGCAGTCCCGTGGCCCGCCTTGTTCGGACTGGCGGCCGCAGCCACCATGACCCTGGGCAACCTCGCCGCGATCCGGCAGCAGAACGTGAAGCGCCTTCTCGCCTATTCGAGCATCGCCCATGCCGGCTACATGCTCATGGGACTCTCCGTGTTTACGCCGCAGGGGGTGGACGCCGTCATGCTCTATCTCGGCGTCTACCTGCTGATGAACCTGGGCGCCTTCCTCGTCGTGATGGCCGTCCGGGACAGCACCGGGCGCGAAGACATCAACGGCTATCGCGGCCTCTCGCAGACCCGCCCGCTGCTGGCCGTAACGATGGCGATCTTTCTTTTCTCGCTCGCCGGCGTTCCGCCGCTGGGCGGGTTCGTAGCGAAATTTTATATCTTCGCTGCGGTGCTTCAGAAGGCGGGACCCTGGTACGACGTGCTCGCCCTGGTCGGCGTCATCAACGCCGCCATTTCGCTGTACTACTATGCGAGGATCGTCCGGGTGATGTTCTTGACCGACGCGGAAGCGGGCGCCGCCGCGCACAGACCCGTGGCGCTGCCGTACTGCGCCGTGATGCTGATTCTCGCCGTTCCGGTATTGATCCTGGGCGTCTACTGGGGCCCGCTGCAGACGTTCGCCGCAAACTCGGCGCTCGTGCTGAACTACTGAGTAGCGTAAGCGGATAAAACAAAATAGCCGCAAAGAGGCGCAAGAGGCGCGGCGCAACTACAGGAAGTTTGCCTTATCTCTTGCGCCTCTTCGCGGCAAAACCGGCGTTCATTCCGCTCTTATTCAACGAATCTCCGCCAGCGCAGCCCCATTCGCCGCGATCGTCCGGTCAATATCTTCCTCCGTGTGCGCGGCGCTGATGAAGAAGGCCTCGAACTGGCTTGGCGGCAGATAGATTCCGGCCGCGAGCATCGCGCTGAAGTACGCGGCGAACTGCTGCGTGTCGCACGATGCCGCATCGCGCATGGATTTCACGGGCCGGTCGGTGAAGAACAGCGTGGCCATGGATCCCACGCGTTGGAACCGCCCGGGGAACGCGAGTCGCGCCAGGTTTCCCCGAATGCCCGCCTCCAGGCGCGCGCTGAGAGTCTCCAACCGATCGTAGACCGCGCCGTTCAGGCCGCGCAGTGTGGCGATCCCCGCCGCGACGGCCACCGGGTTGCCCGAGAGCGTCCCGGCCTGGTAGACCGGCCCCGACGGCGCGAGCAATTTCATGATGTCCGCCCGCCCGCCGACCGCTCCGATGGGAAGTCCGCCGCCGACGATTTTCCCGAGCGTGGTCAGGTCGGGCGTAATCCCGTAGAGCGCCTGGGCCGAGCCGGGGCGAATCCGGAAGCCGGTCATCACCTCGTCGAGAATCAGCAGCGCGCCATGGGCCGTGCACAGCTCGCGCAGGCCCTGTAGAAAACCCGGCTCCGGCGGGATCACGCCGGCGTTCCCGCAGATCGGCTCGACGATGACGGCGGCGACCTCGTCCGGGCTCTCCGAAAAAACCTCGCGGACCGCGTCCAGGTCGTTGAACTCGACCGCCGTCGTCTGAGCGGCGACCGCGGCCGGGACGCCCGGGCTCGTCGGCACGCCCAGCGTGGCCGCGCCGGATCCCGCCTTGACCAGGAACGCGTCGGAATGGCCGTGATAGCAGCCGGAGAACTTGATGACCTTCTCGCGCCGGGTGAAGCCCCGCGCGACCCGCAGCGCCGTCATGGTCGCCTCGGTGCCGGAACTCACCAGCCGGACCATCTCGATCGAAGGGATTCGCTCGACGATCATCTTCGCGAGCATGACCTCGCCCGCCGTCGGCGCGCCGAAGCTGAGGCCGCGCCGAGCCGCGTCGCAGACCGCGGTCACCGTCTCGGCATGCGCGTGCCCCAGGATGAGCGGGCCCCACGAGCCGACGTAGTCAATGTAGGAGTTTCCCTCGACATCCCAAATGCGCGCGCCCGCCCCGCGGGCGATGAATCGCGGACTTCCGCCCACCGATCCGAACGCGCGGACCGGCGAGTTCACGCCGCCCGGGATGATCTTCACGGCTTCGGCGAACAGATCGCGGCTCGAGATCGAAGTCATCTTTTTTGGCCTTCAGGAAGGACGCTCGGGACCTCGGCGAAGTACTCGAAGGACTTCTTCTTGAATTCGGCGGTTGAGAAAAGGATGTCGTAGTCCGCCAGCCCCAGGTCACGCGCCGCGCGGGCGACGAACTCCCGCACCTCGTCGTCCGACCGGCCGTGGACCATGGCGAAAAGATCGTAGGGCCAATCGGCCAATCTCGGGCGCCGGTAGCAGTGCGATATTTCCTCGTACTCCGCCAGGCGCTTGCCCGCAGCGTCCACGCGCGAGTCCGGGACCTGGAACACCGCCATCCCGTTGGCCGAGTAGCCCAGCCTGTGATGAGCGACGACCGCGCCGAAACGGCGGATCACTCCCGCCGCCCGCCACGCGCGTATCTGCTCCAGCAAATCGTGCCCGCTGGTGCCCGCCTGCGACGCCAGTTCCGCGAAAGGCGCCTGCGCAATGGGCAAATCTCCCGCCAGCAGCCGCACCAGCCGCTTCTGATCGTCCGTCAAAGCAACGGCATCCGCGCTCGTTTCGGCGTTCGGCGCCGGATGAGACGGCCGTTGGTCGCCCGCCCGGAACGTGGCCTGAATCTTGTACATCGCCAGCGCGGGCAGGCTGTGGAACTCACCGATTCCGGCCCGCGCCCGCAAGCCGGCCAGTATGCGCTCGATCTCCGCCTCCGACTCCGCCGTCAACGTGAACCAGAGGTTGTACGAATGCCGCCGGCCGTAATTGTGCGTGACCGCCGGGACCTCGCTGACCATGGCGGCGACTTCGGCCAGCCGGTCCGGCGGAATCCGCGCCGCCACCAGCGTCGAGACGTATCCCAGTCGGCGCGTGTCGAAGACCGCTCCCAGCCGGCGGATGACGCCCTCGGAGCGCATGCGCCGGACGCGCGCGATCAAATCCTCCGCGCCGGCGCCGAGTGCGGCGGCCAGCGCCTCGAACGGCCGCTCGACCAGCGGGAAATCCGCCTGGATCGCCGCAAGAAGTTTCTCATCGAGCGGATCGAGTTTCGCCCGGACCCGCTTCAACGAGTGCGGCTGGTGCTTGCAGAACGGCTCCTCGGCGAGGTAGTCGCCCGTGACCGCGTGCGCGCGCGCGCGGCATCCGCCGCAGACCTTCCGGAATTCGCAGCCGCCGCAGCGGCCTCGATACGAGTCCACGTCGCGCACCGCGGTAAAGAGCGCGGAGGTTCTCCAGATCTTCGCGAAATCGAAATTCTCGCGCCGCAAATCTCCAGCCTCGAGGTCCAGGAACCCGCAGATTTGGACTTTTCCGCGATGCGAGATGAAGGCGAACGCCTTGCCGCCCAGGCAGCCGCCGGGCGCGTGCGTATCCGGCGATGCCGCGCCGTGCATCTGCCGGACGATCCGCTGGTAGTGCGGCGCGCAGGTGACGCGGATCGGCATGGCCGGGTTTTTCGCCTGCGACGCGAGCCACTGGAGGACCTGCTCGTACTCCTCGGGCGACAGCTCCTGGTCCCGCAGGTCGCTCCCGCGGCCGGTGGGCACGAGCAGGAACGGATTGAAGAGCACCGCGCGCAGCCGGATCGCGAGGTCGAGGATCGCGGGCAATTCGGCCAGGTTGTGCTTGCTCACCGTGGTGTTGATCTGGAACTCCAGCCCGCCGCGCCGGGCCGCTTCGATGCCGTGCAGGACGGACTCGAACGCGCCGGGAATGCCGCGGAACTCGTCGTGCGACGCCGCCGTCGCGCCATCGAGCGAGAGCGAAATGCGCTGGATTCCCGACCGGCGGATCTTCGCGACGGTCTCGTCGTTCAGCAGGGGGCCGCACGGCGCCATCACCACCGTCAGGCCCAGTCCGTGCGCGTAGGCGGCGATGTCGTAAATGTCCGCACGCAGCATCGGCTCGCCGCCGGTGAGGATGATCGTCGGCCGGGCGAAGGAAGCGACGTTGTCCAGGAGCGCGCGGCATTCCGCGAGGGTGAATTCGCCGGAGTACGCTTCCTGCCGTGCCGCCGCGCGGCAGTGCTTGCAGTTCAAGAGGCACGAGCGCGTGACCTCCCAGGCGATGAGCCTCGGGAGAGGCGCGCCGGTGGCGGAAGGCGGATGAGCGCCGTGATTCATGCCCCGATTTCCTCGTCGGTCAAGTAGCAGGCCGGGTCGGGCGCCCACAGGTCGCCGGTGGCCGCCTCGGCGCGGACGCGGAAATTGCCGGCGCAGAGGTCCAGGTATCGGCAGCGCGCGCAGCGGCCGGTCACGTGGCTGCGCCGGTCTCGGAGTTTCGCCAGGAGCGGGTTCGAGAGGTCGGTCCAGATCTCCGAGAACTTGCGCTCGCGGACGTTCCCCAGCGTCACGTGCCGCCAGAACTGGTCGAGGTGGACCGAGCCGTCCCAGCTCACGCAGCCGATGCCGGTGCCGGAGGAATTGCCGCCGTTCATCAGCAGCAGTTCGCGCACGGTCTCGGCGCGCGGGTTGCCCTCGCGCAACATGCGCAGGTAGAGATGGACGCCGTCCGCGTGGTTGTCCACCGTCAGCACCTCGGTCGGAATGCCCTGGCGGTGCAGCTCCGCCGTGCGGTCAATGATCAAGTCCACGACCTTGCGCGCGGCGGCGGGATCGAGATCCTCGGCCATGAGCGCCGCGCCGCGGCCGGCATAGACGAGGTGGTAGAAGCAAATCCTCGGCACGTGCTCCTCGCGAACGAGGTCGAAGAGCGCCGGGATATCGGCCGCGTTGCTGCGGGTGATCGTGAAGCGCAGCCCGACTTTCACTCCGGCCTTCAGGCAGTTGCGGAGTCCCTGCAGCGCGCGGTCGTACGCGCCTTCCACGCCGCGGAACAGGTCATTGGTGGGGCGCATGCCGTCGAGCGAGATGCCCACGTAGCTCAGGCCGATTTCTTTCAGCCGCGCGGCCTTCGCCTCGTCAATCAGCGTGCCGTTGGTGGAGATGACGGCCCGGAGGCCGAGCTGCACCGCGCGCGAGACCAGGTCCAGCAGGTCGGGACGCGTCAGCGGTTCGCCGCCTGAGAACAGCACGACCGGCGCGCCGAACCGGGCCAGGTCCTCCAGCAGGGCGAATCCCTCGTCGGTCGTCATTTCCGCTTCGTAATGCTGGTCCGCCGAACGCGAATAGCAGTGCCGGCAGCGGAGGTTGCACCGCCGCGTGCAGTTCCAGACGACCACCGGCTTCTTGTCGCGCGAGAACTGCAAGAGGTGGCTGGGAAGTTTCTTCGACTCCGCGCCGTAACGCAGGACGTCCGAAGGCTCGACGGTTCCGCAATAGAGCTTCGAGATACCGATCATGAAAGCGTCTTCCTAATGAGCCGTTTCCGACTGGACGATCACATTGAGCAGGCCCGGAATGGTATGCTCCTTCGCCTCGACGATGGCGGTCAGGCCGCACTCGCGCAGCGTGGCGGAAGTCACCGGCCCGATGCTGGCGATCCTGGGGCGGCCGGCGATCAGCGCCTGGAGCCCGACGGCGGAGCAGAAGTACCGGACCGTCGAGGAACTCGTGAAGGTCAACCAATGGACCTCACCGCGCAGGAGCAGGTCCCTGACCTGTGCGGCGTTCGAGACATCCGGCAAGGTTCGATAGGCGACCACCTCGGTGACCACGGCGCCGCATTCCCGCAGGGCATCGGTCAGTTCCGGCGGAGCGATGTCCGACCGCGGGCACAGCACGCGCCGGCCCTTGAGATCGCCCGCCGAGGCGAGCGCCGCGACGACGGCAGCCGTAGTGAATGTGCCGGGCTGCATGTCCGCGCGAATGCCGTGTTGCGCCAACCGTTCCGCCGTCGCAGGACCGATCGCCGCGACTCGGCTCGGCGCCAGCGCGCGCGCGTCCAAACCGGCCCGGCTCAACGCGTCGAACACGGCGTCCACCGCATGGACGCTGGTGAACGCGATCCAGTCGAATTTCTCGCCCGCCCGCGCGACGCTCTCATTGAGCGGACCCGGATCCAGCGGCGGCTCGATGCGGAGCGTCGGCACCTCGACCACCTCCGCACCCTGTTCTTCGAGCAGCGCGGCGAACTCCGAGGCCTGCGCGCGCGCGCGCGTCACCACGATGCGCCGGCCGAAGAGCGGCCGCCGCTCGAACCAGTTGAGCTTCTCCCGCAGCGCGACCACTCGCCCGATCACGATCATCACCGGCGGCTCGAGCCCGGCCGACTGCGCCGCGGCGGCGAGCGTCTCAACTGTGGCGGTGACGACTTTCTGAGAGGGCGTCGCGCCCCAGCGGATCGCCGCGGCGGGAGTCTGCGGATCGAGGCCCTCCGCGACCAGCCGTTCGCAAATCGGGCTGAGGTTCTCCGTGCCCATGTAGAACGAGAGCGTGCCTTTCCACTTCGCCAGCGCGCTCCAGTCCAGCGAGCTTTCCTCCTTGTCCGGCGACTCGTGCCCGGTGAGCAGGCCCACGCCGCTGGCCAGTTGCCGGTGGGTGACCGGGATTCCCGCGTAAGCGGGCGCCGCAATGCCGGCTGTAACACCGGGGACCACCTCGAAGAGGATGCCGGCGTCGCAGAGCGCCAAGGCCTCCTCGCCGCCGCGCCCGAAGACGAAGGGATCTCCGCCCTTCAGCCGCGCGACCGTGGCGCCGGTCCCCGCGCGCTCGACCAGCAGGCGGTTGATTTCCTCCTGGCTCAACGTATGCGCGCCGGCGCGCTTGCCGACATAGACGCGCTCCGCGTTGGCGGGCGCGTGCTCCAGCAGGCGCGGCGAGACGAGGTGGTCGTACACCACCACGTCGGCGCGCGCCAGCAGGGCTTTGCCGCGCAACGTCAGCAGCCCCGGATCGCCGGGGCCGGCTCCGATGAGATAAACGCGCCCCGCGCTCATGGTCCTTCCCTCAGCGTAGTCGCGGACTTGGAGGCGATCTCCCGCAGGATTTCTTCCGCTCCTTCCGCGCGCAATCGTTCCGCAAGACGCTCACCGAGCGCGACGGCATCGCTCTCGCTTTTCGGAGCGGCGCTCTCAACCGTCCGCTGGATCAGGCGCGATCCGTCCAGCCTGGCCACCATGCCGGTCAGCGCCAGCTTTTCCTGTCCGGCCGGCGACCGGCCGTAAGCGCCGATCGGCGCCAGGCAGCCGCCGCCGAGCGCGGCCAGGAACGCGCGCTCCGCCGTCGTAGCCAGGCGCGTGGCGCGGTCGTCGAGCGCGCGGCAGAACTCCGCCACGCGCGCGTCGTCGGCGCGGACCTCGACCGCCATTGCGCCCTGGCCGCAGGCGGGCAGAAAGTCGGCGGGATCGAGCCGCTCCGTGATCCGGTCGGACAGATCCAGCCGAGCCAGTCCCGCGCAGGCGAGGAGCATGGCGCTTGCGTCGGACTGGTCGAATTTGTCCAGCCGGGTCTGCACGTTGCCTCGCATCTGCGCGACCTTCAGGTCGGGGCGGCGGTGCAGCAGTTGCGCCTGGCGGCGCAGCGAGCCGGTCAGGACCTTCGCGCCGGCGGGGAGTTGCGTCAGGCTTCGCCCGTCGCGCGCGACGAGCGCGTCGGCCGGGTCCTCGCGCTTGAGGACGGCCGCCAGGCGAAGGCCGTCGGCGAGCTGAGTCGGCAGGTCTTTGAGGCTGTGCACCGCCACGTCCACCTGGCGTTTCAGCAGCGCGTTCTCGATCTCTTTTGTGAAGACGCCCATGCCGCCGATCTTCGCGAGCGGCGGCTCCAGCAGCACGTCGCCCGTGGTGCGGATGACCTCGAGGCGAACCTCCAGGCCCGGATGCGCTTCGAGGAGCGCGCGGCGCACGTGGTCCGCCTGCCACATCGCCAGCGGCGAACCGCGAGTGCCGATTACACAGACTTCCATTATCCTACCTCGCGACGAAACGCCTTCGGCGGCGAGCGGCGCTGCCGCGTTGGCGTCACGAAAAGTGATCCCGCTGCACCGGGCAGGCGACAGAACTGCGATTCAGAGGTCTTCCGGCGTCCGCGTTCGACACGGAGAAGCGATCAAGCCCATAAATCTATTATCCCACAAAGTAGCAGTGTTTTCAATGTTTTTCTTCGAGTCTCCGCATCGGCTGCGAACCGCGAAAGGCCGCTATTTCAGTGCCTGGATCACGGAATCCATTCCCTGGCCCCTGTGCAGGAAAGAAGGCTTGTGGAAGCCGGCGGCACGCAGGTCCTCGCTCAGTTCGCGGAACGTGAAGGTCCCGCCTTTGGGCGTATTGACCAGCATGTTGATCGCGAACATGGCGCCGCTGGCGGGCGCGGTGCGGGACTCGCGCATGACGATGTCCCGGATGAGCACTCGGCCGCCGGCGGCGAGGGCCGCATGCGTCTTTCGGAACAGTTCGCGGGTCTCCGCGCGCGAGTACATGTGCACGATGGCGCTGATCCATGCCAGGTCGGCGCCGCGTGGAAGCGCGCGGGGCGTGTCCAGGTCGCCCACCACAAAGCGGACGCGTTCCTGCAGCCCAGCGGCGGCGACGTGCTTTCGCGCAATCGGCATCGTATGCGGCAGGTCGAACAGTGTCGCGCTCGCCCGCGGCGCGGCGCGCAGGAAGGCGATGGTCCAGGTCGCGGGTCCTCCGCCGATATCCAGCAGATGCCGGAACGGCGGCGGGCCGATGCGCTTGACCAATTGCGGGGCCAATGAACGGGAGACGTCGTCCATGGCCTCGATGAATGCGGCCTGGTCGGCGGCGCCGCCGCGGATGCTCGGCTCGTCTTTGGCCAGGCGGCCGGTCTTGACGACGCGGGCCAGTTGAGCCCAGCTTCGCAGACAATTGGCCTGGTGCCGCACGATTGCCAGCGCGCGATGCGAGCCCGTTTCAGTGAGCACGTCGGCGACGCCGGCGGCCAGGGAATACCGGCCGCCCCGCACGGTCAGAAGTCCCATGCTTGCCAGGGCGTCCGCCAGCATCCTCATCGCGCGAGTGTTCGACTTGAGACGCTTCGCCAGCGCCTGCGCCGTCAGGGGCGTAGCGGCCAGGGCGTCGAACAAGCCCAGTTCCGCGCCGGCCATCAGCACGCACGCCGGTTGAAATGCGCTACCGATTGCAGCCACTTTTTCAGCGGTCCATTTCATCCTGGTCATGGCGACTCCTCATCCGTGGAAACAGGGGCCAAACTCCTTGCAACTTCAGCGCGCAACGCCGGCTTCGCCGATGAGCTTCGGCCGGCGCTTGCACATCCCGCGAAGCACGGCGCCGGCCACCCGCAAGCCGCGCCGCAGTCCGCTCGTCTCGGCGAGCAGGTGCTGGAACGTCCCCTCGCCGGAAACGCAGCAATACATGGCGGTCCGGAGAGCGGCATCGCGATGCGCCTGGCGAATCAGGTCGTCTATCGCGCCGGCGCCGCGCGCGACGCGGACCAGCTTGCGGACGATCCGCCCGTAGAAAATGTCGTCCGTCAGGTGCTGGCATTCGGCGTAGAAGTGGCGCATGGCGTCCGCGCCGACGCCGCAGTCCAGGATCGTTGTAGCGGCCAGGTAGCCGGTCTGGCAGGCCGTGGTCACGCCTTTTCCCTTGAACGGCCGCACCAGGCCGGCCGCATCGCCGATCGTCAGGTAGCGCTCGCCGTGAATATGATGCGCCAGCGACGTGGGGAACCGGCCCTTGTGGTACTCGGGCGGCCGCTCTTCGCATTCCTCCGGGCGCACGATCTCGCGCACCGGTTCCCATTGCAGCAGCCGGTCCATCATCTCCGTCCGCAGCTTGCGGCCGGCCACCACCAGGGTCAGGTGGTTGCCCTTGGGAATGATGGCGGCGAACTCTACGCCGTCGAAGGGCGGCAGAAAGGCGTACACCGTCCCGCCGTGGCGGGCCATCTGCTCGATGGGCGGGTGAAGTTTCGTGACGAGCGTCTCGATGCAGTGCGGCGCTCGATAGGGCGTGGCGCGGCCGAACGCCGCCGCCGTGCCGCCGTCCAGGCCGAACGCCCCGACGACGGCGTCGGCCATCTGGGTGCCGCTGTCGGTGAAGATGCGCACGCCGCGGGCGTTGATCTCGAGGTCCTGGACCCGGGCGTGGACGATCCGGACTCCCCGCCGCAACACCTCGCCGGCGAGGTAGCGGTCGAACTGCACGCGGCGCAGCGCCAGCGAAGGCTGGCCTTCGCCCGGCAGGGAAATCGTCTCGCGGTCGCCGCGGAAGAGATAGCCGGTGATCTCGCGCTGGACCAGGTGCGACGGGAACTTCACGCCGAGCTGCTGCTCCATCACCTCGACGATCGGCGGCGAGAGCAGGCCCGCGCACTGGTTGTACTGCAGTTCACCATCCAGGTCCTTGGCCTCATACAGGAGCACGTTCACGTCAATCTGGCGCTTGGCCGCCAGATGCTTGAGGGAGATCGCGCAGGAAGCGCCGGCCGGCCCGCCGCCGATGATGGCCACGGTCTCGCCGCCGCGGAGCGGCCCGAGCCGCGTCGGCGCAGGACTCGCCGGCCGGATGGGGCGCGCCAGCGCCGCCGCGCGCCGCGCCAGCAGCCGCACGGCTGACTTGGCCAACTCGAGGCTGAACGCCGGCGACGCGGCCGCATGGAGCATCTCGCGGTAAGGCCGGTCGCCGGTGATCATATTCCAATTGACCAGGTGGAAAGTTCTCGCCGCCCGGTCCGCCGGCGCGCGGATGCAGGCGCCCAGGTATACGGAGGAAAGGAAGTCGCTGCGCGTGAAGAAATCGGACGCGGAGGCCAGCAGGCGTCCGGAGACGTTGTCGCGCGCAAT